>Ga0335084_10006411_pt1 | contig 11704 bp, 10 predicted proteins | sample Lox_Sample_44_FD_206721 | JGI IMG/M metagenome (GOLD analysis project Ga0335084, IMG submission 206721) | Soil microbial communities from Loxahatchee National Wildlife Refuge, Florida, United States - Lox_Sample_4.4 | ecosystem: Environmental > Terrestrial > Soil > Wetlands | place: USA...
AGTTGCGAACGGCTGCGGGGCGGGGTGCGGTGCTCGACACCCCTCGACGACGACGGGACCTGCGTGACGTGCGCGGCGGAGGCCGAGGGGCTCACGCTGCTCATACGGTCCGGCTTCGCCTCCGTGCGCGAGATGCACGCGATGCTCGAGGAGAACGACCTCGACGCGGCGATGGAGCGGGTGCCCCCCGGGCGTCCCGAGGAGGTGGCCCAGCCGCTCTGGAACCTCTACGTGCCGCGCGACGACGCCGAGCGGGCCGTGGGGCTGCTCCGCCGGGACTGGGCCGAGATGCTCGACGCGCCCGACGCGGCCAGCGCGGCGGCGCGCGGCCAGGCCGGCATCGACCTCGACGCCGGCGGCGAGGTGAGCTGCCCCGCCTGCGGCCACCGCTTCACCGCGACCCGCGACCAGGCCGAGTGCCCGGAGTGCGGCCTCTCGCTGGGCGCGCCCTCCGACGCGTCGCCCGACGAGGCCGCGAGCTAGGGGCGGGCCGATGGCCCGCGAGCTCGTCGATCTCCACATCCACGTGGGGGGCGCGGTCGCCCCCCATATCCTCTGGTCGATCGCCCACGACCAGGGCTTCAAGCTGCCGGTCTCCGACTACTGGGAGTTCAAGGAGCTCGTGTCGGCGAGGCCGGGCAAGGTGGGCTCGCTCGACGAGTACCTGGCCGTGCTCCACCAGTGGACCGAGCGCATCCAGTCCTCGCCACAGGCCATGGAGCGCAGCGTCTACGAGGTCATCGGCAAGGAGTACCGCTCGTCCCGGGTCTCGCTCATCGAGCTGCGATTCAACCCCATGAAGCGCAACGTCGGCGGCGAGCGCGACCTCGATCACATCATACACGCCTCGCTGCGCGGCATGGACCGGGCGGTGCTCGAGTACGGGGTGCGGGCCGGCCTCATCTTCTGCCTGGCCCGCGAGTTCGACCTGCGCCTCAACGAGATCCTGGTCGAGAAGGCGATCAAGTACCGCCGCCGCGGCGTGGTGGGCATCGACCTCGCCGGGACCGAGCGGAACGCCGTCGAGCTCCAGCCCAGGGAGGTCGCCCGGTACCGCGCCCTGTTCGAGCGGGCGCGGGCGGCGGGGCTGAAGACGACGGTCCACACCGGCGAGACCACCGGGACTGGGCCGGAGGGCGTCCGCGCGGTGGTCGAGTCGCTCGAGCCGCACCGCATCGGCCACGGGGTCGCCGCCTCGAAGGACCCGCGGGTGATGGATCTCCTGCGCGAGCGCGGCATCGTGCTCGAGATCTGCCCGAGCTCGAACCTGGCCACCCGGGCGGTGGGCTCGCTCGAGGAGCTGGGCGCCATCCTGCAGACGTTCTGGGACCGCGGCGTGCGCTTCACGCTCAACACCGACGGCCCGTACCTCCTCGACACCAACATGCGCAGCGAGGTTCGCATGCTGCGCGAGGCGGGCCTGCTCTCGGAGGAGCAGGTGGACCAGGCCATGGCCTGGGCCCGCGAGGCGACCTTCGTGCCGGAGACGGCGCCCTGATTCAGCCTCGCGCGGCGAGGCGCGCCTCGATCTCGTCGAGCGCGGCGGCCGCGCGGGCGAGCTCGGCGGAATTCGCGAACGGCCGGGCCTCGAACGCGGCGGCCCTCACGGTGCCCCAGTCCTCCCGCGGCGCCTCGACGCCCGGGAAGTAGCGCGGCCGCGGCGTGGCGAGCGCGGAGAGCAGCTCGTCGAGCGGCGAGCCCAGCCGCGTCTCGCCGTCGTCGCCGGCGGCGCGCTCGCTCAGCCGCCGGGCGCGCCAGCCGAGCTCGAGCACGCGCCCGAAGCCCTCCTGGAACACGCGCTTCAGGGGCGCCGCGGCGAGCACCTCCGCCGCCGCCTCGACGCCTGCCCCTGCGAGCTTCTCGAGGCCGAGCTCGAGGTACGCCCGCGCGGTTGCGAGCGCCTCCCGCACCCGCTCGGGCTCGCCCGGGTCCACCCGGTCGGCGACCAGGACCGCGTTCGAGGCGGTGATCACCTGGGCCTCGACCGCCTCGCGCTCCGCGTCGGGCAGCGACGCCACGGCGCGGTCGAGGAGCGATCCGCGCTCGACCTCGGCGAGCAGGAACCCGGGCGGCCGGAGCGGCGCGCCGGGCCGGTTGGCCGAGGCCTGCCGCGGCGGGCGGGAGAACCAGGAGAGCGCCTCGTCGAGCGGAGGGTGGCCGAGGTCGGCCAGGCGACCGCTGCGCCAGCGGAGCGCGGACTCCTCGAGCTCGCTCGGGAGGTCCCAGCGGATGGCGGAGAGGAGGCGGGTGGCGAGGAACGGGTCCTCGGCCATGAGGTCGTCGAGGAGCCCGCGCACGGCCGCGTGCTCGGCGCCCTCGACGAGGAACTCCAGGATCAGCTTGCCGTCGGGCGACCGGACGAAGCTGCCGCTCTCGATCTCGGGGTCGGAGTCCTCCTCGAGATCGTGCACACGGATCGTGCCGCGCAGGACGAGGTAGAGGAGCTCCCGGTCGAGGCCCTTCAGCTTGGCCGCCCAGCGCGCCGCGGCCTCCGGGTCGGCGAGCGCGCCGGCCCGGGCGGCGCGGATCCAGGGGAGCGCCCGGGTCACGTCGACGCGGTCGCCCTCCCACGCGTCGAGATCGAGGAAGGCGCGGAACTGGGCGGCCGACGCGAGCGGGACGAGCGGCGCCGCGTCGGCGAGGCCCACCTCGCGGACGAGGAGGTAGAGCTCGTCCGCGGGCAGGGCCCGGACGACCGCCTGCGGGTCGGAGGTGGAGAGGATGACGTCGAGCCGCGCCTTGCCGCGGGCGGCGGCGAGCGCCGACCGCACCCGGGCCATCTCGGCGAGCGCGTGGCTCCGGTCCGGTCGCTCGGGTGCTGCCATGGCTCGTGGAGGCGCCGCGCCCTGGAGGCGAGGCGCCGGGGAGTCAGGCCTGCGCGGCGGCGCGGTTCAGCCCGCGTCCCGCCTTCAGGACCTTGCCCGCCTTGAGGCAGCGGGCGCAGACCCGAGCGTGGCGAACCTCGCCGTCCAGCTTCACGCGGACGGACCGGAGGTTCGGCAGCGAGCGCGTCTTGCTCTTGTTGTTGGCGTGGGAGACGACGTTCCCGACGAGCGGGCCCTTCCCACAGATCTCGCAACGGCGTGCCATATCAGCTCCAGAAACTCGGCAGCTCCAGAAGCGCGGCTGCTCCGAAAACCGAAAGAGCGCGGCATATTACGCAAAACGGCCCAAATGGCAAGCGGCGGGTCGTGCCAGGGGAGCCGGCAGGACCTACCGGAGGGCGTCCTTCGACCCGAGGAGGGCCGCCACGTGCCCCGCGGCCTGGATACCCGCGTAGAACTCGCCCTCGATCCCGAGGCCGGGGATCACCTCCCGGCCGGCGAACAGCAGGTTCTTCCAGGGGCTTCGGACCGGAAGCCCGGCGATTCCCAGGCCGTCCACGATCTCCGATCGGTACAGCGGGTGGACCTGCGACTGCTCGGCCCGCTCGGGCGCGGCGAGCAGCGGGGCCGACTCCGCCACGAGGTGGCGCTCGAAGAACGGGATGGCGTCGGCGACCGCGTCGCGGATGCGCCCGGTCGCGAGGCGCAGCCCGTCCCGGTCGAGCCCGGTCGGAACGAACGCGGAGGCGCACACCACCCGCTCGTCGGCCACCACGTCGCCGGGGCCGGGCTTCTCGCCCGGCGCCCGGCGCGCGTCGCGCCGCGCGGGGAGCACCTGGAGGAACACGGCGTTGTCGAGGCCGTCGCCGGCGCCGGCGTCGCGCAGCGCGAGCACGTTCTCCCCGAGCGCCGGGGGCAGCGCGCGCTCCTTCACCACGAGGTCGAGCACGAGGAGCTGCCGGGCCGGGCGGACCCGGCGGAGCGGCGCCGCCTGGCGCGAGCTCCTCGCCTCCCCGGGCAGGAGGGCGAGGAGCCGCTCCGCGTCGGTCGCGGCGACGAAGGCGCGGGCGACGTGGGCGTCCGGCGAGTCGGCGAGGCGCACCGCCTCCACCCGGTTGCGCGACATCTCGAGCCCGGTCGCCAGGGCGGGCTCGCCGGGACCGCCCCGCAGCTCGCCCCGCGCCTCGGCGATGCGGCGGCGGACCATCTCGCGCAGCGTCCCGAGCCCTCCGGGCAGCCGGTGGGTGCCCCGGAAGGCGCCCCCGAGGAGCCGCACGAGGGAGAGCGGCGAGGGCGGGCCGTCGAGGTACGTGAGGAAGCGGTGCGCGACGAGGAGGCTGCGCACGAGGTCGTGGCCCTCGAGCTTCCGGAACGGGTGGGCCTCGCCCACGCGCTCGGCCGGCGCACCGGGCGCCGACGAGGCGGTGCGGAGCGCCTTCCGCACGGTCCACCGCTCGCCGAGGCCGGTCGGCGGGAGCGGCGGCGAGGCGCGCAGGAAGAAGGAGGCGTAGTCGAACTGGGTGGAGAGCTGGCCGAAGCCGGCCTCGAGCGCCTCGGCCTCCGCCGGCCACTCGCGCCGGAGCTCCGAGCGGAGCACCGCCGCCTCGCGGGAGAGGTCCACGCGGTGGCGCGGCAGGAGGAGCTGGAGATCCGTGTGCGAGGCGACGAGCGCGCGCGAGACGTCGGTGACGAGCCCCAGCTCGGAGAGGACCGCCTCCGCCGCGGGCAGGTGGCGGGGGGAGGGGATGACCGCCGGCCCGAACGGCAGCACGTAGCCGTGGTCGGAGTAGTGGAACCCAGGATCGTCGTGGGCGACGTGCAGGACGCGGAAGCCGCGGCGGGCCAGGAGCGCCCCGGCCACCACGCCGCCGAGCTGCGACCCGACGATGCAGACGTCGTAGACCCGCTGCGTGGCGGGTGGCTTGAAGGTCGGGGTCACTACAGCTCCAGCCCCGGGTTGTGCGTCGTCCCCGGCCTCGCGCCGTCCACGCGGACGATCCGCCCCTCCACCGAGAGTCGGCCCTGCGCGAACCACTGGATGGCCTGGGGGTAGATGCGGTGCTCCTCCACCAGCACGCGCGCGGCGAGGGATCCCTCGTCGTCGCCGGGCAGCACCGGCACGACGGCCTGCACGACGACCGGCCCCGTGTCGGTGCCCTCGTCCACGAAGTGCACCGTGCACCCCGAGAAGCGCGCGCCGTACTCCAGGCACTGCCGCCCCGCGTGGAGGCCCGGGAAGCTGGGAAGCAGCCCCGGGTGGATGTTGACGACGCGCGGGCAGCCGCGCGTCGCCGCGCTCGGCCCGAAGGTGCGCAGGAAGGGCGGGGTGACGAGCCGCATGTACCCGGCCAGGCAGACGAGGTCCACCCGCCGCGCGGCCAGGGCCTCGGCGAGGCGGCGGTCGTAGCCCTCGCGGTCGGCGACGCCCTTCGAGGGCAGCGCCAGCGCCTCCACCCCGGCGCCCCGGGCGCGGTCGAGCGCGCCGGCCGGCTCGACGTTGGAGATCACGACCGCCACCCGGGCGTCGATGCGCCGCGCCGCGCAGGCGTCGAGGATGGCCTGCAGGTTCGTCCCGCCCCCGGAGGCGAGCACACCCAGCCGGATCAACGCGCGACCTCGCAGGTCGCCTCGGCGCCGGCCTCGGGCCCGCGCTCGATGGCCCCGACCGTCCAGCTCGCGAGCCCGCGGGCGGACAGCGCGGCGTGGGCCGCCTTCTCGTCGCCGGGCGCGACCACCGCCACGAGGCCGAGCCCCATGTTGAAGGTCCGGTACATCTCGTCCCAGGGGACGTCCAGCTCGCGCTGGAGGAGGTCGAAGATGGCCGGGCGGTCCCAGCTGCGCTCCTCGAGGACCGCGCGCGTCCCGCCGGGCAGGTTGCGCGGGACGTTCCCGGGAAGGCCGCCGCCGGTGACGTGCGCGAACGCGTGGACCGGCACGGCGTCGAGGAGCGCCAGCACGTCCTTCGCGTAGATCCGGGTCGGCGTGAGGAGCGCGTCGGCGAGCGTGCGCCCGTCGAGCGCGTCGAGCCGGCGGTCGAGCGGGTGGCGCTCGAGGATCTTCCGGGCGAGCGAGAAGCCGTTCGAGTGGAGGCCGGTCGACGCCACGCCGACGACGACGTCGCCCGGGGCCACCGCCCTCCCGTCCACGATGCGCGAGCGCTCCACGACACCCACCGCGAACCCGGCGAGGTCGTACTCTCCGGTCGCGTAGAAGCCGGGCAGCTCGGCGGTCTCGCCGCCGATGAGGGCGCAGCCGGCCTGGCGGCAGCCCTCGGCGATGCCCTTCACCACCTGTGCGGCCCGGTCGGCGGAGAGCCGGCCGGTGGCGTAGTAATCGAGGAAGAAGAGCGGCTCGGCCCCCACCACCGCCACGTCGTTCACGCACATCGCGACGAGGTCGATCCCCACCGTGTCGTGGCGGTCGGCGTCGAAGGCCACCCTGAGCTTCGTGCCCACGCCGTCGGTGCCGGACACGAGCACCGGCTCGCGGTACCGCTTCGCGTCGAGCGCGAACAGGCCGCCGAACCCGCCGATGCCGGCCAGCACCTCGGGGCGGAGGGTGGGGCGGGCCAGCGGCTTGATGAGGTCGACGAGCCGGTCACCCTCGTCGATGTCGACGCCGGCGTCGCGGTAGGAGAGAGGCATGGCGGGGCCTGTACCGCGCCCGGCACGGGACCGCAAGCAGCCCTTGGGCAGGCGAGGACCCGGGCCTGCCCTGCCTAGAGCACGACCGCCAGGAGGAAGAACGCGGCGAGGACGAGGACCGTGGGGCGCATCGAGTCTCCGGAGGGAGAGACCGTCGGGTGCATCATACCAAGAGTGGAAGGGGGCGCCAGCGTCTTCCTCCCGCGATCCCGGGGGGCGCAGGGGCCCAGGTCGGGAAGTCTGCTACAGTCGCCGTTCCATGGCCGGCCCCGTGCGTCGCTTCCTGCGCCTCGACGCCTTCCGTCTGGCGCTGTACGTCGGCCTGCTCTTCCCGCTGTTCCATTTCCTCTCGGGCGTCTACGGCATCGACCTGCCCATCGTGTCCCGGGTCGAGCACGCGGCCCAGGACTGGGCGCTCACCCACCTTCGCGGCTCGCGGCCCACCTCCGGCCAGGTGGTCATCGTGGCCATCGACCACCGCTCGGTGGAGGCGGAGGGCCGATGGCCCTGGTCGCGCGCCCGGATGGCGCACCTCGTCCGGCAGCTGGCGGCCGGAGGCGTCTCCTCGGTCGGATTCGACATCGTGTGGGACTCCGACGACGAGGTCGAGCGGCGCCTCGCCAAGGTCGCGTCCATCGTGCGCACGGCCCGCGAGGTGCTGGGCGATCGCGCCGTCCAGAAGCGCCTCGACGAGGCATGGGAGACGGCCAAGGGCTCCGAGGCCGAGACCGCCGACGTCCCGCCGACGGAGCTGCTCGCGAACGCGATCGAGGATGCCCGGAACGTGACCCTGGGCTTCACCTTCCTCACCCAGGACCAGGCCACCGGCGTGGACACCCAGGCGACGGTCGAGAAGCTCCGCTTCTTCCAGACCGACCCGGTGCACGTGCCGGACGGCAATCGCCTGGTGTCCTCCCAGCTCGCGCTGCCCCAGTCGCGGTACGTGGGCGTGGTCACCCCGCTCGACGTGCTGCTCTCGGTCTCGGACAGCGCCGGCTTCTTCACCGTCACGCCCGACTCCGACGGCATCATCCGCCGCTACATGGTGGTCGCGGGCGTGCGCACCGCGCCGTTCGCGTCGCTCGGCGTGGCCACGCTTTCGCGCAAGCTGGGGAAGGACGGCGCGCCCGCCCACGTCGTGCCGGTGGCGCGGGCGCAGGGGGCGCGCCACCTGCAGGAGGTCCGCGTCGGGGACCTCGTGGTCGAGACCGACGACCTCGGGCAGGCGCAGCTCAACTACTACGGAAGCTACAAGGACTTCCCCACCTGGTCGGCCACCGACGTCCTGCACGGGCGCATCCCGCGCGAACAGATGGAGGGCAAGGTGGCGGTGGTGGGGACGACCGCGATCGGGACCTGGGACCAGCGGGTCACGCCCTTCGACGCCTTCGCCCCCGGTGTCATCACCCACGCCACCTTCATGGAGAACGTGCTGCACCACGAGCTCCTGGTCCGGAACCCCACGGTGATCCTGGCCGAGGTGGTGATGCTGGCCATCACCGCGGTGGCCCTCGGGCTGCTCTTCGCGCGGGTGTCGTCGCTGCTCGCCGCGCCGGCCCTGGTGGTGGCGTCCGCGGGCACCGCGGTGGCGGCGGTGGTGGCCCTGCAGCGCTGGAACGTGCTGCTCGCGGTGGCGCTGCCCACCCTCCAGATGTTCGCCATGTTCCTTTCGGCGACGTCCTACCGCTTCTTCAACGAGGAGCGGGAGCGCCGCAAGGCCCGCGACACCTTCAGCCGCTTCCTCGCCCCGGCCATCGTGAAGCAGGTCCTCGAGCGCGAGGGCTCGCTCAAGCTGGGCGGCGAGAAGCGCGAGCTCACCTGCCTCTTCGCCGACATCCGCGGGTTCACCACCATCTCGGAGCAGCTCGACCCGCACGTTCTCCTCGAGGTGCTGAACGAGTACCTCACCCCGATGACCGACATCATCGTATCGGGTCAGCAGGGCACCCTCGACAAGTACATCGGCGACGCGATCATGGCGTTCTGGGGCGCGCCCCAGCCGCAGGAGGACCACGCGCTGCGCGCCTGCCGCGCCGCGCTGAGCATGATCGCGAAGCTCCAGGAGCTGCGGATCGGCTGGAAGGAGCGGAACCTCCCGGACATCGACATCGGCGTGGGCCTCAACACCGGTCCCATGTCGGTCGGCTTCCTCGGCAGCCAGGACCGCTTCTACAACTACACGGTGCTGGGCGACGCGGTGAACCTGTCCTCGCGCCTCGAGGGCGCCAACCGCCAGTACGGGACGCACATCCTCATCGGGCCCATCACCCGCGAGATGGTGAAGGACCAGATGGTGCTGCGCGAGGTCGACCGCGTGCGGGTGAAGGGCAAGCACGAGCCCGTCCGGATCTACGAGCTCCTGGGCGAGGCGCCGGCCACCCCGGCCCAGACCGAGTTCATCGAGGCGTTCTCCTGGGGCATCAGCGCCTACCAGGCGCAGCGCTGGGAGGAGGCGATCGGCCGGTTCCGGGAGGCCATCCGGCTGAACGGCGGGGACGCCACGAGCGACATCTACGTCGCGCGCTGCGAGGCGATGCGCAGGGAGCCGCCCGGCCCGCAGTGGGACGGGGTCTACGAGATGCACACCAAGTGACGTCGCCCGGGCACGGGGCGAGCCCCGACGGTTGTTTGACACGCCCGGGTCGAATCAGTTACCCACCCGGAGACCGCGCCGCGCGGCGGCGGCGTCGAACATGGCCGAGGACCAGCTCTTCCAGCGCTTCGGGCGCGAGTTCACCAAGGGTGCCGTGCTCTTCCGCGAGGGCGAGGACGGCCGGGACATGTACGTCGTCCAGCAGGGGCGGGTGACCATCTCCAAGAACGTGGGAGGGGTGGAGAAGATCCTCTCCTCGCTCGGCCCGGGCGAGTTCCTCGGGGAGATGTCGATCCTCAACAACAAGCCGCGCTCGGCCACCGCCACGTGCGCCGAGGACTCGCGCCTGCTCGTCATCGACGCGAAGACCTTCGAGGCGATGATCCGCGGCAACGCCGAGATCGCCATCCGCATGATCAAGAAGCTGAGCGATCGCCTGCAGGAGGCCGACGAGCAGATCGAGAACCTGCTGTTCGCCGACGCCTCCAGCCGGGTGGTGCACTGGCTGGTCACCGCCGCCGAGAAGGCCGAGCGCGGCCCTGCCGGCCACAAGATCGCGCTCGCCCCCCGGGAGCTGCCGGGCCGCGTGGGCGTCCGGCCGGACCAGGCCGACGAGGTGCTCATGAAGCTCCTCAAGGCCAACATCATCTCCGTCCTGCCCGACGGCTTCGTCGTGCCCGACGTCGAGAAGCTCCAGCACTTCCTCGAGTTCCTCCAGATGAAGGCGCAGTTCGGGGACGTCACGTGAAGCTCAGGGTCCTGGGGTGCTCCGGCGGCGAGCTGCCGCGGCACCGCACCACCTGCTTCCTCGTCGACGGCAGGATGGCGGTGGACGCAGGGGCGCTCACCCAGGGGCTCGAGCTCCCCGACCTGCTCAAGGTCGACGACATCGTCCTCACCCACTCGCACTTCGACCACGTGAAGGACGTGCCGCTCCTCGCCGACCTGCTGGTCGGACGGCGCAAGACGGCGGTGCGCGTCCACGCCTCGCCCGAGTGCGCCCGGGCCCTCCACGAGGACGTGTTCAACGACCGGCTCTGGCCGGACTTCACCCGGATCCCCGACGAGGGGAACCCGGTGATCACCGTGGTGCCCTTCGATCCGGCGCGGCCCTTCCGCGTCGGGCGCTACGAGATCCGGCCGGTCCCGGTGGTCCACCCCGTCGAGTCGATGGGCTACGTGATCTCCGACGGGCGGTCGGCGTTCGCCATCTCCGGGGACACCGGGCCGACCGACCTCTTCTGGCAGCGGGTCAACCAGGAGCGGAAGCTGAAGGCGGTGCTGGTGGAGCTGTCGTTCCCGAACGCGCTCCAGTGGCTGGCCGACGTGTCCGGGCACCTCACGCCCCGCACGCTCGCCGGCGAGCTCCGAAAGCTCGAGCGCAACGGCTTCCCGGTCCTGCTCTACCACCTGAAACCCGCCTACATCGCCGACCTCAAGCGCGAGGTGGCGGCGATGAAGATCCCCAACGCCCGCGTGCTGCGGCTGGGCGACGAGTTCACGTTCTAGAGGCTGCAGGGAACGGCCATGGCCTGGTTCACGAAGCAGAAGAAGATGAAGACGCGCGACGTGCCCCCGGGGCCGGTCAAGGCCGCCAAGGGCGAGGGCATCTGGCACCAGTGCGACGCCTGCGGCGAGGTGGTCCCGCGGGCCGACTTCGAGAAGAGCTGGAACGTCTGCCTGAAGTGCGGCCAGCACGAGGCGCTCCCCATCCGTCGCCGCTTCGAGCTCGTGCTCGACCCGGGGAGCTTCCAGGAGCTGGACGGCGAGCTGACGCCCCAGGACCCGCTCTCCTTCGTGGACTCGAGGCGGTACCGCGACCGCCTGCGGTCGACCTACAAGGCCTCCGGGCTGCGCGACGCCTTCGTGTCGGGCGTCGGGGCCATCGAGGGTCACGCGGTCTCGGTGGGCTGCTTCGCCTTCGAGTTCATGGGCGGATCGATGGGGTCGGTGGTGGGCGAGAAGGTGGCGAGGGTGTTCGACCGGGCCTTCGAGCGCCGCGTGCCGGCCGTGGTGTTCAGCTCGAGCGGCGGCGCGCGCATGCAGGAGGGCATCTTCTCCCTCATGCAGATGGCCAAGACCTCGGCCGCCATCCACCGCTTCCGCGCCATCCGGAAGCCATACGTCTCGGTCATGCTCCATCCCACCACCGGCGGCGTGGCGGCCAGCTTCGCCTGGCTGGGGGACGTGGTCGTCGCCGAGCCGAAGGCGCTCATCGGCTTCGCCGGCCCGCGCGTCATCGAGCAGACGATCCGCGAGAAGCTGCCCGAGGGGTTCCAGCGCAGCGAGTTCCTCCTCGAGCACGGCATGATCGACTCCATCGTGCACCGCCACGAGATGCGCGAGCGGCTGGCCCAGATCCTCTCGCTGCTGTCCTGACCGGCGCCCGGCCATGACGGCCGACCCCCACGCCTACCTCGCCTCGCTCGAGCCGCTCTCGATGCGATTCGGGCTCGAGCGCATGGAGCGCGGGCTCGCCGCGCTCGGCCGGCCGGACCTCGGCTACGCGATCCTCCACGTCGCCGGCACGAACGGGAAGGGCTCGACCTGCGCCATGGCCGACGCCGCGCTGCGCGCCGCCGGCCACCGGGTGGGCCTCTACACCTCGCCGCACCTCGTCCGCTTCGGCGAGCGCATACGCG
>Ga0335084_10006412_pt1 | contig 11704 bp, 11 predicted proteins | sample Lox_Sample_44_FD_206721 | JGI IMG/M metagenome (GOLD analysis project Ga0335084, IMG submission 206721) | Soil microbial communities from Loxahatchee National Wildlife Refuge, Florida, United States - Lox_Sample_4.4 | ecosystem: Environmental > Terrestrial > Soil > Wetlands | place: USA...
CGGCTGCGACAATCCCGCCAGCCGCCAGTCGAGGTCGCCATGGTCAGCCCAGCTTCGATCGATTTCGTCGCGCGCGCGCGCGCCCTCGCACCGGTCGTCCGCGAACACGCCGACGAAGCCGAGCGCTTGCGCCATCTGCCGGCGCCGGTCGCGCAAGCGATGGCCGCGGCAGGGCTGTATCGGATCGCCGCCCCGCGCCGCAGCGGCGGTGCCGAGGCCGATCCGATGACGCAAATCGAGGTGATCGAGGCGGTCGCGAATGCCGACGGCAGCACCGGTTGGAACCTGATGATCGGCATCGAGAGCTTCGGCCTGATCGCACCGGCGTTCGAGACGTGCGCGGAGCTGCTCGCCGATCCGATGACGATATTGTGCGGCTCGACCGCGGCGGTGTGCGTCGCCGACGAGATTCCCGGCGGCTTTCGCGTGAACGGCCAGTGGCAATTCGTCAGCGGCTGCCACAACGCGCAGGTATTCACCGGCCTCGTCCAGCGGCGCCGCAATGGCGTGCCGATCGAGGGCCTGCCGCCCGTGTACGCGGTCGCCACGCTGCCCGACTGGCAGATCGTCGATACGTGGAAGGTCGGCGGCTTGTGCGGTTCGGGCTCGCACGACGTGCGCATCACGAATCTCGACGTTCCCAACGAGCGGATGCTGGTGCGCATGGGAACGATCCGCGGCGACACGCCCATCGAACGTATTCCGCTCGGCACGCGGCTCGCGTACAACAAGGTCGCGGTGGCGCTCGGCATCGCCCGCCACGCGATCGACGTCTTCATCGACATCGCGACCGGCAAGGTGCCGCGCTTCACGTCGCGCACGCTGCGCGATCGACCGTTCGCGCAACGCGCCGTCGCGCACGCCGAAGTACGACTGCGCAGCGCGCGTGCCCTCGTGTTCGAACTGACCGAGGCGCTGTGGGCGAAGGTCACCGAACGCGAACGCGTGACGCCGTACGATCGCGCGATGTATCAGATCGCGTGCTCCGACGCGGTGTCGGGTGCGTTCGAAGCGGTCGACGCGGTCGCCGAAGCGGCCGGCACGACCGCGAACGATCGCGCGAGTCCGCTCGAACGGTTGACGCGCGACATCCGCGTGATCCGCCAGCACGTGACCGTCGCGCCGCACCACATCGAAGACGGCGGCCGGGTGCTGCTCGGCCTGGAGCCCGAAGGAGCGATGCTAAAAGGGTTCGGGTGATCCCGCGCGGAAGCGGTCGGTAGCGGTCGGGTGATTGCGAGACCTCGCGAGCGTACGATCGCTCGTGCAACCGGAGGAGACTACGTGGCGACCCGTACTTTCATCCCCGCGGCCGGGCACGATCGTTGGCTACCGTTCTACGACATCGGAACGAAGTTGCTCGGCGCATCGGCCGTGCACCGTGCGCTGATCGCGCAAGCCGACGTGCGGGCGGGTCACCGTGTGCTCGACATCGGCTGCGGCACCGGCACGCTCGCGGTGATGCTGAAGTCCGCAAGACCCGACGCGGACGTCGTCGGTCTGGATCCCGACGCACTGGCGCTCGAGCGCGCAACGCTCAAGGCGCGTCGCGCGCATGTTGACGTCGAATTCGTGTGCGGCTTCGCCGACGCGATTCCGTACGCAGAGGGTTCGTTCGATCGCGTGTTGTCCTCGTTGATGCTGCACCACCTCACTGCCGACGAGCAGGCGGCGACCCTACGCGACGTACGGCGCGTGCTGAGACCCGCCGGCTCCCTTCATCTGCTCGACTTCACCACGGATTCGGCGCATCCGCGCGGGCTCGTTGCACGACTGCTGCATCGCGAGGGACGTCAACTGCACGGACAATCGTCGGCACAGGTCATGCAGATGATGAGCGACGCAGGATTGGTCGACGCAACGCACGTCGAGACGCGTCGCACGTTGCTCGGGCCGGTCGGTTTTCACCGGGCGCAACGCCGGTAGGCGGAGCGAGTCCTCGAGCTCGGGCCGCGCTTCGGTCTATGCGGCCGCGGCGACCGCCGCGCCGCGCGCGAGCACTTGCACCGGTGCGACGAGACAATCGAGATCGGCGAGCGGATCGCCGTCGACGAACAGCACGTCGGCGCAGTAACCCTCGGCGAGCCGGCCGGTCGTGGTGCCGAGCCCGATGGCCCGCGCCGCGTCCGATGTCGCGCTCTTCAGTACTTCCGCGTTCGTGAAGCCCGCGATGTGCGCGAACACCGGCAACGTCTTCGCGAGATCGGCGTGGCGCACGTTCGGAATGCCGGCGTCCGTCGACGCGGCGAGCTTGACGCCGGCCGCGCGCATCGCCGCGAAGTTGGCGAGCAAGCGTTTTTCGTGGTCGCTGCCGCTGCCTTGATGGCGCTTCCAGCCGAGGTTCACCGTCGGCGATACCCAGATGTCCCGCGCCGCCAATTCGGCTGCCACGAGCGGGTCGTAGTCGACACCCCATCCGCCATCGCCGACCCACGAGCAATGCTCGATCGTGTCGACGCCGGCGGCCGCGGCGAACCGAATGCCGGCCGTGCCGTGACAATGCGCCGCGACCGGGTAACCGCGCTCGCGAGCGAGCGCGACGATCGCCGCCAGCGTCTCGCGGTCGAACTGCGCGTCGCGCGGCGTCGTCCCCTTCGTCATCGTGCCGCCGGTCGCCATCACTTTGATCAGGTCGACGTTGCGCTCGTGCTGACGAGCGATCACGGCCGCGGCCGCGTCGACGTCGGCCGCAATGCCGCCCCAGAAATGACAGTGGCCGCCCGGCGACGTCACCGGTTGCCCGGCGCACACGAGCCGTGGCCCGAGGGCTTCGCCGCGCGCGATCCGGTCGCGCAGTTCCAACTCGAGCCATTCGCCGCCGCCGAGATCGCGCGCGGTCGTGATGCCGGCGCGGACCATCTCCGCGGCGCGTCGCTCCATCGCCGCGACGCGCGCGGCGCGATCCGGCGCCGTCTGCGCGAGCGGATCGCGCACGTCGGGATCGAGCACCATGTGCACGTGCGCGTCGATCAAACCGGGAATGGCGGTCAATCCGCTCATGTCGCGCGCAGCGGCATCACCGCGCGCATCGACCGTTCGGCCGACCCACACGATGCGGCCGTCGTCGACGCGCAACGCGTCGACGTCGTCGCGATATGTCGCGCCGTGCCCGTCCCAGATGCGCAGATGCGTGTACAGGGTGCTGCGCGCCATTGTTCGTCCTGTCGGTGGGTGCCTTCGCAGCGGCATGGTAGCCTTCGAACCGCGCGTATTTCCACGCAGCGACTGCCATCGAAGGGGGAGACATGGCGAATCGGCTCGACGGCAAAGTCGCCGTCATCACCGGCGGCGCGAGCGGCATGGGCCGCGCGACCGTCGAGAAATTCGTCGCCGAAGGCGCCCGCGTCGTGATTGCCGACGTGCAACGCGACAAAGGCGAAGCGTTGGCGAAACAGCTCGGCGCGGCGACGGCGTACGTCGACACCGACGTCTGCCGCGAAGCCGACGTCGTAGCGATGATCGCGACCGCGGTCAAGCGCTTCGGCCGCCTCGACTGCCTCTTCAACAACGCGGGCTTCGGCGGCGTGTCGGGCGAAATCCACGAAACCGACATGAACGAACCGTATCGGCGCACCGTCGATGCGATGTTGACCGGCCCGATCCTCGGCATGAAGCACGCCGCGCCGATCATGCGCGAACAGCGCAGCGGCGTGATCATCTCGACCGCGAGCGTCGCCGGACTCAAGGCCGGCTACGGGCCGCACGTCTACAGCGCCGTGAAGTCCGCGGTCGTCAACCTGACGCGTTCGGTCGCGCAAGAGCTCGGTCCGTTCAACATCCGCGTCAATGCGATCTGTCCCGGCGGCATCGCGACGCCGATCTTTGCCGGCCAACTCGCGCTGCAACGCGGCCGCAACACCGACTACGCCGCAGCGGTGAAGCCGCTGCTCGAGAAGATGCAGCCGATCCCGCGCGCCGGCGAACCGCAGGACATCGCGAACGCCGCGTGCTTTCTCGCGAGCGACGAAGCATCGTTCATCTCCGGCCACGCGCTGGTGGTCGACGGTGGGCTGACGGCCGGTGCGTGGATCAATCCGGAATTCGCGCCGTCGCTGATCGACTCGCTGCAGATGGCGCTCGGTATCGACAAGGATCAAGACATCGACATGGTGTACCACGAGCGCTGAGGCGCTCATTCACGCGGAGCATCCGATGGCAGAACTCGCACGGTTCGACGGCACCGCCGCAACACACGCCGATTTGATGGGCGCGTACCACCGCGACGGCGGCCTGATCGTCGAGAACCTGTTCAGCGGCGACGTCATTCGTCGCATGCGCGACGCGGTCAAACGCAAAGCGCTGGAATCGCGGCCCGGTTCGAAGTCGGATCACGCGATGTGGCAGACCTTCCACGGCAAGAACACGATCCGCTTCACCGGACTCGGCCTGCTCGACCCGGTCTTCTTCGAAATGCTCGAGAACCCGATCTTTACCCGCATCGCCGACGAGACGCTGCTGCCGTTGTGCGGTTCGTATTGGCTGAACACCGGACAGACGATGATCGTCGGCCCCGGCGAGCCGGCACAGTATTTGCACCGTGATTGCGGCAACTGGAATCAGTATTGCAGGGCGCTATGGCCGAACTGTCCCGAAGTCACCGTCAGCATGATGATCGCGCTCGACGACATGACCGAAGAACTCGGCGGCACGCGGGTGATTCCGGGCAGCCATCTTTGGGACGACTTCGACCGCCCGGGTCGTCCCGAGGAGACGGTGCCGACGGTGATGCCGGCCGGTGCCGGCATGATCTACAGCGGCAAGGTCGTACACGGCGCCGGCCACAACCGCACGCAAGACCGCTGGCGATTCGCGATGCACATCAGCTTCGTCGTGGGCTGGCTGGTACCGGAAGAAGCAAGCGCGCTGTATTACCCGGTCGAGCTCGTCAAATCGCTGTCGCCGCGCGTTCAGCGCCTGCTCGGCTACCGTTCGTACAATCCGCTGCCGCATCCGAGCGGCCGGCTGTGGTTGAAGGACTTCGACGAAATCGCGATGGACGCCTGACGTGAAATACCTACCGTTGCTGTGGGCCGGGCTTTGGCGCAAACCGATCCGTTCGGTGTTGACGCTGCTGTCGATCACCGTCGCCTTTCTGCTCTTCGGCGTGCTGAACGGCGTGCCGTCCGCGTTCGACTATGCGGCTTCGCAAATGAGTGAAATGCGCCTACGTGTGGTCAATCGCGCCAACGTTCTCGAATCGATGCCGATCTCGTACGAGGCGCGCATTGCGCGCATCCCCGGCGTCCGCATCGTGTCGCACCTGTCGATCCTGGTCGGCTACTACCAGGAGCCGCGCAACAACGTCAGCGCCGTCGGCCTGACGCTCGGCCCGTTCGCGAAAATGTTCTCGGAAATGAAGGTACCGGCCGATCAAGTCGAGGCGCTGCACACGACGCGCGACGGCGCCGTGGTCGGCGGCGAACTCGCGAAGCGCTTCAATTGGCACGTCGGCGACCGCATCACGCTGCATTCGCTGAATCAGGTCAAGACCGACGGCTCGTCGGAGTGGACGTTCCAGATCGTCGGACTCGTCAACGCCGGCGAGCACGACGAAAAAATCTTCGCCAACGAGTTGTATTTCAACTACGAATACCTCGACGAGGCGCGCGCGACCGGCAAAGGGACAGTCCACCAATACGCGCTGACCATCGACGACCCGAGTCATGCCTCGGAGATCTCGCAAGCCATCGACGCCGAGTTCGCGAACTCGAGCGCCGAGACGTCGACGATGAACGAGCGCGAGTACCTCGTCTCGCAGCTACGCCAGATCGGCAACGTGCGGGCATTCGTCTACGGCATCATCCTCGCGGTGCTGTTCACGCTGCTCTTCCTAGCCGGCAATACGATGGCGCAATCGGTACGCGATCGCGTGCCCGAGTTCGGTGTGTTGAAAACGCTCGGATTCACCGACACGACCGTGTGCGTGCTCGTGGTCGTCGAATCGACGATCTTGTGCCTCTTCGCCGCCGGCCTCGGCATCGCAATCGCCGCGGCGTTGTTTCCACGCATTTTCGGCGCGCTGCCGATCTTCGGAGCGATCCCGTTGCCGGGCATCGTGTGGGCAACCGGTTTCGCGCTGGCGTTCGGCTTGGCTGCGCTGAGCGCGTTCTTCCCCGCGTTGCGCGCGCGGCGCTTGACGATCGTCGAAGCATTGGCCGGACATTGACGATGAGCGCATTCAAACAAGCCTCGGCGATCACCGTGATCAATCTGCGCAGCATTCCGCAACGTCTCGGCACGTCGCTCGTGATTTGCGTCGGCATCGCCGGCGTCGTCGCCGTGCTGATCACCGTGCTCGCGATGGCGACCGGCCTGCAGTCGACGATCGCGAGCGCCGGCCGGGCCGACCGCGCCATCGTGCTGCGCGGCGGCGCGCTCGCGGAGGCGCTGTCGACGATCACGCGCGACGACTTGATCGCGGTCGAAGCGGCGCCCGGCATCGCGCGCACCGCGAACGGCAAACTCGCGATCTCGCCGGAGGCGGTGCTGTCGGTGAATCTGCCGCGCGCGAGCGACGACCACCCGAGCGCGGTATCGCTGCGCGGCATCACGCCGATCGCGGTCGAAGTGCGGCCGGAGATCACGCTCACCGAAGGACGCATGTTTACGCCGGGCTTGCACGAGATCGTGGTCGGCAAGTCGGCACACGATCAGTTCGCACATCTGAACATCGGCGACGTCGCGAAGTTCTACAACGGCGATTGGACCGTCGTCGGTCGCTTCGAAAGTCACGCCGACGTGCACGAATCGGAAATTTTGACCGACGCCGAAACGCTGATGTCGGCAGCCAATCGCACCGTGTTCAGCGGCGTGACCGTTGCGCTCGAATCGCCGCAATCGTTCGATGCGTTCAAGCAGGCACTATTGTCGAATCCGACGCTGAAGGTCGACGTCCAGCGCGAGAACGACTACTACGAAGGCCAGTCGAAGGGACTCTCGACGCTGCTCGGCATCGTCGCGAACGCGGTCGGCGCGATCATGGCGATCGGCGCGTTGTTCGGCGCGCTGAACACGATGTATTCCGCAGTCAGTGCACGCACGGTCGAGATCGCGACGTTGCGCGCCGTCGGTTTCGGTTCGTGGCCGGTCGTCGCGTCCGTGCTCGTCGAGGCGCTCATCCTCGCGCTCGTCGGCGCGTTTCTCGGCGCGGCGATCGCATGGATCTTCTTCAGCGGCATGGTCTTCAGTACCGGCGGCGGCCTCGGCCAAGTGACGCTGCGTCTGCACGTCGGCGCCCCGTTGATCGTGCTCGGCATCGTGTGGGCCGCGGTCATCGGGTTCGTCGGCGGATTGTTCCCCGCCATTCGGGCGGCGCGCACGTCGGTCGCGAACGCGTTGCGGGTGGTCTAACGGCCGAGGCCGAGCAGGCGCCGCACCTCCGTGTGGGGTAACGCGTGCACGACGTGGTCGTCGCACCCCTGCATGGTCTCGTTGGCGATCATGCTGTCGATCACGGCTTCGTCGATTGCCTGAATCACCGCTTCGAAGAACGGATTCAGTTGCGGATCCGGCACGAACTCGGCGTGCATCAGGCGTTCGCCGTCTTCGAGCGCTCCGGCATTCGCGGTCGAGAATGCGAGGAAGATGTCGCCCGACCCGTGTCCCGAGATCGCGCCGGCCCGCCCGACGCCGAGACCGATGCGGCGCGCCAAGCGCTTCAACTGGTGCGACAGCAGCGGTGCATCGGTGCCGACGATCGCGATGATCGAGCCCGCTTCGGCCGGCCGCGGATCGGGCTGCCAGTCTTTCAATGCCGCACCCACCGCGACACCGCCGATCGTCAATTGCTCGCGGCGGCCGAAATTCGATTGCACGAACGCACCGACGCGATGTGCGCGCCCGGCGAATTCGACGATGCGCGACGCAGTGCCGGAACCGCCCTTGAAGCCGTAGCAGATCATGCCGGTGCCGCCGCCGACGCTGCCCTGTTCGATCGCGCCGCCGCGCGCGCCGTCGAGCGCGGCGAACACGTGCTCGTCGCGCACGTGAAAGCCGTTGATGTCGTTCAAGTACCCGTCGAACGTCTCGCCGGTCACCGGCAACGCCCATTGGCCGATGCCGCCGGTGCGTTCGACCAGCCACTTGATCGTCGCGTCGCGCACCGTGCCGCACGAGTGCGTGTTGGTGATGCAGATCGGTCCGTCGCAGCGGCCCGCCTCCTCGACCCAGTGGCAGCCCGTCAATTCGCCGTTGCCGTTCAGGCTGAAGTAGCCGGCGAGTACCGACGACGCCGCACGGGCGCGGCCGCGCGGCAGGATCGCCGTCACGCCGGTCCGCACCGGACCGCGGCCGACGACGCGAGGACCATCGCCTTCGATCAACGTGGCGTAGCCGACCTCGACGCCGGCGACGTCGGTGATCGCGTTGAATTCGCCCGGCACGCCGGCGAATGGAATCCCGAGCGCGCGGGCGCGCGGCTTGCCGGACGGCGTTCGAAGCATCGGTGCATCGCCTTGATCGACTGGGCTGCATTAGATTGTGCAGTCAGGCAGAGATCAAGAAACACGGGGGCGACATGCAATTCGGAATCTTCGATCACATGGAACGGCGCGACGCCGACCTCGCGGCGCTGTACGAGCAGCGCTTGCAGATGCTCGAGTTCGCCGATGCGGCCGGGTTCGCTCGCTATCACAAGGCCGAGCACCACTTCACGCCGCTCGACGCCGCGCCGTCCGGTACCGTGTTCCTCGCGGCCGCGTCGCAGCGGACACAACGCATTCGGCTCGGCACGCTCGTGTCGCTGTTGCCGTTCTACCACCCCGTACGATTCCTCGAAGAGGTGTGCGCGCTCGATCACTTGAGCCGAGGCCGCCTCGACCTCGGGGTGGGCAAAGGCATTTCTCCGATCGAGCATCGGCTGTGGGGTCACCCCGACGAGCAAGCGATGCCGCGCACGCTCGAGACGATCGAGGTGTTGCGCAAAGGGCTCACGCAGGAGCAACTGACGCACGTTGGCGAGTTCCATCGCTTCGAAGCACTGCCGATGGTGCTCGCGCCCTTGCAGAAGCCGCATCCGCCGCTTTGGTATCCGGGCAACTTCGAGTTCGCGGGTTCACATCGCCTCAACACGGTTGTTGGCGGGCCGATTCCGGCCGTGAAATCGCAAGTCGCCCGCTTTCGCGAGCTGGTCGCGAAGCCGACCGTCGATTGGAACCCGGGGGTCGCGACGCCGACGATCGGCGCGACCCGGCACGTCTACGTCGCGCCGACGCGCGAAGCGGCCCACGCGCGCGCCCGCGGCGCGTGGCAGCGGTACGACGAGAACCTGTCGAAGCTGTGGCGCGCGCACGGCACCGAACCGATCATGTCGCCGAGCCTCAAAGGCAACTTCGATCTCGCGATCTCCGCGCAGATATTGCTGGCCGATACGCCGGACGCGGTCCGCGCGCACGTCGAAGCGCTGCACACGGAGACCGGCGTCGATTACTTCGTCGGCGCGTTCGCGTGGGGCGATCTCACGCACGCCGAGGTCATGGCGTCGCTGCGCCTCTTCGCCGACGGGGTATTGAAGCCGCTGATCTGAACGTCGCCCTCAAGGCCACGCCGGCATCGGGCCGGCGCGTTCGAGCCATTGCTCGCTCGCGTCCCACAAGCGTTGCGCCACTGCGGGATCGTTGGATTCCGGGCTGCTGTCGACCACGCGACAGTCCTGCAGATAGCGCCCGGCGACGTCCGAGGCCGGCTCGTGCACGGCGCCGTAAACGGTCGTCGCCGCGCCTTGCGCGGGGTTCTTCGTGAATGGGCTCACCAGCAGCATCAACACGCCGACGATCTTCGAATTGCGGCCGATGTCGGTCGTGATCAGCGTGCCGGGGTGCAGCGCGCACGCCGTCAGTCCGCGATCGCCGTAGCGCCGCTGCAGCGCCTTCGCCATGAGCACGTTGCAGAGCTTCGCTTGGCCGTACGCGCCCATCCCTTTGAAGTTCGCTCGCGACATCGGCAGCTGTGCGAAGTCGAGCTTCGCGGGCGAGCGATGGCTCGTGCTCGACACCATCACCACGCGTGGCTTGCCGGACGCGAGCAGCCGCGGCATCAGCAAGCGCGCCAACATGAAATGGCCGACGTGGCAGACCCCGACCGTGCGTTCGAAGCCGTCGGCGGTTTCCTGATAGTCCATCAGCGCGAGGCCGGCGTTGCAGATCAGTGCGTCGATCCGGTCGGCGCGCAGGTTTTCGGCGAATGCTCGCACGCTCGCGAGCGAGGCGAGATCGAGCTCGCCGAATTCCGCCTGACAACCCGGATGCGCGGCGCGGGTGCGCGCGACGGCCGCCTCGCCGGCGGGGCGTTGCCGGCACGCGAAGATCACACGCGCGCCGGCGCTCGCGAGCGCTCGCGCGGTCGGTTCGCCGATGCCGGTGTTCGCGCCGGTGACCACGACCGTCCGTCCGGAGAGGTCCAAACCCTTCACGACGTCGTCGGCCGTGCTGCGTGAGTCGAACTGTCGTGCGGCTGCCATCGGTTCCTCGCTGCGAAAAACTGCATTACATTGCGACGGGGTGACGAGATCAAGGAATTCGCCGATGGGCGAAGCTGACGGCGGCGCGAACGCGCGGCGCGATCGATCGCGCAACGCGCCGCTCGCATACATCGAACGCACGCGTAGTTACTACGCGGCACTCGGCTACGCGCCGTACCAATGGGCGCATTACGATACCGTGCCGTTCGCGCCCCTGCGCGCGCCCGTCGGGCAATCGCGGATCGCGCTCGTGACGACCGCCGCCCGGTTCGATCCGGCGCTCGGCGACCAAGGACCCGGCGCTACTTACAACGCCGCCGCGAAGTACTACCGCGTCTATCGCGCGAAGGCGCATCCGCCGCCGGATCTGCGCATCTCGCACGTCGCGTACGACCGCGTGCACACGAGTGCGGCCGATCCGAACACGTGGCTGCCGCTCGCCGCGCTCGACGCCGCCGCCGCGCGCGGCGCGATCGGCGCGCTCGCGGCCGACGTCATCGGTCTGCCGACCGATCGCAGCCAGCGCGCGACGCTCGACCGCGACGCGCCGGAGGTGCTCGCTGCGTGCATCGACCTGGGCGCCGACCTTGCTTTGTTCGTGCCGAACTGCCCGGTGTGCCATCAATCGACGAGCCTCGTCGCGCGCCACCTCGAGGCGTACGGCATCCCAACGGTCGTGATGGGCTGCGCGCGCGACGTCGTCGAAAACGTCGGCGTGCCGCGCTTCGTCTTCAGCGACTTCCCGCTCGGCAATTCGGCCGGCAAACCGTTCGACGCCGAATCGCAGCGCGCGACGCTCGCGCTCGCGCTGGATCTCTTTGCTTCGGCGATCGGACCGCGCACGACCGTCGCGTCTCCGCAGATCTGGAGCGCCGATCCGAGTTGGAAGGACGACTACTCGAACGTCGCGAAGCTGTCGGCGGACGAAATCGCGCGCCGGCGCGCGGAGTTCGCGCATCAGAAAGACGTCGCCAAACGCGTGCGCGAGAACGTCCGATGACCACGCTGCCGCGTACCTCGTTCGCGATGGTGCAAACCGCAGTGCGCACGCTCGAGCCGCGCGACATCCCGATTCCGGACATCGACGACGATTCGGCGGTTCTCAGGCTCGAAGCGTGCGGTATCTGCGGCTCCGACTACGAACAGTTCGAAGGACAACTGCGCACGCCGATGCCGGTGGTGCCGGGCCACGAACCCCTCGGCCGCATCGCGAAGATCGGCGACCGCGCGGCGAAGCGGTGGAACGTC
>Ga0335084_10006413_pt1 | contig 11704 bp, 6 predicted proteins | sample Lox_Sample_44_FD_206721 | JGI IMG/M metagenome (GOLD analysis project Ga0335084, IMG submission 206721) | Soil microbial communities from Loxahatchee National Wildlife Refuge, Florida, United States - Lox_Sample_4.4 | ecosystem: Environmental > Terrestrial > Soil > Wetlands | place: USA: Florida...
CCCAGAACCGGGTCTCGATCGCCGAGGCGAAGCTGCCCGAGGAGGTGAAGCGCCAGGGCGTCACGGTGAAGAAGAAGTCGCCGATGATCCTGCTGTGCGTGAACCTGCTCTCGCCCGACGGCCGCTACGACCAGCTGTATCTCAGCAACTACGCCACCATTCAGGTGAAGGACGCGCTCGCCCGCCTCCAGGGCGTGGGCGACGTCAGCTTCCTCGGCGCGCGCGACTACAGCATGCGCATCTGGCTCGACCCGACGGCGCTCGCGTCGCGCAACATGACCGCCCAGGACGTGCTCCATTCGCTGCAAGAGCAGAACGTGCAGGTCGCCGCCGGACGCATCGGGCAGCCGCCGGCACCCGCCGGCATCGCCTTCCAGTACACGGTGAACACGCTCGGCCGGCTCCTCGATCCGGAGCAGTTCGCCGCCATCGTGGTGAAGACCGGCGAGCACGGGGAGATCACGCGCGTCTCGGACATCGGCCGGGTCGAGCTGGGTGCCAAGAGCTACGACGTCGCGAGCTACCTCGACGGACAGCCGTCGGTCACGATGGCGGTGTTCCAGCTGCCCGGCGCCAACGCGCTCGCGACCGCGGAGAGCGTCCGCGCCGAGATGGACCGGCTGAAGGAGCGGTTCCCCGCCGGCATGGAGTACAAGATCGTCTACGACACGACGGTGTTCGTCGACGAGTCGATCCACGAGGTCTACAAGACGCTGTTCGAGGCGTTCATCCTCGTGTTCATCGTCGTCCTGGTGTTCCTCCAGGACTGGCGGGCGACGCTGCTCCCCATGATCGACGTCCCGGTCTCGCTGATCGGGACGTTCTTCGTCATGGCGATGCTCGGCTTCTCGCTGAACAACCTGTCGCTGTTCGGGCTGGTGCTGGCGATCGGCATCGTCGTCGACGACGCGATCGTCGTGGTCGAGAACGTCGAGCGCTGGATGGCGAAGGGCCTGCCGCCGCGCGAGGCGACGATCAAGGCGCTCGACGAGATCACCGGCCCGGTGATCGCGATCACGCTGGTGCTGAGCTCGGTCTTCATCCCGACGGCATTCATCCCCGGCATCAGCGGCCAGTTCTACCGGCAGTTCGCGCTCACCATCGCCGCCTCGACCATCATCTCGGCGATCAACGCCATGACGATGGCCCCGGCGCGCGCCGTCACGCTGATCAAGCCGCACGCGCACGGCCAGGAGCGCAGCGAAGCGCTGCCGCTCACCGCGGTGGTGCTCCTGGGGGCGTTCATCGCCGACGCCTTCCTGACGGGTCCGCTCCAGGGACTGTTCGGGCTTTCGGCCGGCGGGCACGGGCACGAGGCCCACGGGAGCGTGGCGGCGCTCCGGGGCGTCCGCCTCGCCGTCGTCGCCGCGGGCGGATTCCTCGGCTATCGGCTGAACGCGCGCGTCAACGGCGTGCTGCTCGGCTTCTTCAAGGTCTTCAACCGCTTCTTCGACACCCTGACGAACGGCTACGGGGCCATCGTCGCGCGGCTCGTGCGCATGACCGGCCTCCTGCTGCTGGTCTACGGCGGGTTCATGGTCCTCACCTGGCTCGGCTTCCGGACCGTACCGGTCGGGTTCATCCCGGAGCAGGACAAGGGGTACCTGGTCGTGAACGCGCAGCTCCCCGACGGGGCCAGCCTCGAGCGCACCGAGGAGCTGATGGACCGCATCGACGACATGGTGCGCAAGACGCCGGGCGTGCTGCACACCATTCGCATCCCGGGCTACTCCATCCTCACCAGCAACAACATCTCGAACGCGGGCGGCATGTTCGTGATCCTGGGCCCGTTCGAGGAGCGGGTGAAGGAGCATCTCCCGGCGTCGGTCGTGGCCGGCAAGCTCCGCGAGCAGTTCCGGCACGTCCAGGACGCGGTCGTGGTCGCGTTCGGAGCGCCGCCGGTCGACGGGCTCGGCAACACGGGCGGCTTCAAGCTCCAGGTGCAGGACCGTGCCGACGCCGGGCCGGAGGCGCTCCAGGGAACGATCGAGAACGTGATCCGCGCCGGCGGGGCGCAGCCCGGGCTGGTCGGGCTGTTCAGCACCTTCCGGGCCTCACAGCCGCAGCTCTACCTCGACGTCGACCGGGCCAAGGCGAAAGCGCTCGGGGTCTCGCTGGACGACGTCTTCTCGACGCTCCAGATCTACCTGGGCTCGGCGTACGCCAACGACTTCACCCGGTTCGGACGCAACTGGCAGGTGAACATCCAGGCCGACGCGGCCTACCGCGTGAATCCCGACGACGTCGGCCAGCTCAAGGTCCGCAATCGCGACGGCAAGATGGTGCCGCTCTCGACGCTGGTGCACGTCCGCGACACGACCGGCCCGGCGATCGTCAATCGCTACAACATGTTCCCCTCGGCGGAGATCGCCGGTGGCACGGCCGCGGGCGTCAGCTCGGGTCAGGCGATCGGCATGATGGAGGCGCTCGCGAAGCAGGAGCTCCCCGCGACCATGAGCTTCGAGTGGACGGAGCTCACCCTCCAGCAGATCCTCGCCGGCAACACCGCGGTCTTCGTGTTCGTCCTGGGCGCCATCCTGGTGTTCATGGTGCTCGCGGCGCAGTACGAGAGCTGGTCCCTCCCCGGCGCGATCATCCTGATCGTCCCGATGTGCCTGCTCGCCGCGATCGCGGGCGTCTGGGTGGTCGGGTCCGACAACAACATCTTCACGCAGATCGGTCTGATCGTGCTGATCGGCCTGGCCGCCAAGAACGCGATCCTCATCGTCGAGTTCGCGAAGCAGCTCCAGGACGAGGGCAAGCCGCGCTTCGAGGCCATCGTCGAGGCGTGCAAGGCCCGGCTGCGCCCGATCCTGATGACGTCGTTCGCCTTCATCCTGGGCGTGCTGCCGTTGGTGCGCTCGAACGGCGCCGGGGCGGAGATGCGATACGCGCTCGGCGTCGCCGTCTTCTCTGGGATGGTCGGAGTCACCATCTTCGGCGTCTTCTTCACGCCCGTCTTCTACGAGGTGATCCGCGGGCGGACCGACCGCCGCGCTGCGAAGAAGGCCGCCGCCGCGCCGCCTGCCCCGCACGGGACCGAGCCGGGCGCGTCGCACGTCGAAGCATCGTGACCAGATCGCGCGACGCCGGCGTGAACCCGGGCCGCGCGCCGGCAGGCACCCCGGCCGACGACGCGCGCACCGGATCGACCCCCGCGGCGCTGGCGCGCGGCATCGTCGACAACCTCACCTACGTCCAGGGCTGGCTCCCGTCGTTCGCGACCCACAACGACTGGTACATGGCGCTCGCGCACGCCGTCCGGGACCGCCTGCTGCACCGCTGGGTCAACACGGTGACGACGTACGCCGCGCGCGACGTGAAGGTCGTCGCCTACCTGTCGGCCGAGTTCCTGACCGGTCCACACCTCGGCAACAGCATGCTGAACCTCGGCATCGAGGACGCGGTCCGCGCCGCGGTGACGGACCTCGGCCTCGACCTGGACGAGCTGCTCGAGCGCGAGGAGGAGCCCGGGCTCGGCAACGGCGGCCTCGGGCGGCTCGCCGCCTGCTACCTCGACTCGCTCGCCACGCTCGAGATCCCGGCCATCGGCTACGGCATCCGCTACGAGTTCGGCATCTTCGACCAGGAGATCCGCGACGGCGGACAGGTCGAGCTCACCGACAAGTGGCTCCGCTACGGCAACCCGTGGGAGATCGCGCGCCCCGAGCACTGCTGCACGGTCAAGTTCGGCGGTCACACCGAGCGCTACCGGGACGAGCAGGGCCACGAGCGCGTCCGCTGGGTCCCGCAGCGGGTCGCGCGCGGCGTTCCGTACGACACGCCGGTCCCGGGGTACCGGGTCGGCACCTGCAACACGCTCAGGCTGTGGCGCGCGGAGGCCTGCGAGTCCTTCGATCTCCAGGCCTTCAACGTCGGCGACTACTACCACGCGGTCGAAGAGAAGATCATCTCGGAGACGCTCACCAAGGTGCTGTACCCCAACGACGAGCCCGAGATCGGCAAGCGCCTGCGGCTCGCGCAGCAGTACTTCTTCGTCGCGTGCTCGCTCCGGGACATGCTCCGCCTCCTCGAAGTGCAGGGAGCGCTCATCGAGGACCTGCCGCAGAAGTTCGCCGTCCAGCTGAACGACACCCACCCGTCGATCGGCGTCGCCGAGCTGATGCGGCTCCTGGTCGACGACCGGAACCTCGAGTGGGAGCCGGCGTGGGAGATCACGCGGCGGACGTTCGGGTACACGAACCACACGCTACTGCCCGAGGCGCTCGAGACCTGGCCGGCCTCCCTGCTGGGCTCGTTGCTGCCGCGGCACCTGGAGATCATCCTCGAGATCAACCGGCGCTTCCTCGAGGACGTGCGGCGGCGCCACCCGGGGGACGAGGCACGCGTGGCCCGGCTCTCGCTGATCGGCGAGGACGGCGAGCGGCGCGTGCGCATGGCCCACCTGGCGACGGTAGGCAGCCACGCGATCAACGGCGTGTCGGCCCTGCACACCGACCTGCTGCAGCGGAGCGTGCTGCGCGACTTCGCCGAGCTGTGGCCCGAGCGCTTCAGCAACAAGACCAACGGCGTGACCCCGCGCCGCTTCCTCGCGCTCGCGAACCCCGGGCTGCGCGACCTGCTCACCGAGCACCTGGGCGACGGCTGGCTCACGGCGCTGGACCAGCTCCGCCGGCTCGAGCCTCTGGCCGAGGACGGGGCGTTCCGCGCGCGCTGGCGGGCGGTGAAGCGGCAGAACAAGGCGCGGCTGGCGAAGTACGTCGCGGCCCATGCCGGGGTCCAGCTCGACCCCGACTGGCTCTTCGACGTCCAGGTGAAGCGCATCCACGAGTACAAGCGCCAGCATCTGAACGTCCTGCACGTCGTCGCGCTCTACCGGCGGTTGAAGGAGAATCCGGCCCTCGAGGTCCCGCCGCGCGCGTTCCTGTTCGGGGGCAAGGCGGCGCCGGGCTACGCGATGGCGAAGCTCATCATCAGGCTCGTCAACGCCGTGGCGGCGGTCGTGAACGGCGACCCCGACGTCAACCGGCGCATGAAGGTCGCCTTCATCCCGAACTTCTGCGTGAAGAACGCGCATCTGGTCTACCCCGGGGCGGACCTCTCGGAGCAGATCTCGACCGCCGGCAAGGAGGCGTCGGGCACCGGCAACATGAAGTTCGCAATGAACGGCGCCGTCACCATCGGGACGCTCGACGGCGCCAACGTCGAGATCCGGGAGGCGGTGGGCGCCGGAAACTTCTTCCTGTTCGGGCTGACCGCCGACCAGGTCCGGGACACGAAGGCGCGCGGCTACCGCCCGCGGGACCTCTACGCGGCCGACCCGGTGCTCCAGGGGGCGATCGACGCGATCGGCTCGGGGCTCTTCTCGCACGGCGACCGCGAGCTCTTCGCGCCGCTGGTCGCGGCGCTCCTCGAGCGCGACGACTATCTCGTGCTCGCCGACTTCGAGGCCTACCTGCGCTGCCAGGACGAGGTCTCGCGCGCCTACGCCGACCCCGAGCGCTGGGCGCGCGCGTCGATCCTGAACGTCGCGCGGAGCGGGGCGTTCTCGTCCGATCGCGCGATCCGCGAATACTGCGACGAGATCTGGAACGTGTCCCCCGTTCACGTCGCGCTCGACGAGGGCCGGCACCGATGACGATCGAAGTTCCGAGGCTCGAAGGCGCGTCCTGGCCGACCGCCGCGGACCTCGCGGTGCAGACGCTCGGCGACGCCCGCCACCCATCGCCCCTCGCGGCGGGCCGCGCTCGCGAGCCGTTCGTCGACGAGGCGCGTCGGGTGCTCCTCTGTGCCGATACCGTCGATCTCCAAGGCATGGGGACGCCGCCGCCGTCGTTCGAGCCCGCCGGCCCGCGGGCGCGGCTCTTCTTCGATCCGGCGGCGCTCACGTGCGGCATCCTCACGTGCGGCGGCCTCTGCCCCGGGCTGAACAACGTCGTGCGGGCCATCGTGCTGCGGCTGGCGTACGCGTATCGGGTCCGTCGTACGTACGGTTTCCGCTACGGGTATGCGGGGCTCGCGCATCCGGAGCTGCACGAGCCTCTCGTCCTGCGCCCGGAGGGGGTCGAGCACCTGCACGAGCGTGGCGGCACCCTGCTCGGCTCCTCGCGCGGGCCGCAGGACCTGGGGCGGATGATCGACACGCTGGTGCGCCTCGACGTGAAGCTGCTGTTCGTGATCGGGGGCGACGGCGGGCTCCGCGGCGGGTCGGCGCTGGCGGCGGAGATCGCGCGGCGCGGCCTCCAGATCGCGGTCGTCGGCGTCCCGAAGACCATCGACAACGACCTCCAGTGGACGTGGCGGAGCTTCGGCTTCGACACCGCCGTCGACGCGGCCCGGACGGTCCTCGCCGCCGGGCACGAAGAGGCGCGCGGCGCCTGGAACGGCGTCGGGCTCGTGAAGCTGATGGGCCGGCATTCCGGCTTCATCGCCGCGCACGCCACGCTGGCGAGCGGAGACGTGAACTTCTGCCTGGTGCCGGAAGTGCCCTTCGCGCTGGACGGACCGGGCGGGTTCCTGGCCGCGCTCGAAGCGCGGCTCGCGGCGAAGCATCACGCCCTGGTCGTCGTGGCCGAGGGGGCCGGGCAGGACCTGATGGCGGACGGAGGGAAGCCCGTCCGCGACGCGTCCGGCAACGTGAAGCTCAAGGACGTCGGGACGTTCCTCCGCGACCGCATCGTCGCCCACCTCGCCGACCGGGGGATCGACGGCGTCGTCCGCTACATCGACCCCAGCTACACGATCCGCAGTCTGCCGACGAACTCCTTCGACGCGCAGCTCTGTCTCGCGCTCGGGCAGCACGCCGTCCACGCCGGCATGGCGGGCTGCACCGACGTGCTGGTCGCGGTGTGGAACCAGCGCTTCACGCACGTGCCGATCCCGCTCGCCGTCGCGACGCAGCGGAGGCTCGATCCGCGGGGCGAGCTCTGGCAGCGCGTCGTCGAATCGACCGGCCAGCGGGCTTGAGCGCGCGCCGACCCTACGCGATCCGCACGCCGAGGCGCTCCCGGCGAACCACCGCCAGGCGCACGACGGTGTTCTCCCGCGCGTCGTCGCGGCTGATGCTGCACAGGTCGAAGAGACCCCCGAACCTGGCATTGCCGCCCATCAGCGCCCGGAGGCGTCCGTTCGCCATCACCTGATAGCCGTCGAAGTGCGTCCACTCCGGACGCTTCCCCCAGCCGCGGCTGTCGCCGACGCGCATGAACACGTCCGCAGGGACGCAGACGATGCGGAAGGCGAGCGGGTCGAGGCCGAGCTGCTCGGCGACGACGCGGGCCCCGTGCTTGTGCAGGCGGAGCTCGACCTCGTCCCGGGCGAGGCCGCGCCGGCGATCGAGCTCGAGCTGCTGGAGCAGCGGCGTGACCGCCTCCTCGCCGTCGGGGTGCGTCTCGACCAGGAGCATCTCGCGCGTCGCGGGCAGCGGCACGTAGCGGAGCCCGGCGGAGTTCACGTACAGGTTGAGCGCGAAGAGGGAGACCGTCTCCCCGAGCAGGCTCGCGAGCTCCTTGGGCACGGAGACCTCTTCCGCCGCGAGCGTGACGCGTGCCACGCCGTCCCGGGCGCGGTCGAGTGCCGCGGCGGACGCGCCGACGGCGTATCGCTCCACGAAGTCGGCGATCGTCGTGGCCATCGCGGGTGAGCTGAGCGTCACCTCGACCGCTTCGAGCCCGAGCGTCTTGGCGCGGGCGAGGCAGGCGTCGGGCAGCGGCGTGCCCAGCACCTCCGGCACGGCGATCCGCCCGCGCGTCGCGGGCGCGCCCTCCGCGCTGGCCGACGCCGACGCCTTCGCCGTTCCGAGCATCGCGTCGGCGAGCCCGGTCAGGCTGGCCGCGTCGCCGCGCTCGATCGCGTGGAGCGCCTGCTGCTCGACGCTGGTGGCGGGCCCGGCGCCTTTGGCGGCACCGGTGGAAACCGCGCCCGGAAGGGACAGCGCCGCGAGCGCCTGTCCGCGCGCCGCATACAGCTCGCGGGCCGTCGGCTCGTCGCGCGCCAGCTCCGCCAGGACGGCGGCGACCTCCGTGCGGGCCTGCTCCGCGGTCGGCCACCGCCGCGAATGCGGCAGGCCCGGGGAGAGCGGATCGAGCATCACGACGGGTGCGCCGTAGACCGTCTCCGCGGCAGCGACCAGATCCTTCTCGGCGTCGAGGGAGCGCTGGAGGTCCGCCGCGCGGGTGCCGAGCTCCCGGACCTGGGTCCAGTCCTGACGGCCGACGGCCGCCCGCGCCTGCGCGAGCAGGCGGTCGAGCTGCTCCCGCGCCGTCAGTGTCGCCTCGTAGTGCGCTTCGCCGATCAGCGGCGCGAGGATCTCGCCCGCGCGCCGCAGGTAGACGTCACGATAGAGCGTGTCCCCGTCGGCCGCCGTCACCAGTCGCCCGACCAGCGCCAGCGCGTGCGCCTGCTGCTCCGCGGTTCCTTTGGGTTGCTCTGCCATGATCGTCCTCCTCTGCAGTGACTGCGCTACACCGCCACGCGCGGGCCGTCGGCGCGCGCCTGGGTTTCGATGACGTCCGCGACGGAGATCCGTCGCGAGATGGGGCCCGACTGCTGGTCCACGCCCTCGGCCCGGAGGATGTCGCGCACGGTGGCGTGCGCCTCCGCCAGCCGCAGCGTGATGGAGCGCGCGCCGAGCTCCGAGGCGAGCTTCGCCAGCATGCGCGCGCCGGCCAGGTCCACGTACGGCGACGTCGACAGGTCGCCGATCACCAACCGCACGGTCTCCGGCTGCGCGTCGACGTGGGCCAGGACCTCCCGCAGCACGTGGTCGACGTTGAAGTAGAGCAGGGCGGCCTCGACGCGAAAGACGACGACGCCCGGAACCCGCTCGTTGTCGGGATTCCTCTCGAGGTCCGAGAAGCGTCTCGTGCCGGGAATGCGCCCGAGGATCGCCACGTGCGGGCGCGCCGCGCGATGCAGCAGCAGGAGGATCGAGGCGACCACCGCCACCAGCACGCCCCGGAGGATCCCGAGCAGCAGGACGGCGACCAGCGCCGTGATCGCGACCCGGAACTCGAGACGGCTCACGCGCCGGAGACGCACCATCTCCGGCACGTCGATCAGCCCCGTCACCGCGAACAGCACGATCGCGGCGAGCACCGCCTTCGGGAGGTCGCGGAGCAGGCCGGTGAGGAACAGCAGGCAGAGGCCGAGCGTGATCGACGCCACGACCAGCGACAGCCGGGACCGGGCGCCGGCCTTCTCGTTCACCGCCGACTGCGAGAGCCCGCCGGCCACCGGGTAAGCGTGTCCCAGCGCCGCCAGCAGATTGGCGCCGCCCAGCGCGAGCAGCTCCCGCCGCACGTCCACCTCGTAGCCGTGCTTGCTGGCGAACGCCCGCGCCGCGGACACGCTCTCGATGTAGGACAGCAGCAGGCACGCCGCCGCGAGCGCCACCGCACCGTCGACGTCGTGTGCGCGGATCCCCGGCAGGCCGATGGACGGCAGTCCGGCCGGGATCGTGCCCACGGTGACCACGCCGTGATCGGTCAGATGCAGCAGGCCGCTCGCCACGATCGAGAGCACCACGACGGCGAGCGCCACCGGGCGCCCGGGCAGCAGCCGATCGCCGAGTACGAGCAGTGCCAGTGCTCCCAGCGACACGGCCAGCACGACCGGTTGGGTGTCGCCGAGCTGGCGTGCGATCGTCGCGACGCGCTCGAAGAAGTGGTCCCCGCCGCCGGCGATCCCGAGCGCACTCGGCAGCTGCGTCATCGCGATGCTGAGCCCGGCGCCGGCCTTGAATCCCACCAGGATCGTGTCGCTGACGAAGCTCGTGAGCGTGCTCAGCCGGAGCGCCCACGCCACCACGGCGAGCACGGCGACGAGCAGCGCGACGAGGGCCGCGACCGCGGCGTACCGGGCGGGATCGCCCGCGGCCATCGGTGCGATGCTCACCCCCACCAGGAGCGAGATCGCCGACGTCGGACCCACGGCGAGGTGTCGGGAGGACCCGAGCGCGGCGTAGCCGAGGCCCCCCAGCACGTACGCGTAGATCCCGACGACGGGCGGGAGTCCGGCGAGCGTCGCGTAGGCGAGCGCGACGGGCACCGCGTAGGCCGCCAGCGTGACGCCGGCGAGAACATCCGCCGAGAGCGCCGGCGTCTGCCCGCCGACCGCGGACACAGGCGCGGCCGAGGGGGGACGATCTGCCGCCGGCGTTCCCATGGTCAGGTCGATCCGAGGAGCGCCTTCTTTGCGGCCGCCAGGTCCCTCCGCTTGGCCTTGTCCACCCGGGGATAGTGCAGGTCGAGCGAGTCGAGCGTGGTGATGATGGCCGCGGCGACGACGATGCGCGTGTACCACTTGTTGTCGGCCGGGACGACGTACCACGGAGCGTGCTTGCTCGCCGTCTGGCGGATCGCCTCCTCGTACGCCTCCATGTAGGCCTTCCAGTAGGGGCGCTCGCGGACGTCGTTCGTGGAGAATTTCCAGTTCTTCTCCGGCTGCTCGAGCCGTTCGAGGAAACGCTTCTTCTGCTCGTCCCGGGAGACGTGCAGGAAGAACTTGCAGATCGCGTAGCCGTTGTGGGCGAGGTACTGCTCGAAGCTGCGGATGTCCTTGTAGCGGTCGTCCCAGATGTCCTTGCCGATGCACTTCGGCGGCAGCTTCTGCTGCTGGAGGATCTCGGGGTGGACGCGCACCACCAGCACCTCCTCGTAGTACGAGCGGTTGAAGATCCCGATCCGTCCCCGCTCCGGGGTTCGCAGATGGGTGCGCCAGAGGTAGTCGTGATCGAGCTCGTTCGCCCCCGGGTTCTTGAACGAGTAGACCTCGCACCCCTGCGGGTTCACGCCCGACATGACGTGCTTGATCGCGCCGTCCTTCCCGGCGGCGTCCATCGCCTGGAAGATCAGCAGCACCCCCCAGCGATCCTGGGCGTAGAGCTTGTCCTGGAGCTCGGCGAGCGCTTCGATGCCGTTCTGGAGCCCTTCCTTCGCGCGCGGCTTGTCCTCCGACTTGAGGGGGCCCGTGTCGCCCGGGTCGATGTCCTTCAGGCGGAACTTCTTCCCGTCCGTGATGCAGTAGGGCTTCGCCAGCTCTCCGGCGACTCTGACGATCCGGTTCATATTCATCGAGGGGGTTCTCCGTGGTGGGTTCGCGTACCGTGTGCGTCGGCGGTCGCGCCCGCACTCAAGCAGGCTCGAGTCCCGCGCGTCTTGCCTTTTCATGCCACGCGGGACCGGTGTCCACCCCCGACCCGGGCGTGCGGGTCGTCAGGAGCGGCGGCGAAAGGCGCTCGGGCTCGAGCCCGTCCAGCGGTGGAACGCGCGCGTGAAATGGGCTGGATCCGAGTAGCCCAGGGTTCGCGCCACGTCGCCAATCCCGTGGGCCTGGTCCCTCAGCAGCTTCCTCGCCACCGCGCAGCGCTCCTCCTGGAGCGCGCCGGCGTACGTGACGCCGGCGGCATGCAGCCGCCGCTGGAGGGTCCGGACGCTGGTCGCCAGGCGCGCGGCGATGTCCTGGACCCTGGCGCTGCTGCCCTCGGCGAGCAGTGTCGCGATCACGCCGCGAACGCGCTGTTCGAAGTCGCGCCCCGGCGCGGGACGTCTCGTTGCCATGATCCGGTAGGCCCAGGGGGTGATGTCGCCTCCCGTATCCGCTCGCCGGCGCGGTGTCTTGCCATCTGATGCCGCCGGGAGCGGACGAACCGGGACATTCGCGATGGCCGGAATCCGTCCGGGAGCCTCTCTTGCTCACGCGAAGGATGGTTCCCGAGTCGTCGCAATTGGGCCAGGATGTCCAC
>Ga0335084_10006415_pt1 | contig 11702 bp, 9 predicted proteins | sample Lox_Sample_44_FD_206721 | JGI IMG/M metagenome (GOLD analysis project Ga0335084, IMG submission 206721) | Soil microbial communities from Loxahatchee National Wildlife Refuge, Florida, United States - Lox_Sample_4.4 | ecosystem: Environmental > Terrestrial > Soil > Wetlands | place: USA: Florida...
GTCAGCGAGAACTTTCCAGAAGCGAGATCTTTCAGAATGATCGAGCCGATGAGATAGCCGGAAATCACGAAGAAGACGTCGACTCCCACGAAGCCGCCGTAAAACAGGCCGGTACGAAGGTGAAAGCCGAGCACGGATATCACGGCGACGGCCCTCAGCCCGTCGATATCAGGACGATAGTGGAGTGGACCCCCGCCCGGAGTCATTGGGACCTGCGTGTTCATTCGCGCACCAGAATCGGCACAGGCCCCAACTGGATTTCGGGCCCTTCAACCGCCTGAACTTTTCCGAGCAGGGGGACGACTGTGTGGGCGTGCCACTCCGGGGGAATCGAGATCGTGGCGTGGGCGGTTTCGCTCCAGAGAATCCAGCCGGGGCTGCCGGAACGGACGGTCTCGCACGTCCACGCGCCGTTCGCGATCCGGTCACAAGCCTTCAGCTCAGCGCCGGAGAGCCATTGTTGAATCCCTTCGAACGCGTGGCCAGCGGGCGCGAGCATGCGGTTGCCCGGTTCCGTGAGCTGCAACGAGACCCAGCCGTGGTTGTCCCATGCGTACCAATAGAACCGCTGCACGCCCGCTGCCCAGGCGAGAATGAAAGCTCTGGCGACGTATGCGGCGGCCAGAGTGTCCGACGGGAACGGCCGGGGCGCCTGCCAGCCTGTCTCTGTGTCCCAAAGCGGCTTGTCGTGTACGCCAGCCTCCGCAATGGCGCGGCGCACCTCTCGAACCAACGGCACCATCGCTTCTGGATTAAGAGGCGCGACATAGAAATGAAAACCAACGACATCCACATATTTGCCGCCGCCTCGCGCAAGGAACTGTGTGAGCCAAGCCACACCCGTCGGCATGGTCGCCGCGGGGGAGACAACGAGCGCCTGGGAATCAACACTGTGGATGATGGCAGAAGCCTCGCGCGTGAGCGCGATCATCTGGTCGGTGTCGCCGGTCCAGAATCCCTTATTGTTGGGCTCGTTCCAGATCTCGTAAGCGGAAACGCGGCCTTTGCAATGCCGAACCACTGCGGTGACGTAGGTGCGCCAGTCCTGCATGTTGGCCGGCTCCGCGGCCGACCCGGCCTGAAAGACCGCCTTTTCCGTCGGTCGCGCGGAAGCCCACTTCGGCGAGAGTCCCAGGGGCAGAAGCAGGCTCGTGTCGTGCGCCGCCCCCAACGATAGATATCGGTCGAGAAGTGAGAATCGCCATACGCCGCGCTTCGGCTCGATGTCAGGCCACGTCACATGCGCGTCCCACAATCGCCACGCCGGAATTGGAACGGCAGGCCACGGAGTTGTATCGCCGGCGTGGTGGATGTGCATTCCGAAGAATTCGGGCGGTACCGGATTTGACGGTGGAACCAGATGCTGGAGGTCGGCCGCCTGCGCAGAAAAGAGTCCGGCGAAGGCGATTGTGGCAATGGCGATGATTGGGAATCGCTTCACCGCATCAGTTCCCGATAGGATCCATGTCGGCCTGCTGGTATGGTTCGAATCTATGCCCCGCCAGCGCCGCGAGCATGCCCGCGCCGAGACAGAACGTTCGCAGTGCTCTGACGAGTGCGACCCAGCCGAGCAGCGGGGAGAGACAGGCTGAGCACGCGCCCTGCGCCATGCGGGTGCATGCCTTAAGCAGGCGAAGCATTCGAATCGAGCGGCGGCCATCCAGAGATAATTCGCAAAGCACCCAGGAATTGCCGCCTTGATAGGCACGACGAAGCATCCAGGTGAGATTGCCGCGAGAAGCCGGCACCGGCTCATGGACGATGGCCGCATCCGAGAAAACGATTGAGAAGCCGGCGCGCCGCACGCGGAGGAAGAATTGGGTGTCTTCTCCTCCGGTCAGCGAGAACCGTTCGTCGAAGCCGTGTACGGACGCAAACACGGCGCCGCGGACAAGCGCGTTGTTCGTGCTGAACGTGTCGGGAGTAGTCCCCGCCGCCCGGCTGGGCCGCTCGAAGAATTTTCCGGTTTTCACCCAGGCAGGAACGTCGGCGCCAAACCGCGGGACCACCAGTCCGCACACCACGTCGGCGGCAAACGAGGCCTGGGCGGCAAGCAGCTCATCCAGCCAGCCCGGCGCGGGGAACTCATCGTCATCAAGAAACCCGATGAAGTCGGCAGAGCCGGCCTCGTGGAGCGCGCGGTTGCGCGCCTGCGCGATGCCGCGGCGCGGTTCCACGGCGTACTTCAGGCGCCAGGGGAGGCGAGCCTTGCGGCAAGTTTCTGCGGCGCTCTGTCCGGGATCATTGTCCACCACCACTACGGTGATTTCCGGCTCGGCGACTTTGCGGAACGTCAATAGGGAGAGCGCCTCGAAGAGTTGCGCAAGCAGTTCGGGGCGCTTGAAGGTGGCAACACACACGGCGGCACTCACACGCCGATCCCGGCCTTGAAAGGATGCCGCCATGTCAGGCGCACTCCGGCAGGGCTTCGGCACGCAGTTCGTCGAAGCCGGGCTCAAACCTTGCCCGAAGCCGGGGATCGGCTCCGACCACGGTGGCTACAAAGAGCCCCCATTCAAGGCTGTTCTGCCAAAAGATAGAAACTTCACCCATATTGTGAAGGAGAAAGAAGATTAGAAAAGCGAGCGGCCACAACTCCTGGATCGATTCCGCGGACGTGGCAAGCTTCGTTGCCCTGCGCAAGCCGGTGGCAGCCATCATCCCAAAGACAACAAGCCCGGCGAATCCGAGGCTCACCAGAATTTCAAGATAGCCATTGTGAGCGTAGATGGGCGACCAGCCTATGTGGGTCTCCACCGTCATGGATTGCTGCGCTGCTCCGCGCCAGAACCCGGAGAATCCATATCCCAGGAGCGGACGTTTGGAAATCATCACGGTCGTCCAGCGCCACAGTTCGGCGCGGCCGGTGAGATCGGAGGAACGGCCCATTGCCGCGGTTACCAGGTCGGCGTTCAGGAAGAGAACGATTCCACCAGCCAGTACGGCGACAAATCCGGCCGGCATCACCAGCCCGTAGCGTCCGCGGACAGACTTGACGGCGTACATGGCCCCGAAAGTGAGAATGAGCGCGACCACCGAGGTCAGAGAGTCCGAGAGGATCAGCAGGCCGGCGTACAGCAAGAGCCACGCTGTCTTCGATACCCTGGCCACCGTGGACCCTGTGGGCAGATGCTGCTCCACCAGGATCCCGAGCGCCATGGCGGATCCCAGCATGTTCTTATGATTGAAGATTCCGCACCACGGCCCTCCGCCTCCCGTCAGCGAACCGCCGCCGACGAGATCAATGCCGAGTACGTGCCCAAGAATCCACGCACCGATGCATAGGATTGCGGCAGTTCTGATTACGCGTTGCAAGACGACCAGTTGTTCGTCAAACGAGAACCGGCAGGCCAGCACGATTCCGAACAGGGTTGCGCCGGCCACTCCCACGGACCGGCGAAGCACCAGCCCCGGCATTTCCGCCCAGCCTGCGGAAACACAGGCGAGCACCACCAGCGCGGGAATCGTGATGGTGCCCCATGTCGCTCGCCAGCACAGCGCGAAGTGGGCCAGAAAGATGAGTGCGATGGACGCGTAGATGATCGCGAGAGCCAGTTCGTAGCGGGGATCGCCCATCGTGACGAGATCTTCGCTGCCGCTCGATAGAACGCGCACCAGCGCTCCGGAAAGTACGAACCCGGCAATCAGAAAGATTCCGGTCTCAACCGCTTTCGGCGTGAGCAGGCGGCGAATGTTCATTGCTCAGCTGACCTGTACGTCGGCAACAACGCCCCGAAGCGACACTTGCGAGCGGCGGGACAACAAGAAGACTGCCGTGGCCATCGCGCACACCAGGAGTCCGTCGGATGCCAGGCTCGACCATGCGGCGCCGCGCCACGAATAGGCAGGAATCAGCCAGAAATTCACGAGCACGTTGAAGACCGCAACGCACGCCTGCACAACCGTGCGCACCGGCTGGTATCCTGCGCCCGTGAGCGAATCGGAAAGGAAATAGTGGAGGCCCTTCAGCACCGGCAAAGGTGCGAGCCATCGAAGAGCCTCGGCGCTGCTTGCGTATTCGCTCCCGATGATGTGCGGCAGGAGTCCCGCGGAGAAAATCAACAAGAGGCAAACGCATGTCGAATATCCGAGCGCGCGAAGGAGGAGCGGTCTTGCGTACGCATAGCTCGCGGCCACGCCGCGTGCTCCGGCGCGGAAGAATCTGGGATAGGCCGAATACAGCAGGGCTGCAATGGGAGCAAAACTCACGTCAATCAGCCGGTACGCGGCCCCATAGATGCCGGCCGCGCCGAGACTGGAAAGGCGCGCGAGCATGGTCTTGTCGATATCGTTGTATATGGTCTGGGCGCTGAGACCCGCGGAGAAGTAAAACCCCTCTCGAACATCGGCGCGGCTGCGCGGCGTCCGGAAACTCGGCGTGCCCAGCCTGACGCACACAAGCACCACCGCGGCCACGGCAACGGCTGCTGTAGCTGCGAAGTAGAGGTAGCTCCACTCTAGCGCGGAGGGATGGCTGTGCGTCCGGATCAGGACCGCGGCTCCCATCAGCCGGCCGGAGCTGAGCAGCACGTTGAGGGTCGCGGTCCAGTTCAGCTGCTCGTGGGCTTGGAATGCCTGCCCGCTCACCGTCACGATGTTCAAGCCGTACAAGTCCGCGCCCGCAACCAGGAACACGAGGAGTGTGGGAATGGCGGCGGGCAGCGCAAAGCGGGAAACGAGTAGGACGACCATGAGTAGTGCGGAGCTGCAGACGCATATCGTGGCCAGTGCCGCGCCCCAGCAGTCGCGAAAAAGCGTACGGTCGCGAGACACGTTCTTGATCAGCAGATTGCCCGTTCCAAGCGCGCCGAAGGGGACTGCTATGCTCACTATCGCAACGACGCCGACGAACGCGCCATAGTTGGAGGCGCCGAGTGAGCGCGCAATCTCAACGAAATACAATGCCTGGATGACGAAGCGCACGCCCAGACCGAGGATCATCCACGTGGTATTGCGCAGCAACCCTTTCCCCATCGGTTCGTTTTTGAACGGCAGACTGTTCATGACGGGGGAAAACGCGGATTCAGACGGCGCCGGATCCTTTCAGCACCGCGGGAATCGTTCGAATCAGGATTTTCAGGTCGAGCCATAGCGACCACTCGTCCATGTACTGGAGATCCAGCCTCATCCATTGCTCGAAGGGCACGGTGCTGCGCCCGCAGATTTGCCATAGGCAGGTGATGCCCGGCCGAACGCTGAAGCGGCGGCGCTGCCAGTCCTCGTCGAATCCCTCGTAATCACGGACGGGAAGCGGTCGCGGTCCCACCAGGCTCATGTCGCCTTTGAGCACGTTAAGAAGCTGCGGCAACTCGTCGATGCTGGTGCGCCGGAGAATCCGGCCCACAGGTGTGATGCGGGGATCCTTGGCGATCTTGAACACCGGCCCGCAGGCTTCGTTTCGCGAAGCGAGCCGTTCGATCATCTGCTCGGCATTGGGCACCATGGTGCGGAACTTGAACATGCGAAATCGCCGCTTGTTCAGGCCGACACGCTCCTGGAGGAAAAAGATCGGGCCGCTCGCTTCCAGCCAGATGGCCAGCGCCGCGCCTGCCAGCACCGGAGAGAGCAGCAGCAGGGTGATGAATGAGAGCACAACGTCCATGGCGCGCTTCACCAGTCGCGGCCCCCACTCGCGGAGCTCGGGATTGTCCGTGGCGTAGTAATGTTCTTCCGCCTCCTCAGCGTCCGTCGGCATTTTCTTCACGCTGAAGATGTCGCCGTCGTAACGCATGCTGATGCCAAGCTGTTCGCATAAGAACGCCACCTCTGCGGCGCGTTGGTAGCAGGACCGGAGGGGCAGATACATTGCGACTTCATCCACCACGTTGTGGCGAAGAAATTCCGGCAGCCCCCTGTCGTCGCATACGCGGGGGAAGCCGCTCGTCGCAAACTCCTCCATGCCGGCCCAGCAATCATCCACAAAACCCAGGACGCGGTAGCCGCGTTCCGGTTCGCAAGTGATTTTCCGGGCGAACTCGAGGGCGCGTGTGTTCGTGCCCACCACGAGGATGTACTGCCAGTTGCTGACTCGGCGCGATGTCCTCGCCAGCATCCGCCGCAGGATGAGCCGCGATGCCGCCACAAGAACCGTGGAAATCGCGCAGAACAGCAGGAGGAAGCCCGGAGTGTCGAACGAGATGGTGAACACCGAACCGCTCAGGAGGAGACACGAAGTGCAGAACGCGGTGGCCTTCGAAACCTGAAAGACCGCCACTTCCGCGGTGGAAAGGCTCCGCGACCGGTACAAGCCGCATAGCCGGAACACGCAGTGCCACACCAGCAGAAAACCGGCGAAGATCACGCAGTTTGAAAGCTTGACTCGCATGGAGAGAAAGTCAGCAAGCGAGACCCGTTCGTTCGCGGAAGCAACCACCAGGGCCGCCATCCCGAACGAAAGCGTGAGTAGCCCGAGATCGAAGACCTTGAGCAAGTTCACAAGAAAGCGGCGTCTGACTTGATCCATGGACATGGCTTTCCTACCGGCCTGCCGTGCTTCGGAAGTCGGGGATCCGCGCGCGGCTGCGTTGCGCTCGGGGACGCGGCTAGAGCGAACGGTACAAAGTTTCAGGGATCGGGAAGGTGCGCTTGTTCAGTACCACCCCGAGCACTTGAACTTGGGTGGCTCGGAGGTTTTCGGTGACTTTGCGTGCCACATCGCGCCGCGTGGCGTGGGCTTCGAGCACCATCACCAGGCCGTCTGCCGCCCGGCTTAGCGCAATGGCGTCTGGGTATCGCGTGAGCGGAGGTGCGTCCACCAGTATGTAATCGAATTCTCGCCGCAGCTCATCGAAGCGGACCCCCAGGCGGCTCGAATTGAGCAGTCCGTGGGAATCCGGGGCTAGCGCGCCCGCCGAGAGCAGCCACAAGCCTTCCGTTTGCACCGGTTTCGTGAATGATCGGATCGGCTCACCGCTGAGCAGGGCGTTGGTCAATCCGCAGTGATTTGTGGTGCCGAACAAGTCGGGCAGCGACGGCGTGCGGAAGTTGCCCTCCACGATGCAGACCGAGCCAAGATGATAGGTGCGGAGCGCGGCTGCGGTATCCACGCAGATCCTGCTGCATCCGTTGCCGTGGTCGATTCCCGCGAAGACAACCACCTTGGGGGGCTCCTCTGCTTGCTGCAGGAAGATACGTTGGGCCAGCCGCAAAGCTTCGTCTCCCGCGAATCGGTCCATGGAAGGGTACGCCCTCGCTGGAGCCGGTTTCGCCTTCCTGCGCTTATGGCCTAAGGGGATCGGGATGAAGGGCTTGGGCTCCTTGACCACCGGGGGTGGAACTTCCCAGGCGCTGCCTGCCTGCTGCAACAACTCGAAGTTTCTGCTCATGACTCTGTGCTCCCGCGAAGGAACCGTTCATTTCCGGTTCCATTCGCACTTCCTTCAGACTGATATCAGTTCAGAGCCGAGGTACCTTGCCTTGGAACACTGGCGAGCACGGGAATATTCAGTACCTCGGCCACTTCGGTCGGCGTGCGGAACGATGGATCGAGGAATTCAGCCAGGGCGCCCGCCGCGACGGCAACGACGGCTGCGAACATCACGCCAATCAGCAGCACAATCATCGGATTGAACGCGGGCAGGACTGGCACGACCGGCGGCACGGCGAGTGCCACGTCTCCGATGCTCTTGTGGTTCAGCGCGTCCGACGCGCGTTCCTGTTCCCGTTTGCCGAGATACAGCAGATAGTCGGACTCGTCCGCCTTGGCGTCGCGGATCAACGCCGCTTGTTGCACCGCCTTGGCGTCCAGGTCCACCATTTGTGCTCTCATTTTGCGGATGTTGCCGGCCAACGCGCTGGCGGTGGCCTCCTGCGATGCTAGGTCGGCCCTCGTCTTGGCCAGATCTTGTCGCAGCAATTCATGGGTGGGATCGAGATCGGTGGTTTCATTCACGTATTTCATGCGCTCCGCTTTTGCAATGGCCGCCTGCGTCTCGGCAATCTCCTGGTCGACTTCCTTCACCAATGGATAGGTCGGTTCGTACTTCAGCAGAAGCTGCGTGCGCTTGGTCTGCGCGGCGAGCAACGTGACTTGCAGGTTTTGCAGCAGTTCGGAAGCGGCATTGGAATGCAGTTGAGTTGAGGTTCGTTCCGGCGTATTTGCAAGTTGCGCCTGGACAACGGCCACTCGCCGCCTGTCCGCTGCTACTTCGTCCAACGCAGTGTTCAGGGAAGACTCCGCGAGGGCCACCTGCTGGGCCATGCCCGCGCGCAGCAGGTCCGGCGCGGCCACCCCAGCCTCCTGGCTGAAGTTCACTAACCGGGCTTCCGCGCCGGTCAGTTCCTTCCGGTATTTCTCGGTCTGCTCGGCAAAGAATTCCGCCGCGCCCGTGGGGCGAAGTAACTGGAGGTGTTTCTCGAGGTAGAGCTTACTCAGATTGTTCAGTACACACGCCGGCCGTTCCGGATTCCCCACTGCGCCGTACTTCACGTCGATGATGCGCGACGTTCTCTCCGCCTCGACTTTCAGTGTCTTGCCGAGATCCTTGGCCGCAATTTCCAGCCTTGCGGCCTTCCTTTTTGCGGGATCGCTGGGGAGCAGCAGGTCCGATAGCGCCCAGTGGTCACCCTCTGCCAATCCGCAGGATTCCGCCACGGAGCGAAGCATGTCGCCTCCCTGGAGCAATGCGACCTCTGAGCTGATCTGGTCGGGTGTGACCACCTTCGCTGTCTGAACTGCGGCGTTTTCTCCCGTGGTGACGGCGGGATCGGATCGATCCTGTTGCACCACAATCTGCATCGTGGAGACGTAGTAGTGCGCCGCCCACAACCACGCAAACGCGACTGCCAGCACACACACGCAGGCGAAGACGGAAATCACCAGCCGCCGGTGACGAAAAAGCGGCACCAGGATGTCCCGCACCGTGATTTCGGGGAAACCTTCATCGAATGGCTTGCTGAATTTCGGGGGTTTCATGGTCACTCTCCGCTTTCCTCACACGTGGTGCGGCCTTAGTAGGCCGTTGGGTTGGTGGCCACGTACGTGCCGTACGGAATATATTTTCGGAATTGGACGATGGCTTTCTCAGGAACGAAGATCGTGTCGCCGGCGTGCAGCAGCGGCAGCTCGTTGACGTTCTTTCCATGCAGGACTTCTTTGATATTCAGCTTCCTCACCTCCACCCAGTCCCGTGAGACGCGATGATAGAGCAACACCTGGGTCTTGCCCGTGGGCGCGAATCCCCCGGCGATGGCGATGCCTTCCAGGACGGTGGTTTCGTGGCGCAATTCGTACTCGCCTGGTTTGCCCACCTGTCCGAAGACGAGGAAGAACGGCCGTTGGAAGTCGACCAGGTCTACCTGGATGATGGGATCATGCAGGATTCCGGCATAGGCCTTCTTCAGGGCAATCACGGACTCGGTCACAGTCAGCCCGCCCACGTGCACGCTCCCGGCGTCGGGCATATTGACGTAGCCGTCAGGCTCGACGATCACTTTTGGCTGATCCAATTCCGGCGACAGCGAGAAGCTGATGGAGAGCGTGTCGCCTGGCTGAATCCGGTAGCGGGGATCGCGCTCGGACGGCTGGGGCCGCTCAAGGTCCTTCGCCGGCGGGGAAGTGCTGGCCTGGACGGGTCGTGCCGGGCTGGTGGACACGGGGGCGGCAACCCGTTGTTGCCCCGGGACGTCCGTGGCAGCGAGGAAAACTGACCCGATTAGGCAGAATGCGATTGCGGTGATTTCTTTCATTACTTCCTCCCATCTCGAGTTCGCGATAGTGGACGCCTACGGCCGCGCTCTGTGCTTCGCGCGTCTGCGGGGTTTGGCCCGCGGGTCGGGCGGAGCCGGCAGCCGGATCAACTCGCCCTTGTGGAGAATCGCGTAAACTCCCTCAAGCTGAGGATTCGCTTTGCATATTTCGCCAACGATTGTCCAACTCGACCTTCCATAACTCTCCATAGCGAACTGGAAAATTGATTCCGTATGCGTGACGGCCACGAGCGTGGGGCCTTTCCCGGTCGTCGGGAGCGCCACGGAGAGGGGAGCAAAATTGGCCCGGGGATGGGTTTCGACAGGATCAGTGTTCGCCTCCGCCGATGGCTCGGTTGGAATCGTCGTCGCGATGGTCAGCCGCGGAATCATGATGCGGGTGCCTTTCGGAATTTCCTGCTCGCCCCACCCGATCTCGGGGTTCAGCACGAGCAGCTTGTAGAGGGTCGGCCAATCCGACCCACCGAGGTACACGCGAGAGATCTCGGCGGCCGTCATCCGTTTCGGCGTGACAATCGTGACTTCTTGAACAGTCGTTCCGGGCGGACCAGGGTCAGTTGCGGCCTTCGCTGTCACGGGCAAAGAGATCTCTCGATCAGGCGCTGGCGCTGCCGGGACGGCCTTCTGTGCTGGTGCGGGTGCCGCATTCGTCGCCAGGTCGCCGGGGCGCGGGATGGTGTTCTTGCTCGCCGCCACTGTGGGCTTCGGACCCGCCTGCGGCCGGTCGGCGTTCGTCATGGCTGCAACTGCCTGACGGTAAAGCCGCTGGATCTGAGTGCCGGGCGACGACCAATTGGAGCCGCCGGCGGTGCCCGTCGCGAGAATCGCCGCGGTCGCCAGCGCCGGAATCGTGATCCAGGCTTTCAAGCCCCAGCCCGCCGAACGGGCCGGCGCCGCCTTTGGAATCGGCCGCAGATTCACCGCCGCCACATGCCTCGGCGGTGCCGCGGGCGTCCGTGCCGCGTGAGGCTTTTGAACCGCCCGCGCCACTTCAGGCGCTGTGGGCTTCGTGGACGATTCCGGCCACCGGGCTCCCGGCAGTGGCGCGTTCATTCGCGACACTCGCTCCAGGCGGAAGTCACAGTCGGAGATCACTTCGTTCAGGATGTCCGGGCCGATGCTTCTGGCTTTCGTGGCAAAGCCGAGCGAAAGAGCTTGGAAGCACAGGCTGTTGATATTTCTGGGAATGCCCTGGCTGGCTCGATCGATGCACTCGTAGGCGTCCGCGGAGAAAAGGGGTGAACCGCCGTGTCCCGCAACGCGCAGGCGGTGCTGGATGTAAGCCTCCGTTTCCTCGCGCCCGAAGGCTTCCAGCCGCGTAACGCTGCCGATTCGCTGCCGCAACTGTACCAGCCGGAACGAACCGAGCTTTTCCACCAGAGTCGGCTGCCCTGACAGCACGATGTGCATCAGCTTCTGTTCCGGAGTCTCAAAATTGGAGAGCATGCGGACGGTTTCGAGCACCTCATCGTCCATGCTCTGCGCCTCGTCGATCACGACGACTACAGTCCGGGAGTGATTGAATTCCTGCAACAGAACTCCGTTGAGCGCTTCGCGCATCGCCACCAAGTCCATGCCTGAAGTGCTGACGCCAAGATCGGCGAGCAGGCTGTGCAGGAGGCCCTTGGAGTCCGTCGCGGTTTGGAACAGAAAAGCCGTGCGCGCCGTGTTGCCCAATGACTTGAGCAGGTGGAAGAGAAGGGAAGTCTTCCCCATGCCGGGCTCCGCCGCTATCGCGGAAAATCCGCGCTTCTCCCGGATCGAATAAATGAGAGAGGCAAAGGCCTCACGGTGTGTCGCGCCGAAGTACAGGAAGCGCGGATCCGGAGTGACCCCAAATGGCTGTTCGCGAAGCCCGTAATACGAAAGGAACATGAGATGTTTGCGGCGAACGGAGTTTCGCTCTGGTTCCTTCAGAAGCTGGCCACAGAACCGGAATGAGAGCCGCGGGTGTGCGGAAATTCGTTCATCACCGGCCGAATGGGGCTCGTCCG
>Ga0335084_10006416_pt1 | contig 11700 bp, 9 predicted proteins | sample Lox_Sample_44_FD_206721 | JGI IMG/M metagenome (GOLD analysis project Ga0335084, IMG submission 206721) | Soil microbial communities from Loxahatchee National Wildlife Refuge, Florida, United States - Lox_Sample_4.4 | ecosystem: Environmental > Terrestrial > Soil > Wetlands | place: USA: Florida...
GCGGATCGCCTCGATGCAGGCCGCGAAGTGCGAGGCGCCGCCGTCGGCGAGATCGTCGCGGTCGACCGAGGTGACGACCACGTGGCGCAGGCCCATCGCGGCGACCGCGTCGGCGAGGCGCACCGGCTCACCGGCGTCGACCCCCTGCGGGCGCCCGGTCGCGACGTTGCAGAAGGCGCAGGCACGCGTGCAGACCGAGCCGAGCACCATCACCGTCGCGTGGCGCTGCGACCAGCACTCGTGGAGGTTCGGGCACGCCGCCTCCTCGCACACCGTCGCGAGGCGGAGGCGCCGCATCAGCGCGCGCGTCTCGAGCAGCTCCGGCGTCTCGGCGAGGCGCACGCGCAGCCAATCGGGCTTGCGTTCGGGCGCCGACGCCCTGTCGTCGCGTGCCATGACTCTCGCGAGTCTTCCCGCGCCTCGACGGCGCGTCAACCAGCGCCCTCGCGCGCGTCGAGCAGTCCCGAGGCCCGCACGGCCTCGGCGATCGCCTCGTTGCCCGCGGCGTCGGGGTGCCCGTTCCAGTCGCCGAGGTACGGATTGCGGCCGGCCGCGAGCTCCTCGCGCAGGCGCGGCAGGGGATCGACCAGCGGGATCCGATCGCTCTCGAGCGCGCGGCGCACGCGCTCCCACAGGAGGTTCTCGCGCAAGGTCAGCTCCGCGAACGCGCGCGGCAGCGCCGCACCGCTGGCGTATAGGAACGCGGCGAAGACGCGCTCCTTGGTCGGAATCGCGACGACCCCCACGCGGCAGCGTCCCGCGCACTGCCCCGACATGCGCCGGATTTCGAGCAGCGCGATGCGCACGCCCTCCTCGATGCGCGCGTCGCTGGTGTCGACCAGCGCGAGCCGCGCGGCGGGCGTGAACACGGTCGAGAGATCGCCTCGCGCGAACGGCAGCAGCCAGTCGCTGCCGACCGCCTCGGCGCGCGTGCGAAGCGTGTCGAAGTCGACGCGGTCCGACGTCGGCTGCCGCTCGCTCGCGAAGAGCGCGCGTGCGGCGGCGCCGAAAAGCGCGACCAGGCGCGAATGCTCTCCCATCGGCTCGAGCCAGCGCGAAAGATGCGGGAAGCGCCGGGCCTTCACGGCGTCCTGCGTGCGCTCCCAGGCGTCCTTCAGCGCGCCGCGCCGCTCGAGCGCCTCGCAGCGCGCGACGACCGCGGCGTCCTCGCTGCGTAGATCCGGCGCGAGCGCGCGCGGATAGGCGCTCAGATAGGCGTCGGCGAAGTCGTTGCCGGCGTAGAGCCCGACGAGCACGAGTTGCGGCGAGAGCGCGAGCGCCTCGGGCATCAGCCGCTCGTACTCGACGGGTCCGTAGCCACCGAGCGCCATGCTGTAGATGCTGCGGCCGGTGAGCGCGGCCAGGCGCTGCGGCCACGCCTCGTCGCGCGCGACCTCGTCGCCGTAGGTCTGCGAGTCGCCGATCGCGACGGCGAAGGCCTGCGCAGGCCGCGCGGCGTTGCGCCAGCCGGCGGCGTCGTGGTCGGGGAGCGCGGGATTCGGCCGCGACCCGAGCCGCTCGTCGGGCAGCGCGCGCGACGTGCCGTGCAGCAGCGCGGCCACGCGACCGCTCGCGCGCTCCGCGGCCAAGAGCAGCAGCTCGATCGAGATCCAGGTGGCGAGCGCGGTGCCGACGGCCGCGAGCGCGCGGCGCGCCGCCATCAGGAGCGGCGCGCGAGCGGCACCGAGTGCTCCCAGTCCGCGAAGAGCGTGCGCAGCCCCGTCACGAGCGGCAACGGCTGATCCAGCATCATGTGGTGCCAGGCATCGGGGATCTCGATCACGGGCGCGTTGCGCCCGAGCAGCTCGTACATGTATTCGCCGATGTCGGGCGTCACGAGTCCGTGCTCGCTGCGGAAGAGCGCCACGCGACAGCGGACCTGCGGCAGGAGCTCGTGCGTGCCGCGCGGCGTCTCGCGCCGGAAGATCAGCGGATCGAACTTCCAGGTGTATCCGCCGGGCACCGCCACGAGCGAGTGGCGCGCGACATGGTCGACGATGAAGGGCAGCGACGAGGGCTGGCTCGGCACGGTGCGGAAGTGCTTCAGCGCGGTGTCGACGTCGGGATAGACCTTCGGGTTGCGAAACGATTTGCCGAACGCCCCTTCTTCCGCCTCCGGGTCGGGCCGGCGCACCGGGGAGTCGAGGATCACGGCCCCGGCGAGCTCCTGGCCGAACGCGGCCGCGGCCGTGATCGTCACGGCGCCGCCCATGCTATGGCCGACCACGATGGGCGGCCCGTCGAAGCCGGCGTCGGCCGCGACGGCGCGCACCTCGCGCGCCCAGGTGTCGCGCGGGTAGCCCTCCGCGCGCCGGCCGCTGTCGCCGTGTCCCGAGAGGTCGATCGCCGCGACGCGGTACTCCGAGAGAAAGAGCGGCGCGATGAAGCTCCACCAGTGCGCGTGGGCCGCCCCGCCGTGTACGAAGACGAGCCCCGGTCGGCCGCGCGCGCCCCAGGCGAGGTAGTGGATGCGGCAGCCCTCGACCTCGATCTCGCGGTCCTCGGCCGGAACCGCGATCGCGTCGCGGAACCAACGCGGCACGGTGTCGACGCGATCGCCCACGCGCTCCTCTCCGAGGGCCGGCGCGGCGACGGTTAGCACACGACGTAGCGCCCAAGGACGCGAAGCTCGGAGCAGACCGGGTCCGATCTTCTGAACTTCGCTCGGCAAGCCTTTGCGATCTTCGCTCGGCTGCGCCTCGCTGCGCGCCGGACGGCTTGCCTCCCTGCGCGCCGCCTTCGGCGCCTTGCTCAGCGCGCTCGGAGCTCGGCGAGCAGGAATCCCGGCGCTTCGGAGCCGTCCGCCGCGCCGAGTCCGGCCACGGACTCGTGCAGCTTCGCGAGCGCGGCCTCGGTGTCGGGCGCGAGCCCCGCGAACGCGAGGAACCAGTGCGTGCCTCCGCCCCCGACACGCACCGACGCGGGCAGGCTGACGGGCGGCGCGTCGCCGCCGCCGTGCAAGGTGACCGTCACCTCGTCGCCCTCGCGCAGCAGCGGATCGCGCTCGACGCGGAGGCCGCGCGCGGAGAGATCGCGCGCGATCACGACGCGCGATCCGCTGACCGCGGAGCCGAGTCTGCGACGCCGCGGGGGCCGGCCGGTCGGCCCGGCCTCGTCGGGGCCTGCGTCGCCGCGCGGGCGGAAGTCGACCGGCTGGCCCGCCATCAGCGCGCGCAAGGTCACGCGGTCGGTGAGCACCAGCGGATCGAACCCGACCGAGACGTCCCACGTCTCGCCGTCCGCCGTCGTCGTGCGGCGCGCGCCGAGCACGCGGCCGCGGAGCGTGAGGCGGCGCGGAGAGGTCAGCTCCGGCGGCACCCGGATCGCGACGCGCGATTCCTTCTCGAAGGGCGCGCCGGCCACGAGTCCGCAGCCGCTGGCCGAGACCTGCGCCAGGATCGCTTCGCGGGTGTCTTCGCCGACGGCGACCTCGACCGCCGCACCGATCGCCACGCGCAAGGTGCGCCGGCGCTCGGGCCCTTCGTAGCCCGCGCGCTCGGCCAGCAGCCGCAGCACCGTCGCGGCGACGGGGCGCTGCACGGCGAAATCGCAGGGGACGCCGACGAGCGGGCCGTCCTGCGGGTCGGTCACGACCAGGTGGAGATGATGCCGCGGCGCCGGACCCACCTCGACCAGCGCCTTCGCGCGCGCCGCGGTGGTGACGAGGAGCGGCACCTCGCGGCCGGAGTCTGCGATGGCGTCGGACCAGCGCACGCCGATCGCGGCGAGCGTGTCGCGCACGTCGCCGAGCTCGCCATCGTCGAGCACGAGCGCGTGCGGCAGGTCGGCGGCCACGGCGACTCCTTTGGAGGGCAGGACGCCGTCTCATCGGACGTTCGCGAATGGTGCTGAACTGCAAGCGCCGAAGGCGCGCGCAGCGAGGCGCCAGCCGAGCGAAGCTCAGAAGATCGACCCGGTGGGCTGGGGCCTCCCTGAGCCGGCCCGCGCAGCGCGTTTATCGGCGGGCGACCCCCAGCTTTTCCTGCAGCTCCCCCGACGCGTACATCTCCCGCACGATGTCGCACCCGCCCTGGAACTCGCCATCGATGTAGAGCTGCGGGATGGTCGGCCACTGCGAGTAGGCCTTGATGCCGTCGCGGATGGCCGGGTCGCGCAGCACGTCCACCGTGCGGTACTCGGGGATCAGGCTGTCGAGGATCTGCACCACGGTGGCCGAGAAGCCGCACTGCGGATAGCCGCGCTCGCCCTTCATGAAGAGGAGCACGCGGTTCTTCTTGACCAGCTCGTCGATGCGCTGGCGGGTCGCGGGGTCGAGGTTCATGAGCTCTCCTTGATTTCGAGCGCCGCGAGCGTGCAGGGGTCGAGCCAGCGGCTCATCGCCCCTTCGTCGCGGCGGAGGTCTTCGAGGCTGATGCGCTCGAGCGTCTCGCGCAGGGCGGACTGCACGGCGCGCCAGAGCGCCCGGAGCGAGCAATCGCTGCTGCGCACGCAGCGCGAGCGCTGCCCGGGGTGGCAGTCGCAGAAGTGCTCGGAGAAGAAGTCGCCGCCGAGCACCTGGAGCGCGCTCCATACGCTGATCTCGGCGGCGGAGCGGGCCAGGCAATAGCCGCCGTCCGCGCCGCGCACGCTGCGGACGAGGTCGCCGAGCCGCAGCTCGCGCATCAGCTTGGCCGTGTATTCGGGCGAGAGCCCCTCGGCCTCGGCGATCTCCGAGATCGAGACGGGACCCTCGGTATCCGCGCTCGCGACCCGCAGCAGGCAGCGCAGGCCGTACTCTTCGCTCGCGAGAAGCTGCATCGGCGCCGGAGCGTACGATAGTGTACGAACGAGTCAACATTCTCGACCCGCTCGGAGCCCCCCGCGTGTCGCTTCCCGTCGATCGCCTCGGCCGCCGCCTGCACGACCTCCGAATCTCGGTCACGGATCGCTGCAACTTCCGCTGCCCGTATTGCATGCCGGCCGAGATCTACGGGGCCCGCTACCGCTTCCTGCCGCGGCCGGAGCTGCTGCGCTTCGAGGAGATCGAGCGGCTCGCGCGGCTCTTCGTCGTCCACGGGGTCGAGAAGATCCGGATCACGGGCGGCGAGCCGCTGCTCCGCCACGACCTTCCGAAGCTCGTCGCGCGCCTCGCCGCCATTCCGGGCCTGCGCGACCTGACCTTGACGACGAACGGAGTCCTCCTCGCCGCGCAGGCCCGCGCGCTCGCCGACGCGGGACTCCAGCGCGTGACCGTCTCGCTCGACAGCCACGACGAGGCGGTCTTCCGCCGCATGAGCGGCCGCGACGTCGGGCCCGCGGTCGTGCTCGAAGGCATCGAGGCCGCCGCGCGCGCGGGACTCACCCCGATCAAGATCAACTGTGTGGTGCAGCGCGGTGTCAACGACCACACGCTGGTCGAGCTGGCGCGCCGCTTCCACGGAAGCGGCCACATCCTGCGCTTCATCGAGTTCATGGACGTCGGCACCTTGAACCACTGGGATCTCTCGCAGGTCGTGCCGGCGCGCGAAATCATCGAGCGCATCGACGCGGTGCTGCCGCTCGTGCCGCTGGATGCCAACTACCCGGGCGAGGTGGCGCGCCGCTACGCGTATCGCGACGGCGGCGGCGAGATCGGGTTGATCGCGTCCGTGAGCCAGCCCTTCTGCGGGGGCTGCACACGCGCGCGGCTCACGATCGAGGGCCGCCTGGTGACGTGCCTCTTCGCCGCCGGGGGCGTGGATCTGCGGGGTCCGCTTCGGAGCGGCGCCAGCGACGGGGCGCTCTCGGCGCTGATCGAGAGAACCTGGCGCAATCGCCGCGACCGCTACTCGGAGGAGCGTGCGGCTCTCACCGACGCGACGGGTCACGTCGCGGCCCGGGAGAAGATCGAGATGTACCAGGTGGGCGGGTGAAGCCGGCCCGGCTCCGGTCCTAGACTGCGCCCCGTGTCGGGCAGGCGCCTCGTCCTCGCAGCGGTCGCCGTGTGCTTCGCGCTCACCGCGCTCTACGCATTCGTGCGGCGGCCGCAGCATGCCTTCCTGGTCGCACGCGGCGGTGCGGAGTGGATCCGCGCGGACCGGCCCTTCGATCTGGTCGCGCGCTCTCCGTCGGTCGAGACCGTGCCCTTCCGGCACCGCTTCACGAACGCGCTGCCCGCCGGCGCGCCGGCCGTGCTCGAGGTCCAGGTGCTGCGCGCGCTGCGGCTGAGCCTGAACGGGCGCGTGCTCGGCGAGGTCGGTCCGCAGGAGGCGAGCTGGCGCTATCCGCGATCCTTCGACCTGTCGGCGGCGCTCGTGCCGGGCGCCAACGAGCTGCGGATCGACGTGCAGAACGACACCGGCTCGCCGCTGCTGCTGGCGTCCTGCAGGGAGCTCTCGCTGGTCACGGGGTCGGACTGGGAAGCGCCCGGTCCGAGCGGCGTCTGGCAACCGGCTCTCTCGGCCGACGACGGGCGTCACCACGCGATCTCGGACGAGTTCCCGGACGCCTGGCAGGGGCTGCGCGCGTCGTGGGCGACCTTCGCCGTGGCGTTCGCGCTCGGCGCCGTCGCGAGCCTCGCCGCCGCGCGCGGGCCGAGATTGCGAGCTAGCCAGGTTCGCTGGGGGGTGATGGCCGCGCTCGCCGCCATCGGCGTGCACAACCTGCGCCTGGTGGACATCACGCTCGGCTTCGATGCGGAGTTCCACTTCGACTACATCCGCAAGGTCGCGTTCGAGCACCGACTGCCGCTAGCGAACGAAGGCTGGCAGGCGTTCCAGGCGCCGCTCTTCTACCTGGCGGCCGCGCCCGTCTACGCCGCGGTCTCGCGAGTCGGGCCGGAAGCGCTCGCGATGCTCGCGATGCGCGGACTGGTGCTGCTCGTCTCCCTCGGCCTCGTCGAGATGGTGTACCGAGGCGCGCGCGCGGCGTTCCCGGAGCGCGAGGACCTCCAGGTCCTCGCCACGGCGGTCGGCGGCTTCCTCCCCGTCACGGTCTACATGTCGCAGTACGTGAGCAACGAGCCGCTCGCCGCGCTGCTGACCGCGGCGCTCGTGGTCGCGTGCCTGCGGATGCTCGCGGACCCCAGCCCGAAGCTCGAGCGCGCGAGCCTCGCGCTCGGCTCGCTCTTCGGGCTCGCGGTTCTCGCGAAGGTCACGGCCGTGCTGATGCTGCCGGTCGTCGTCGCGGTGCTGGCGAGGGCGGCGCAGCGACAGGATCGCTCGCTCTCGAGCGTCGCTGTTGCGGTGGCTCGTTTCGGTGTCGCGAGCGGCGCGATCGCCGGCTGGTACTTCGCGCGCAACTGGGTCGTGCTCGGCACGCCCTACGTCGGCGGCTGGGATCCGTCGCGCGGGAGCGCGTGGATCCAGGACCCGGGGTATCGCACGCCCTCGGACCTCTTCCGCTTCGGCGCCTCGCTCGACCGCCCCATCTACGACGTCTTCACGGGGCTCTGGGACGCGCTCTACGCCTCGTTCTGGCTCGACGGCTTCCTCGGCTCGAGCGCCTTCGCGCAGGCGGCGCCTCCCTGGCACTACGGCTACACGGTCGCGTGTGCGCTGCTCGCGCTGCCGCTGACGGTCGCGATGCTCGCGGGCTTCGCGCGGTCGCTGCGCAGGCCCCGCACGCGCGAGCAGGAGGCGCTGCTGTTCGCGAGCGCGGCCGTCGCTCTCTACGTCGGCGCGATCTTCGCCTTGTATCTCCGCCTTCCCGTCTTCAGCACGGTCAAGAGCAGCTACACCTTGGGACTCGCGCCCTGCTACGGGCTGCTCTTCGCCTGGGGCGTCGATCTGCTGCCGCGGCGGCCCGCGGTGCGCGCGCTCCTCGCCGGCTACCTCGCCGCATGGCTCGCGTTCGTGTTTCGCGCCTACTTCAGCTAGGAGGCCGACTCGAGAGTGGAGCGCTCTCGCGACGCGCTGGAGCTCGTTCTGGTAGGCGGCGGCCATGCGCACGTGCAGGTGCTCCGCCGCCTCGCGATGGCACCGATGCCCGGAACGCGTGTGACCGTCGTGCTCGATCGTCCCGACGCGATCTACTCCGGCATGGTGCCGGGATTCGCAGCGGGCCAGTACCTCGCGCCGGAGCTCGAGATCGACGTCGTGCCGTTGGCGCGTCGTGCCGGCGCGGCGGTGGTGCTCGCGGCCGCGGCGCGCGTCGACGCCGACGCGCATCGCATCGAGCTCGCCGGCCGCCCGCCACTCCACTACGACATCGCGAGCCTCGACGTCGGTGCGTCGCTGCGCGGGCTCGACCTGCCCGGCGTGCGCGAGCACGCGGTCGCGACGCGCCCGATCCGAGACTTCGTCGATCGCCTCGACACGAGGCTCGAGACGCGCTCGCGCGCGGGCCAGACCGCGCGCGTGGTCGTGGTCGGCGGCGGTGCAGCCGGCGTGGAGCTGACCTTCTGCCTCGATGCGCGCCTGCGGGGCGCGGGTCTCCGCGCCGAGCTCATGCTGGTCGAGGCGGCCGGCGAGCTGCTGGCGGGGCAGTCGACCGCGCTGCGGCGCCGCGTGCGCGACGAGTCGCGCCGGCGCTGCGTCTCGATTCTGTGTGGGCGCGAGGCGACGCGCGTGGAAGAGCGCGCCCTCTGGCTCGGCAGCGAGCGCCTCGATGCCGACCTCGTCGTCTGGGCGACGGGCGCCGCCCCGCACGCCTGGCTCGCCGACTCCCCGCTGCCGCGCGACGCGCAGGGCTTCGTGCGCGTCCGCACGACCTTGCAGGTGGAAGGTCACGACCGTCTCTTCGCGGTCGGCGACTGCGCCTCGCTCGTGGAGGCGCCCTGGGTGACGAAGGCCGGCGTCTACGCGGTGCGCGAGGGACCGCTCCTCGATCGCAACCTGCGCGCGCGGATCTCGGGCGCGCCGCTGCGAGCCCACCGGCCGCAGCGGGACTTCCTCGCGCTGCTGAACCTCGGCGACGGGCGCGCGCTCGGGGCGAAGTGGGGCCTCGCGGCGAGCGGACGCTCGCTCTTCCGGCTGAAGGACCACATCGACCGCCGCTTCGTGGAGCGCTTCCGCGTGCTCGACTCCGACGGCGTGCCGGCGCCGGATTTCGCGCGGTCTCCGATGGAGGGCGAGCCGATGGAGTGCGGCGGCTGCGCCGCGAAGCTCGGTGCGACCGCGCTCGGAGACGCGCTCGCGCGTCTCTCGCCCGCGTCGCCCGACGACTCCGTGCTGCTCGGACTCGCCGAGCGAACCGACGCGGCCGCGTGGCGGACCCCGCGCGGCGACGTCGTGCTCGCGAGCGTCGACGCCTTCCGCGCCTTCGCCGACGATCCCTGGCTCGTCGGCCGCGTCGCAGCGGTGAATGCCGTGAGCGACCTCTACGCGCAGGGCGGTCGGCCGCGACACGCGCTCGCGTTGGTGTGCCTTCCCGATGCCGAGGCCTCGCGCGGCGAGGAGCGGCTATTCCAACTGCTCGCCGGCGTGCGCGCGGCCCTCGATCCGCTCGGCGTGTCGCTCGTCGGCGGGCACACGATGCGCGGCGAGGAGCTCCTCGTCGGGCTCTCGATCACGGGCGAGCTCTGCGAGGAGCCGTTGCCGCGCGAACGGCTCGCGCCCGGCGACCGCCTGATCCTCAGCAAGCCGCTTGGCACGGGCGTCGTGCTCGCGGCGAACGGACGGGGGCTCGTGAGCGGCCGTTCGCTCCAGGTCGCGATCGCCGCGATGCTGCGAGACAACGCGGCGGCCTCGCACGTGGCGCGCGCGGCGGGCGCGCACGCCTGCACCGACGTGAGCGGCTTCGGTCTGCTCGGCCATCTCGTGCCGCTGCTGCGCGCGAGCGGCGTGTCGGCGCGGCTCGACGCGGACGCGCTGCCCGCGCTGCCGGGCGCGCGCGCGCTGCTCGAGCGCGGCGTCCGCAGTACCTTCCACGCCCAGAACGAGCGAGACGGCGGCGGCGCGCTCGCGCGGGGAGGACGACGGGGGGACTCCGCGGCCCGCGCGCTGCTCTTCGATCCGCAGACCTCGGGGGGACTCCTCTTCGGGGTTCCGGCGGACCGCGGTGCCGACGCCGTTGCCGCGCTCCGCGCGCGAGGAGTCGCGGATGCGGCATGCATCGGAGAGATTTGCGCCCGGCGCGACGGTGCGGCATGCGTCGAGCTCGTCGAGGGCGCGGCGAGCGACGAGCGAGGGCGGGACGACCCGCCGAGCGAACCTGCTTGACAATCCGGTGCGTTCTGACTACGAAACTCGAAAGAGCCCAGGGGGAATGAGCGGGTGTCGTGATTCTGCCCCGCTCGGTGTTGGACGAGTTCCGCGGCGTCGCGAGGCGCCGCGATCGATGCGAACAGACTGCGGACGCCGGGCGCGAGCCCGAAGCCTGAGCCTCGGAGGGCCGAACCTCTTGATTCGAATCGCGATCGTCGGCGTCGGCAACTGCGCGAGCTCGCTCGTCCAGGGACTCACCTACTACGCGGACAAGCGGCCCGAGGACGCCGTCGGGCTGATGCACTGGGAGATCGGCGGCTACCGGCCTCATGACATCGAGGTCGCGTGCGCATTCGACATCGACCTGCGCAAGGTCGGCAAGGACGTCGCCGAGGCGATCTTCGAGAAGCCGAACTGCACGGCCCGCTTCGGCGGGCGGATCCCGAAGACCGGCGTGCTCGTGCGCATGGGTCGCATCCTCGACGGCGTCTCCGAGCACATGCAGGACTTCCCGGACGATCGGCGCTTCGTGCCGTCGGACCAGCAGCAGCCGACGCGTGCCGACGTCGTGGCGGCGCTGCGCGACTCGCGCACCGACGTGCTGGTGAACTACCTGCCCGTCGGCTCCGAACAGGCCACGCGCTTCTACGCCGACTGCGCGCTCGAAGCGGGCGTCGCGATGGTCAACTGCATGCCGGTCTTCATCGCGAGCGATCCGGTCTACGCCGCGCGCTTCGCGGAGCGCGGCATCCCGATCGTCGGCGACGACATCAAGGCGCAGCTCGGCGCGACCATCACGCATCGCATGTTGACGGATCTCTTCCGCAAGCGCGGCGTCAAGCTCGAGCGCACCTATCAGCTCAACACCGGCGGCAACACCGATTTCCTCAACATGCTGAACCGCAGCCGCCTCACCTCGAAGAAGGTCTCGAAGACGGAGGCGGTGCAGTCGGTCGCGGCGGAGCGCATCGCGGACGAAAACATCCACGTCGGCCCGTCGGACTACGTCGCGTGGCAGAACGACAACAAGGTCTGCTTCCTGCGCATGGAGGGCCGCCTCTTCGGCGACGTGCCGATGCACATCGAGCTGCGTCTCTCGGTCGAGGATTCGCCGAACTCGGCGGGCGTCGCGATCGACGCGATCCGCTGCGCGAAGCTCGCGCTCGAGCGCGGGCAGGGCGGACCGTTGATCGGCCCCTCCTCCTACTTCATGAAGCACCCGCCCGAGCAGGTGAACGACGACGAGGCCTGGCAGCGCGTCGAGGCGTTCATCCGCGGCGAGGTGTAGCCGCGGTCGACTCGCCGAGGCGTCCGGCGAGCTTCGCGTCGAGGTGGCCGGCCTCCACCATCCAGCGGATCGCGTCCGCGTAGCTCTCGCGGGGATCGCGGAAGCGGATGCCGAGGCGGTCGACCTCGGCGGACGTGATCGCCTGCGGCCACATCGTCGCGAAGTCCATCGCCTCGCCGGTCAGCGGGAAGTCGAAGGGGAAGACGTGCTTCACGGCGTCACCCACGCGTCCGAGCGCGCGCAGCAGCGGACCGGGGATGCGGTAGCGGCGCACGCGCCGGCCGGTGAGCTCGTCCATCAGCGCGACCACGTCGGCCCACGGCAGGTAGTGGCCGCCCACGATGAAGC
>Ga0335084_10006417_pt1 | contig 11699 bp, 7 predicted proteins | sample Lox_Sample_44_FD_206721 | JGI IMG/M metagenome (GOLD analysis project Ga0335084, IMG submission 206721) | Soil microbial communities from Loxahatchee National Wildlife Refuge, Florida, United States - Lox_Sample_4.4 | ecosystem: Environmental > Terrestrial > Soil > Wetlands | place: USA: Florida...
GGCGGAGACCGCCAACAGACAGCCCGCGATCGTCGCGGACGACTACCGGCACCAGTATCAGGTTGACACCCGATTTAAAGGTCGGGGCTTCGCTGGGCAGGAGGGGATGTTCTGCTCCAGGTGGAGCACCCGCGATCGCAGTATTCTGACAAAGACCCAGACAAAGAGCGAGAATAGACCACGAACGCAAGGTCATTGCGGCCCCCGCTTACCAATTGTCTCTCTGCTTAGCGATCTCTACCAGAAGTATGTCGCCAGGATGCGTGGCGGACCGGTGCTGCCGTCGATTACGCGAGTGGCGATCACCGCCTGGAAGTTCTTGTGCTCCCAGCCGTCCGGCGCATGGGCGACAAGCCCCTTGAGGTATTTGTCGCTGGTGAGAAACTCTCCTGCGGCCATCGTGCCGTACTGGCCGATGCCGGCGGCGATCACCATGGGGCGTTCGGTGGCCGGATTCATGAAACGGCCGACGATTGCATAGTCTTCGGTGAGCTTCGTGTATGGCAGAGCCATGTCGATCTGCCAGTCTTTGCTCGCCGGGTTGCGAGTATCGCGAATCCAATAGCGGTTGGTGACCTGATCGGTCTCGAAGGTGAAGCGAAGCTGGCGCGCGCTCAGCAGCGTCCAGGCGTTGTTGAACGCGCCTATGAGCACGCTGGGATTGGCGCGCAGATCAGCCAGCGTTGTGGCGTCGTCACTCTGAATCCGGAATGTCTTCCGCTTGTCGCTGATGACGATGGCGACGCGTGCCAGCGTAGTGGCGTCCTGGAGAGCCACGTCGTGAATGGAAAGCAGGTCCTTCAGAGACGGCGGATTCTTCGGCAGTTGGGTAACCGAAGTGGAGCGGGCCTCGAGCTCGGCCGCGACACGCAGCTTGTCGGCTGGGCCAACGCAGATCAGGATGTTGTTGGACGGATCGATCACCGGCGCCCAGAAACGGTCCAGCGAGTTGTGCAGGATGGAAGGGCTGAGCAGAACCGCGAAAATCGCCGCCGCGATCAGAGCGGCGCCAATGATGATCGGCTTCCAGTGCTGGCGCAGCCAGACCATGCGGCTGATAGGGTCCGGTTCGCGCGCGGGCGGAAGGTGAAACTCGGGAACATAAGAGCCGGAAGGGAGGTCGATGCGAATCTCTTCCTCGTGGCCGGGCTCATGGTAATACTGCGCGATGCGCTTGCGAATATCGCCTGCGGTGGCGCGCACGATGGGGTCGGTGTTGGTGTCGTAATCCTGGTTGCGGCCGAACACGTCGATGCCGAGATTGCGTTCCCGCAGGTGCTCGGTGCGTCCTTCGAGAGTATTCTCAACCAGGTAGCGCAGAAGGTTGGGACAGCGTTTGCTGTTCTTAAAACGGCTGTTTGACAGCAAACGTTCCAGTTGTTCGTGGATCGCACGCCGTCCGGCATCGGTCTCCGGCGACCATGCGTCCAACACTGACACACGCTCGGTACCTTTCCCCTGAGACATGCAGCGAACCCCGTTGTTGCCCAATTGTATCACCGGACAAGGTTCCGGCGCTTCCAAACCCTGATGGTCCCGACGGCAGAGGCGGCCGCGGGGTTTCACGAACTTGACAGCAACGGCGGCATGAAATAGAAGTAAAGCAACCAACCATGAACCGGCGCAGGTTTATTGAGACCAGCGCTGCCGCCGTCGCCGCCTTGTCCGCGGCGTCCTGCAGTCGCACCCGAACGAAATGGCGATTCCTCACCGATGACGAGGCGGAGACGCTGGCCGCGCTATGCGACCAGATCGTTCCGCCCGACGATTTTGCTGGCGCGGGCCAGGCCGGAGCGGTGGAGTTCATCGACCGGCAGCTCATGCGGCACTACCGGAAGCATCGCGCGACGTACCGGCGCGGGCTGGCGGAGACGGAGCGGCGCAGTGCGGCGCGGTTCGGCAGGGCGTTTGCGGGTTTGTCCGCGGATCTGCGGCTGGAGATCGCGCACTCGCTAGAGCGCGAACAGCCGGCGTTCTTCAACCTGGTGTTGAATCACTCGATGCAGAGCTTCTACGGCTCGCCGCGGCATGGAGGCAATCGCGACGCGGTGAGCTGGCGGATGCTGGGCGTGCCCGATCCTCCGGTACGCGGGCGTTCGACGGATTACGTGAAGGGCGATACTGTTTCTCCGCACGCGGCGCCGGTGGCATCGGCGCCCTCGAAGAAGGTGAACGCCGTGGTTGTGGGCGCCGGCGCGGGTGGCGGCATCGTGGCCAAGGAACTGGCAGAGGCCGGGCTCAGCGTGGTGCTGCTGGAGCGCGGCCAATGGAACACTCCCAACGATTGCCGCAAGGACGATTTGCGCAACCAGCGCACCAGCCTGCTGGGAGCGCCGTTCGGTCCCGCGGATGAAGGCAATCCGCGCGTGTTCGTCTGGGTCGACGGGCATGAGCAGATCGCTCTGCCGAGCGAGGGCGCTTATTCGAACAACGCCGCGTGCGTGGGCGGCGGCACGCTGAGCTGGGGCGCGCAGGCGTGGCGCTACATGGAGAAGGATTTCCGCATGCGCTCGACGTATGGTGCGCTGGAAGGCAGCACGCTGGAAGACTGGCCGATTTCGTATCAGGATCTGGAGCCGTTCTACGAAAAGGCTGAGTGGGAGATCGGTGTCTCGGGCGACGATGCTGCAAATCCGTTCAAAGCGCCGCGCAAACGTCCGCTGCCGATGCCTCCGCTTTCGCCGAATCGCGAATACGAGGTCCTGCAGCCGGCGGCGAAACGGCTGGGGCTGCATCCGTTCGATATTCCGATGGCGCGCAACAGCGTCGCGTACAACGGGCGCGGGCCGTGTATGCGCTGCCGCTGGTGCGTCGGCTTTGCCTGCGAGGTGGATGCCAAGAACGGCACGCAGAACACCGTGATTCCGCGGGCGCTGGCCACGGGCAACTGCGAATTGCGCACCGGGTGCATGACGCGTGAAATCCTCAGCGACGACCGCGGCCGCGCCACCGGCGTTTCCTACTACGATGCCGATGGCCGCCTGCAGACGCAGCTTGCCGATTTCGTCGTGGTGTCGTGCGCAGCCATCGAATCGGCCCGTTTGCTGCTGAATTCGAGCACCCGGCTGCATCCGCGCGGCATCGGCAACCGCTACGACTGGGTGGGCCGCAATCTGCAGGGGCATACATACACCGGCGCGGTCGGCATTTTCGATTTCGACATGTACGACGACGTTGGTCCGGGCGCCGGCCTCGCGATTTGCGATTTCAATCACGGCAACCCGGGGCTGAAGGGCGGCGCGATGCTCGCCAACGAGTTCATCCGCCTGCCAATTCACGCAGTCAACGGGCTTCCGCCGGGCACCCCGCGCTGGGGCATTGGTCACAAGCAGGCGATGCGCGCGTACTACAAGCGGACCGCCGTCGTGATGGGACCGACGCAGGAGATGCCGATGGCCGATTCGCGGGTGCAGATCGACCCGCGCGTGCGCGACCGCTGGGGCATTCCTGTAGCGCGGCTCTCTGGCGACCGGCATCCGCACACGCTGGAGATCGGCCGGGCGATGTGCGAGAAAGCCACGATGTGGCTCAAGGAGGCCGGGGCGGTGAGAACATGGCCAATGCCCCCGGGCCGGGGGGTGAGCGGCGGGCAGCATCAGGCCGGCACCTGCCGCATGGGTGACGATCCGAAAAGTTCAGTGGTGAATCGCCACTGCCAGATTCACGATGTGGACAATGTTTTCGTGGTGGATGGCGGAGTGCACGTGACCAACGGCGGGTTCAATCCTGCGCTGACCATCATGGCGGTGGGCTACTACGGGTCAGCGGAGATTTTGAAGATGTGGCGCGGAACGGGGATGCGGTCGTGAGACGCCTTCTGGTTCTGGCAGCGGCGCCGGTGCTGCTGGTTGCCGCCGCGTTCTTCGGGGCCGACCGATACTATCATCACGGCGACGGCAGCGCGTGCGCGAACTGCCACGAGATTCGGCGCAATGTCGAGTTGTGGCGCGGCTCCACGCATCGCAACGTGCAATGCACGGAGTGTCATGAGAGTACCATGGCGGGCAATGTGCGCCGCGTGGTAACGCATGTCCGTGGCGATGTGCCGGAGCGCGTGCTGCTGCGCACTGAAGATGTGTTCCGCATGGTCGAACGCTGCCGTAAATGCCATCAACAGGAATTCGCGGCCTGGCAGGCAGGACCGCACAGCGCAACCTACACGCGCATTTTCACCAATCGCGAGCAGAACACTCGCCAGGCGCTGATGGACGACTGTCTGCGTTGCCACGGCATGCATTTCCAGGGCGCGATTCGCGACGTCGTTGCGGCCGGACCGAAGGGCTCCTGGCATCTGCTGCGCGCGGATCTGAAAGACGCGCCCGCCATCCCGTGCCTCGCCTGTCACGAGGTGCATCGAGAAGGAAAGCCGGGCGTGAAGGGCGCCCCGTACGCCTCGCTGGGCTTGTTCGACCGGCGCGACCAGGTGCACTACCAGACCGCCTCGCTGCAAACTCCGCAGTTGCACGATGCGAAGGGGCCGATCCTGATGAGTCCCGATCCGCGCGACGGATTGTGCTACCAATGTCACGCGCCGAGGGCCACGCTGGAAGTGTGGTCGGGCGACGACCGCACCCCGCGCGGCGTGCACGAGGGGCTGAGTTGCATTGCCTGCCATCAGGGGCACGATCAGAGCGCCCGGGCGTCCTGCAAGACGTGCCATCCGCGCTTGTCGAATTGCGGCCTTGACGTGGAAAAGATGGATACGACGTTCGTGTCGCTGAAGAGCACGCATAACATTCACACGGTTGCCTGCGCGGACTGCCACCACGACGGCCGCTTGGGCCACGCCGCGCCGGCGATTCTGCGAGCGAAAATCAAACCATGAATGACCGGCTCGCTGGCAAGACCGCACTCGTCACCGCGGCCGCGCAGGGGATCGGACGGGCGATCGCGAAGGCGTTCCTCGAAGCCGGGGCGAGCGTGATCGCCACCGACATCGCGGTCGACAAGTTGCGTGAGCTGGACGGCGCGGTTGTCCGCCATCTCGATGTCTGCAACACTGCCGAGGTTGACGCGCTCGCCGCCTCGCTCAGTTCCATCGACGTGCTGGTGAACTGCGCCGGCTACGTGCACAGCGGCACGATTCTCGATTGTTCGGAACTCGACTGGGACCGCAGCTTCGACGTCAACGTGAAGTCGATACACCGTACTATCCGTGCGTTCCTGCCCGGCATGGTCGCGAAAGGCAGCGGGTCGATCATCAACATTTCATCGATCGCATCGTCGGTACACTCGGTGCCGAATCGTTATGCCTATGCCGCGACAAAGGCGGCGATCATCGGTCTGACAAAGTCCATTGCCACCGACTTCGTCCGTCATGGCATCCGCGCCAATGCCATCTGCCCCGGCACAGTCATGAGCCCGTCGCTCGAAGAACGCATCGCTGCCCAGGCAGAGGCGACCGGAAAGAGCGTCGAAGCCGTGCACCGCGAATTTGTCGCCCGCCAGCCGATGGGCCGCCTCGGCTACCCCCGTGAAGTTGCCATGCTGGCTGTTTACCTTGCTTCCGACGAGAGCAGCTTCACCACGGGCGCGGTGCACATCATCGACGGCGGCTGGACCGCGTAGTTGCACAATAGGTAGATGCAGACCGCAGAAATCGATCTTCGCTTTCCCATCGGGAGATTCCAGGCACCTGCGACGATCACGGCCGCGACCCGCGCGGAGTGGATTGAAACGCTGGCCGCTGCGCCCGCGAAATATCGCGCCGCCGTGGCCAAACTGACCGACGAACAGCTCGACACGCCCTACCGGCCCGGCGGCTGGACGATTCGTCAGGTCATCCACCACGTGCCGGACAGCCACATGAACGCGTACGTGCGCTTCCGCCTCGCGCTCACCGAAGACACGCCGACCATCAAGCCGTACGCGGAGGCGCTGTGGGCAGAGCTGTCGGACGCGAAGTCGTCACCGGCGGCTCTGTCACTCGATCTGTTGGAGGCGCTGCACACACGCTGGGTCGTGCTGCTCAGCGCGATGACGCCCGAGCAGTTCCAACGGAAATTCAACCATCCGGAAGGCGGTGTGGGCACGCTGGAGCGTACGCTCGGCATCTATGCGTGGCACTGCGACCATCATCTGGCCCACATCGACAGGCTGTGCGAGCGGATGGGCTGGCGATAATCAGGGCTTCGCGGGCGCTTCGGCCGCCTTCTTCTTCAGCGTCAGCGGAAGCTCGTTGCCGTTCTGCGACCACGTGCCGTTCAGCTCCGTGCCGTCCTTGTTGATTTCGGAGTGATATTCGCCGCCCACGGCCTTCACCAGTAGCGTGAGCTTCGTATCTTTCTGCTCGATGGTGGTAACGGGAATCTCGGCGCCACCCTGATCCACGCTCACCATCGTCGCATTCGCGCCTTTCTCATCGTTGTTCAGCTTCAGCACCAGCCGCAGCGACATTCCGGCTTCGAGCGTGCCTTCCCACGTCCCGACGAATTCCTTCGCCACGGCAGGGCTCTGCTTCACCTCCGCCACCTTCGGATCGCCGTTGCGCTCCAGCTTGAACGGGAATGTCCCCGGTCCCTGCGTGAAGTCGCCGGACATTGTCTTGCCGTCTTCGGCGATGGTCCCCTTGAACGTCGGCTCGCCCGGTGCGCCTTTGATGCGGAAGCTCCACTTGTTGTCGGCGAAGGTGATGGCCTCCAGAGGCATGCCCTCGGCATGCTGCTCGGGAACGGCAATCGAGCCGATCCACGCCGCATCCTCCTTGTCCAGATCAACCTCTACTGCCAGTGTGTGGCTGGGAATCTCGATGGAGCCTGTCCAATGTCCACGTGCCGCGTCCTGAGCAACCAGCACGCCCGCGAACACCGCTATCGCCATCACGAATGAACTCGTTCTCATAATTCCTGTGAAACTCCCTGAACTGCGTGTCTTGAACTGCGGCTCAAGTATGGCAGATTCCGGTATTGCCGGCACGTTATTTGTACGGCCGAAACGTCACTGAGCGATGGTGATATTCGCGGGCAGGCTTGACGTGCCTCCCACTGTCACGACGATCGGCTGCGGACCCGGCGCGACGCCGCTCGGGATCTTGAAGTTGATCTGAGTCACGCCGACCGACCAGACTGGAATTCCGAGATAGGCGAACGGCGTAGCAACGGGAATGCCGCCCACCGTGATCGAGACTGCCTGTTGCGGTACAGGCACCGTGTCCGACGAAGGCGTGGCCCCGTCGTCGACCGGAGGACTGACCAGACCCTGACCCGTGATGTAGATGGCGATTGTGTCGCCCACCCGCGCCGATGTCGAGCCGATCGGGGTAGATGCGCCGCCGGTCGAATACAAGAAGATACCCGGCGCTGCGGTCGACACAGTGAACGAATAGGCCTTGTTGTCATAGGGCGTACCGACAGCGAGCTGAGCCGGCCCGGCTGGTATCCCATAGGGGATCTGGATATTGACCTGATTGGGTGAAACGTACATCAGCGGTACGTCCGCGACCCTGGAGAAGCCGGGCCCATAGAGGATCTGGACTTCGACGCCCCCCAGGTATTCGGGCAGCGGCGTGACCACAGCCTGCTGCGTCAGAATCCCCATCCCCGTGCCGTATACGCCCACCAGCTGGCCCGGCGCGAAGACCGTCTCGCCGCTGGCGGCGTTGTTGAACTCGCGAACACTCAGAGCCGCCTGAGGTCCGGCGAACGGGACGGTCATACTGGCGGTCCATTTGGCGCCGCCCGCATCCGCACCGGAAAAGCCAAACGTGACATTCACCTGGCCGCTGGAAACATCGAGACCCGTCAGGGTGTACGCGCCCTGAATGGAACCGCGCGAGGCAATCGCGCCGGAGCCGAACAGAGTCGCTATTTCCGAAGAGTGATCGACGCCGTTAATAGTGAATCCGGTGAGAGTGGTGGCGATGCCGGCCTCTTCGGTCAGCGTCAGCGTGAACGTCCATGCGTTCGTCCCGGTCTGATAGATGGGAATCGCACCCGCGGAGGGTACCACCACTGACTGCGTCGCGATTGCAGTTTGCCAGCCGTGCACCAGGTTGTTGACATCTATCGAGCCGAGCCCGCTGGCTGAATCGTAGCCCGGGCCCGCAGCCCAGCCTTCTTTGCCGTTGACGCAGTTCGGAGAGCCGGGTGCGCACGGTACGATATTGTCGCCAACGGTGATGTCATGGAACGCGCCTGGCGTGGTCTGCGCGAGGCGGTAGAGAGCCGGATTGATGTTTCCGAGTCCTGGTTGTGTCAGCTGGCCGTTCGAGACGAGGTAATGGTTCAGCAGCGCGACAACGCCGGCCATGGACGGCGCGCCGCATGAAGTTCCGCCCACCGCGCTCGGCCCGAAGCCTCCTGACGATCGGTCGCTCGTATAAACAAAATAGGGGAAGATCACATTCGAGGCGGGGAACGACACGTCGGGAACATGCCGCATGCCATCCGCGGGTGCGATCCCGCTCTGCCAGGGCGGTTGGGTGAAGTAGATGCTGGCTCCGCCGCCGGTGCCATCAAGCTGGTCCACGGCGATCGTGTCATTCCACACGATCTCAGGGACATAGCCTGTTGCTGAGCCGCCGACCCAGTAGGTCCCACCGATTGCGTTAAACTGCGTTCCACCCATCGCAGTGACTTCCGGGATACTGGCGGGTGTGTCCACGGCCAGCCCGCCCTGCGCAATGGGCGAAGCGTTGTCGTTGAATTCGTCGCAGTCGGCGGCCGCAAAATCGCCTGAGGAGGAGACGAAAGTCATGCCTTCTGCATTAGCCTGCTGCACAGTGCCGCGAAGGGTCTCCATATCGACCAGGTCGTATTGCTCGCAGGCGCCGTAGCTCATGCTGAGGACGGGCGCGAGGTTCTGATCGACGGTGTACATCGCCGAGCTCCAGACATCCTGCGAGTAGACGAAAACAACCGTGGCGTCCTTTGCTATCGCGCCAGCCCATTCGATATCGAGGTCGGATTCCTCCTCATCGCCCTGCGACCGGCCTGGGTTAGGGCTGCCGGGGACCAGCACCTGGGTGAGATTCGGCGTTCCCAGGCCGGCGCGGGTGCGGAACTGCGAAATGTCGGAGGTGAGAATCGCGGATTGGCCGACAATGACGATCTTTTGCCCGGTTCCCGTAATGCCCGCGGTGTACAGCGGTTTAACGTCGTAGATAGCCGCGAAATCCGCTGGCGCCACGACGACCTGCCCGCCTTGCAGCAGCTCCGGCCGCGGCTTCTTCAGGCGAGGCTTGAGCCGGAGATTATTAAGCCCGCGCACTGTGGCGACCACTCCCGAGAGTGCTGCCGGGATCGACGGCGTGGTGGAATTGGCGAAGCGCGTCTCGCCGTCCACTGTATAGCGGTGAATTGAGGTGTGGAACGCATTCGAGACCTGCGCAGCGGTTCCGCTGAACGTGATGTAGTTTCGGGAACGTGCGACGTAGTCGACCGAGAAACCCTGCGACTCAAGCCACGCTAAGATCTTGTCGATATCGCCTGAGGCGGCGCCGAAGCGGCTGCCGAACTCGTCGGGTGTCAGCCAGCGATGGAACGACGGCGATTTCGCGTCCTGCTGCGATTCGAGTAATTGGTTGAGCTCCGTCTGTTGTACGACCGACGGCTTCAGCATGAGCGACATCCCGGAGACGGGAAAACTCCCCTCCACCGCTCCAACATCGTTCTGCGGTTTCACGAAGGCGGGCTTGCGCACGCGCAATTGCACGAGATTGCTGTTGTCGATGCGGGCGGCGATCCGGTTGGGCGGCGCGGCCAGCGCGGGCGTTGCCAATCCAGCGATGGTCAGCAGGGCGAGGCACAATTCGGTCTTGTTCATAAACACAACTGGTTTATCCATTGTCTCTGGGGACGCGGAACGGCTCCGGGACGCGGACATCCCTTTAGACGCGAGCTCGCGCCGATTGGGTTACCGCAAACTCAGCGGAGAACAAAACACGAATCTGGCCGGGCCGCAATCGTGTCCTTCACGACCCTGGCACGGGCCAGTGGAAGTCTCTACTCGTAGCGCAGGGCGAGTATCGGATCAATCCTGGTCGCGCGGCGTGCCGGCAGATAGATGGCGAGGGCTGCCGCACCGACCAAAGCGATTGAGATGCCGATGAAGGTGGCTGGGTCGGATGCCTTGACGCCATAGATCAGCGACGCCATCAGCCGTGCAAGGCCGAAAGCAAGGGGCAGGCCAACCAGGAGGCCGATGCCGGTGACCAGCATCCCACGGCGGAAGATAGCCGCCAGGACACTGCCCCGAGGAGCGCCCAGCGCCATGCGGATGCCAATATCGCGCGTCTGTTCGCTCACCATATAGGCCATCACGCCGTAGACGCCGACCGCCGAGAGCACCAGCGCCAGCGCGCCGAACACTCCCATGAGCGCAGCCATGTAGTTCAACCCGATAGCGCGGTCGTGAATCGATTTCGTCATGGTGTGCATTTCCGTCAACGGCTGATCGGGGTCGACCGAGTGAACGGCCCCGGTCACGACTGGCGCGAGCAGCAATGGATCGCCCGCGGTGCGCACGCCAATGTCCATCCATAGCTCCGGTTCCTGCTGGTAAGGAAGATAGATCTCCGGTCGCGGAGTGCGCTCGTACGGATTGTGCGGCATGTTGCCAACGACGCCCACAATTGTCTTCCAGGGCTCTTTGGAGTCGGCCTCTCCGAGGCGAATGCGTTTGCCAATGGGAGATTCGCCCTTCCACCACCGCTCCGCGAGGCGCTCGCTGATCACCACGACGCCGGGAGCGCTGGCGCCGTCGCCGTCACGCAAGAGGCGGCCTGCCATCAGCGGGACGTGAACCAGATCGAAGTACCCGGGGCTGGCCACCTGATACATTCCGCTTGGGATATTGCCGGGCTCAACCTGGCGGCCTTCGATGGTGAAATCGCGCCAGTTTGAGTGCGGACTGTAGGGCATCGCAGTGACCGCGGCCGTCGATTGAACGCCCGGCAAAGCCTCGATGCGCTCCAGCACGCGGCGATAGAAATCGGCCACCTGAGGCTTTTCCTTGTATTTGTTGTCGGTGATCGCCAGCCGCAGCGTGAGCAGCGTGTCCGGCTGCATGCTTTTGCCGGTGTCCACCAGCGTGCGGAAACCGCGAATCATGAGGCCCGCGCCGACCAGCAGGACAACCGCCAGCGCGACCTCGCCGGCCACCAGAACATTGCGAACTCGATGCCTTGCCTTGCCTGACGAACTCCCGCGGCCGCCCTCACGCAACGCGTCGGTGAGATTCGGCTTCGAGGCCTGCCACGCGGGCACGAGTCCTGCCAGAATGCCGCTGCCGAGAGCGGCGACCAGCGTAAACAGCAGCGCACGCCCATCAAGGTGGATATCCTGCCAGCCGAGGATGTAGCGTTCCACTTCCGGCGGCATTCCGTTGCGAATCAGGTGCATTCCCCAGTACGCGATGGCCAGCCCCAGCACCGCCCCGCAGCACGAGATCAGCGTGCTTTCCGTGATGAGCTGCACGATCAGCCTCCAGCGGCTCGCCCCCAGCGCCCGTCGCACGGCGACTTCACGAAGGCGGCCCGTGGCGCGCGCAAACTGCAGGTTGGCCACGTTGGCGCAGGCGATCAACAGCACGAACAGCACCGAGCCCAGCAGCATGATCAGATATTGCCGCGTGTAGCCGTCCACCATGTACTGGATCGCTGGCCAGACCACGAAACGGCGGTTTTTGTTGGTCTGCGGCCAGGCCTTCTCCAGCCTCTCGGCGATGCCGTTCACTTCCACGGCGGCCTGCTCCATTGTGTG
>Ga0335084_10006418_pt1 | contig 11699 bp, 7 predicted proteins | sample Lox_Sample_44_FD_206721 | JGI IMG/M metagenome (GOLD analysis project Ga0335084, IMG submission 206721) | Soil microbial communities from Loxahatchee National Wildlife Refuge, Florida, United States - Lox_Sample_4.4 | ecosystem: Environmental > Terrestrial > Soil > Wetlands | place: USA: Florida...
TTTCCGCAGTCCGTCAGTTTTGCAACCGGATGGATCATGCTGCTTGCCTATTTCATTGTTTGCCCATGGGAGGCCGTGGCCGTCGGACGCATTGCCGGGTACATTTTCCCGGTGCTCAACTCGGTGGAACTGTATCGCGTCGCTGGACAGCCAGTCTATCTTCCGCAACTGATCATCGGTTTAGCGCTCACGGCATTGATCACACTCTTGAACTATCGAGGCATACGATTGAGCGCCACCTTTCAGAACTGGACGACTTTCGGCACCCTCGCACTTTTTGTTGTCTTCGTCATCTGCGGTGTAACTCGAGGCTCCACCGCCAACCTGCCGCCCTTGTTCACACACAGTCCATTCATCTCAATTCTGTTGGTGCTGCAGATTGTTCCCTACTTCATGACCGGGTTCGAATCCGTGACCAAAGCAGCAGAAGAAGCCAATCCGGAATTCCGTTCGCGTAATTTCTCTCGCGCGATCTGGTCGGCGGTCGTCGTTGGTTTCGTGTTTTACGTCATGGTGATCGCTGCGGTCGGCTACGTCGCGCCTTGGCGTACGTTGGCTGGCGAACCTTTCATGACCGCGGTCGCGTTCGAACACGCCATCGGGTCACGCTGGATTGTCAGCATCATTCTGTCGGCCGCGCTCCTCTCGTTGTTCAAGGTCTTCAACGGGAATTTCGTGGCTGCCACCCGTCTGCTGTTCGCCATGGGCCGCCGCAGGCTGGTCGACCAGCGGTTCGGCGGCTTGCATTCCGGAAATCAGACACCGGCCAACGCGGTGCTGGGAATCGGGATCGCGACCGCTGCCAGCATGTTCCTGGGCAGCGCTATCCTTGTTCCCATCACCGAGGTCGGTTCCGTTGCTTCTGCTACGGGATGGTTTGCCGCTTGCGTAGCTTATCTGTGGATGCGCCAGCCGCATTTCGATCGTATGATCGCTGCTTTGGGTGCCATCGTCGCGCTCGCAATGGTCATGATGAAGATGTTGCCTTTTGTTCCGGGCCATTTTTCCGGCTGGGAATGGCTGGCATTGGCAAGCTGGACGTTTCTCGGTGTATTTGTGGGGAAGGACGCGATTTTTGGGGCGCCGGGCAACTCTGCGCCTCCGACTTCAAAATAGGACTCGAACATGAAACATCGCCTTAACGCTGTTCTGCTGCTGTTGACCGTCTTTCTGATTTTCGTTCTCGCGGCGAGCGCTCAGCCCCAAGCGCCTTTCGAGGTTGTCATCGTCAACGGGCACATCATCGATGGCACTGGCTCACCGTGGTATTCCGGCGATGTCGGCATCCGCGACGGACGCATCGCCGCGATCGGCACCCTCACGACGGCGCCACGCAAACGCACCATCGACGCGCACGGCATGGCCGTGGCTCCTGGGTTTATCGACATGCTGGGTCAATCGGAAATGACGATCCTTGTCGATCCGCGTCTGCCTTCAAAAATCTTTCAGGGCATTACAACTGAAATCACCGGCGAAGGCGGATCTGCCGCGCCGCTGAATGCCGCTATCATCGAGGCCGATCGCGCCGGGTACGAGCACCTCAAGATCAATCCCGATTGGCGCACATTCCGCGAATATTTCGGGCGTCTGGAAAAGCAAGGCATCGGTATTAATCTCGCCAGCTATGTCGGCGCGACCCAGGTGCGACGCATAGTTTTAGGAGATGACGACAAACAGCCCACGCCGGAACAACTTGAGCGGATGAAATCTCTGGTTCGCGATGCCATGCACGACGGGGCAATCGGAGTCTCCACTTCGCTGGAATACGCGCCTGCCCCCTATGCGAAAACTGAGGAAATCATCGCGTTGGCCAGCGAAGCTGCGCAATCGGGTGGCATATACGCCACGCACATGCGCAACGAGAGCGATAGTGTTCTGGAATCAATTGACGAAGCGTTGCGCATTGGCCGCGAGGCCCACATCCCGGTTGAAATCTGGCACATCAAGGTTGCAGGAAAGAGCAACTGGGGACGCATGCCCGAAGTCGTCGCCAAGATCAATCAAGCCCGCGCACAGGGCACTGACGTTTCAGCCAACACTTATGCCTACCCAGCGTGGTTTAACAGCATGTCTGCTTTCGTTCCTGCGTGGGCACACGATGGCGGCGACGCGAAGCTCGTCGAGCGCTTGAAGGATCCAGCAACGCGGGCGCGAATTCGCAAAGACTTGGAAACGCCTTCCAGAGACTGGGACAACGAGTGGCAGGAGATCCCCGGCCCCGAAGCGATCATGATTAGCGTGGTGCAAAATCCGACTTTGAAGAAGTTTCAGGGCAAGCGGCTTGCTGAAGTTGCTCGGATCTGGAACAAAGACCCGATGGATACGCTTTTTGATCTGCTCATCGAGGACAACGCTTTTACCGAGTGTGCCGTATTCGGCATGTCCGAGCCGGACGTGACGCTCGCTCTACAGCAGCCCTGGGTTTCGATCGACAACGATTCGTCGGGGACCTCGCCACAGGGATTGTTAGGAGAAGAACATCCTCATCCACGCGCCTACGGGACGTTTCCCCGGATTCTGCGCAAGTATGTCCGCGAAGAAAAGAAGCTGACGCTCGAAGATGCGATCCGGAAATTTTCGGCTCTACCGGCGCAGCGCATGCGCCTCACCGATCGCGGCATCCTGAAACAAGGCATGTGGGCCGATGTGGTTGTCTTCGATCCCGGGACGATCCGTGATCTCGCGACCTTTGACAATCCGAACCAACTCTCGCAGGGGATGGAATTCGTCCTTGTAAACGGAGTACCCGTGATCGAAGAAGGGAAGATGACCGGCGCCTTGCCGGGTAAGGTTCTGCGTGGAGCTGGTTATCAGCCGTAGGCCTCCGGTGGCGGTTGGGAGGTCGCAGGTGGCAGGGTTTCGGTATTAGACGCCGGTTCGAGGTCGCGTCGAAGACTCGCCGCTTGTTATTGCGTCGACCGCGCTCAGCTTTGACTCCTGTCACCGGCGACGTGTTCCCTCAGCGCCAAGGTCGCTTCGCACTTCCTGCCGCTCCGCCGGCGTTACTCGCGGTTTTGTGATTGTGCCCGTGACATTCCACGAACGCTCATCGCCGCGCGTCGATACGAGGTTCAAAACACCGGCGGAAGTGGCGGTTCCGCCGACTTGATAAACGCCGTCATGACTTTCCAGTTTTGCGGCACGCAGTTCCCATCTGCCGTTCTTGAGCAACATCTCACCTGTGAACCTATGGACCGGGAAGGGCTTTTGCAGCCCTTCCGTCTCAGGGTGTGTCAGGGTGCCATTTCGCATGATGAATTGCACTGAAGCCCCAGCATGCTCGAGAACTTCGACCACGCTATTTCCCGTACCCGTAAGCTCAAACTTCCCATCAACGGTCCCTGTGGCCAAGGGACCGCCCACCAGCGTACTCACGGAACCGAGCGAGATGTTCTGCAGGTTTCCGGCTCCGTGGTAGGCCGGCGGCTGAGAAGAAAGATCGATGCTCCAATTGCCTTGATGCGTGCCCTGAAAGAGTTGCCCGCGCAGCCCTGTAAAAGCAATCGTGTTGTGCCCCACATCCAGTCGCGCCTGTACCTGTGTGGCGACGAGTTTCTTCCATACCAGCCGACTCACTCTCACGCTGCCTGTGGCCGTAATTGCCAGCAGTGGAGAACGTTCCTGGGGTTCGGGTGAACCCAATAGGCCATACCATCGCCGCGAGGCGGGGCGCGACGTGAACCATCCCAGCAGATCTGCAATAGAAAGCTCATCGGCCACGAGATTGAACTGAAACGGGCATCCGACCGATGGGCAAATTCGAGGGGCCGTCACTGACCCGGTCCAGCGCGTGCTCCCGGTTTGAGCGGAAATCTTCTGGATCGACGTTTCCTCCGGCGACAGTGTCACTATGGCAGACGCGATCTCGATGGGCGGGTTAAACCCACGACCTTCCGCCCGCACATTGCGCAGCTGAGCCGTACCCGTCACCAACGGGGCTACGAATCCGCGCCACGATCCTGTCAAATTCATGTCCACGCGCGCAACACCGGTGGCGGCCGGGCGTTGTAGGGGCAATCCCAGGGTGCTGGCGAGTCGGAACACGCTCCGCAGCGTGGTATCTCCGCGCAACGTGAAATGGTATCCGGACGCAGCCACCCAACCGCCTGCGGTGGCCGCGGTTTCGCCGCCCATCGCCAGCGGGAAGGGACCCAGTTGCAGAAAGAGCCCGTCGGGCCCCGACTCGGCTATCCTGCGAATCAGGGGTTGCGCCTTCGCACTCTTAGTTGCCCCCATAGTGAACGGAACATTTCCGAAGATGATTTCCTCTTTCCCGCCACCGGAAGCAAGCCTGGCGGCGGAGACCGATCCTCCTCCGGATAGTTGCGCCGATTCTGTCCCGTTTTTCTGGGCGCGCAGCGTGGCATCCAAAGATCCGGTTGCGGCTAAATCTCCCGGCAATCCCTTCTTGCCTTGGCGCGCCAGGCGCAATATCGAAGGCAAGGGAACGCGCTCAGCCTGCACGGTCAGGTCGTACGCGAGTGGAACCTGAATCGGACCCAGGCTCCCGCGGACGCGCACCATGCCAGAGCCAACGGGCGATTGACACAAGATGTCCGCGACGGTCGCGCTCTTTGTGCTGTACCTTCCCGAGCATTCTGCCCACAGCCGGACACTATCCCCACCCATGATGTCGTATCGCCGAAAGTCGTTGATGGTTGCCTGGGTTCGGATCGACATTGACTCCGGGGTCCCGGACATGCTCGCGGATACGCTCACATCCCCTCGCCATCCCCGGTCGCTCCCCGAGAGAAGTTTCGTAATCTGTCCCAACTGTCCCTGGTCCCAGCGGAGCGTTGCTTCAAACGGCGTCTCGCCCATCCGCTCGGCACGCTGCCATGTTGCATTGACGCGCACCCGGCCCATGTCGGTGAGATTGAGATCGGTGCGCATGGGCTGTGCCGTCAAACGCGCCCCCCAGGAATTCTCCGATTCCTGCCATAAGGCGACATCGGCATCGGTGAGCGCGAGCGCTTTCTTCTCTTGGCCGAACTTGAAATTAATCCGTGCTCGGGTCGCTTCGAGATAAGGAAAAGCCGGACGTGGTTCCGAGGGCGACTTGCCGGTTGGAGCTACCGGAATGTGCGCCGTGCGCTCGATCAACTGTGCCAGGCTCCATCGGCCTTGAGGACTACGCGTCAGGTTGATGCTAGGTTCTGTAGCGCTCAGATTCGCGATCTCCAGTCGCCCCCGAAGTAAGGACCGAAGACGGATACTTGCCGTCACATCGTCAGCGCGCACCATCGGCTCCGCGCTGAACGCCGGATCGTCGTAGATCACCAACCCAGACAGATCAAAACCAGGGCGCGGCAACAAGTGCACGCGCACGCTTTCCAGTTCTACCCGCCTGCCCAGCGCCGAACCAATGGAATTCGCAATGCGATTCCTGAGTGGGTGCACGCCGGGCCGGAACAGAAATAGAACGAGCAGGATCGCCACAATCGCGGTCCAAGCTCGCTTTGAACGAAGGAGTTTCACCGAACTGCCTGAAACGTGCGCGACCAGCGTGTCTGGTCAAAGAAGTGGATGACGATGTGTCCAAGAAAACTTAACCGATCGCCAAGTTCTTGCTTTTCGTATTGATGCTCGGGAGTTTTAAACGACCAGTAGATGAACATCGGCCTTCCGATCACGTTCGCCTTCGGAATGAATCCCCAGTATCGGCTGTCGTAACTCAAGTCGCGATTGTCACCCATGGCGAAATAGCTGTCCGGAGGCACGACGATATCCTGGCCCTGTACGACAGAGGGGAACATCTCCTGCCACTCGCGGTTTCCAACACCCCAATTCTCAGACGGCTGCAGCGCCGGAAAGTTGTCACGATAGGCGCACCGGCTGCAGTACGGATCCGACGGGTCGCCCTTGTGCAGCACGTAAGGTTCATCGAGTTTCTCCCCGTTGCGATAGACCACTCCATCCCGCAGATGGATCCGGTCGCCGGGAAGACCCATGATCCGTTTCACCACAAAAAGCCCCGGGGTTTCCGGCGACATGAAAACGACGATATCGCGAAACCGGATATCGCGATAAGGAAGGAGCGGACCTAACCAGTGCGTCGCCGGCGCAAACTGGACGCGATTCACAAACACGTGATCGCCGATGAGCAGCGTATTTTCCATCGAGCTTGATGGGATTTCGAATGCCTGCAAAACGAATGTGATGATGAATAGCCCAGTGACCAGCACGCCCGCCAGCGAAGCCAGAAACTCGACAGTAGTTTCGCGTGGTTTTGCTTCCTGATCCTTCTCTTTTTCCTTTTCTTTTTTTGGCACGATTCAGTACCCGTTTCAGAGATTCAAGTTCGTTACTCCAGCCGCCGGAATGTGCGCTCCCAGCGCGTGATCTGGAACACATGGGTTAACGCGTAGGCAAGATGATAAAGTCTATCACCCACGGTTGGTGAGCCGGGAAGATCGTTATTCAGGCCTCGCACCGACCAATAGATCAGAAGCGGCCGCCCGATGATATTCTCGCGGGGCACAAACCCCCAGTATCGGCTGTCCTGGCTGTCGTCGCGGTTGTCGCCCATCACAAAGTAGTTCCCTTCCGGCACGATCAATTCATGGTTTTCCACCAGCTTTCGCATCTCTGCCCACCATCGCGAGGTCACGCGAAAATCGGGTATGTCAGTTCGTGGAAAATCGTCGCGAAACGGCTCGCGTACGGGCGAGGTGTACCGCGCATATGGTTCCGGCACGGCAACTCCGTTGATAAACACACGCTTGTTCACCAGGCGCACACGATCTCCGGGAACCCCAACCACGCGCTTTACAAAATGTTGTGCCGGGTTCACTGGATAGTGGAACACCACGATGTCGGCGCGCTGGATTTTCCGATACGGTAGAAAGAGCCTCCATATTCCACTTTCGCCGTAGCATAGCTTGTCGACCAGCAGGTAGTCGCCGATCAATAACGTCTGTTCCATCGATTCCGAGGGGATCGTAAATGCCTGGACCAGAAAGGTGACGGCGAAGAGCGCGATCACGATCGTGCCGGCCACCGACTGAATCGTCGCTGGCCAGTCACTGGCAGAAATTTTCTCACTCCACGACATGTTCTACTGGGCGGCCCCGTTCTTAGCCCCCCGCAGTCGCGGCACTTCGGGCAAGGTGGCCAGATGCGCCAACACCTGCCGTGCCGCCTCCTGCTCGGCCCGCTTCTTCGTTGTTCCCTGCGCGCGGGCCACGAATTCCTGACTTTCGGGACTTTGGAATCGCACCTCGACCGTGAACATCTTCTTGTGCTCGGGCCCTTCTTCTTTCACCAGTTCATATAACGGTTGCCGGTTTCCGCTTGCCTGCAGTCTCTCTTGCAGCGCCGATTTGAAGTCCATGACCGGCATGGCACGACTTTCCAGGTCCATATGTGCTAATTCCGGCTCCACGATCATCCGCAGGACAAAGTCACACGCCACCGTCCAGCCGCCGTCGAGATACATCGCGGCTACCACCGCTTCTAACGCATCGACGAGCAGGGTTGCTTTGCTGCGGCCGCCGCTTTTCTCCTCACCACGGCCGAGAAGCAGGTAGTCGCCGATCTGGATCTGTTCCGCTACGCGCAGCAGGTGACGCTGCCCCACCAGATGTGCTCGCAATTTGGAGAGATGACCTTCGCGAAATCCCGGAAAGCGGCCATAGAGAGCTTCGGTCGTCACCAGACCTAGCACCGCGTCGCCGAGGAATTCCAGCAGTTCGTTGTCCCCGCTTTGTCCACACGCTCCACTCGCGGCTTCCACTTCCCGCGCTTGCGAACTGTGCGTGAGGGCCTGTTCGATCAATTCGCGGCGCTGGAAGCGGTATCCAAGACTGTCTTCCAGCGCCCTGATTTCGCGTGCTTTCATAAGAAAGGCAAGGACTCTTGCTCGTTTATTAGTTCTTTGGTGGTTGTACCTGGGGCTGCGGAGACGGTGGGCCGGCCGTCAACTGCTGTAACCGATCGCGCTCTCGCCGTGACAGTAGTCCAATCTGGCTGTTCTCCGGCGTCAGTTCCACCGCGCGATTCGCGAACGGCAGCGCTTCCGCATACTTTTTCTGCTTGTCCAGAGAGAGCGCCAGGCGCAAGATGTCCACCGCGTCCGGTTGCGCGGGGAAAGCGTCGATCGACTTCTGCAGATTCGCTTGTGCCGCAGCGAAGTTCTCCTTCTTGAATTCAATCGTCCCCATGATCGAATAGGCCTGCGACCTCAGCCCGGCCTTGTACGTATCGACTTGCTCCTGAGAGGCGCCCGCTGGCGGAGTCACGTCGGTGTCGACAGTCTGCGTCGCCTTTTGCGCGAATTTCATGGCTTCGTCATAGCGCTGTTCCTTGTCCAGATCGGTGTCTCGCGTCTTCTGGGTGATCACGTCGGCGATCGTGACCAGTGCCTCCGGGTCGTCCCCATCGAAAGTGAGGACTCTACGGCCTGCCGCTTCTGTTTTGTCGAGATTGTGTACGTTCCGATAGTTCCGCATCGCGGCCTTATACAAGAATATGCGCAACTCACTTTCCGGGAATTTCGTCGCAAAATCGTCAGCGGCCTTTTCTGTGCGCTCGGCCACCGCGTTCATGATCGTCCCGCTGTCGGCTGGAGTCTTCTGCGTCGCGGCCTGCTCATCGGGCGTGAGTTTCGATGCTGCATCCGCTGCCTTCCAGGCATCATATTCCGGCTGCGTCTGGGCCTGTGGAGGCCGTTTTGCGGTTGGCTGTGTCGCTGCGCCTTGTGCTGGAGAGGCTGTCGTCGAACCAGTTGCAGGTTGTTGCGGAGCGGATTGCGGGTTGCTCTGAGCCGTCGCCCAACTTGTCATGGTCAACACCGCTACCATCAATGCTGCTCGCATCATGCGTTCTCCTCGGCGGTGCAATTCGCACCCAATCTCAAAAATAAGATCGATGTACTGGTTTACTGCGGCCGCGCCGCTGGCGGCTCATAGGGCTCAGCCAAACCTCGTTCGGCGGCCGATTTCACTTCCGGCAACGATCCTCCAGGCGAGTTCAGGGCCGCCCGATAGTGGTCCACGGCGTTTTCCCGTTCTTCCTTAAGGTCGAAGATCCGGCCCAGGTAAATATGGGACCATGCGATCACCTTGGGTTCGTGCGTCTTCTCCAGTGCGCGCTCAAAGTAGGTCCTCGCGCCTTCCATGTCACCGTTCGCGGTCGCGACTCGCGCCAGAATGAACAACGCCTGTCCAGGTTCCTCTTCCTGCTCATCCAGCGCCTGTTGGGCCAGCTTCTGCGCGGTCTCGGTATCGCCCGCCGACAACCTGTCCGCTGCCTTCTGCAGTAAGTGCTCGTTGCGTGGCCGCGCTAAGTGCAACAGTTCCGGCGCCGCCTCTCCGGAAAATTGAATCAGCGATGCCCGTTTCATCTCTTTGCCAACGTCAATCGCGCCCAACATTTCCGGATAAGCGTTGCGTAATCCGATTGGATCTTTTTCGAAACGAATCAGCGCATCGTAGAAGTACCGGGTTAAAACAAACCCTTCCTGATCTGAATCGTCGATCATCTTCGTTCTCTCCGCTTCCGGAGTTTTCGGCGTCCCCATGGTCCGCGCCTCGATCGCGCGCACGAGGCACTCTGTGACCAACAGGGAAATGTTGCCCTTGAATGCTTCATCCATCGGAGCGGGCTTCACCTCTTCCAGCAAGGGTTCCAGGCGCTTAAAGGAAGCGCCATTCTTGAGCGCCAGCGGGTCCAGCAAGTAGTGTAAGTAGGTATGGCGGATCTGCTGCATCTTGATCGCCGTCCCGGCCGTGGGCGAGAGCACGACGTAGTAATCCGATCCGTATTCCCGGGCGTTGGTCTGCCCGGGTGCGCCCATGGCATCCAGATACACGACGAATTTTCGCCCCAGATATACCGCTGACGGCAGTTTCAGATAGATCTCGGTATCGAAGGTCATCTTCGAGAGCGAAGCGTGGTAAACCTCCGTCAATTCCGTATAGCGGGCGCGATGATGTTCCCAGATCGCGTGCAGGCCGATCTTCTCGTAAAAGGCGTGCATGTACGGAACGAAGCCCGCGACATTCAGCGCGTCGGGCGGCAGTTCTGCTTGCTTCACTTTGAGAGTGAATGTTGGCGGCTCCTGAAGATACAGGGCCAGTGAGACGTACTGCGCCAAGTCGCGCGAACCCACGCTCGCCTCGTGCTCCTTGTAGAACTCGCACATGGGAGCGACAACGTCCTGGCTTCCCTCGGTATCCTGCACCGCCTTTGCTATCTCCGAACGGATCTGCTCGCGGAGAGGGTCGGAAACGCCGATTTCCTGGTCATATCCACAGGTATTGATGGCGGAAAGGACACTGAACAAGGTTTCGCTGGTTTCCAGCGACACAACAGGTGGATTCTCTGCTGAAGAAGGGGATATCAGGAGCGCGGCCAGGCTCAAGACGAGCGGCAGTCGAACACTCTGTCCCAGGGAATCCTCCTGATCGCGGGCGCAGGGGTGAGCTCAGCGGGCTGCGGGAAAAGCCGTGATTCCCGCACGGTCGGGCGACTCCGGTTCTTTCCGCAGGCTGCTTAGAATAGTGTACGGACTAGGGAATTCGCGGTCAAACAAGAAGAGGGGTAGGTGTACAGAGACGGCAAAATGCTCCCTCCCCCCGTAGCCTTGGGGCCAGGGGAGCGGGCGAGTGGGACAGGGGGGAACGGGGCAGGAGCAGGGGGGTTCTATCGTTCTGAGATCGCGGTAGGGACGATCGTCGCCGATCGCCCCCCGCCCGGACCCGGACGGGCGCTTATTAGCGCATCCGGTTCTTATCGTGGATGGCTGGCGGCAAAGCGATGCGCGGGATAAGGATGGAGTACACGCGGCCGAGGGAGCCATCGGTCAGCCAGAGCGAGCATACGTGTCCAGGAGAGCCGACGTTTCTGACTTCGGCGGCGAAGTGTCTGCCACCAATGCCCAGTTAACCGATCCCGGAATCCGCTGAGACTGTCGATGTTTCCCGGTACCGCATAGTAGTTGAAGTGGCCCTGCACAATCGACTTGAGCCATTGGCCGGTTTGGCGCACCGGATCGAGCATCCGCTCACGGAGTTGCTGCTTAATCTCCCGCAGCTTCGCTCGCATGCGTTTGCGGATCGTCTTACGCCTCACCGTAAATCGCCCTAACCTATTCTTCCCGCTGATGTGCGTGAAGCCTAGGAAGTCGAACGTCTCGGGTTTGCCTTCCCCTCTTCGTTTCCGGTTTTGTTCGGCAAACCTACCGAACTCAATCGGGCGCGTCTTATCTGGGTGTAGTTCCAGTCCAAACTTCCCCAGTCGTTCCTGTAAGTTCTCCAAGAAACGAGCTGCGTCGGTCTGGTGCTGAAACCCCAAGATGATGTCGTCCGCATAGCGGACAACCGCCACCTCACCATGGGCCCACTTTTTGCGCCACATGTTCACCCAGAGATCGAAAGCGTAGTGCAGGTAGATATTCGCGAGAAGCGGTGAAATCACCGAACCTTGCGGACTCCCTGCCTTCGTTTCCGACCATTCGCCTTCCTCCATCACCCCGGCGTTGAGCCATTTCTGGATCAGTCGTAGGATGCGGGGGTCGGCGACGCGATGCTCCACGAACTGGATCAGCCAATCTTTGTCGAGGTTGTCGAAAAATCCTCGGATATCGGCGTCCAGAATATAGTTCACCTTCTTCTTCAGGAGCACATACGACAACGCGTCCAGCGCTTGGTGCTGGCTGCGACCCGGGCGAAAACCATACGAGAATCCGAGAAAGTCTT
>Ga0335084_10006419_pt1 | contig 11698 bp, 7 predicted proteins | sample Lox_Sample_44_FD_206721 | JGI IMG/M metagenome (GOLD analysis project Ga0335084, IMG submission 206721) | Soil microbial communities from Loxahatchee National Wildlife Refuge, Florida, United States - Lox_Sample_4.4 | ecosystem: Environmental > Terrestrial > Soil > Wetlands | place: USA: Florida...
AGAGAATTCGACGGACGGCAGTGGTAGTCTTCATGGTTTACGAACTGCGGTCTCGCGGTTAGCCGCTCGTTCCCCAACACCTTTCATGACAAAGAAGGGTCACCAACTCCGCATCGCGATTGATACAGGCGGAACCTTTACCGACTGTGTGTGGCTGGAGCGGGGTGAACTGCGCACCCTGAAAGTATTCTCGACCCCCGACGATCCGTCGCGCGCCATTGCCGAAGCCCTCCGCAGGATTGGCGGAAGCGCTGGGACAACGGTCCTGCATGGCTCGACGGTAGGCACCAATGCTTTGCTGCAGAGGAAAGGAGCGCGGGTTGCGCTGATCACGACCTCTGGGTTTGAAGACGTCATTGAAATCGGACGCCAGGCACGCCCGCGACTTTACGACTTCTTTTTTGAGCGCGCAACACCGCTCGTCGCACGAGAGTTGCGTTTCGGTGCGCACGAACGAACCGACGCACAAGGCCAGATTCTGGAAAAGCCAACTGCAGACGAGCTGGCACAGTTGAGACGGAACGTCGCGTCCGCGAAACCGGAAGCGGTTGCTATTTCCCTTCTTTTCTCCTTTGCCAATTGCGCCAATGAGGTCGCTGTCGCTGACGCCCTCAACGGCCTGGGCGTGCCGCTATCGGTATCCCATCGCATCCTGCCGGAATTTCGCGAGTATGAACGCACCAGTACCGTCGTTGTAAATGCCTATCTACAGCCGCTGATGCAGGGATACCTGGAGCGTCTGGAGCGCCGGGTCCGCGAATTACCTCCCGGTTCCGGTTCCGGGAGGGAGAAAGTGCAGTCCCGGGTCTTCGTCATGCAATCCAGCGGCGGCATCGCGACACCGGAATCGGCGGCGAGGGAGCCAGTCCGCACAGTGCTGTCGGGCCCGGCTGGCGGTGTAGTCGGAGCGGCTGTGGCGGCATCGCGCAGTGGCTTCAACCAGATTCTGTCGTTCGACATGGGTGGAACCTCAACCGACGTCGCGCTGGTTCAAGGTCAAATCCGTCCCAGCAGCCAGGCTGAAGTCGCCGGCCTTCCCGTTGGAGTACCCATGCTCGACATCCATACCGTTGGAGCAGGTGGAGGCTCGCTGGCGCGTTTTGATGCCGGCGGCGCGTTGCGCGTAGGTCCTGAGTCGGCCGGCGCCGATCCAGGTCCGATTTGCTATGGCCGCGGTACGGATCCGACGGTCACAGATGCCAACCTCCTTCTCGGGCGGCTCCGGCCCAATCGCTTTCTCGGAGGTGAGTTCGAACTTGATTTTGAACGTGCACGACGCATCACCAGTGACTGGCTCAAAAAGCAAAACTCGCGCCTCACCCTCGAGCAGTTCTCCGCAGGGGTCGTGCGCGTGGTGAACGCCAATATGGAACGTGCCCTCCGCGTGGTTTCCATCGAACGAGGTTACGATCCCCGCACTTTCGCCCTGGTGGCGTTTGGCGGCGCGGGAGGCCTTCATGCCTGCGAATTGGCGGAGGCTCTTGCCATTCCCACCGTGGTTCTCCCCGCCCGCCCGGGTGCGCTTTCCGCTTACGGAATTCTCGTCAGCGATGTAGTCAAAGATTTTTCCCGTACCTTGCTTTGGCGACTCAAGGCTCGCTTCCCGCGGGCCGACCTGCAGAAGGAGTTTCGCAGGCTGCACCAGGAGGCGCTAAACGAATTTCAAACGGAACGCTGGACTGGAAGACTGCGGTTCGAGCGAAGTCTAGACTTACGCTATCGCGGGCAGGGCTACGAACTCAACGTGCCTGCCACGGGAAATGTTGCGCTCCACTTTCACCAGGAGCATCAGCGCCGCTATGGCTATCACCATCCAGAACGAGACATCGAATTGGTCACCATCCGCCTGCGCGCCGTTTTGAAGGTGCCACAGCCTGCGGTCAGCCGGCAGGCGGCCCAGCGAGTCTCAACACGAGCGGCGGCATTGGAACACGTACCAGTGTTGTTTGTCGGAGGAGAAACGAGAAGGAAAAATCTGCGTACGCCAGTTTATGAGCGGTCCGCCCTTACTCCGGGCCAGACCCTGCGAGGTCCAGCCGTGATCGTAGAATACACGGCTACTACGGTCGTACCACCAGGGAAGAACTTCTGGGTGGATGGGGCGGGGAATTTGCTCATTGCAACGGATTGAACAGGGCCAAACCTTTACGGAACGGCGGCAACAATCGCCACCCCGGTTGCCAGGGTGAACGCGGCGTCCACGCTCTTGTACGCTAATCCTTTGCCCGGACTTCCAGGCACAAACAAAAGGTCTCCCCTCACCATGGGGACATCGGGCACTTTTGCGTGCAGCATCTTCTTGAGCTGTACAGGAATCTCCTGCACGCCACTCGCGGTAGGGCGCAGGAGTTTTGCGCCGTTCAGAGACGCGGTGCGCGTTCCGCCGCCAGCCAATGCAAAGGCCTTCAGTACCGTTAGCGTACTGTCTTCGATCATGAACCCGCTGGGCCGATTTACCTCGCCGACCACGTACACAATTCCCGCACGCTGGACGACAACCGTGTCGCCGGGATGAAGTTCCACGTTGTTCTTGGGATCCTCGGCCAGATTCAGGGGCAAGTGAAGCTCGACTTTCTCCTCGGGATTGCCGCGATGCATGATCGAAACGTTGCGATTGCTCTTTTCCGTCAGCCCGCCGGCTGCCGCCAGAAGATCGTACAGGTGGCGGTCCCCAACCGCCGGGTACGGGCCCGGGCGGGCGACTTCCCCGAGCACATTAATCGCCTGCGCAGACGATTCCGATACGTAAATTGAGACATGGGGATTGCGAACGAATCCGCCATCGGTCAGCCGTTTTTGGATTAATTCCTGCGCTTCGTCTACCGTCAAGTCCGCGATGTGAACATAATCAATCAGCGGCAGGTAGAGGTCACCGGAGTTGCTGATGCGCGCCTTGGTCGCAAGGTCCGGAACTCCGAATACGCTCACTTCAACCAAGTCACCCGAGGCAAGTTTGATGTTGGAATCGATCTCGTGAGGCGGCGTCGATGCACCCGTCGTAGTCTGCTCTGCGGGTGTCGATACGGGCGCTCCTACGACTGGCGTTTGCGCCAGAAGAGACATATTGAGCAGGCTAAAAACCACCAGATGCAGTCTCCGCGAATGACAACGGAGAGTCCGCCAACGCATAGAGACTCCTGAAAGCGGCGTGTAAATTGAAGTTTAACATAGCGTAAATTGCTGAATTGAAACCTCCAACGTCTTGAGCTTCGCAAGTGTTTACTATCTGGGCATCATTACGAACGTTTCCACAGAGGGATATGCCCAACCTATTGCCCGTGGTCTGCGGCGAGTTGTATAGTTTCAAACATTAGAGGCTTCTTAGCCTCGTCTCAAGAAAATCTGAGAGTCCCTGCGCCACCGATTGGCCTGGTTGAGGGATCAGGCCTGAAGGGATTTCGTAGCTTGACACTTCTGTTCTTGTGTCTGTTTGCGTTCTCGCTGCTGGTGTCGTTTGCTGCGACCCGGCAAGTCCGGGATTTAGCAGCACGCCGAGGTTGGGTTTCCTTCCCACAAGATGCGCGCCATGTTCACCAAGTCCCGCTTCCGCGATTAGGTGGCGTTTCGATTTTTATCGCCTTCTCCGTCAGTTTGAGCGTGTGGCTGACGCTGGGCATTTTTCGCCCCAACCTGCTGGCTGGGGCGGCCCCCGCCACGCTGCTTCGCATCTATGTTCCCGCGTGCGTGATTTTCTGCCTCGGCATCTACGATGACCTGCGTGGGGCAGGCCCATACCTGAAATTCGCAGTGCAAGCGCTGGCGGCTTCCTGGTTATTTTTCAGCGGCATGCGGATTCTGGACCTTCCCTTACTGTTTGGCTACCACACCTTCCCATGGTTTATCGGACTACCGCTGACCGTGCTCTGGGTGGTGGCGATCACCAACGCGTTCAACCTGATTGATGGCCTGGACGGCTTAGCTGCCGGCTCCGCGTTGTTCTCCACCGTAGTCGTGTTTGTGGTCTCGCTGGTCAATCAGTCATGGCTCGGTTCGTTGATGAGCGTGGCCCTGGCGGGCGCGATTCTTGGGTTCTTGCGCTTCAACTTCAACCCGGCCACGATTTTCCTGGGAGATTCAGGAAGTCTGTTTATTGGTTTCTTGCTGAGTGCTCTCGCTCTGGCCGGCGCGCAAAAAGCGCCCACCTTTATCGCAGTCGCGATTCCCGTAGTCTCCTTTGGTCTGCCGATTCTTGAGACTGTCCTCTCGATCGTGCGGCGCCTGATCAGCGGCCGCCCCATTTTTACCGCCGATCGAGAGCATATTCACCACAAGTTGCTACAACTTGGTTTTTCTCATCGCCAGGTTGTCATCGTGCTCTACGCCGTCTCGGCGTTGTTTGCCATGCTCAGCCTGTTCCTGCTGTGGCCGACCGGCAGCACGCTGGGATTGGTGCTGGCGGTGGTCGGTACCGGCGTCTGGCTCGGCGTTCAGCACCTGAACTATCTGGAGTTTGGCGAACTGCGCCGTGTCGCGCAGCGGACGATAGAACAGCGCCAGATCATGATCAACAATCTTGCGATTCGCCGCGCCGTCGTAGAACTCAGAGCGGCCCGCGATTTCGATCAGGTGCGCAGCAGCCTGCTGGCGGCGTTTGACAGCAACGACTTCGACGCCTTCGAACTCCAGCTCAAGTCCATGCCGGGAGACCAGTTCGGCGGGGATCAATCCAGCATCCGCTGGATGCGATATACCAATATGCCCGCCATCGACAGTTTGCCCTCCTGGAGACTGAATCTCGACTTGGTCACGACTTCGAATCGTCGACGGGGATTGCTGGTCATTCATCGTGCTTACACGCCGCGGGATCTTCAGCTGGACTTGAACCTGATCACTTCCGAATTTCCTGTTGCTCTCGCCGATGCTCTGGATCGGGTGCTGACCATACCCGCGGTTATGGCCGCCGCACCTGTACAAGGGGATGGCCAATTCGTCGCCGCAGGTGTCTAGGCTTATCCCGATCCCCTAATTCTCTGCCTACATTTTGACGCCTGCGGTAATATAGACGTACCTTTTCCCATGGATCTGAGCATACTCAGGTTGCAAGATCCAAGCCTAGGTCGACTAAACGTGGAGCGCCGCCGCCGCATCCGCCACAAGCTGCATACCCCGGTCTATGCCAGCTTCAGCGGTCCCAGCGCCGGGATGGTGCTTGATCTGAGTGAACTGCTGGACCTTCACGAGGATGGCTTCTCGGTACAAACCAGCCAACGCCTTGAAGCGAATCAGCCCGTGAACGTTTGCCTCGACCTTTCTCAGAGCAAGGCGTACATCCACGGCACCGGCCACGTGGTGTGGAGCGATGAGAGTGGGCGAAGCGGCATTCGTCTTTCTGCAATGCCCGATTCTTCACGCAAGTTGCTCCGGGAGTGGCTCTTCGTTAATTTTCTGATTGCCTCCACGAACTACGCCGCGCGGGTCCGTCAGCTTGCCCGGCAAGGGGAAGCGAAGCCGCCGCAGCCGCTGCCCTTGGAAAAGCCGGTTCCCGTTCCTCCTCCAATTCCCGACCTCAGCGCAATGCTATCGGCCATCGACGCCGTGCGCCGCGAATTGCGTGTCGCGAACCTGGAGTTTGAGCCAGCCCTGCAGTTCATTGTCGAGCGTGCCTTGAGTCTGACGGGTGCAAGCGGGGCAGCCTTGGCTTTTCTGACCGGCGATGAGATGGTCTGCCGGGCGCGCGCAGGAAGTCCCGCGCCGCCGCTTGGCGCTCCTGTGGATGCAAAACAGGGTTTTTCGGGAGAATGTGTCCGCAACGCAAGGCTTATCTCTTGCGAAGATACCGAAAGCGATCTCCGGGTTAACCGCGAAGCTTGCCGAGTCTTGGGCATTGGTTCCATGGTTGCAGCGCCAATCGTCTCGGACTTCCGGGTCGTTGGCCTGCTCGAAGTGCTCTCTCCGCGCCCACGGGCTTTTACGTCAACCCACGAAAAAGCTTTGGATCGGCTTGTCGAGCTTCTCCCTAAGGAAGAGCAGCCGGTCCAGCCCGAGCCTCTGGATCCACCGACGGTCATTTCGCTTCTGCCCCGCGGTGAAGCAGATCCTACCGTGTACCCCATTCGCGAGGAGCAGTGGGAGCCGGAGACCGAGGAAAAGGAACCTCTCGCCGGCGTTTCCGTCCGCCGTTTTGCTTTAACCGCACTTGTGCTGAGTATTGTCGCCCTTGGTTTGGGATATGTGCTGGCGCCCACGATCCAGGAATTTTTGGCTCGTGTGTCGAGCGAACGACGTCCCACAGTGGTGGCTGCCTCGTCGATCCCTGCGCAATCCGAACCCGCCAACAGCGGTTCGCTCGATCAGATTCGCAGAATGGCGCAGTCCGGCGATGCGGAGGCGCAATACGAACTGGGCGCGCGCTATCACACCGGAGATGGCGTTGGGCAGAACGATGCCGAAGCCGCGCAATGGTTCACCGAAGCGGCTCAACATGGCCATATCGTGGCGCAGGCCACGCTGGCCGGCTATTACTCGCAAGGAATTGGCGTTCCAAAGGATCTTCCCAAAGCGTATTTCTGGTCGATCGTGGCGCGCGCCGGAGGCGATGAGGCGAGCAAATATCGGGTTGCCGTCTTGACAGCTGAGCTAACCCGCGCCCAGGTGGCCGTGATTCAACAGGAAGCCGAAAATTGGCTGCGGCAGCATCCCTCTGCTGCCCGTCCCGACGCGAACTGAGCCGCTTGGACCAGTTCTCCCCTGCATTGGCCTTCCAAAGTCAGAGCCCTGATCCCGCCTGGCTTTCGCGCAGCACCTGTTCTTTGACTCGTGCTGGCAAGCGAGAGCTGTTGAGAATCTCGCGAAGCAGCGGCAGCGGTAGGCCGTGACTGAATTCCAGCGTGCGTGCTAGCGACAGATACTCCGTCCGCAGCAACGCGATGCGCACTTCGCGCCGGTAAGCCCACTTGCTATGTTGCGATACGGCATGAACCAGCGGCGCGCCCGCTTCGGGGCGGACTACCGCATGAATCACGAAAGCTTCTGTCAGGCGCGAGTTCTCCAGCGCTGTGCGCATGACTTGCGGCTCACCATCAAGTAGAAGCGCTCCGGCGACTCGCCCCGAGCCTTGTCGCGCCAAACCGAGCCGTTCCCCCAGCGTAACCGTTTTCACCCGGGCGATGAGCGCTTCATCGGCGGCAACCTTCACATCGGCGGGAACGGTGGGGGTTAACGCTATTTTCATCAGGTCGAACGTGTAGAACTGCCGAATCAAAGGGACAGAGACATGCCGCGGAGCGTGCGGATGGCTCGCGAGCGCAATCTTCACTTTGCGAGGTTTGAGCGCGGCGCCGTTTTTGGCGAGTGACTCAAGTACGTCCGCGGGCAAATCGCCGCGTTTTAGCAGCGCCAGAGCAAGGTCTTCGGTAAGAGCCGGGTTGGCGGCGGCGCGCAGAAGCGCATCATGCGTGGAATCATGAGCCCCGGATTCGGACGGCGGAACTGCCACCGTGGGAGCCGAGGGTGCTTCTCCGCTCTTGTTGTCCGCAGTCATAGGCCCCGAGCTGTTCTGCCACGGAGGGCAATGTCGAAAGGGTGATGCCTATGCTCCCGCCCTTCGTGCCAGCGCTAAAGCTCCCTGGACAGGTTCGGCGAGCTCCGGCCGGACCTCAATCCCAGGGAAGCCTTTCTCGAGACAATTGTAGAAAACCTGCCGCACGTCGGCAGACTGACGAAAGACGCTCCCCGCCATGGCTATTGGTGCATAGGGCGTTTGGGCCAGCCGACGGATGACGATGGCGGCGAGATCTGCCAACCTGGTTCCCGCCTCAACGAACAACGACCTTGCCAGTTCGTCGCCTTCGTTGGCGGCGCGCAGGACAACCGGCACAAGACGTGGAAACTCCGGCAAAGCCTGAAGGTTCGCGGCCTGAATCAGATCGTCAAAGCTCTTGAGGCTCCAGGCTTGAAGTATCGCGTTGGTCAGCGCAGTCTCCCGACCTTCGTCCCGCGCCCGAAAAATGGCGGAGACGGCGCTTCGTCCGATCCAATGGCCCGACCCTTCGTCAGAAACGGCGAACCCCCAACCGCCAGCGCGCGCCGTGTCCCCGGCCGAATTGCGTCCGTAAGCGATCGACCCTGTGCCCGCAATCGCGATTACGCCGGGCCCACCAGCAAACGCGGCTTCGAGGGCAATCACCATGTCGCCGACGACTTCCACTGCGGCCGGTGTCAATTCAGCAAGGATACTTTTGATCGTGGCCGCTACTGCCGGTCGCGCGGCTCCGGCCGCGCCGATCGCGATTCGCGCAATCTTGTGAGGAGTAGTGTTGGCCACGGTGCATACTTCACGCACCGCCGCCTGCAATGCCTCCTTTGCCCCCGCCGACCCTTGGCGGATGACATTGCTGCCCGCCGACATTGACGTGCCGAGCACCCTGTTCTCGTCGCCTAAAGCACAGCGCGTCTTGCTTCCGCCGCTGTCAATTCCTAAATAGAGCGCCATGATGAGATCCGCAGTTTTAGTTCGGAGTTCGCGGTCTTCCGACCACGCCACAGTTCTATCACAATTGTGTAGGGCGGGCATGAACCACGAACTCCCAGCTGCGAACTGCTTTTGGACCGGTATCCCGCCCGCCCGACGAAACCTCAAACTTCACTGGCCTGTACAATGCTGCCGATGTCGCAACGCATGACCGCGATCTCCTGACTACGAACTGCCTTGAAAGGAGTCGTTTGGGACTGAATCATCTTGATCTGCTGATCGTCGCCGTCTACCTGGCCGGCATTACATTATTCGGCCTGCGTTTCCGTAAGCGGCAGCGCTCCCTGCGCGACTACTTTCTCGCCGATCGCAACATTCCCTGGTGGGCCATCGCTCTGTCGATTGTGGCTGCCGAAACCAGCACCCTGACCATCATCAGCATCCCGGGACTGGCCTATGACACGAACCTGACTTTCCTGCAGGTCGTGATGGGATATCTCATAGGTCGCATCATCATTAGTTCTGTCCTGCTTCCCCACTATTTTCGCGGCGACCTCTACACGGCCTATCAACTGATCGAGCGGCGCTTTGGTCCGCGACTGCGGACGGTCACGGCGGGACTCTTTCTGTTGACACGGGCAGCGGCGGAAGGAGTGCGCGTTTACGCCGTGTCGATTGTGGTGGGCATCGCTCTGGGAACCGGCGAGGTGGCTTCGATCGCGATCATCACTCTGCTCACTTTGATCTACACCTTCGAGGGCGGATTAACGGCGGTGATTTGGACCGATGTGGTTCAAACCTTTATTTATGTGGGAGGAACCCTGGTAGGGATCATTACCATCCTTCATCTCGTTCCGGGAGGTTGGCACACGGTACATTCGGTCTCGGACAACTTGCATAAGTTCCAGGTGTTCGATCCGGCTCTGGGAGCGCACTGGCCGTATGTGAACTTCCTGAAACCGTACACGCTGTGGGCTGGAATCATCGGCGGGACGTTCTTTATTACCGCCAGCCACGGCACCGATCAGCTCATCGTGCAGCGGCTGCTGGCGGCACGCAGCCAACGGCAATCGGTGCTGGCGCTGCTTGCGAGCGGCGTCGCCATCTTTCTCCAGTTTGCGTTGTTTCTTCTGGTGGGCGTGATGCTGTTCGCTTATTACCAGGTGCCGTCGGCCGTTTTCGGACGCGCCGACAGAATCTACCCGACGTTCATCGTCAGCCGGATGCCGCGCGGAATTTCGGGACTGCTGATCGCAGCGATTCTGGCCGCGGCGATGTCGAACTTGAGTGCTGCGCTGAATTCGCTTTCTTCGAGCTCGATGATTGACTTCTATTTGCGGTTCCGTCCGGATGCTGAGGAGAGCAAGCGGCTGCGACTCTCGCGGCTGGCGACTCTCGTATGGGCGCTGGTGCTGTTTGGGCTGGCGGTGATTGCATTGCATCGTGCGGGGCGCGTGGTGGAGGTTGGATTGCAGATTGCTTCCGTGGCCTATGGCGCGCTGTTGGGAGTCTTCCTCCTGGGAGTGCTGACGAAATGCGCGAACCAGAACGGGGCGCTTCTGGGCATGCTGTGCGGATTCGGGATCGAACTATACCTCTGGCTCGGAACGAGTGTGCCGTGGACCTGGTGGGTGGCCATCGGGACGTGCGTGACGTTTACGGTAGGATATGGCGCGAGCCTGGCAGGGGATTCAACGGCAGACCGAAAACAAGGAGAAATGCCAGGAGACCGAACCTTATAACCGCAAAGTTCGCTAAGTTTTCGCAAAAGTTCGCGAAGCCAACCTCATTTTCAGCGTTCTTACCGGGTTCCTTGTGAACCTCTGCGATTAAACTTCAAATTGTCATGTCAAAGATCGATATCAGTCGTGAAGTGATTGGCGCAGCTATGACAATCCATCGGAAGCTTGGTCCTGGGCTTCTGGAATCTGCATACGAAGCGTGCCTTGCCTACGAACTGGAAAAAGGTGGGTTTCGCGTTGAAAGACAAAAACCGGTTCCGCTCATCTATGAAGCGGTGAAGCTCGATTGTGGGTTTCGAGCAGACTTGGTAGTCGAAGGCAAACTCGTCGTGGAACTCAAATGCAAGGAAGCACTTCATCCTGTCGACGAGGTGCAGTTGCTGTCGTATCTGCGGTTACTCAATATCCCAATCGGACTGCTGATCAATTTTCACGTGGCACTGCTCAAAGACGGTATCAAGCGCATGGTCAACAACTATCGGGAGGAAGATCCTTAACCGCAAAGTTCGCAAAGTACATCCGCAGAGAACGCAAAGAAACAGAACAAGAGAACTCCTTCGCGATCTTTGCGGGTCCTTAGCGTCCTTTGCGGTGAAGATATTCGTTCGCGCGCAATGAATGCGGCTCGAAAACCCGAACTCGCGCGTGACCTCGGCCTTTCTCACGCCGGAGCCGTCGTTGTCGGCACGATCATTGGCAGCGGCATCTTTTTGGTTCCTGCGGAGATGATGCAGGCCGTAGGCTCCGCACGCCTTGTCTATCTGGCATGGATCGCCGGCGGACTGCTGTCCTTCTTCGGAGCTCTCACCTACTCCGAACTCGGCTCTATGAAGCCCGACGCCGGAGGAGAATACGTCTACATCCGCGACGCCTATGGACCCTTGCCGGCATTTCTGTACGCCTGGACCTGGTTCCTGATCGCCAAACCTGCCTCCATCGCCACGGTGACGACAGGATTGGTCCGCATCCTGGGAACATTTTCTGCGCTTTCGTTTTTTTCTCAGGCCTGGATTGTCTTTTCGCCGGACTGGCTTGCTCACCCGTTCGTCATCACGTATGGCCAGTTCGTCGCGATCGGCGCGACGGTTCTCATTTCATGGCTGAATTACATCGGCATACGTAAGGCTGGCGATTTCCAATTTATCTTTACGTTGTTTAAGGTGACGATCATTCTCGCAATCGTCGTCGTCGGCCTTTCCTATCGCGGAGGCTCGTGGTCGAACTTTATGACTGAGTTTTCCGGCGCCAAAAGTGGTGTCGCCGGATTCTTTACGGCGCTGGTCGCGGCCTTATGGGCCTATGACGGGTGGAACGACTTGAACATGGTGGGAGGAGAAATCAAGAATCCGCAGCGTAACATCCCCCTGGCGTTGATCTGGGGTGTGGCGACTGTGGGCCTGCTCTACATCCTCGTGAATGCCGCCGTGCAATATGCGCTGCCGGCCGCCGCGGTGGCGGCGAGCCAGCGTCCCGCGTCAGATACCGTTGCCCTGGCAATCGGCCCGGTAGGCGCGGGCCTGGTTTCGGCCGCGATCGCGATTTCCAT
>Ga0335084_10006420_pt1 | contig 11696 bp, 10 predicted proteins | sample Lox_Sample_44_FD_206721 | JGI IMG/M metagenome (GOLD analysis project Ga0335084, IMG submission 206721) | Soil microbial communities from Loxahatchee National Wildlife Refuge, Florida, United States - Lox_Sample_4.4 | ecosystem: Environmental > Terrestrial > Soil > Wetlands | place: USA...
GCGATCTTCAGCGCATCCTGCGCGTGCTTGAACACGTCGTTCCAGAGGCGCGCCTCGAGGTGCGACTCCATCTTCGGCAGGTAGAAGTAGGGCCCGCTGCCGCGCTTGAGGAGCTCGGCGGCGTTGTGGAAGAAGTACAGCCCGAAATCGAACAGGCCGCCCGCGACGGGCGTGCCGTCCACGGTCACGTGCTTCTCGTCCAGGTGCCAGCCGCGCGGGCGCGGGATCAGCACGGCCGTCGTCTCGTTCAGCGCGTAGCTCTTGCCGCCCTGCTGGAACGTGATCGTGCGGCGCACCGCATCGCGCAGATTGATCTGGCCGTCGACCATGTTGAACCAGGTCGGGCAGTTCGCATCCTCGAAATCCGCCATGAAGGTCGACGCGCCCGAATTGAGCGCGTTGATCACCATCTTGCGGTCGGTGGGCCCGGTGATCTCGACGCGCCGGTCGAGCATGTCCTTCGGCTGCGCCGCGACGCTCCAAGCCGACTCGCGGATCTGCCGGGTTTCGGGCAGGAAATCGGGCAGCTTTCCGGCATCGAACTCCTGCTGGCGAGAGGCCCGCCGAGCGAGCAGTTGATGGCGTCGCGCATCGAACCGGCGGTGGAGCCCGGCGACGAACTCGAGCGCTTCGGGGGTCAGGATCCGGGCAAATTCGGGCGTGACGCGTCCCGAGACGGAAACACCTTTCGGGAGTGGAGTGGACATGTGCATCGGCCCATTTTATGTAGCCGGATGCCGCACCGCAACATGATAAATCAATCAGATAGGTGTATTGTTTTCGAGCAGCGGCGTGAAATTTCGCATCGTGAGATGACCCACAAGATCCTGCTCTTCGGCGCCTCGTACGGCTCCCTGCTCGGGGCGAAGCTCGCGCTCGCCGGCCATGCCGCCCACCTCATTTGCCTGCCGGCGGAAGCCGAACTGATCAACCGGGAAGGCGCGCGCATCCGGATCCCCGTGAAGGGGCGCGAGGGCCTGGTCGAGATCGACACGCGGAAGCTCCCGGGCAAGGTGACGGCGGGCGGCCCCGCGGGCGTGTCGCCCAGGGATTTCGACCTCGTCGCGCTCGCGATGCAGGAGCCGCAGTATCGCTCCTCCGGCGTGCGCGAGCTGCTCGCCGCCGTCGCGGCGGCCAAGGTGCCCTGCATGTCGATCATGAACATGCCGCCCTTGCCCTACCTGGCGCGAATCCCCGGTGTCGATGTCGCCGCCTGTCGCCCCTGCTACACCGACGCCTCGGTGTGGGACGGATTCGACCCTTCGTTGGTCACGCTGTGCAGCCCCGATCCGCAGGCCTCGCGACCGCCCGACGAGAAGGTGAACGTGCTGCAGGTGCGGTTGCCCACCAACTTCAAGTCCGCGCGTTTTCCATCCGATGCGCCCACCGCGATCCTGCGCACGCTCGAAGCCGACATCGAGGCGGCGCGCTTCGAGGGCATGGAGCTTCCGGTCAAGCTCAAGGTGCACGAGTCCGTGTTCGTACCGCTCGCCAAATGGGCGATGCTGATGGCGGGGAACTACCGCTGCGTGACCCGGGGCGGCATTCGCTCGATCAGGGACGCGGTGCACTCGGATGTTGCGGCGTCGAAGGCGGTGTACGAGTGGGTGGTGAAGCTGTGCACCGCGCTCGGCGCCGACGCGCGCGACCTGGTGCCGTTCGAGAAGTACGCCTCGGCCGCGAACGGCCTGACCGGCCCGTCGTCGGCTGCGCGCGCGCTCTACGGCGGCGCGCCCTACATCGAGCGCGTCGACCGGCTCGTCCAGTCGATCGCGTTGCAAAAGGGCATGCGCTCGGCGGAACTCGACGAGGTCGTGAAGCTCGTCGACGCGAAGCTCGAGGACAATCGCCGCAAGGCGGCGTAGGAAGCCCTACTTTTCCTCTTCGGGCCCGCCCTCGATCCCGAGCTCCTGGATCTTGCGCGTGATGGTGTTGCGGCCCATGCCGAGCAGCCCCGCCGCCTCGATGCGGCGGCCGGCGGTGCGGGCGAGCGCGCGCTGAATCAGGCTGCGCTCGAACTGCCGGCTGAGGGCATCGAGGATGCCCGTCTCGCCCCGCGACAGCCGGCGCTCGGCCTCCTGCTCGAGCGCCGTGACCCAATCGGTGGCCGCCGTGGCGGCGCCCGGGTCGCGGAATTCGGCCGGCAGGTCGCCGAGCTCAACCACCTGGCCGGGTGCCATGACGGTCAGCCAGTGGCAGAGGTTCTCGAGTTGGCGCACGTTGCCCGGAAAGTCCAGCCGCGACAGGTGCCCGACCGCGTCCTCGGAGAGGCGCTTCACCTCGACGCCGAGCTGCAGCGCGCTACGAGCCAGGAAGCTTCGCGCGAGCAGCGGTATGTCCTCGCGCCGCTCGCGAAGCGAGGGCAGCCGGATCCGGATCACGTTCAGCCGGTGGTAGAGGTCTTCCCGAAACGCCCCCTCGCGCACGCGCGCCTCGAGGTTCTGGTGCGTGGCAGCGATCACGCGCACGTTGGCCTTGATCGGCTGGTGACCGCCGACGCGGTAGAAGCTGTTCTCGGATAGCACTCGCAGCAGGCGCGTCTGCAACTCCGCCGGCATGTCGCCGATCTCGTCCAGAAAAAGCGTGCCGCCTTCGGCCTGCTCGAAGCGTCCGCGCCGCTGCTGCTGCGCGCCGGTGAATGCGCCGCGCTCATGCCCGAAGAGCTCGGACTCGAGCAGGTCCTTCGGCATCGCCGCCGTATTGATCGCCACGAACGGCCGCGCGGCGCGCGCACTGTGCCGGTGCAGCGCGCGTGCGACCAGCTCCTTGCCCGATCCGGATTCGCCGGTGATCAGCACCGTGGCGCTCGACTGCGACAAGCGGCCGATCGCGCGGAACACCTCCTGCATGGCCGGGGCCTGCCCCAGGATCTCGGGCGCCTCGGCCAGCGGCTGCGGCGCCTCGTCGTCGCGCTGGCTCTCGTCCAGCGCGCGTCGGATGAGGTCGACCGCCTGGTCGACGTCGAAAGGCTTGGGCAGATACTCGAAGGCGCCGCCCTGGAAAGCCGCGACCGCCGACTCGAGATCGGAGTACGCCGTCATGACGATGACCGGCACCGCCGGGTGCTGCTGCTTCACGGTTTGCAGCAGCTCCAGCCCGGAGGGGCCCGGCATGCGGATGTCGGAGACCAGCACCTGCGGCGGGCCCGCGCGCAGCGCATCGAGCGCCTCCTCCGCGGACGCGAACGAGCTGTACTCGATGCCTTCGCGTCCCAAGGCCTTCTCGAACACCCAGCGTATCGAGCGGTCGTCGTCGACGATCCAGACCGGTTTCATGCCAGCGGCAGCCGAATCCTGAACACGGTGCGACCGGGGCGGCTCTCGCACTCGATGATTCCCCGGTGGTAGTGGACGAAGGTCTGCGCGAGCGAAAGTCCGAGCCCGCTGCCGCCGTCCCGCCCCGAGACCAGGGGGTTGAAAATCCTGTCCCGGATGTCCGCAGGGACACCGGGTCCGTCGTCGATCACTTGCAATTCTAGTGCCAGCTTGTGGCGGTGCTTCAGGAGCGTGACCTGGCGCACGGCGCGCGTGCGCAGCACGATGTTGCCGGTGCGCCCCGACCCGGTGATGGCCTGCGCGGCATTGCGCACGACGTTCAGCACCGCCTGGATGAGCTGCTCCTTGTCACCGACCAGATCCGGCAGGCTCGGGTCGTAGTCGCATTCAATCGACACGCCGCGAGCGAATTCGGCGAGCACGAGGCTGCGCACGCGCTCGAGCACCTCGTGAATTCCGAGCGGGGCGACGCGTGGCTGGCGGTGGGGCGTGAGCAGCCGGTCCATCAGCGACTGGAGCCGGTCGGCCTCCTTGATGATGACCTGCGTGTACTCGCGCAGCTCCGCCCGGTCGAGCTCGCGCTCGAGCAGCTGGGCCGAGCCGCGAAGCCCGCCCAGCGGATTCTTGATCTCGTGCGCGAGGTTCCGGATCAGCTCCCGGCTGGCCTGCTGCTCGCCGACGAGGCGCTCTTCGCGGGCCTGGCGCAGCTGCTGCTCGATCGGCCGGAGCTCGGCGAGCAGCGGCAGACCGGGCGCGTCGATGCGCGTCAGCACGCACGACAGCGGCAGCGCCTCGCGCCCGGGCCGCACGTAGTTCACGTTCTGGGCCGAGTAGTCCCAGTGCGTCACGAGCGCCTCGCCGAGCGCGCTGTCGAGCGCCGGGTCCGGCTCGAACAGCAGCGCGAACGGCTGGCCGATCAGCGTCCGCGCGGCCGCGCCGAGCAGGTTCTCGGCCGCCGCGTTGGCGTAACGCACGACCGCCTGATCGTCGAGCATGACGACCGCGGTGGCGAGGTACTCGAGACCGGAAAAATCGGCGGCCACGGGTCAGGCCGCCGCGCCTATCGGTACAGGTTGTTCAGCTCGCGCTTGAGCGATTCGACGTTCTTCTGGTGCAGATCGACCGCGTCCTTGTAAGGCTGCAGGCGCTCGAGGACGCGCGCGTAGTTGCGCTCGTCGCCCGAGCGAATCGACTCCTGCGCCTCGAGCTCCTTGCGCGCATCGGCCAGCAGCGACTCCTCCTGCTTCAGCTCCTTTTCCAGGATTTCGCGCTGACGATCGCGCGCGCTCGCGCGCGCCTCGGAGTCCTCCTTCGGAAACGCGGTCGGCGGGGTAGCCGCGCCCGACTTGGAGGACGGCTTCTGCGCGGGCACGACCTGCACGCGCGACTGCTGCACGATGCGGCAGTTCATGCCGACCGTGTCTTCCTTGAGGTTGGTGACGTAGGTGCGGCCGTCCTTGTCGCGGCAGCTCCAGATGGTGCTCTCCTGGGATGCCGCAAGCACCGGCGCAACGCCCAGCGCGAATCCCAGAAGTATGGAAAACCGGCGCACGATCAATAACATACCAGAAAAGAAGCGGGGACGAGCGAGCCCGTCCCCGCGCCATCGCCGCCCACCTCGCCCGGGTCAGGATGAGTAGTACATGTCGAATTCGACGGGGTGCGTCGTCATGCGGAAGCGCGTGAGCTCCTCCTCCTTGAGCGCCATGTACGACTCGAGGAAGTCCTCGGAGAACACGCCACCCTTGGTGAGGAACGCGTGGTCCTTCTCGAGATTCGCGAGCGCTTCCTCGAGCGAGGCGCACACGTGCGGCACCTTGGCGGCCTCTTCGGGCGGCAGGTCGTACATGTTCTTGTCGACCGGATCGCCGGGATGGATCTTGTTCTGCACGCCGTCCAGACCCGCCATCAGCATCGCGGCGAACGCGAGGTAGGCGTTGGCCGTCGGATCCGGGAAGCGCACCTCCACGCGCCGCGCCTTCGGGCTGGAGACATACGGGATGCGGCACGATGCCGAGCGGTTCTTCGCCGAGTAGGCGAGGTTGATCGGCGCCTCGAACCCCGGCACCAGGCGCTTGTAGCTGTTCGTCCCGGGGTTGGTGATCGCGTTCAGGGCCTTGGCGTGCTTGATGATGCCGCCGATGTAGAACAGCGCAAACTCGGACAGGCCCGAGTAGCCGTTGCCGGCAAACAGGTTCTGGCCGCCCTTCCACACCGACTGGTGCACGTGCATGCCCGAGCCGTTGTCGCCGACGACGGGCTTGGGCATGAAGGTCGCGGTCTTGCCGTACGAGGCGGCGACGTTCCACACCGTGTACTTGAGGATCTGCATCCAGTCGGCGCGCTGGACCAGCGGCGCGAAGCGCGTGCCGATCTCGCACTGGCCGGCCGCGGCCACCTCGTGGTGATGCACTTCGACTTCCACGCCCTGCTGCTCGAGCGCGAGCGCCATGGCGTTGCGCACGTCCATCAGCGTGTCCTGCGGCGGCACCGGGAAGTAGCCCCCCTTCACGGGCGCGCGGTGTCCCATGTTGCCCGACTCGTAGTCGATCCCGGTCGACCACGGCGCTTCCTCCGACTTGATCTTCACGAAGCACCCGGACATGTCCACGCTCCAGGTGACGCCGTCGAAGATGAAGAACTCGGGCTCGGGCCCGAAGTACGCGACGTCGCCCAGGCCGGTCGACTTGAGATAGGCCTCGGCGCGCCTTGCGATGCCCCGCGGGCAGCGGTCGTAGGGCTTGCCGTCGGTGGGCTCGAAGACGTCGCAGCTGATGTTGAGCACGGCCTCGTCCGCGAACGGATCCATGCGCGCGCTGGAAGGATCGGGCATCAGCAGCATGTCCGACGCCTGGATGCCTTTCCAGCCGGCGATCGACGATCCGTCAAAGGCGTGGCCGGACTCGAACTTCTCTTTGGTGAAGTACTTCGCCGGCACCTGGACGTGCTGCTCCTTGCCACGCGTGTCGGTGAAGCGAAAGTCGACGAACTTGACTTCCTTGTCCTTCGCCATCTTCAAGACGTCATCAGCCGTCATGGCCATCTTCGGATCTCCTGAGTTTGTGCAATGGGAAGCGGCCACACCGGGCAGCCGGACGCGCAGAATGGAGCAGGTTCCATGCCACGAGGCGGCCTCCCCGACTCCGCCTCGATCGCGCCATGTTGCGGCGATTCTAAATCAAGGCATTGCACGGTGTTGGTGCATTTTTTTTGCGATTGCACCGCCCAGGTGCCTTCGGTGCACTGCCCTTGGACTCCTATAATGCAAAGCAGCAATGGCTGATGAAGCGGACATCGAGGCTATCAGGCGAAAGGCTGCGGAGCGCGCCAAGGAGTCGAAGCTGAGCTACGCCGGGGCCGTCACGCCGGCTGAAGCGCACGCGCTCATGCGCGCAGGCGCCCGGCTGGTCGACGTGCGCACCCGGCCGGAGATGCAGTACGTCGGCCGCGTGCCGGGAAGCGTGCCGGTGGAATGGCAGACCTATCCGGGAAGCGTGCAGAACCCGAAGTTTCTCGAGCAGCTCGCCGAGGCAGTCGAGCCCGGCGAGACGCTGCTGTTCATCTGCCGCTCCGGCTCCCGCTCGCATTCGGCGGCCGCGGTCGCGGCCCGAAACGGGTGGCCCGACAGCTACAACGTGCTCGAGGGCTTCGAAGGCGCCAAGGACGGCGAGCACCATCGGGGCAATCTGGGCGGCTGGCGCAAGGCCGGGCTGCCCTGGGTGCAGAGCTAGCCGGCCGTCCAGTGCACCACGCCGCCGTACGCGGTGGCGAGAACGACGAAGCCGAACGCGATCCGGTACCACGCGAATGGCCGGAAATCGTGCGTCGCCACGTAGCGCACGAGCCAGCGAATGACCGCGAAGGCCGCCACGAACGAGACGGCAGCGCCGACGGCGACCCTGCCGAGGTCGTCGACCGAAAGCAGCGCGCGGTGCTTCCACAGGTCATAGCCGCCGGCCGCGAACAGCGTCGGCACCGCCAGGAAGAAGGAGAACTCCGTCGCCGCCGGGCGCGACAGGCCGAACAGCATGCCGCCGATGATGGTCGCGCCCGAGCGCGACGTGCCGGGAATGAGCGCGAAGCACTGTGCAATGCCCACGAGCAAGGCGTCGCGCCAGCCCATCGCCTGCGTCGACGCGATTCTCGCCACCCGCGGGCGTCGCTCGACCCACAGGATGACCACGCCGCCCGCGATGAAGGCGAGCGCCACGGGTATCGGTGCGAACAGGCGCGCCTTGATGACGCCCGCGAACGCAAGCCCGATCACCGCGGCGGGCAGGAACGCCACCGCCAGGTTGCGCCAGAGCGCGAGGTCGACGGCGAGGAAGCGCCGGCGGTACTCCCAGACGACCGCCAGCATCGCGCCGGACTGGATCGCGACATCGAAGACCTTTGCGCGCTCGTCGTTGAAGCCGAGCAGGTCGCCGGCGAGGATCAGGTGACCGGTGCTCGAGACCGGCAGGAACTCGGTCAGCCCCTCGACGATGCCGAGGACCAGCGCCTGCGCGAGCGCGCCGTCCATCACGATTGCTGGTAGATCTCGGCGCCCTTCTTCACGAATTCGACCGACTTCTCCTTCATGCCGCGCTCGACGTAGTCGCGCACGTCCTGCGTGATCTTCATCGAGCAGAAATGCGGCCCGCACATCGAGCAGAAGTGCGCCACCTTCATCGACTCCTTCGGCAGCGTCTCGTCGTGGAACTGGCGCGCGGTGTCGGGATCCAGCCCCAGGTTGAACTGGTCGGCCCAGCGGAACTCGAAGCGCGCCTTCGACAGCGCGTTGTCGCGGATCTGCGCCCCCGGGTGCCCCTTGGCGAGGTCGGCGGCGTGGGCGGCCACCTTGTACGCGATGATGCCGTCCTTCACGTCCTTCTTGTCCGGCAGCCCGAGGTGCTCCTTGGGCGTCACGTAGCACAGCATCGCGGTGCCGTACCAGCCGATCTGCGCCGCGCCGATGGCGCTCGTGATGTGGTCGTAGCCCGGCGCGATGTCGGTCACGAGCGGCCCGAGCGTGTAGAACGGCGCCTCGCGGCAGGCTTCGAGCTGCAGATCCATGTTCTCCTTGATGAGCTGCATGGGCACGTGGCCCGGGCCCTCGATCATCACCTGCACGTCGTGCTTCCAGGCGACGTCGGTCAGCTCGCCGAGCGTGCGCAGCTCCGCGAGCTGCGCCTCGTCGTTCGCGTCGTAGATCGAGCCGGGGCGCAAACCGTCGCCGAGCGAGAACGCGACGTCGTACGCCTTCATGATCTCGCAGATCTCCTCGAAGCGCGTGTAGAGGAAGCTCTCCTCGTGGTGCGCGAGGCACCACTTGGCCATGATCGAGCCGCCGCGAGAGACGATCCCGGTCATGCGCCGGGCGGTGAGCGGCACGTAGCGCAGCAGCACGCCGGCGTGGATCGTGAAGTAGTCCACGCCCTGCTCCGCCTGTTCGATCAGCGTGTCGCGGTAGATTTCCCACGTGAGGTCCTCGGCCTTGCCGTCCACCTTCTCGAGCGCCTGGTAGATCGGCACCGTGCCGATCGGGACCGGCGCGTTGCGCACGATCCACTCACGCGTCTCGTGGATGTGCCTGCCGGTCGACAGGTCCATCACCGTGTCGGCGCCCCAGCGGATCGCCCAGGTCATCTTCTCGACCTCCTCGGCGATGCCCGAGGACACGGCCGAGTTGCCGATGTTGGCGTTCACCTTCACCAGGAAATTCCGGCCGATGGCCATCGGCTCGCTCTCCGGGTGATTGATGTTGGACGGGATGATCGCGCGGCCGCGCGCCACCTCGTCGCGCACGAACTCGGGCGTCATGCGCTCCGGGATCGCCGCGCCGAACGATTCGCCCCGATGCTGGCGCGCGAGCAGCTCGAGCATCTTCTCGCCCGTCTTGCCGCCGGCGCGCAGCCCTTCGAGGTAGCGCTCGCGCTGCAGATTCTCGCGGATCGCGACGTACTCCATTTCGGGCGTGACGACGCCCCGCCGCGCGTAGTGCATCTGGGTGACGTTGGCGCCGCGCAGCGCGCGTCGCGGCGAGCGCTTCAGGTCGAATCGGAGCTCGGCGAGCATCGGATCCTGAAGGCGCTCCAGGCCGTAGCGCGAAGAGGGGCTCGCGAGCACCTCGCTGTCGGCCCGCTCTTCGATCCAGCGCTGGCGCAGCGGCGCGAGCCCGGCCCGGATGTCGATGCGCGCGGCGGGATCGGTATAGGGCCCCGAACAGTCGTAGACGTGGATCGGCGGATTGCGCTCGCCGCCGAACATGGACGGCGTGTCGGCCTGCGTGACCTCGCGCATCGGCACGCGCAGGTCGGGGCGCGAGCCTTCGACATAGACCTTCTTCGAGTTCGGCAGCGGCTGGACGGCCGCGTCGTCGACACGGGCGGTCGCAGCCAGGAACTTGGGATGGGCGTTCATCGTCGCTTCCTTCGGCGGGATTACCCGCATCAGGTTCAAAGGGACTCTCTCACCCGCATGCGGTTCAGTCGCATGCAGGACCCCTGCGTGAGTGGCCTACGCTACTGCAAACCAGCCGCCGATACAACCGCGCAGATAAAAAGTGAGTGCACGCTTATGTATGAAAAACCATTTCCCGGTTGACAGTTATGGGACCGGGTATTAAATTACCGACTGTTCAGTTATTTCTTTTCCCATGCCTGCCGCCGCCAAATCGAAGACCGAGCCCCGCTGGACGCGGCGCAAGGAAGCGCGTCCCGAGGAAATCACGGCCGCCGCGCTCGATCTCTTTGTCGAACGCGGCTATGCCGCGACGCGGCTCGAGGACGTGGCGACGCGCGCCGGCGTATCGAAGGGAACGCTGTACCTGTACTTCGCCAACAAGGAAGACCTGTTCAAGGCCGTGGTGCGCGAAGTGCTGGTCGCCCGGCTGGCGGAATTCCGCAGCCACATCGGCACGTTCAAGGGCAGCACGATGGAGCTCATCCGCATCATGTTGCGCGCATGGTGGGAGCAGGTCGGATCGACGCCGATCTCGGGCATTCCGAAGCTGATCCTCGCCGAGGCGAGGAATTTTCCGGAGATTGCGCGCTTCTACCTGGAGGAAGTCGTGCGCCCGGGGCAGGCGACGCTCGCCGCGCTCATCCGCCGCGGGATCGAGCGCGGAGAATTCCGCGACGTCGACCCGGTCCAGGCCGTGAACCTGCTGACGGCGCCGTTGATGCTGATCTGCCTGTGGCGCAACTCGCTCGAGCCGTGTTCCGCGGACCACATCGACGGGCCGGCGCTGCTGGAGGCCCACCTCGACCTGCTGGAGCGCGGCCTCGCCGCGCCGGCCCGGTGACCATGAAGCTCGCAACCAAGATCGCTCTCGGCCTCGCCGTGCTCTGCGTGCTGGCCGTCGCCGGCATCGCGGGCGTGAAGCGCAGCGCCCCCGACGTCGGCCGCGCCGGCGCGCCCATCGTCGAATTCACGCAACAGGACCTCTACCTCGTCCAACCGCAGCCGCTGGATCGGACGCTGCCGCTGACCGGCACCCTGACCGCATTCAGCGAGGCGACGGTAAAGGCCAAGGTCGCGGGCGAGCTGCAGGCGGTGTCGGCGCGCGAGGGCGAAGCGGTGCGCCGCGGCCAGGTCGTCGCGCGCATCGATCCGACCGAGGCACAGGCGCGCGTCGCCGCGCGCCGCGCCGATGTCGAGGCCGCGCGCGCGCAGCTCGACTGGGCGCGCAAGAACCGGGATTCGCAGGCCGCGCTGCTCGCGAAGGGTTTCATCGCGCAGACCGCGTACGACAACGTGAAGAGCAACTTCGACGTCGCCGCGGCCAAGCTGCGCTCGGCGCAGGCCGAGCTGGTCCTGGCGCAGAAGTCGCTCGGCGACACCGTCCTCGAGTCGCCGATCGACGGCCTGGTGTCGCAGCGCCTCGCGCAGCCCGGCGAGCGCATCGCGCTCGACGGCAAGGTGATCAGCGTGGTCGATCTCTCCCGCCTGCAGCTGGAGGCCGCGGTCCCGGCCGCGGAGATCGGCCGCCTCAAGGTCGGCCAGACGGTCGCGTTCCGCGTCGACGGCTTCGGCGACCGCAGCTTCGCCGGCCGCATCGACCGCATCAATCCCGCCACGATCGCCGGGTCGCGCTCGATCAACGTCTACGCGGTCATCGACAATCCCGAGGGCGTGCTGCGCGCCGGGCTGTTCGCGCAGGGCGCCGTGCGCCTCGATCGCGTGGAGAACGCGCTGCTCGTGCCCGCGACGGCGGTGCGCGAGGAGCTCGGCCAGACGCACGTCTACGTGCTGGCCGATGGCGTCATCCGGCGCAAGCCCGTGCGCATCGGCCCCGCCGACGCCGAAGGGCGGGTGCCGGCGCTCGAGGGCCTCGAGGCGGGCGACCGCATCGTGCGCTTCAACCTGGGGGCGCTGCGCGAAGGCGCGGCAGCACGGCTGGCCGGCCCGCAAGACACCGCCGCGCGCTAGGCGCAGGCC
>Ga0335084_10006422_pt1 | contig 11693 bp, 13 predicted proteins | sample Lox_Sample_44_FD_206721 | JGI IMG/M metagenome (GOLD analysis project Ga0335084, IMG submission 206721) | Soil microbial communities from Loxahatchee National Wildlife Refuge, Florida, United States - Lox_Sample_4.4 | ecosystem: Environmental > Terrestrial > Soil > Wetlands | place: USA...
TGGATTCATCATCGATCCACTTCTCCTTGAGATCGATCCGGATCCCCGAACCTGTCGATACGTTTATTACTTCTTCTCTTGGAAGAAGGATTCCATCTTCTTGAAGTTGTCGTCAACGAGATTCTTGAAGTCATCATAGCCCTTCTTGTACATCGAGGCCCAATCTTTGGCGGCTTTCTTGCCTTCCTCGGACATGCCGGAGGACTGGTCGATGTAGAGGCTGATCACCTTTTCCATCTGCTCCTGGAGCATGTTCATGTTCTTGAAGGCGTTCTCGTAGGCGGCCTTGTTAAAATCGATCATCTGCTTGAGCATGTCTTTGGGTTGCATCATTGTTATCCCTCCTTGACAAAATCGGTTTTTCGTTACTTTGCGGCTTTCGCAGCCTCGGCGAAGAAGTCCTCGACCTTCTTGAAGCTCTCGTCCACGGCGGACTTGAAGTCCTGGCTGCCCTTCTTGTACGACTTGATCCACTCCTGTACGGCCTTCTTGCCCTCTTCGGGGAATCCCTGCGTCTGATCCAGGTACATCTCGACCATCTTCTGGCTCTGCTCCTGAAGCATCGTCAACGCGTTGTAGGTGTTCTCGAAAGTTGACTTGTAAAAATCAAAGGTCTGCTTGGTTACTTTCTTCGGGTCCATAGGGTAATCCTCCTTGGGTGAATTTGATTTTTGTAAACCCAGTATAATGCACCCGCGGATGTTTGTCAAGAAAAAATGTTGCACTGCAACAAAATAGTTTCCGGTACGGGGGATAAGGTAAATTAAGCAATATAATTAAATAGTTACCTATTAAATTATCCTTGTTGAATCGATGTTATGATGCCGTTTATGTCGCAATGTAGCATTTCCGTGGCGCTTCCCGGCGATCCGTTCCGGATGCATTTCTCCTGTAATACCTGTGCAGCAGGGATTCGAGACGAGCGGGGAGGATGAGTGAACCGGTACGAATACGCAGGCGATGCAAGTGCGGCGCAACATCTGCCTGCCCCTGCAACTCACAGAAGCACAATACATGAAACCGGTGCGCCCTGGCAATGGAAAAAGAAAAGCTTCTTAGCGGTCGCTTCGCTCGAGAAGGAAACGGGTAATCCGGCTGTAGTATTTGTCGAGCACCTTGCCGGACCGGAACAGGCCCATGTGGCCCGCATCGCAGCGAAGGACAAGCCTGTCCTCAGGCGCGACACCCTCGATGAGTTCCACGTGTCCGACGGCCTGACCGCAGGGCGCGATGTTGTCCTGCAAGCCGCCCAGGGCCCAGATGGGGACCGATGCCGGATAGTCTTTCAACCCGATCTTCCGGCCCTGGATCATTAATGTTCCGCGGGTCAGGTCGTTGCGGACAAACACCTTCTTGAAGGTATCCCGGAGGAAACTCGCCGGGAAGTCATGGCTGTAGTTGTACCACTGGTAGAAGGCCATCTGGCGGCTTGCTGTCTCTTCGTTGCCGTCCCGAAGGTCCATGAGGAGCTTTTTCAGGTTGTCGTAGTGCTGGGGCATGCCGAGGATATAGAAGCCGAGGACCTGCAGGCGTCCGTCGTAGATATCCCGGCCTTCGCCGGGCAGACCCTCCGGGACCCGGCTTCCCAGCGTCCTGGTGAGGATGTCGATGTAATGCTCGCCCATGGTCCGTGCAAAATCGGAGAGAAATCCCCTTTCGGCGTCCGTATTCATGGGGGCGCCGGCGGACCCGAAGGTCTTTCCCAGATGAGGGTGCAGGATGAGGGTTGACATCAGGAGCGGTCCCGGCTGGCACACTGCCACGAGATGAGCAGGGTGTCCCGTCTTTTCTTTCAGGGTCTCGAGGATCGTCCTGTATTGCTCCACCTGCCCGTCGAAGCCTTCGTGATGCCTGCGGCCGCCCACGTGGAGGGGGATCTCCTGGGCGCACTTCTGTTCCACGATCGCCATGCGGGTGAGCCCCGTGTCCCGCATGTAGAGGGCGACGCGCTCGGCGATGTTGGAGTGGTGTCCGGCCCTCGGGGCAAAGACGACGGTGTAATTTCCGATGTCGTGCCGCACATCCCTGGAGATGTCGATCAGCCGCATCCCCGGTAGGTCGACGAGCACCGTTCCCGTCTCGTTGAAACACTGGCAGGGGGGCGCTTCGCAGAACAGCTTGAGGAATTCGGACTCGCCGTGGCGTTTGCGCTCATACCGCTTGGCAGGCATGGAGAGCACGTCTGCCATGGCCCTGGCCATTCCCCGCTCCATCCCTTCGAGGCTGTCCGCCAGGACACCGGCGTGGCGCTCGACGGGCAGGCCGGTGATGACAAAGCGCCACATCTCCATTCCGATGCTGCTTGCCGCGTTGATCGAGTCGATCCAGAGCAGCGACCAGCGATTGCCGAGGCTGACCATGTCGGCGGAAAGATCGAGCGAAGACCGGATTGATTTCATCGACGTGGCAAGCGTCGGGGCTAGCGTATTGATTGTATTGGGCATGAGGGTTCCTCCGCTTCAGGTGTCGTGTCTGATCGTCAAAAGAAAATAATCGTTCGCAGGACCCTCGGCGGTTACTCCTCGTCGTAGAGACGGAAGGGCTTGAACCCCTCGTCGACGACGCTTCTTATGGCTGCAGTCTGGTTGCGGCAGGCTTCGATCCAGTCATTGATCGCCCGTTTTCCTTCCACCGGCATGCCCGGTGCCTGATTCAGCACCGTCTCCATTATTTTCTGCGACTGGTCCTGAACGGCCATGGTCGTATCCAGCGTCTTGGTGAGAGCGGCGTAATAGATCTGCAGGGTCTGTTTTGCAATCACGTTTGTTTCCATGTTATCAGCCTCCACGGTTTAGAGATCCATCTATTTTTGAGTGATCTGTTTATTCTTCCCGCCCCATTTTGTCAAGCGCATTGTTGCAGTGCAATATTTTTTTGGTGATCCGACTTTCCCGTATGTTCATTTTAAGCTGTTGAATTTCAACGTATTATCTGTTATAGGTTAAATGACAGGCAGTTGATGAGTTTAATTTGTTGCGTTGTTGCATTCATGTAACTGTATTCAATATGCAATCGGCGCAGGAGGACAGGGATGGCGGACAGCGTGGTGATTAAAAAATACAACAACCGGCGCCTCTACGACACAGAGAAGAACGCCTACGTGACCCTTGCCGCCCTGTCGGAGATGATCAAGGAAGGCCGGCAGATCGAGGTTGTCGATGCGCAGACGAAAGAGGATGTGACAGCCTTCACCCTGACCCAGATTATTCTGGAGGAGGCGAGAAAAAAGAATTTCCTTCTGCCTGTTCCGCTGCTTCACCTCATGATTCAATTCGGCGAGACCGTCCTGTCCGAATTCTTCGAGAAGTACCTGCAGCAGGTTGTGAAGAATTATCTCACCTACAAGACCTCCGTCGATGCACAGTTTTCCAAGTGGCTCGACCTGGGCGCACAGTTATCACAGCAATCTCAGCAGGTGGCGCCGCCCTTCAATCCCTTTATGAGCGTGTTTGACATGTTCCCCAAGTCTGCCGGGGAAAAGACGAAGGGCGCAAAGAAGAACGTCGACGAATGAGAAGTGGCCGGACGGTCAATTGGATCTGCGATGAAGAAGTTTGACGTCATCGATCCCTGGAGCCTCGACAACCGCGTCACGTACTCGACGGCGGTGAAGCGGGGGGGGCATCTTTTTATCTCGGGGGTGATTGCGCGGGACCCCGAAACGGGGGAGATCTCGGGCAAGGGCGATATCGTGGCGCAGGCCGATTTCATTTTTCAACGGATCGGCAAAATTCTCGAGGCGGCCGGGGGGTCCTTCGATGATGTCGTGAAGACGACGGATTATGTGACGACCCTGGAGCGCTACAGGGAAACGGCAGAGGTCCGCAGGAAATATTTCAAAAACGGCTTTCCCGCCGCGACGGGCGTTGTCGTAAAGGCGCTGGTCAGTCCGGAGGCGCTGATCGAAATCGACGCCATCGCCATTCTGGACAAATAGTGGCCAGTGACCGTTGGGAGAGGGGACAAGGGACTAGGGGGCAGGGACCAAAAAAAAGTGTCTGAGTGTCTAAGTGTCTGAGTGAAAAGGAATAAGGGACCCGGGACGAGGAACAAGAGCCGCAAGCCACAAGGCTAAGTAAAAGGATCGGGGGACCTTCCCTCGATCCTTTCTTTTTGCCTGATGCCTGAAGCCTGTTGCCTGCGGCGGCGCCTGCCGCCGGCAGGAACACTTTTTGCTTGCTTATTCAGAGTGTATCTGTTCACAATGTCCGCAAGGAGAGGGACAACGGTTATGCGCAACATCATATTCTGGCTGTTGATGCTTGTTGTCTTTCTCGCTCTTGCCGGCTGCTGACCGGTTCGTTGAGCGGGACAGGTTCGGTCCCGCGGCGTTGTGAAGCGGCCCCCTGTGCTTGCAGATCAAGCGATTGCGGGGGCCAAGGGGCTCGACGGTTGCATAGAAAAACACAAAGCCGGTTTTCCCTTTCTTCCCTCGGGGTGTTTCTGATTTCCCTCCATCGCTGCAGCTCTGCGGGGAAAGGGTCCCCCTGGAGAGGCTGGATGTTTGGGAGATGATGGACCAGTCCTTCGTCCTGTCCGTCTACAATCAGGAACAGGTCATCCTGTGGATCAAGCGGGCAAACCGCTATTTCCCCTACATCGAAAAGAGGCTTCGCGAGCGCAAAATGCCCGACGACATCAAGTACGTGGCCGTTGTGGAAAGCTCTCTTCGAACCTATGCCGTGTCCTCGGCAAAAGCCACGGGTCCCTGGCAGTTCATGGACAAGACGGCAAAGCGTTACGGTCTTCGGGTCGACAGCACAATCGACGAGCGGCTCAATTTCGAGAAGGCAACCGAGGCGGCGCTCAACTACCTGGATGAACTCCATCGCCTGTTCGGCAACTGGGGACTTGCCATTGCCGCTTACAACTGCGGCGAAGACCGGGTGGCAAAGAGCATCGAGATGCAGGGTGTGTCCAACTATTACGATGCAGACCTCCCGCTCGAGACGGAACGCTACATCTTCCGCATCCTCGCGGCCAAAGTCATCCTGGCCGAGCCCGAGCGCTACGGATACCAGGTCTCGGCACTTCGTGTCTATCCCGTCGTTGAGACCGACCGCATCGAGATCCATTCGGGCCGCGACGTGCACATCAATGTGATTGCCCGCGCCTGCGGGACAACGTACAAGACGATCCGCGAGATGAACCCGGAGATCAAGTGCGAATCCCTCCCCCCGGGCCGCTACAGCCTGAAGGTCCCTGTGGGCGCGGCAAAAGCCTTCTACGCAAACTTCGAGAAATGCCTCTCCCAGGAGACGCCCAAGAACGGCTCGAAGAAGAAAATGTGAAACAGGGACCAGGGACAGGGGCCAGGGTCAAGGGTACAGGGTAAAGGGTAAGGAAAAATGGATCGGGGAAAACGTTCCCCGGTCTTTTTTATGATCTTTCCCTGGACCCTAAACGCTGGACCCATGCACCTTTTTGTGATTATTATTCACCCTGAACCCTTGACCCTTAACCCTCAACCCTGCTTTTCCGCCCATGGACTACACCGTCATCCGCTCCAAAAGAAAGACGATCGCCGTCGAGATCACGAGAGACGGGGGAATCCTCGTCCGCGCACCGCTGCGGCTTGCCCGGCGCGAGGTGTTTGATTTCGTGGATCAGAACCGCGGCTGGATCACGCGGAAGCTCGCCCACGCCCGGACGCTGCAGGAAGAAAAAACGCCGCGACGGTTCCTGGAGGGGGAGTCTTTTCCCTTCCTGGGCGAGAAGCACCGTCTGCGCTACGTTGCTGGCGGGGAATACCTGCGGAAGGAGAACGGGGACTTCCTCCTGGGTGCCGATCTGTCTGCGAGGGCAGGGGATCTTTTCCGCACGTGGTACCGGGCCCGGGCCCGCGAGATTCTCGAGGAGCGGGTAGCGCATTTTGCACTGCAGATGGGACTTGCATGCTGCACCGTGAGGATTACCGATGCCCGCGAGCGGTGGGGGTCCTGCAGTGCAGCGGGGGCCCTCAATTTTGCCTGGCGTTTGGTCATGGCCCCCCTGCCCGTCATCGATTACGTCATTGTCCATGAGCTCACCCACCTTGTCGAAATGAACCACTCCCGGAGGTTCTGGGATCGGTTGGGTCGCATCCTTCCCGATTATCCCGCTCGGCGGAAATGGCTTCGGGAAAATGAGCATCTGCTGGCCCTCTGAGGAGTCGGGACGCAGTTTGCGGACACTGTTTTTTTCCTGTGCAATCACCCGAAAAAAGGGGTTGAATTTGCTTGACATGGGATGCCGATGTGATAGAGAGGATTGCATACAAAATACAATTTTGTCGCGCAGCGTGGTCCTGCCCGAAGGAGGATTGTACGGGTGCCGGTTTCAGGCCGAAGGAAAACTCAGCCATCAGCAGACAGGAGGGTGATATGAGCAGATCGGTTCTCAGGATGTTTTTGATGATCATGGTTACGGCAGCCGCGTTCGGGGCGTGGAGCGCCGAGGCAGCGACGATTTTGAAGTTCAGCCACACGGACCAGATGCAGGGCGCCCGCCAGGCGGCCGCCGAGCTGTTTGCGAAGAAGGTCAAGGAGTACACCCAGGGCCGCTATGAAGTCCGGGTGTTCTGCTGCAGCCAGCTGGGCAATGACCCGAAGAACATCGAGCAACTCGCCCTGGGCGGCATCGATTTCACCGTGTCGAGCACCGGCTCCTATGCCCCCCACGTCGATACGCTCAATCTCACCATGCTGCCCTTCCTCGTCGACAACTACGAACAGGGCTGGAAGCTCTATGACACGTCGAAGTGGCTGCAGAAGCAGTTCGACAAGGCGCCGGCCAAGGGGTTCCGTTTCCTCTCCACCTTCGAGGCCGGTTTCCGCTGCATGACCACGAAGGACCCGCTTCGTACGCCCGACGATGCCAAGGGCAAGAAGCTTCGCACGTTCCCCAACGAGATGATGCGCTGGACCCTCGAGGCCATCGGTTTCAACGTTCAGATCATGCCGCTGCCCGAAGTCTACCTGGCCATTCAGCAGGGTACCGTGAGCGGACAGGAAAACCCCATCGACACCATTTTCTCCAACAAGTTCTACGAAGTTGCGCCGTACGTGACACTGACCAAGCACGTGTACAGCCCCATCCCCCTGACCATTTCCGAGAAGACCTGGCAGAAGCTCTCCCCGGCTGACCGGGCCGCCGTGACGAAGGCCGCGAAGGAAGCCGCGGACTGGAGCCGCAAGGAAATCGTCGCCACCGAGGACAAGCAGCTCAAGGAGATGGCGGCCAAGGGCGCCAAGGTGACTTCTCCCTCCCTGGAGCCCTTCCGCGCGGCCGTGAAGCCCGTGTACTCCAAGGCGAGTGAGAAATACGGCAAGGCCGAGGTGGATCAATTCCTCGCCGACGCCGAGGCCATCCGGAGTGCGCCTGCGAAGGCTCCTGCAAAGGCAGCGCCGAAGAAAAAGTAACGATCACACGGTTTTGGTGCGTGACACCGGCTTCCGCAAGGGGGCCGGTGTCTTTCAGGAGTACACCGATGCCTCTTCTGCCTCCGGGCCCGCCGGGTCCTGCCCCCATCCGTTGGCTGAGCATAGCCGTAGACTGCGCAACGGCTGCCATCGGCACCGTGATGGTCGCCCTCGTGTTTTTAAACGTGATGGCACACATTTTTAACCAGGACATCGCCTGGACGACGGAATTCTGCGAATTCATGATGGTCTGGGTGACGTTCCTGGGTGGTGCCTCCGCCGCACGGCGCGGGGCCCACATGACAATCACGGAATTCATTGACAAGCTGACCGGCACAGCCAGGAAGTGGGGTGATGCGGCCATCCAAGTGGTCGCCCTCGCAGTCCTGGTGATCATGGTGTGGTATGGGTGCGTGATTGTCGAGGCCAACTGGGGCAACGTCCTGACGGTTCTGAACTGGCCCATGGCGCTGCAGTATCTCGCGTTGCCCATCGGGTCGGGGGCATCCTTCATTTTTGTAGCCTACGATCTCGTCCTGATCCTGCGCGGTAAATCGCCTGAAGAGCGCTACGGAGCATAACCCATGCTTGCCTTGACCCTGTTTCTCGTTTTTTTCGTGATCGCCCTGGCCGGCGTGCCGCTCATGTATTCGCTTCTGGCGACAACCGTCGGGATCATCTGGGTCCAGGACCTCGGACACCCCCTGGAGACGATCTTTCTCTCCCTGATCTCCGGGGTGGAGCCGTTCATCCTGATTGCCGTTCCGCTGTTTATCTTCGCCGGGGAATTGCTTGCCCGCGGAGGGGCCGGCAAGCGCATCGTCGAATTTGCCCGGACTCTTTTCGGATTCCTTCCCGGGGGGCTCGCGGTGGTCACCGTCGTGTCCTGCCTGCTTTTCGGGGGAGTCTCCGGGTCGGCCATCGCCGATACGGCGGCCATCGGGTCGCTCGTGATCCCCATGATGATCCAGCGCGGCTACCCTCCGGCATTTGCCGCGGCGCTGCTATCGGTAGCGGGAACGCTTGCCCTGCTCATGCCGTTGTCCATACCGTTTCTTGTTTACGCCTTCATCTCCGGCGTGTCGATGCGCCAGCTGTCCATGTCCGGGGTCATCCCAGCCGTCATCTCTGCCGCAGCCCTGATCGGCGTCTGCATGTGGTTCGGAAAGAAGTCCGGTTGCGACACCGGGAGCCGCGCCTCGACACCGAGGGAAATCTGGAATGCCTTTAAATCGGCGGGGCACGCCCTGGTGATGCCCATCATCATCGTCGGGGGAATCTGGTCCGGGATCTTCACACCCACCGAGGCAGCCGCCATTGCCGTGATCTACGGCTTGATCATCTCCCTTTTCATCTACCGGGAGATGGGATGGCGCGAAGTATTGCCCCTCCTGCTCAAGGCCTTCCAGACCAGTGCGACGGTACTTCTCGTCATCGGGGCGACGGGTTGCCTTTCCTGGCTGATTACCGTGGAGCAGGTGGCGGTTCAGCTCTCCGAATGGATCCAGGGGATCGCGCACTCGCAGTGGGTGTTCCTGCTGATGGTCAACATCGCGCTGTTCCTGCTGGGCACTTTCATCGAGCCTTTGCCGGCGATGCTGCTGACAGCCCCGTTGTTTCTACCCCTTGCTGCGGCCTTCAAGGTGGACATGGTGCATTTTGGCGTGATCATGACGGCCAACCTCGCCATTGCGCTCTACACGCCGCCCGTGGGAGGGACCCTCTTTGTGGCTGCGAAGATCGCCGATGCGGGGATCGGCGCGATCACGAGGCACCTCATCCCGCTGATGGCCGCCACTCTGGCTATATTGTTGATCGTCACGTATTGCCCGTGGATGACGCGGGCCATCTCACAGATGATCCTTGGATAGCTGGCGGCTGTTGCCGCCCGGGACGAGGGACGAGGGTGCAGGGACGAAGGATATAATGAAGAAGGAAGGGGAGGGAGCAAGTCCCTCTTTCAGTAGAAAAGGGCTTCCCGATTTGGGAAGCCCTTTTCTTTTCTCAGATGAAAGGCTGTCAGCCGTAGATTTCGGGGTTGAGGCAGTCGGGGGGGCGCTCACCCTTCAGCATGGCCAGCAGATTCGTCGCGGCCTTGACGGACATGCCCGTGCGCGAGGAGATCGTTGCCGAGGCCGTGTGCGGCGTGACGACGACATTGACCAGCTCGGCAAGCCCCGCAACCATCTTCGGCTCAAACTCGAAGACGTCGAGTGCCGCGCCGGCAATGACGTTCTTTTTGAGCGCGTCGACCAATTCGGCCTCGTTGATGACGGGCCCCCGGGAGGTGTTGATGAGATAGGCTGTCGGCTTCATCATCGCGAAGACCTTTGCGTTGAACAGGTGCCGCGTCGAAGGCATGAGCGGGACATGAACGCTTACGAAGTCCGATTCCCTGAGCAATCGCTCGAAGGGCACCTTTTTCGCCCCCAGCTCCTTTTCGAGGACCGCGTTGGCAATCTCGTCGGTGTAGAGGACGTTCATGGCAAACCCCTTGGACATGAGGGCCATGGCGGTGCCGATTCGTCCCGCACCTGCGATGCCCAGCGTCTTTCCCTTTACGTCGCCGCCGATGAACTGCATGGGGCCCCAGCCGGGCCAGGTGCCGGTGCGCATGATCTTGTCCGTTTCCACCACGCGGCGGGCTACGGCGAAAAGCAGGGCCCAGGCCATCTCGGCTGTGGCATCCGTGAGAACCCCCGGCGTGTTGGACATGGGGATCCTGCGCTTCGTTGCTTCCTTGACATCAAAGTTGTCGAAGCCCACGGCGTAATTTGCGAAGCCCTTGATCCCCTTCGCGGCGTCCATCGCCTCGCCGTCGATCCGGTCGTTGAGAAGCGAGATCACGCCGTCGCGGCCCTTCACGTTTTTCAGGAGCTCCTCCCGGGTGAGGGGACGGTCCTCGGGGTTGACCTCCACGGTGCAGGACTCCCTCAGCAGGGTCAGTCCCTCCACGGGGATCAGGCGGGTGACGTAGACATTGAACTTTTTCATTTTCTCCCTCCTTGCTTCAGCGTAGACCGAGGATCTCTTTCTCGATGAACTTCCACGTTTTGAGGTAGTCGTCCCCCGCAATGAGCTTCGAGAACGCCTTGCTGTCTATTCTCTCGAGCATCGCCCAGATGCGGTTCGTGATCCGGCTGTTGGCTTCGAAGGTCCCCTTGATGTCCCAGCGGGTGGGGGACGTGTCAGAAGTCAGGTAGCCGTCGTAGCCGTATTTTTTCAGGTAGTAGAGGAACTCCACGTATTCCAGGTAATGCTTTGTGCCGCAGAAATAATCCCAGTCCCATTTCCCGTCGTTGTCGTTGATGTGGATGTAGAGCCTGTAGGGGCTTGCGGCGACGAGGGCCACCGCCTCGGCGGGTTGCTCGCCGCCGTAGACCGAATGGCCGAAGTCGATGGTCACGCCCATGCTCTTCACGCCGATGTCGTTGAGAAGGCACAGGGTCTTGGCGGCCGAGTCGATGAAGCACTTTCCCCGCGTTTCACTCGGCTTGTACTCGATGAAGAGGGGGATTTCCTCCCGGTAGGACCCGCACTCGCCGAAGGCATCGACCAGGCGCGTCCACATCTTCCGATAATCGCACTGGAAGGGGAACTCGAACCCGTCGCCCAGGGGGCAGCAGGTCACCTTGTCGGCGCCGACGGCAGCGGCGAAGTCCTTCGACTCCCTGATGAACCGGATGGCCTTGTCGCGGACCTCCCGGCGGTTCGAGGTGAGGCCTCCGTTCAGAAACTCCGGCTCCGCTTTGACGTTCACGTTCACGGCCGCGACCTCGAGCCCGTGCTTTTTCAGCAGGGCCCGCGTGAAGGCCGCGTCGTTGACCTCGTAGGGGTAAACGATCTCGACGCCGTCGTAGCCCTTGATTTTGGACATCAGGGCGAACTTCTCCTCGACGGTCTTCGTCTCGTTGTACAGGTGGAACCGGTCTTTCGTCTGACCGAGAAAACCGGTGATGATGCCCATCTTGACCATGCTACGCCCTCCTGAGGATGCGCTTGGCCGCATCGGCGATGCGGGTCTTCGACAGTCCATACTTCTCCAGGAGCTTCCGGTAGCTTCCGCACTCGGCAAAAGTGTCTTCGAGACCCAGGTTTTCGAAGGGCACGACCTTGTTCTTGATGCAAAAGTTGGAGAGCTCGTAGCCGAGGCCGTTTCGCTTCTGGTGGTTTTCCGCGACGACGAGCGCCCCGGTCTTGTCCAGGGATCGGACGAGGGCTTCCCGGTCGAAGGGTTTCAACGAATACATGTCGATAAGCTCGGCCCGGATGCCGTCCTTTCTGAGAATTGAG
>Ga0335084_10006423_pt1 | contig 11692 bp, 11 predicted proteins | sample Lox_Sample_44_FD_206721 | JGI IMG/M metagenome (GOLD analysis project Ga0335084, IMG submission 206721) | Soil microbial communities from Loxahatchee National Wildlife Refuge, Florida, United States - Lox_Sample_4.4 | ecosystem: Environmental > Terrestrial > Soil > Wetlands | place: USA...
GGCGTGCAGCTTCTCGATCAGCGCCCAGCGCGCCGGCGAGAAAACCTGCAGCAGCTGCGGCAGGGTGGCGAAGCTGAGCACCTCGAGCTTGCGCTGCGCGCGCCCCTCGGTGAGCCGGACCCAGGCTGCCTCGAAGCGGTCGAGCGCGTCCGCCGCGCCGCCGACGCGGATTTCAAGCGCGCGCGGCGAGCGCGCGTCCTTTGGGTCAGGCATGCGCGCCAAGCCGGCCCCCGGTGGCTTCGACGTCGCGCTCGAAGTCGTAGCGCAGCTGCTCGATCGACCTGAACTCGTAGCGGCTCCAGCGCCCGCGCAGCCGGCGCCGCCCGTCCCGGTACTCGACCAGCTCGCCGTAGCGCAGCCGGTAGCGCCCGTCGTCGTGCAGCTCGACCTCCAGCAGGCCGCCGGGCAGCAGCACTCTCTCGTGCAGGCTCATATATGGCTTATAACACCATAGCCGGCGTGCGGTAAAATCACCGGAAATGGCTGCCCGCGGCGACTTCTTCAATCCTTACCGTCACGGCTTCGCCCGCGTCGCGGTCGCGACGCCGCGCGTGCACGTCGCCGAACCGGCGCGCAACCTCGAGGCGACGCTCGAGCTGCTGCGCCGGGCGGCGCGCGAGAAGGCGCTGCTCGCCGTGTTCCCCGAGCTCGGCCTCTCCGGCTACAGCGCCGAGGACCTGTTCCACCAGCAGGCGCTGCTCGAGGCCGCGCAGGACGCCCTGGCCGTCCTCCTGCGCGAATCGAAGGATCTTCCGCTGGCGGCGCTGGTGGGCCTGCCGGTGGCGCTCGACGGCGCGCTGTACAACTGCGCGGCGCTCGTCTGCCGGGGCCGGCTGGTCGGCGTGGTGCCGAAGACCTACCTGCCGAACTACCGCGAGTTCTACGAGGCCAGGCAGTTCACGCCGGGCGACGCGGCGCAGCGCGCCGAGATCGAGCTCGCCGGCCAGCGCGCGCCGTTCGGCAGCGGCCTCGTCTTCCGGCTGAAGGAGATGCCGGCCTTCGTGCTGCACGTCGAGGTTTGCGAAGACCTGTGGGTGCCGGTGCCGCCCTCGTCGTTCGCCGCGCTCGCCGGCGCCACCGTCATTGCCAACCTGTCGGCGTCGAACGTCGTCGTCGGCAAGGAAGGCTACCGCCGCCAGCTCGCCGGCAACCAGTCGGCGCGCTGCATCGCCGCCTACCTCTACAGCGCGGCCGGCGTCGGCGAGTCGACCACCGACCTCGCCTGGGACGGCCACGCCATGATCTACGAGAACGGCAGCCTGCTCGCGGAGTCGCGCCGCTTCGCCGACGCGCCGCAGCTCGCGCTCGCCGACGTCGACCTCGACCGGCTGCTCGCCGATCGCATGCGGCAAAACACTTTCGCCGCGAGCGCCCGTCGCCACGCCAGCGAGACCGGACGATTCCGGCAGATCGAGTTTTCCGTACCGCTGCCCTCCGGACGCCTCACGCTTGAGCGCAGGGTGGAGAGATTCCCCTACGTGCCGGCCGATACCGCCGATCGGGATCAGCGCTGCGAGGAGGTGTACCGCATCCAGGTGCAGGGCCTCGCCACGCGCATGCGGGCGACGGGGACGAAGAAGCTCGTCATCGGCGTCTCGGGCGGCCTGGACTCGACGCAGGCGCTGATCGTCTGCGCGCGCGCGATGGACGAGCTCAAGCTGCCGCGCCGCAGCGTGCTCGCGTTCACGCTGCCGGGCTTCGCCACCAGCAGCCGCACGCGCAACCAGGCCTGGCAGCTGATGCGCGCGGTGGGCGCGACCGCCGAGGAGATCGACATCCGCCCCTCCTGCCTGCAGATGCTGAAGGACCTGCGCCACCCGTTCGCCAAGGGGCGCAAGGTCTACGACATCACCTTCGAGAACGTGCAGGCCGGCGAGCGCACCAGCCATCTGTTCCGCCTCGCCAACCTGCACGGCGGGCTGGTCGTCGGCACCGGCGACCTGTCCGAGCTCGCCCTCGGCTGGTCGACCTACGGCGTCGGCGACCACATGTCGCACTACAACGTGAACGCGAGCGTGCCGAAGACGCTGATCCAGCACCTCATCGGCTGGATCGCCGCGTCGGAGGAGTTCGACGCCGACGTCAAGCGCGCGCTGCGCCGCGTGCTGGAAACGGAAATCACGCCCGAGCTCGTGCCGGGCACGCAGCGCACCGAGGACAAGGTCGGCCCCTACGCGCTGCAGGATTTCAACCTGTATTACTTGCTGCGCTTCGGCTACTCGCCGGCGAAGATCGCCTACCTCGCCTGCCACGCGTGGCGCGGCGAATACGACCTGCCCGAGATCCGCAAGTGGCTGCGGGTGTTCCTCGAGCGCTTCTTCCGCAACCAGTTCAAGCGCAGCGTCGCGCCGAACGCGCCCAAGGTCGGCTCGGGCGGCTCGCTCTCGCCGCGCGGCGACTGGCGCGCCCCCTCCGACGCGGCCGCGACGGCCTGGCTCGCCAGCCTCGCGCAGGTGCCCACAAAGGACTAAGCTATCCGCATGAAGCGGTTCGTCCTCGCCACCGTTGCCGGCCTCTCCGCCTTCGGCGCGGCCGCCGACCCGGTGAAATGCATCGATGCGAACGGCAAGGTGCGCTACGTCGACTCGAGCGTGCCCGGAACGGAAAAGTGCAAGCCGGTCACCACCGAAACGCAGACCGTTTCTCCGCAGCGCCCGGCCGGCACGTATGCGCCGCCCGCGCCGTCCGCGCGCCGCCCGAACCAGGGCGAGGCCAACCTCAACGCCGCGCAGGCCGAGCTCGCCGAGGCGAAGCGGCGGCTCGCCGAGCAGGAAGCGATCCGCAGCGGCGACGAGAGGAACTACCAGCGCGTGCTCGACCGGCTGAAGCCGTACCAGGACGCCGTCGAGCGCGCGCAGCAGAACGTCGACAAGGCGCAGCGCGACCTGCGCTAGGCCGCCGCGACCGGCAGGGTCAGGCTGAACGTCGCTCCGCCGCGCGGGTTGTTCTGCGCCGAGAGCTCTCCGCCGTGCGCCTCCATGATGGCGCGCGACACGGCGAGGCCGATGCCGAGCCCCGACGGCTTGGTCGTCACGAAGGCGTCGAATACGCGCGGCAGCACTTCCGCGGGAATGCCGCCGCCGGAATCCGCGACGCCGACCTCGACCGTGCGATCGTCGCGCACGCGCCCGAAGATCCTCACGCGGCGCTTTCCGCCGGGCGCCCGGTCGAGAGAATCCATGGCGTTGACGAGCAGATTGAGCAGAACCTGCGAGAGCTGCACGCGGTCGCCGCGCACCGGCGGCAGGTCCTCGGGCAGCGCCGCTTCGAGCGTGACGCGCCGCCGCGCGGCATCGCCGTGGACCAGGGCGATGACGTCGCGCACCAGCCCGGGCAGCGACACCGCCTGGAACTCGAGGCTCTTGCCGCGCAGCATCGCCCGCATGCGCTCGATGATGGCCGCGGCGCGCCGGTCGTCGTCGGCGATGTCGGCGACGATCTCGCGCAGCTCGGCGAGGTCGGGTTTCTCGGCCTGCAGCAGCTTGCCCGCCGCCTGCGCGTTGAGCAGGATCGCGGCGAGCGGCTGGTTGAGCTCGTGCGCGAGCGAGCCGGAGAGCTGGCTCAGGGTGTTGATGCGCGCCACGTGCGCCGCCTCGTCCCGCAGGCGATGCGCCTCGCGCTCGGCGCGCGCCGAGGCGACGATGTCGCGCGTCAGCTCGTAGGCGATCGCCGCCATCAGGAACAGGAACGGCGGGGCGACCACCACCGGCATGCGCACGACCTGCCACACCACCAGCTGCGCCTCGAGGATGGCGACCAGGATGAACGCCAGGATGCCGCCGCAGACCACCACGGTCTTGCGCCGCGCCGGCGGGCCGCCGGCGCGCCAGGCCCTCACCAGCGCATCCGCGACGTAGGCGATGAACAGCAGATTCGCCAGCGTGGCGATCCACTGGATCGGGCGCACCTCGGCCCCGCCCACCACGGCGACCGACTCGCCGAGGAACTCGATGTGCCGCAGCGACGCGATGCTGCTCCAGTTCACGTTCGGCTCGACGCTGAAGTTGACGACGACCAGGATCGAGCGCAGCGCGACGATCGTGCCCGCCAGCCACGTGCGGCCGCCGAACTGCAGCCGCACGAACGCCACCAGGCCCAGGATGGCGAAGAAGTTGGGCAGGTGAAACCAGCGCACCCAGTCGCCGTACTCCGCGGCGGACGCGGCGTGCATCATGCCCAGCTCGGTCACGGCGATGCCGGCTGCGCTGATGGCGACGATGCAGAAGGCGAGATTGGCGAGGCCGCGGCGGTTCTGCAGCCAGAGCAGGCCGTGCACCGCGGAGAGCGTCAGGGCCGCGCCCGCGATCCCGCTCCACAGCATGCTGACGCCGTTCATGCCCGATTGCCCATCACGCGCGGACGGCGGGAGCCGTCGACGAGGAATTGGTCGGGGCGGCGAGATTTGAACTCGCGACCACCTGCACCCCATGCAGGTACGCTACCAGGCTGCGCTACGCCCCGGGAAGTCGAATTCTAACGCTGCAGCTGGTCGAGGACGGCGCGCAGCTCGCGCTTGATCGCCGCCAGGTCGACGCCCGCGGCCGGCGGCGCCGCAGGCACACGGCCGTTGCGGGCCGGCGGCTCCGGCCGCTCCTCCTGCACGAAGGCGGCGCTGTCGAGCCGGTTGCGCGCGCCGCTGATGGTGAAGCCCTCCTCGTAGAGCAGCTCGCGGATGCGGCGGATGAGCAGCACTTCGTGATGCTGGTAGTAGCGCCGGTTGCCGCGCCGCTTGACCGGCTTCAGCTGCGTGAACTCCTGCTCCCAGTAGCGCAGCACGTGCGGCTTCACCCCGCACAGCTCGCTCACCTCACCGATGGTGAAGTAGCGCTTGGCGGGGATCGGCGGGAGCTCAGCTTTCCTGCGGCTTGGCTCCATGGCGCGCTTTCTCGACCATGGCCTTCAGTTTCTGGCTGGCGTGGAAGGTGACCACGCGGCGGGCGCTGATCGGAATCTCCTCGCCGGTCTTCGGGTTGCGCCCAGGGCGCTGCGGCTTGTCGCGCAGCTGGAAGTTGCCGAAGCCGGAGAGCTTGACGCTTTCGCCGCGCTCGAGGGCGCCGCGGATCTCCTCGAAGAAGGCTTCGACCATGTCCTTGGCCTCGCGCTTGTTCAGCCCGACCTTCTCAAACAGAAGGTCGGCCAGCTCGGCCTTCGTCAACGTCATTGCGCGCTCCCCAATCCCTTTTTCCCTTTTATGTACGGAGAGTTGCGGAGAATCTACGTCCCAGCAGGGCCACCAGCGAGTCTCGGGCGGCGTCTGCTTCCGCATCCGTGAGGGTGCGTTCAGTATGTTGCATAACTACCCGGAAAGCAAGGCTTTTCCGGTCCGGCGGCACCCCCTGGCCCCTGAACAAGCTCAACACCGAGACCTGCCGCAGGATGGCCGGTTTTTCGGCCTGAATGGCGTCCAGGATCGCCTGGATCGGGGTCTCCAGGGAGAAAAGCATCGAGATGTCCCGCACCACCGGCGGCTGGTCGGACGGCGCCCGGGGATGGGGGATCGGCACCGACTGCAGCGGCGCGGCGTCGAGCTCGAACACCACCGGCGCCTGCGGCAGGCCGTATTTCTGCTGCCATCTCGGATGCAGCTCGCCGATCCATCCCACGGGGCTGCCGTCGAGCAGGATTCGCGCCGCGCGCCCGGGATGAAGCGCCGGGTGCGGCGCGGATTCGAAGCGCAGCGCGAGCGGCGCCGCGAGGGCCTCGACGTCCGCCTTCGTGTCGAAGAAGTCGGCCGGACGCGGTGGCTCGTCCCACTGCTCGGGATGCAACGGGCCGAAGGCCGCCGCGCCAATGCGCACCGGCTGGCGCACGCCGGCGACGCCGAGCGGCCCGGCGGCGGCGGCCGGGTCGCGCAGGAACACGCGGCCGACCTCGAACACGCGGATGCGCGCCACCTTGCGGTCGTGGTTGTACTTCACCTTCTGCACGAGCGAGCCGATCAGGCTCGAGCGCATCACCGACTGCTGGCTGGCGATCGGGTTGAGCAGGCGGATCGGGTTCGTCTCGCCGGCGAAGTCCGCCTCCCAGGCGGGCTCGACGAAGCTGAAGCTGATCACCTCGCGGTAGTCGGCCGCGGCGAGGCGCTCGCGCAGCTCGTGCACGCTGCGCGCGGTCTCGGGCACTTTCGCGAACACCGCCGCGACGCGCGGCGGATGCGCCGCGATGCGCTCGAAGCCGTGGATGCGCGCGACCTCCTCGATCAGGTCCTCCTCGATCGCGATATCGAAACGATACGAAGGCGGCTTGACGCTGAACGTCCCCTTCCTCGCTCCATGTTCAAAGCCAAGACGCCTGAAGACGGCCGCCATCTCCTTCGCGGCGAGCGCGACGCCGATGATCTTCTGTGCGCGCGCGACGCGCATCGCGACCGGCCTGCGCTTGGGCAGCCGCGCCACCTTGTCGACGGTCGGGCCGGGCTCGCCGCCGCAGATGTCGAGGATCAGGCGCGTGGCGCGCTCGATGCCGTCGACGTTGTTGTCGAAGTCGACGCCGCGCTCGAAGCGATGCGCCGCGTCGCTCGAAAAGCCGTAGCGCCGCGCGCGGCCCTGGATCGCGTCGGGCCAGAAGAACGCCGACTCGAGGAAGATGTTCTTCGTCGCCTCGTCGGCCTTGGTGCTCTCGCCGCCCATGATGCCGCCGAGGCCGATCGGGCCGGAGTCGTCGGTGATGCACAGCACGGCCGGATCGACCTCGACTTCCTCGCCGTTCAGCAGCAGCACCTTTTCGCCCTGGCGGCCCCAGCGCACGTCGATCGGACCGCGCAGCTTGTCGAGGTCGTAGACGTGCAGAGGCCGGCCGAGCTCGAGCATGACGTAGTTCGTGACGTCCACCAGCGCCGAGATCGAGCGCTGCCCCGCCAGCTCCAGCCGCTGCTTCATCCAGCCGGGCGTGGGCGCGGCGGCGTCGACGTTCCGGATCACCCTCCCCGCGAAGCGTCCGCAGCCCTCCGGCGCCGAAATCTTCACCGGATGAGCCGCCCTGCTCTTCGCGGCGATGGTCGCGATGGAGGGAATCCTGAGCTTCGCCCCGGTCAGGGCCGACACCTCGCGCGCGACGCCGAGGATCGACAGGCAATCGGCCCGGTTGGGCGTGAGCTTGAGCGTCATCACGTAGTCGCTCAGCTCGAGCAGTCCCGAGTGGTCTGCCGAGAGACCCAGGTCGCGCGCCGAGCAAAGCATGCCCTCGCTCTCGACGCCGCGGATCGCGGACTTGCGGATCTCGCCGCCGGGAAGCTTCGCGCCGACCTTCGCCAGCGGCACTTTCATCCCCGCGCGCACGTTCGGCGCCCCGCACACCACGCGATACGCCTGCCCGCCCGCCAGCACGCCGCAGACCGTGAGCTTGTCGGCATTCGGATGCTTCTCGACCGTGCGCACCTCCGCGACCACCACGCCGGCGATCGGCGGCAGCGCAGGTTCGTAGGTCTCGACCTCCACGCCCGCCATGGTCAGGCGCTCGGCGAGCTTCGCGCCGGCGAGCTTCGGGTCGCAGAACGTGCGCAGCCAGCTCTCCGGAACGATCACGAGAACTGCTCCAGGAAGCGCAGGTCGCCGTCGAAGAACAGGCGCAGGTCATCGACGCCGTAGCGCAGCATGGTCAGCCGCTCGAGGCCGGAGCCGAAGGCGAAGCCGATGTGCTTCTCCGGATCGAGGCCGAAGTTCCTCACCACCGTCGGATGCACCTGGCCCGAGCCGGAGATTTCCAGCCAGCGGCCCTTCAATTTCATGTCGATCTCCGCCGACGGTTCCGTGAACGGGAAGAACGAGGGACGGAAGCGCACTTCCAGGTCGTCGGCTTCGAAGAAACGGCGCAGGAACTCGGTGTACACCCCCTTCAGGTCGGCGAAGCTGATGTGCTCGTCGATCCACAGCCCTTCGACCTGGTGGAACATCGGCGAGTGCGTCGCGTCGGAATCGACGCGGTAGGTGCGGCCGATCGCGATCGCCTTGATCGGCGGCTTGTGCATGCGCGCGTAGCGCACCTGCATCGGGCTGGTATGCGTGCGCAGGAGCAGCGGCAGGCCCTCCTTGTCCTTCAGATCGACGTAGAACGTGTCCTGCATCGAGCGCGCCGGGTGGTTTTCCGGGTTGTTGAGCGCGGTGAAGTTGTACCAGTCGGTCTCGATCTCCGGGCCGTCGGCGACGTCGAAGCCGAGCGAGCGCCAGATCGCCTCGATCCTCTGCCAGGTGCGGATCACCGGGTGGACGCCGCCGCGGCCGCGGCCGCGGGCGGGCAGCGTGACATCGAGCGCATCCTCGGCGAGCCGCGCCGAGAGGCGCTCGCCGGCGAGCGCCGCGCGCCGGCCCTCGAGCCCTTCCTCGATGCGCGCCTTCGCCGCATTGAAGCGGGCGCCGAACTCGCGCCGCTCCTCGGGCGCGAGCGACTTCAGGGTCGACTGCAGCGCGACCAGCTCGCCCCCCTTGCCGAGGTAGCGAGCTTTCGCGTTCTCCAGCGCCGCCGGGTCGCCCGCCGCGGCGAAGTCGGCGAGCGCCCGCTCGACGATGCCGCTCAGGTCGGCCAAGGCGGCTTAGTGCGCCAGGCTGGCTTTGACCTGGCCGGCGATCTTCGCGAACGCCGGCTTGTCCATCACCGCGAGATCGGCCAGCACCTTGCGGTCGATGTCGATCTGCGCCTTCTTCAGCCCGGACATGAAGCTCGAGTAGCTCATGCCGAGCTCGCGCACCGCGGCGTTGATGCGAGCGATCCACAGCGAGCGGAACTGGCGCTTCTTCTGCCGGCGGTCGCGGTAGGCGTACTGCCCCGCCTTCATCACCGCCTCTTTGGCGATGCGGTAGACGTTCTTGCGCCGGCCGCGGAAGCCCTTCGCCTGCTGGAAAACCTTCTTGTGGCGCGCGCGCGCCGTCACTCCACGCTTGACTCTTGGCATGGCGCGCTCCTAGCTCGAGTACGGCAGCATGCTGCGGACCGCCGCCGTGTTGGTGTGGTCGACCGCGCTCGTGCGGCGCAGCTGGCGCTTGGTCTTCGTGCTCTTCTTGGTGAGGATGTGGCGCCGGTAGGCGCCGCCGCGCTTGATGCTGCCGCTGCCGCGCACCCGGAAGCGCTTCGCGGCGCCCCGCTTGGACTTCATCTTGGGCATAGGCCCTCCTTCTCTCTTGTCGTATGACGCCGGGCGGTCCCCGCTGCGCGGGAACGCTTCAACAGCCGCGGCCATCACTTGTCTCCCGCCGCCTAAGCGGCGGCGGGTTTTGCTGCAACCTTGGGCGCCGGCTTCGCCTTGTCCGCCGCTTTCGCCGCCGGCGCGGGCTTCGGCTTCGCCACCGGCGTGCCGCCCTTCTTCTTCGGCGCCAGCACCATCACCATCTGGCGGCCTTCCAGCCGGGGGAACTGCTCCACCAGCCCGACCGCGTCGAGGTCCTTCCTGACGCGCTCGAGGAGCCGCTCGCCGAATTCCTTGTGCGCCATCTCGCGCCCGCGGAAGCGCAGCGTCACTTTCGCCTTGTCGCCTTCCTCGAGGAACTGCGTCAGCTTGCCGAGCTTGATCTTGTAGTCGCCCTCGTCGGTGCCCGGCCGGAACTTGATTTCCTTGACCTGGATCTGCTTCTGCTTGAGCTTCGCCTCGTGGGCCTTCTTCTGCTCGCGGTAGCGGAACTTGCCGTAGTCCATCAGCTTGCAGACCGGCGGGTTCGCGAGCGGCGCGATCTCCACCAGGTCCACGTTCTTCTCTTCGGCCATCCGCAGGGCTTCCGCGACTGTCTGGATGCCGAGTTGGTCACCGTTTTCCGCTACCAGGCGCACTTCCGGGGCGGTGATTTCCCGGTTGATGCGCTGCGATCTTTCGAGTGCGATGAGTGAAAAGCTCCTAATCCGTTGAAAAAAACAGCCGTGCTTACCGCGCCTTCGCCGAGGCTCGCATTTCGGACCCCAGGCGGGCGGTGAAGTCGTCGAGCGTCATGGCCCCGAGATCTTCGCCGCTGCGCGTACGCACGGCTACCGTATTCGCCTGCATCTCCTTGTCTCCGACCACCAGCTGGTAGGGCAGTTTCTGCAGGCTATGCTCGCGGATTTTATAAGAGATCTTTTCGTTTCGCAAATCGGAAAATGCTCTAAATCCCTGTGCCAAAAGCTTTTCTTCCACTGACTGCGCGTACGCTGCGGCACGTTCCGTGATGTTCAGCACGACGACCTGCTGCGGCGAAAGCCAGAGCGGGAAAGCGCCGGCGTGGTGCTCGATCAGGATGCCGAGAAAGCGCTCCATCGAGCCGACGATGGCGCGGTGAAGCATGACCGGCGTGTGGCGCGCGTTGTCCTCGCCGACGTACTCGGCGCCGAGGCGCTCGGGCATGAAGAAGTCGACCTGCATGGTGCCGCACTGCCAGACACGGCCGATGCCGTCCTTCAGCGAGTACTCGATCTTCGGCCCGTAGAAAGCGCCTTCGCCGGGGCTCAGCGTGAAGGCGATGCGCGACTTCTCGAGCGAGTTGACCAGCGCGCGCTCGGCGCGATCCCAGGCCTCGTCCGAGCCGATGCTCTTCGCCGGCCGCGTCGCGACCTTGTAGATCACCTCGGTGAAGCCGAAATCGCGGTAGACCTCCTGCAGCAGCGCGGTGAAGGCGACGCACTCGTCGAGGATCTGCTCCGGCGTGCAGAAGATGTGGCCGTCGTCCTGCGTGAAGCCGCGCACGCGCATCAGGCCGTGCAGCGCGCCGGAGGGCTCGTTGCGGTGGCAGGCGCCAAACTCGCCGTAGCGCAGCGGCAGGTTGCGGTAGCTGCGCACGCCCTTGTTGAAGATCTGGATGTGGCCCGGGCAGTTCATCGGCTTCACCGCGTAGTCGCGGTTCTCCGACGAGGTGATGAACATGTTCTCGCGGTAGTTGGCCCAGTGGCCGGTCTTCTCCCACAGCGTCTTGTCGAGGATCTGCGGCGCGCGCACTTCCAGGTAGCCGTTGTCGCGGTACACGCGGCGCATGTACTGCTCGACCTGCTGCCAGAGCGCCCAGCCGTTCGGATGCCAGAAGACCAGCCCCGGCGCCTCCTCCTGCATGTGGAAGAGGTCGAGCTGCGTACCCAGGCGCCGGTGGTCGCGCTTCTCGGCCTCCTCGAGCATCTTCAGGTAGGCGTCCTGCTCTTCTTTCGTCGCCCAGGCGGTGCCATAGATGCGCTGGAGCATCTCGTTCTTCGAGTCGCCGCGCCAGTATGCGCCGGCGACGCGCATCAGCTTGAACACCTTCAGCTTGCCGGTGGAGGGCACGTGCGGCCCGCGGCACAGGTCGATCCAGTTGCCCTGGCCGTAGAGCGAGATCGGCTCGTTCGCCGGGATCGCGCCGATGATCTCGGCCTTGTATTTTTCGCCGATACTCAAAAAATATCCGACGGCTTCGTCGCGGCCCATCACCTTGCGCTGCACGGGAAGGTCGGCCTTCACGAGCTCCGCCATCTTCTTCTCGATCGCGACCAGGTCCTCCGGCGTGAAGGGCCGCTGGTAGGAGAAGTCGTAGTAGAACCCGTTCTCGATCACCGGGCCGATCGTCACCTGCGCGCCGGGGAAGAGCTCCTGCACCGCCTGCGCCATCAGGTGCGAGGTCGAGTGGCGCAGGATGTCGAGGCCTTCCGGGCTCTTCGGCGTGATGATCGACAGTTCGGCGTCGGCGTCGATGCGGTGCGAGAGGTCGACCAGCTTGCCGTTCACCCTGGCGGCGAGCGCGGCGCGCGCGAGGCCGGCGCCGATCGAGCT
>Ga0335084_10006424_pt1 | contig 11692 bp, 13 predicted proteins | sample Lox_Sample_44_FD_206721 | JGI IMG/M metagenome (GOLD analysis project Ga0335084, IMG submission 206721) | Soil microbial communities from Loxahatchee National Wildlife Refuge, Florida, United States - Lox_Sample_4.4 | ecosystem: Environmental > Terrestrial > Soil > Wetlands | place: USA...
CGCGGCACGGGGCATGGCGACCTCCTCCTCCGCCGCCCGGAGCGGCGGCAGCGCTAGATGTCGAGGTTCTGCACGTCGAGCGCGTGCTTCTCGATGAAGTCGCGGCGCGGCTCGACCGCGTCGCCCATGAGGACGCTGAAGACCTCGTCGGCCTCCACCGTGTCGTCGACGCGCACCTGCAGGAAGGTCCGGCGCGTGGGGTCCATCGTCGTCTCCCAGAGCTGCTCGGGGTTCATCTCGCCCAGACCCTTGTAGCGCTGGATGTTCTGCCCGGCAGCGGCGGCCTTCTTCAGGGCCTCCACCGCCTCGAAGACGGTGCCGACCTCCTCCTCGCCGTCGCCGACGCCGAGGCGGTAGGGCCCGGGCCCGATCTCGGCGAGCGCCGCGTGCAGCGCTGCGAGCTCGCCCCACTCGGGGCCGGAGAGGTAGTCGAAGTCGAGGCGGCTGTCCCTCGGCGCCCCTGCCACCGTGGTCTGGTAGACGAGCGAGTCGCAGCCGTGCTCCTCGTCCCGCTCGATGCGCGCCACCTTGACCTCGAGGTCGGGGTGGAGCTTCTGGGCCTTCTCGAAGATCTTCTGGACCTGCTCCTTCACCTGGTCGTGGTGCTTCAGGAGCTCGAGGTCGAGGTCGCCGAGCTGGACCGCGGCGTCGACGATGCGCCGGTCGCGCCGGCGGTCCACGCGGGCGAGCAGGGCGCGGTAGGCGAGCGCCTCCTGGGCGAGGCGCTTCAGGTCCTGGCCCTCGATGAACGCGTCCCCGGACTGCAGCCTCGCCTTGTCGGTGCCCATGGTGAGCAGGTACTCGTCGAGCGCCGGCTCGTCCTTGAGGTAGGTCTCCTTCTTTCCCTTCGCCACCCGGTAGAGCGGGGGCTGGGCGATGTACAGGTAGCCCTTCTCGATGAGGTCGGGCATCTGCCGGAAGAAGAAGGTGAGCAGCAGCGTGCGGATGTGGCTGCCGTCCACGTCCGCGTCGGTCATGATCACCACGCGGTGGTAGCGGATCTTTCCGACGTCGTACTCCTCCGGCCCGATGCCGGTGCCGAGCGCGGTGATCATGGTGGCGATCTCGGCGGACGACAGCATCTTGTCGAAGCGGGCCTTCTCCACGTTCAAGATCTTGCCACGCAGGGGGAGGATGGCCTGGGTGCGGCGATCGCGCCCCTGCTTGGCCGAGCCGCCGGCGGAGTCGCCCTCGACGATGAAGAGCTCGGACTCGCGGGGGTCGCGTGACTGGCAGTCGGCGAGCTTGCCGGGCAGGGAGGCGCCGTCGAGGGCTCCCTTGCGCCGCACCGTCTCACGGGCCTTGCGGGCGGCGATACGGGCGCGGGCTGCCTCGGCGATCTTCCCGGCGATGCGCTTCGCGACGTTGGGGTTCTCCTCGAGGAAGTTCCCCAGCCGCTCGTTGAGCACGGTCTCGACCATGCCCTTCGCCTCGGTGTTGGAGAGCTTGGTCTTGGTCTGGCCCTCGAAGCTCGCACCGGGCATGCGGATGGAGATGACCGCCGCGAGGCCCTCGCGCATGTCGTCGCCGGTCGGCAGATCCTCCTTGAGGTCCTTGAAGAGGTTGTTCTTCTGTCCGTGTGCGTTCACCGTCCGGGTGAGCGCCGCCTTGAAGCCGATGAGGTGGGTGCCGCCCTCGTGGTTGTGGATGTTGTTCGCGAAGGCGAAGACCTTCTCGTCGTAGCCGTCGTTCCACTGCAGGGCGATCTCGACCACCGCGGCGCCGCGCTCGGTCTCGACCTCCTGCCGCAGCGAGATGGGGGGATCGAAGAGCGACTCGCGCCCCTTGTTGAGGTAGGCGACGAACTCGCGGATGCCGTCCTTGAAGAGGAACTGGTGGCCCTTGCCGCTCCGCTCGTCCTCGATGGTGATCTTGAGGCCGGCGTTCAGGAAGGCGAGCTCGCGCAGCCGCCCGGAGAGCGTCTCGAAGCTGAAGTCGGTCGTCTCGAAGATGGTCGAGTCGGGCTTGAACGTGACCTTGGTGCCGCGCCGCTGGGTCTCTCCCACCGGCGTCACCTTGCCCACCGGGTTGCCGCGCTCGTAGCGCTGCGCCCAGACCTTGCCCTCGCGGTAGACCTCCACCTTGAGCCACTCGGAGAGCGCGTTCACGCAGGTGACGCCGACGCCGTGGAGGCCGCCCGAGATCTTGTAGGCGTTCGACTCGAACTTTCCGCCGGCGTGGAGCTTCGTCATCACCACGTCGAGCGTGTCCATGCCCTTCACCGTGGGATGAGGACCGACCGGGATGCCGGAGCCGTTGTCCACGATGGTGACGGAGCGATCGGCGTGGATGGTGACGTCGATCTCGTTGGCGCGCCCCGCCATCGCCTCGTCGACCGAGTTGTCCACGACCTCGTACACGAGGTGGTGGAGCCCCCGCTCGCCCACGTCGCCGATGTACATGTTCGGGCGCTTGCGGACGGCCTCGAGCCCCTCGAGCACCTTGATGGCGTCGGTGCCGTACTCCTGCGCGCCCAAGTCCTCGGGGCGCAGCCTCTTCTCGGCGGTTTCCAGGGGGGCTTCCTCGATCGTTTGCTGAACGGTTCCCGGACCTTAGGGGCCCCGCCGGTATAGCAGGGCACGAGGCCGGTGGCAACGGTTGAGTATAACGGACAAACCCTCGGGATTCTTCACGAAAGAAGGGGCGAAACCACCCCGTTTTCGACGCGGAAGAAGGCCGCGTCGGGACCCGCCGCCGGCTCCAGGAGCCGGCGATCGGTCGAGGTGAGAAAGGCCTGGCCCGGGAGCGCGCCGAGGTAACCGAGGAGGTAGCGGTTCTTCGCTGGATCGAGCTCGGACGACACGTCGTCGAGGAGGAGGAGCGGCGGCCGCCCGAGCGCGCCGCGCAGGTTCTCGATCTCGGCGATCTTGAGGGCGAGCACGAGGGCGCGCTGCTGACCCTGGCTCGCGAAGGGTCGGGCGCCCTTCCCGTCCAGGGAGAGGACGAGGTCGTCCATGTGCGGGCCGGCCGAGGTGTAGCCCTTCTCCCGATCGCGCGCGAGCCGGTGCTGCAGGATCTCCGCGAGGTGGGCCGCGATGTCGGCCTCGGCGAGCGCCTCCACGCGCATCCCAGCCGCCGGCCGGTAGGCGAGGAGCGCCTCCGGCGCGCCCGGGCCGGAGATCTCGGTGAAGGCCGCTCGCAGGCGCGGGGCGAGCTCGTGGACGAGGTCGCGGCGGCGCGCGAGGAGCCGGGCCGCGGCGAGGACGAGCGGAACGCGGAAGCTCGCCTCGACGTCGTCGGTGGCGGTCCGGAGCGCCGCGTTCCTGGCCCGGAGCGACTTCAGATAGTCCCTCGCCTCGGCGAGCACCGCGGGCCAGCGGTTGAAGGCGGCCCGGTCCATGAAACGTCGCCGGAGCTCCGGTCCGCCCTTCACGAGGAGGAGGTCGTCGGGCGAGAAGCAGACCGCCGCGAGGCCCTCGAAGTAGGCGTCGAGGCTCTCGGTGGGTTTGCCGTCGAGGAACGCCGTCCGACCGCCGTCCTCGATCCGGACCGCGACGTGCCGGATGCCGCCCGGGCCGTCGAATCCACCGGCCACCGTCGCGCGCGGCTCGCCGAACCGCACGAGCTCCGCGAGGCGCACGGCGCGCAGCGGCTTCAGCGTGGCGAGGAGGTAGACCGCCTCGAGGAGGTTCGTCTTCCCCTGGCCGTTCTCTCCGACGAGGATCGTCGCCCGCGGCGAGGGCGCGAGGTCCACCCGCGCGAGGTTCCGGAAGTCCTGGAGCTGGAGCGAGACGAGGCGCATCGCGGCCCGGGAGCGTAGCGCGGGCCGCGGTGGCGCGCGACGGGGTCAGATTCGCATGGGCATGACCACGGCGGTGAAGCCCTGGTCCGCCTCGCTCTTCCCGCGCACCACCCCGGGCGACAGGTCGTCGGCCAGCTCGAGCTGGACGTCGTCGCTCTTGAGCACGCCGAGGACGTCGAGGAGGTAGCGGGCGTTGAAGCCGATCTTGAGCGGTTCGCCCGCGTAGTCCACCGGGACGTCCTCCTTCGCCTCGCCGAGGTCGGGGTTCTGTGACTGGACCTTGAGGAGCCCCTTGCCCAGCTCCAGCTTCACGGCGTGCGCCTTGTCGCTGGAGAGGAGCGAGATGCGCCGCAGCGTGGCGAGGAAGCGCTCCCGTCCCACCACGAGCAGCTTCTCGCCCTGCTTCGGGATGACCTGGCGGTAGTCCGGGAACATGCCTTCGATGAGCCGCATGGCGAGGACCACGCCGGGCCGCCTGAAGATGGCGTTGTTCTCCACGAAGCCGAGCTTCGCCTCGGGCTTCTCCTCGCCAGACTCCACCGCCTCGGAGAGGAGCTTGCGAAGCTCCTGGAGCCCCTTCTTCGGCAGGATGACCCCGCGCTTCAGGCCAAACTCTCCGTCGAGCTTCCGCTCCGAGAGCGACAGGCGGTGGCCGTCGGTCGCCACCATGCGAACGGTGCCTCCGGCGGGCTCGAAGAAGACGCCGTTCAGGTTGTAGCGGGTCTCGTCCGTCGAGACGGCGAACTGCGTCCGCTCGATCATGTCCAGGATCTCGGCCGGCTCGACCGTCACGAAAGGCACGCGCTCGAACTTGGGGAGGGCTGGAAAGTCCTCGGCGGGGAGGCCGACGATCCGGAACTCCGAGGGGCCGCTCCGCACCTCGAGGTAGTTGTTGGAGGCGCGCTTCAGCGTCACCGAGGCTTCGGGGAGCGCCCGGACGATCTCGTAGAGGTGCTTCGCCGAGACGGCCACGGCGCCGTCCTTGAGGACCTCGCAGGCGTGTTCCGAGGAGACGGAGAGGTCGAGGTCCGTCGCGGAGACGTGCAGCTCCGTTCCCTTCCTCGCCTCGAGGAGCACGTGCGAGAGGATCGGCATCGTGCTCTTCTTCTCCACGATCCCCTGGGAGCGTCCGAGGGCCTTCGCGAGCTCCTGGGCGCCGATCTTCAGTTCCATAGGGATCCCTTCTTCTTTTGGATCGTCGTCATAGCAGGGGGCGGCGGGATGTGGAAAACCGATCGGGCTCCCCGGAACGCCACGGGTTTTCGCTCTGGACAACTCGGCGGATCCGGCTGGGTTCGGTCTGTGTAGCGCGCGTTGCGAAAAACTGTCAACAGCGCTCCACACGCTGTCCCCAGCAGGATCCGGGCCGGATCCACGCGGCATCCACATGCACTACGGGGCGAGACGGGCAGTGAGCGTCGCGACCGCCTGGCGGACCACGTCGTCGGACTCGATGAGCGTCTTCACCCGGTCGACCGCGGCGATGACGGTGGTGTGGTCCTTCTTGTTGAACTTCTCCGCGATGGACTGGAAGGTCTCGCCCGCCATCGTCCGGCAGAGGTACATGGCGACCTGGCGCGGCAGCGCGATCTTCTGTTCCCGGGAGGCGCTGGTGAGCTTGGCGACGGTCAGGCCGAAGTGGGCCGAGACGGCCTCCTGGATGCGCTCGATCGACGGCTTGTAGCCGGGCGGCGGGATGACGTCGCCGAGCACGTCGCGGGCCAGCTGGATGGTGATGGCCTCGTTCTTGAGCGAGGCGAAGGCGGCGACGCGCATCAGGGCACCCTCGAGCTCACGGACGTTCGACTTGATGTGCGTGGCGAGGAGCTGCGTCACCTCGTCCGGGATCTCGATGGACTCGACGAGCGCCTTCTTCTGGAGGATGGCGGCCCGCGTCTCGAACTCGGGGGCCTCGATCTGGACCCGCATGCCCCACTCGAACCGCGAGCAGAGCCGGTCCTCGAGGCCCTTCAGCTCCTTGGGGCTCCGGTCGCTGGAGAGGACGATCTGGATGTTCTGCTCGTAGAGGGCGTTGAAGGTGTGGAAGAACTCCTCGGCGGTCTTGTCCTTCCCGGCCAGGAACTGGACGTCGTCCACGAGGAGCGCCGAGCACTCCCGGTACTTGCGGCGGAACTCGTCCATCGTGCCGCGGGAGAGGGCGGCGACGAAGTCGTTGGTGTAGCGCTCGGAGGAGACGATGGCGACGCGGCCGCCCGGCCTGGCCTCCAGGATGGAGTGGGCGATGGCGTGCAGGAGGTGCGTCTTCCCCAGGCCGGAGTCGCCGTGGAGGAAGAGCGGATTCCAGGCATGGCCGGGTTTCGCGGCCACGGCCTGGGCGGCGGCGAACGCGAAGCGGTTCGACTCGCCGACGACGAACGTCTCGAAAGCGTAGCGGGGGTTGGGCCGGGCGTCGCGATCGGTGGGCGGGAGGTCGGCCTGCCGAGGCGAGGGCGTGAGCCCGGGAGGGGCCGGCGGAGGGGAGGTGGGTACCGAGGCCCGCGGGTTGTCGTCCACCACGAACGCGACCCGCAGCGGCTCGGAGGCGAACGTGGGGACGATCTCCTCGAAGAGCGAGCGGTAGTTGTCCTCCACGAAGTCGCGGTGGAACTTGTTCGGGGCGGCGACCCGAAGCGTCCCGCCCTCGACCCCGGCGGCACGGAGCGCGCCGAACCAGCGCCCGTACGTGTCCGGGTTGATCCGGGTGCGTAGGTACGCGTCCAGCCGCGCCCACAGGTCGTCCGTCGGTGGCTGCATCCTGGCGCTCGCGGGTGAATCCATGCGAGTCCCCCCGTTTCGAAGGCGCAATAGTGCCCGCCAGCCGCCGTCTCGGTGTCGAGGGGCGGTCGACTCTTCGCTCGGGCGACGAGGAGTCAGGAGGGCCAGTACGACGTGAGGCGGGAAATTAGCGAAGGTCGACTTCGGGGATCAAGGCCGAGTTGGCCGATCAGCGAAAGCAGGGCGGTTTCCGAGCATGGCGGGGAGGCCCCGCGCGCGCGACGATCGCGTGGCGCGCCGAAGTGCGCGTAAACCTTGACAGGAAACGGCTGATCGGGGAGGTTGCCGCGCCATGAAGCGGACTTATCAACCGAGCAAGGTCAAGCGGAATCGCGCCCACGGCTTCCGCAAGCGGATGAGGACTCCCGCGGGGCGCAACGTCATCAAGCGTCGGCGGGCGAAGGGGCGAAAGCGCCTCGCGACGTCGGCGCCGAAGAAGTAAGCGCGAGGTGAGGCTCTTGAAGGCGGCGCGGCTGCGGCGCCGCCGGGAATTCCTGGACGTCCAGCAGCGCGGCACGCGGCTCTACGCCGGAGAGGTCGTCGTCCTGTCGCGCGACGCCGGCGGCGATCGTCCGCGGATCGGGATCACGGTGTCGTCCAAGATCGCGAACGCCGTGGGGCGGAACCGCGTCAAGCGCTGGGTGCGCGAGGCGTACCGCGAGATCCAGGCCGAGCTGCCACCCGTCGATCTCGTCGTCGTCGCCCGCCGGGGCGCTGCCTCCATGGGGCTCGCGGGCGCGCGGCGGGCGCTCGCCGCCGCCCGCGACACCCTCGCCGCCGGGAGGCGGGCGTGATCGGGCGGGCCCTCGTCTTCCTGGTGCGCGTCTACCAGCGGGCCATCGGCCCGCTCCTGCCGCGCGCCTGCCGTTTCTACCCGAGCTGCTCGGAGTACGCCGCGACCGCCATCGGGCGTCACGGCGCGGCCCGCGGGAGCGTGCTCGCCGCGCGCCGGCTGCTCCGCTGCCACCCTTTCCACCCCGGCGGCATCGACCCGGTGCCCGACCGCTGAGCGAGGTTTCCCTTGGGGAACGACACCCGCCGCATCCTCATCGCGACCGTCCTGTCCGTGGCGGTCGTCTTCGCGTGGCAGAAGTTCTTCGCGCCGCCGCCGCCTCCTCCCGTTGCCGCGCCGGCCGAGGGGTCGAAGCCCGCCACCCCCGAGGCGCCGCTGCAGGCGAAGGCTCCTCCGGCCCAGCCCGCCGCTCCTGCGCCCGCTCCTGCGCCGCCCCCGGGCGCGCCAGAGGAGACCGTGGCGCTCGAGAGCACCGAGTTCACCGCCACGCTCTCGTCGTGGGGCGGCGGCCTCCAGCACCTCGTCCTCAAGGGAGACAAGTTCCGTCGCGAGCAGGACGGCCGCACCGTCCAGATCGACCTCGTCCGGATCGCCCCCGGCCAGCCCTACCCGCTCTCGCTCGTCGCCTCGCCGGAGCTGGGAGGCGCCGCCGACCCGGGGTCGGACCCGGCCGCGCGCGGGCCGATGCGGATCACCGGCCGGGACGCGCGGTCGGTCACCTTCGAGGGGCGCATCGGCGCCCTGGAGGTGAAGAAGACGATCCGCCTCACCGGCCGCCCTTACGAGCTCGCGGTGGACCTCGCCGTCTCCGGGGCCGCGCGGAGCGGCGCGGTGAGCATCCTCTACCCGGGCGAGGAGCCACCCGACGCGAAGTCGGGCGGGCTCCTCTCCGGCCCGTCGCTCGATCACATTCACCCGGTGTGCCGGGCGGGCGACAAGACCGAGCGCTTCAACGTGGACGGCAGCGACGCGGGCGCGTCGGTCCCGGGCGCGGTCGACTGGGTTGGGCTCGATCAGCAGCACTACTTCGTGTCGGCGATCCTCCCCCCGCAGCCGCTCGGGAGCTGCAGCCTCTCGCGGGGGCCGGTGAAGGGGAGCTCCCTCACCACCTACGCGATCCCCCTGGAGGCCGGCGGGCGCACCATATCACTGATAGTGTACGGCGGCCCGAAGAACCTCGACACCCTCCGGTCGTACGGGCGCGGGTTCGACACCGCCATCGACTACGGCGCGGTGGCCAACGTCTTCGCGTTCTTCGCCCGCATCCTGCTCTACGTGCTGCGCTGGCTCGAGACCCTGGCGCACAACTGGGGCATCTCGATCATCCTCCTCACGCTCATCGTGAAGGTGGCGATGTACCCGCTCACCGCGAAGCAGATGCGCTCGATGCAGGAGATGAAGAAGCTCCAGCCCGAGATCGAGAAGCTCAAGGCCAAGTTCGGCGAGGATCGCGAGCGCCTCAACGCGGAGACGATGAAGCTGTACCAGCAGCACAAGGTGAACCCGCTGGGCGGGTGCCTGCCGATGCTGATCCAGCTTCCCATCTGGTTCGCCCTCTACGCGGCGCTCCAGACCTCGGTGGAGCTGTACCGGGAGCCGTTCCTCTGGCTCAAGGACCTGACGCAGCACGACCCCTTCTACATCCTGCCCGCCGCCACCGGCATCGCGAGCTTCGTGACGCAGAAGATCTCGCCCCAGCCGGCCGACAGCAGCCAGGCGAAGATGATGCTCTACTTCATGCCGGCGCTCTTCACGGTGATGATGGTGGGCGTGCCCGGGGGGCTCACGCTCTACATCTTCGTGAACAGCGTGCTGTCGATCGCGCAGCAGCAGTACATGATGCGCCGGAGCGCGGCGGTGACCGCGCCGGCCAAGGCGTGACCGGGGTTCCTCCCGATCAGGAGGCGGCATGGACGAGCACCAGGGGGCCGGAGCAGCGCCGCCGCGCGAGGCGCCCGAGAAGGTCCGCAAGGCGCGCGAGTTCTGCGAGGAGCTGGCGCGGCGCCTCGGCGCGGAGGTGGACATCGAGCTGCGGGAGACGCCCGAGGCGATCGGCGTCTCGCTGATGCCGCGCGCGGGCAAGGAGGCGAACCTCCCGTCGGGGCTCGTCGAGGCGTGGCAGTACCTCGTGAACCGGGTGGTCAACCCGCGCGCCGAGGGGCGCAAGTGGGTGAACCTCGAGGTGGGGGGATTCCGCGAGGAGGGAGACCCGGCCGTCAAGGCGATGGCCGAGCGGCTGGCCGCGGTGGCGAGACGGACGGGGAAGGTGCTGGCGGTCGCGCCCATCAGCGCGCGCGAGCGGCGGCAGATCCACCTCGCGCTCGTGGATGCCGAGGGCGTCACCACGCGGAGCGAGGGAGAGGGGATCTTCCGGCAGCTCCTCATCGTGCCGGAGAAGAAGGCGGCGCGGACGCCGGAGTCGGGGTAGCGGTGGCGAAGCCCAAGACGAAGGACGAGAAGCTCTTCAGCGCGGCGGTGCTGCGGCGGTCGTTCGAGCTGCAGAACGCCGAGTACCGCCCGGGCTTCCGGTTCGTCTACGAGGGCGTGCTCCGCGATCTCGGCCTCGAGGAGGCGGAGGTGGACGCCTACCTCGAGCAGCACCGCGAGGACGTCGAGAAGGCGATCGGCCGCAGGGGCCGCTGAGCCGCCCGCGCCGGCGGGGGCACGGGCGTTCCACGTGGAACGGGAGCGAGTCGGATGGACCGGGCGTTCCACGCGGCGCTGGAGCGGGGCATCGAGGCGCTGGCGCTCCCCGTGGACGCGGAGGCGAGGCGCCTGCTCGACCGCTACGCCGACCGCCTCCTCGTCTGGAACCGGAAGGTGAACCTCACCTCGATCACCGATCCGGCGGAGGTCGCGGAGAAGCACCTCGTGGACAGCCTGCTGCTCCTGCCGCTCATCGATGGCGCGCGGACGGTCCTCGACGTGGGCTCGGGCGCCGGGCTGCCGGGCGTCCCGCTGGCCTGCGCGCGGCGCGACCTCGCCGTCACCTGCTGCGACTCGGTGGCGAAGAAGGTCGCCTTCGTGAAGGCCGTCGCGGTCGAGCTGGGCGTGGACGTGCGTGCGGTCGCGGTCCGTGCCGCGGGCGAGCCCGAGCGAGAGCGGCTGCCCCGGGCCGACGCGGTGGTGAGCCGGGCCCTCGCCGATCCCGGTCAGTGGGTCCCGCTCGGCGTGCGGTACCTCGCGGACGGCGGGATCCTGTTCGCGATGCTGGGGCGAGAGGTCGATCGCGCGGCGCTGGAGCGGGTCGGCGCGGAGAACGGGCTCGAGCTGGTCGGGCTCGACCAGTACGAGCTCCCGCTCTCGAGGTCGGCGCGCGCCGTCGCCCGGTTCCGGCGCAGGTAGCGGACGCCGGCGGGAGCCGGCCAGGCGCGCGCCGGTTCAGCGCGGCGGAGAGGGAACGGCCGGAGGCGGCGGGACGGCCGAGGTCGGCGCGGAATGCGCCTGCGCCTGGGTCGATCGCTGCTGCTCCTGTGCACGGGCGCCGGCGGTCTCGAGGACGGCTGCACCGACGACGGCGCTCGCGCCGGCCGCTGCCGCGGGAGAGGCGGGTCCGGTCTTCGGCTCGCAGACGCAGCCGGCAGAGCTCATGATCAGGACCACGGCGGAGAGGCGCATCCCGAGCTTGTCGCAGTTCGCGACGCATTCGTCGGCGAGGCCCCGCGAGAGCGTCCGCCCGGAGCCGATGGCGCTGTCGACGGCACAGGCCGACGAGCTGAGGGCGAGGGCAGCGAGGAGATGGCGGCGCATGGGCGGTCTCCGGGCGAGGGTTGCCCGACGAGACCACACGGGGCGGGCGGTGTCACGCAGCGGAAGTCCGCAGTGAAGAGCCGTGCATCGAGGGAGGTTGCACCTCGGTCCGGGCTGGCGAGCCGGCCGAGATAGGCGAGAAGGTGGCTGCCATGGAACGGAGCGCCGGGGAGAGGAATGCCGCGGGACCGGGGATGGACGGAGGCCGCAGAGCGCCGGGAGCGGGCCTCGCCCGAGGAGGGGAGCGCATGCGAGGGCTTGCCGCCTCCACTTCGGCCCATGTTGGAAGGAGTCCGGCCGGGCAGCGGCGACCGCGTAGATGCCGGCGGAGCCCCCTGTAGCGGTTCCGGGTGCTCACGACGGTTCCGGGCGTCGGAGACGATCCCCACGCACTGCGCGAGCGACGAGGGAGAGGGCCGCGCACGGCGCGAGGGCGCCGGCACCGGCGAGCCCGCCGAGATGGACGAGGGCAATGTGGCTGCCATGGAGCAGAGCGCCGGGGAGAAGCATGCCGTGTGAAGGAGGGCGGACGGAGGCCGGCAGAGCGCCGGGAGCGGCCCTGTCCCGAGGAGCGGAGCGCATGCGAGGGCTTGCCGCCTCCACTTCGGCCCACGTCGCAAGGAGTCCGGCCG
>Ga0335084_10006425_pt1 | contig 11691 bp, 8 predicted proteins | sample Lox_Sample_44_FD_206721 | JGI IMG/M metagenome (GOLD analysis project Ga0335084, IMG submission 206721) | Soil microbial communities from Loxahatchee National Wildlife Refuge, Florida, United States - Lox_Sample_4.4 | ecosystem: Environmental > Terrestrial > Soil > Wetlands | place: USA: Florida...
TGCTTGTCATGAGCGTCCTCCTGGAAAGTTGTCTGACAACTTGTTGTATTATATCTCACACCCTTCCCATGACAATAGGCCACTTCTCCCTTCGCTGACAGCCAAAAGCAAGTACGGGCTATCCCAAAAGGATGACCCGCAACTTCTCGTCGCGCAATGGCGCTCATCATTTCTTATATGCCATCATCACCCCATCCCGCACCGGGATGATAGTCGAAATCCAGTCCGGGTCATGCGTCAGGAGGCGCGTGAATTCGCGCACGCCCTCCGTCGCCTCCGAGCGATCTGCCTGGTCGAAGATGCGCCCGCTCCACAGGACGTTATCCGTGAGGAGCACCCCCGCCGGGCGCAGCTTTTTCTTAATGACCGGCAGCGCGGCCGGATAGTCCTGCTTCTCGATGTCGCAGAAGATCAGGTCGAACGGGCCGGGCGTGTCGCGCAGCGTGGCAACTGCCTCTGCCACATGGTATTGGATCAGATCGCGGTAGCCTAGCTGCGAGAGGTGCTCGGCAGCCATGTTGGAGAGCTTTTCATCCCACACCACATGGTGCACCACGCCTCCGCCATTTTCCTTGACAGCCTTTGCAAACCACGCAGTGGAATACCCGTAACCGGATCCCAGCTCGAAGACCGACTTTGCTCCGATCAGCCGGGCGATCTGGTAGCACGCGTATCCGGCCGCCGCATCGATGATCGGGAAGTCGGTTTTCCTGGCGTATTCCTCCATCTTCTGCATCTCGGTCTCCCGCGGGGGGACCAATCCGATAAGATAGTCTTGAACTGCTGCGTACTCCAATCCGTCAGCCACGTTTCCTCCGGTAAAGCGAGTCTCGCACGCGGTCCAGTGCCTGCTTCAGCGTGCGGCGCGTACAGCCAAAGTTCAGCCGGACGTAGCCCCGGCTGCTCTCTCCATAGATGCGCCCCTCTCCAAATGCCACCTTCGCCTCGTTCAGGAAGAATTCGTACGGCGTGCCTGTGATCCGTCCCTGCCGCACCAGCTCTCTGCAATCCAACCACGCCAGGTACGTGGCATCCGGCTTCGTGAGCCGCACATCGGGCAGGTACTCCCGGGCGTAGTCCACCACAAAGTCGCGGTTGGCCGTGAGATACGCAAGCAATTCATGCAGCCAATCGTCGCACTCGCCGGAAAAAGCCGTCCGCGCCGCGAACAGCCCCATACTGCTGACGTGCAGCCTGAGCTGATCGACCACACGCGCATATTGCGCGCGCAGGTCCGGGTTGGTTTGGTGCGAAAAACCGCTGAGATCCCGGGAACATTGAATGTCTTGGACGGGGAGACGAGCGTAATCGTCTGTTGGGCAATAGCCTTGGACTGTGCGGCTATCGGCGTGAACTTCTGGCCGCCGAGCAGCAGCTCCGAGTGTATCTCGTCCGAGATGATCACCACATCATTCTCCAGGCACATCTCTGCCATACGCCGGAGATCACGCCGCGAGTAGATCTGGCCTATCGGGTTGTGAGGATTGCAGAGGATGAAGACCCGGGCCTTGCTGACCTGCTTTTCAAACGCGTCCCAATCGATCTCATACCGCAGGATATTGCCTTTGGCACGTTCCAGCAGAGGCGCCTCATATTCCTTTATGCCGGTGTTCGCCTGGACAGAATGGAATTCATTGTAGACCGGCGGCTGGATCAGGTAGCCTTTCTTCCTACTCGCGCCGAACGCCCGGGCCGCGACATTGAAGCCGCTGACAATGCCGGTCACAGCCACCACCGAAGAGGGATCCACGCTCCACCCATAGAGGCTCTGCATCCGGCCCGCAACCGTCTCGGATAGCGCCTTTGAGGGCAGCTCATAGCCCAGGACGCCTTCGTCCACCGCCCTCCGCAATGCCGCCAGCACCGGCGGCGGCGCGCGGAAATCCATGTCGGCCACCCACAGCGGCAGTACATCCGGCGGATACCAGGTCCACTTGTTCACCCGGTCTGGACTGCGTCGGTCCGGCGCACGATCAAAGGAGTAAGTCACGCGTTGTTCCTCTCTCATGAAGAACGATGTCTGCCTGAAGGTCTATGCAGCGCCCCTCCGCCGCTTAGTCTTGCGGCTTGTATCTCACAATATATAGGGGCCGGCCCTTGGCTTCGTCATACAGCCGCCCGATATACTCGCCCAGGATACCCAGGGAGATCAGCTGCACGCCGCCCAGGAACAACACCGCGATCAGTGTGGTTGCCTGCCCGGTGAACTGCGGGATGCCCGCCATGCGCAGGTACACCACGATCGGGATCGCCAGGATCGCCACGCCCGCCGAGGCGAAGCCAAAGAACGTTGCCACCTGGAGCGGAAAGTACGAGAAGCTCGTGATCGCGTTAAGCGCCAGCTTGACCATCTTCTGGAATGGGTACTTGGTCACACCGCCGTACCGCGCCGCCCGCTTATACGGCACGCCGACCTGCCGGAATCCCACCCAGGCCGACATCCCGCGCGGGAAACGATGCCGTTCGGGCATCTGCTTCAGAACGTCCACTACCTTGCGGTCCATGAGGCGGAAATCGCCGGTGTCCACGGGGATCTTGACGTCCGTGATCCGGTAGATCAGCCTATAGAAGAAGGATGCCGTGACTTTCTTGAACCAGCTCTCTCCCTCCCGCTCGGCGCGCACCGCATAGACGACCTCGTAGCCTTCCTTCCACTTCTTCGCGAGCTCTAGGATCATCTCCGGCGGGTCCTGCAGATCGGCATCGATGATGATGACTGCCTGTCCGCGCGCAAAATCCCATCCCGCAGTGATGGCGATCTGGTGCCCGAAGTTGCGCGCAAAGATCACAGGCCTCACCCGGTAATCGTCCTGGGCCAGTTGCATGATTATTTCCGTGGAGCCGTCCGTCGAGCCGTCGTCGACCAGGATGAGTTCCCATGGCTCGTCGTTCGCATCCATGACCTCGCTGACGCGGCAGTACAGCTCCCGTAGGCTTTCATGCTCATTGTAGATGGGTGCAATGATGGAATAGGTGATGTTCATTGAGAGTTCTTCTTCGATTTGGAGGAAGCTGCCAGCGGTGAGGGATCCATGGCCGACTCGGCTTCAGGTTCCGCCAGCGGTACGTCCGAGGCAGGCGCCGCGACCGTGACTCCTTCATCGAAAGGTGGCAGCCCCAGCATCCTTCTCCGGAGGTATTTCCCCACGATGAGTGCGCTGGCAAGCACCGGGACCACGAGCAGGACGCCCAGGATGCCGCCCAGGATCAATGCGCAGATGATGGCGACAAACACCAGGCCTTCATGGAGGAGCACGCTTCGGCCAAGGACGCGCGGTTGCAGCCAGATGGTCTTGAAGGCATTGATCAATAGATAGACGCCCAGCGTCAGCGCGGCGAACCATAATGTCGACAGCCCGGGCAGCGTGCGCGATCCTTCCAAGTACGCGACCAACGTCGCCAACGCCGCGACCGCCGCCGGGCCGACCTCCGGGATCAGGTTCAGCATCCCTGCCAGCAGACCCAGGGCGATCGCCCCCGGCAGCCCGATGATGGCCCAACCCGCCGAATAGATTAGGCCGAGGATCAAGATCAGCCGCAGCTGGCCGCGCAGGTACTGCGCCCACACATCCCGGATATCGCGGTACAGCCGCCACAGATCATCCTGCTCGGCCGGCGGCGCCAGCTCGATGACCCAAGCCCGCAGTTGGTCCCACTCGGTCATCAGGTAGTATACGGTCATCATGATCACGACCGCCCATACCACGCCGCGCGACGTCATCTCCAGGAAGCGCAGCGCCTGGCTAGGCTGCGCCACGATCGGCCCGGTTTGGATCAGCACCGCCAGCGACGGCGCGAGCATCCGCAGGTCGAGCCGGAACAGCCCGAACTGCAACGGCGTGCCCAGCAGGAGCTGCAGATCGCCCACCGCAGATTGGAGGTCCGCGCGCACCGACTGGATCTGGTCAAGCATCAACGGCACGAGCGTGCCGATGGAGACGAACAGGATCAGCAGCGTGAGAAAGTAAATGCTGCGCGCGGCCGCCCTGCGGCTGAGATGGAAGCGCCGCATCAGCAGGCCCGCCGCCGGGCTGAGGACATAGGCGATCACACCCGCCACCAGCAGCGGCTTGATCAGCGCCCGCATGTACCACAGCAGCGCAGCCAGGACCACCAGGATGGCTGCCAGGACGATGTATCGAACTGTTGGGTCCCAGGTCCGGTGCATGCAGGCTACGTGGCGTCTTTCAGGACTTCCTTGAGAGCCTTCAGGTTTGGCTTCACGACCGGCGCTTCCGCCACCGCCTGCATGGCAGCTTTCACATCCTTGAGCCCGCTGCCTGTATTCATCACAAGGATCGGCTCGTCATCGTGAACGATTCCATCCCCAGCTGCGCGCACCAGTCCCGCGTATGCCGTCGCCCCGGCTGGTTCCGCGAAGATGCCCAATTTGCCCAGGTCTGCGATGGCCTTAAGGATTTCCGCATCCGACACCTTGACATAGGTTCCGCCCGTCTCTCGCGCCGCCCGTACCGCCCGTACGCCATCCCGCGGCAGGTCCACGGAGATACTGTCAGCGATGGTTTCCGCCGATACGGGCGTTATCTTCTCGCTGTTCGAGTGGAATGCCTGGGCAATGGCCGCGGAGCCTTCCGCCTGGACCCCGATCAGACGCGGCACACGGTTCAGCCAGCCCAGCGCTGCCAGGTCCTTGAATCCCTTATGGATGCCCGAGATGATGTTGCCGTCCCCCACCGACACGAAAACCGTCAGCGGCGGGTGATCCACACCCGTGCCGATCTGGCTGTGCCATGCCTCGTGCGCCGTGCGCCACCATTCCCAGATCTCGAAAGCCGCGGTCTTCTTGCCCTCCGCCGTGAACGGGTTGTAGCCGGTGTTGCGGCAGTACCATCCGAATTCGTTAGCCGCTTCGACGGTCAAGTCAAAGGCGTCATCATAGGTGCCATCCACCAGGATCACTTTGGCCCCGAAGATCAACAGTTGCGCCACCTTGGCTGGCGGTGCTGTCTTAGGCGCCAGGATGACCGCCTTCTGCCCCACGGCGGCCGCCATACCGGCCAAGGCCGCGCCGGCATTCCCCGTCGAGGCCGTGATCACCACCTCGGCCTGGATCTCACGGGCGCGTGCCACCACGATGGCGCTTGCCCGGTCCTTGAATGAAGCCGTCGGGTTGCCGCTCTCGTCCTTGAGCCATACATGCTTTAGCCCAATCCCCTGCGCCAGTCGGTCAAGGCTGAACACCGGTGTCCAGCCCACATGATGCAGCGGCGTCTCGCCGCCCGGGTATTCAGATACCGGCAGCAGCGGCAGGTATCGCCACAGTGAGAAATCGGTGCGCGACACGATGTCCTCGGGCTGGTACTTTCCCCGGATCCCCTCGTAATCCAGCACCACATCCAGGTTGCCGCCGTCCTTTGGGCACGTGTACGTCACCTGCCCCGGCAGGTACTCCGTGTTGCATAGTGAGCAGCGATAGCCGACGAATTTATTCATGGCCTGATTTTACCCTGTTCACCTGCAATCAAAGCGATGGAGGCTTCCGGCTTAAACAAACACGGAGGCCCTAGAAGGCCTCCGTGTCTCTGCGTCTCCGTGGTGAATGGCTATCTCAGGAACACAGGCTATTTCCTCACGACCCTGCCTGCTTTCTCTCCCACAGCGCCCGCGCGATCACCTCTTGATCTACGGGCAAGCGGTCAAAGCGGACGCCGACCGCGTGGTAGATGGCATTCGTGATGGCCGGCGTCGTCGGGATGCTCACCACCTCTCCCACGCCCTTCGCGCCGTACGGTCCCTCCGATGTCGGGTGCTCCACGATGATGGACGTGATCTCCGGCGTCAGCATGATGCCCGGGATGCGATACCGCGCCAGGTGGTCCGTCACCACGTATCCGTTCTCCACGATGAACTCCTCGGTCAGGCAGTTCCCAAGGCCCATCATCACACCGCCTTCTACCTGACCCTGCAATCCCAGAGGGTTCACGGCCGTGCCGACATCGTTCGCCGCCACAATGCGCAGCACGCGCACCTCGCCCGTCAGCGTATTGACCTCCACCTCCGCCGCCTGCGCCGCGAAGGAGAAGGCGAAGTGCATATCGCCGCCTGTACCCAGCGCCTGCGTCTTAGGCGCCTCGTATTCATACAGGGCTCGCGGCTGCTGACCCATCGCCTTCATCTCGCGGGCGGCCTCGCCCAGGTCCATCGAATGGCCGTTGGCATGAACGCAGCCATTCTCGAATCGGATCTGCTCCGGCTTCACATCGTACTTCTCGGCCATGGCCGCCGTGATCGCATTGCGCAGTGTCTTCGCCGCATAGCGCGAGGCATTGCCCGTCACATAGGTCTGCCGCGAGGCCGTCGTCGGACCGCCGTCCGGCGTCAGGTCGGTATCCATCACCAGCACGCGCACCTGCTCGGGCGGCACGCACATTTCCTCCGCCACAGCCATCCGCATGACAGTCACGAGGCCCTGTCCCAACTCAGCCGCCGAGCTGCGCACCTCCAACATGCCGTTATCATACAGCTCGAGGTCCGCCCCCGAGATATCCGCCGCTCCGCCGCCCAGCCCGGTGTTCTTGTAGGCCGAAGCGAAACCCCAGGCGTGGATCAGGTGCGGCTTGCCCGGCACCGCGTGTGGCTCGAAGATATGGCCCGCATTCACCCCGCACTTCTCCACCCCCAATCGCTGCATCTCCGCCTCGACCTTGTCGATACACTCCGTCAGCCCCACCGATTCCTTCAGCAGTTGCCCCGTATTGGTCAGGCTGCCGACGCGCAGCGCGTTCATGCGACGCAGCTCAACCGGCTCCACGCCGAGTTTTTCGGCGAGCATGTCCATCATCGACTCGACCGCGAACGCAGATTGGGTCACGCCGAACCCCCGGAATGCGCCCGCCGGCGGATTATCCGTGTACATGGCGTAGCAGTCGGCACGCACATGCGGGATATCATACGGCCCGGCCGAATGCGTCGTGGCTCGTGTCATCACCTTGTCGCCTAACGAGGCGTAGGCACCCGTATCGCCGTATAGCTCGGTCTCGACGGCCACCAGACGGCCGTCCTTTTTCGCGCCGACCTTCACCCGTATCTGCGTGGCGTGGCGCTTGGGATGCACCATCAGGCTTTCATGCCGGTCGAAGAGCAGCTTGACGGGCCGCCCGGTTACGTTCGCCAGCATGGCCGCGTGGATCTGGCCCGCGATATCTTCCTTGCCGCCGAACCCGCCGCCCATCAACTGCCCGACGATGCGGACCCGCTCTTCGGGCCAGCCGAGCACCCGCGCCACCTGCGTGCGGTCCTGGTACGGGATCTGCGAGCCGACATAGACCTCCATCCGGCCGTCCGGCTTCGGCACAGCGATGCTGCACTCCGGCTCGAGAAAGGCATGATCGGTGATGGGCGTGTGGAAGGTATGCTCCATCACAACCTCGGATTCGGCAAAGCCCTGCTCCATGTCACCTTTGCGTACCTTGATGTGTTTGAGCTGGTTGCCACTTTCATGGATCTGCGGCACGCCCTCCAGTCTGGCCTGCACCGGGTTGCTGATCACCGGCTGCATGTCAAACTCCGCCTCGATCAGCGATACCGCCTGCTCTGCGATCGCTTCCGTCTCCGCCGCCACGATTGCCAGCGCATCGCCGACATATCGGACCCGCTCGCCAATATCGACCATCACCGGCCAGTCATAGACGACCAATCCGTGGTTGTGCTCCGCAGGAATATCCTTCGCCGTCAGAACAGCCACGACGCCGGGCAGCGCCTTCGCCTTCGAGATGTCGAGGCTCTTCAGGAACGCGTGGGGAACCAGCGCCCGTCGCACTTTCGCGTGCAGCATGCCCTCGAACTCAAGGTCGTCGGTATAGATCGCCGTGCCCGTCACCTTCTCGACTGCATCCGGCCGCCGTACGCTTCGGCCGACGACGTTCGCCGCGTGGATCGAGTCCGGGATAAAGGGCGGCTTCACCGGCTGACCGGTCTGAATGGATTCCGCCGCCGCCAGGATCGCGTTCTCGATGGTCTGATAACCCGCGCAGCGGCACAGCGTGTCCTTCAGCGCCACGCGGATATCCTGCTGCGTCGGGTTCGGATTCCGCTTCAGTAGGGCATATGAGGTCATGATCTGCCCGGGAATGCAGAACCCACACTGCACCGCGCCGTGCTCAATGAACGCCTCCTGCAAAGGATGCAGAACTTCATCAGTCTTCGTTCCATTCTGCCCTGCTTGCTTGTTCTTCCGCAATCCCCTTCCGAATTCCGCGGTCAGCCCTTCGATGGTCAGCACATCCTTGCCCTCCGCCCTCTCCGCCGGATACATGCAGGAGAGCACGGGCTCACCGTCCACCAGAACCGTGCACGCGCCGCACTCCGACTCCTCGCACGCGATCTTCGTGCCGGTCAGGTGCAGCCGCCGCCTCAATAGCGCCGCCAGTGTTTCGCCCGGCATCGCCGGGATTGCGTACTGCCTGCCATTTACAGTAAGAGAAAGTTGTGTGTTTATCATCATCGTCACCGTCTTCATCCCATAACGAAGCTACCAGAGGAACACAGAGGAACAGCATGCACGCTTCATTTGGCTCTTTCCCACGCTGTCGTCAGCGTATCCTGGAACAGCGACTCCACCAGGAACCGCCGGTAATCCGCGCTTGCCCGCCGCGCGCTAGACCGGAATCTGACCTCATCCAGCAGCGCTGTCAGACCTGCCTCCATTGCCGCAGAATTAAACGGCGTGCCGCACAGTGCCGCCTCTGCCGCCCGCGCCCGGAACGGCGTCGACGACCCCGGCCCAACCGCCACATGGATATCCTTTATTGACCTGCCGTCGCGCTCCAGCCAGACCGCCAGGTTAATGATCGGCAGGGCCACTCCCTGCGGTCGCATGATGCGTTTGAAACACGAAGCGACCGGCATGCCCTCGTAGGCCCTAACGTAGAACCCCACCAGCACTTCCTCACCGTGCTTAAGCGATGATTTCCCTGGTCCAACGAATAGGCTGCCAAATGGCTGCCGCCGTACCCCGGTTGGCCCTGCGATTTCCGCCTCCGCCTCCAGCGCCAGCAGCGCGATTGTCCCATCGGCAGCTGGGAGCGCGTGGGCTACATTGCCGCCCAAGGTCGCCACGTTGCGGACCTGCGGACCGCCGACCAGGTCGCAGGCCTCCACCAATGCCCGCGCGTATGCAGCTGTCAGCGGGTTCCGCACCACCTGGTTCAGTGGCAGCGCCGCGCCGATGAAGAGATACGCCTCGCGCCGCTCCAGCAGCCTCATCTCTGGCACGGTGCTTAGGTCTACAACTGTCTGAACGGGGGAATGTCGCCCCTGCTCCAGGTCGAGCAGCAGGTCTGTGCCTCCGGCGAGCGGAACAGCCAGGCCCGGCCCGGATTTCAGGGCCTCGACAGCCTCAGCGATCGACGCCGGTCGAACATAGTTTTGCCAAAGGTTCATGTGGCACCACCTTTTCTGGAAGGACGGCGGCACTTTTCGAGGGACGCTTGGCCCACGCCGTGGCGCCACTTACTCACGCCGCGACCACCGAACCAATGGAATTGTATTGTACTACGCTCCAGTATACAGGAACCTGGACCCGGCCGTCAGAGGATATGTAATCGAAAACGCATGATACTCATCGGGTTTGTCCACTCTCAACAATTCGCGGTCCCGGCTCTCACGAAGTTCAACAAAATACGGATAACTTCACTTCGCGGCCGGGTTATCATAATAAACAGGACTGCAAGCCGCGGCACCTGGAAGACCGGCCGTACAATCACATCCAGATCGACGAACGCCGCCGTCCTGTCGCAATCTTGAGGAGTTGGACAATCACAAAAGGAGAATGGACATGAGACAAGGTAGCAGTGCAGGTTGCTTCACAGCGGCCGTCGTAGCGTTTTCGAGATTCTTCCTGTTCTTTGCCTGGATCGCCCGGCCCGTTGCTTTCCAGGCGGTCTTCGGCGGCTCCTGGATCCTCCCGTGCCTGGGCATCATGGTCCTGCCCTTCACGACATTGATGTACGTGATCCTGGTCACCAATGGCGGAGTTGCCGGGTTCGACTATGTGTGGCTGGCTCTCGCCGTGTTGCTTGACCTCGCCGGTGCGGGTGCTGCCGCCGCCAATAACCGCAATTACATCCCGCAGGGTGTCCCGGGTTCCCTGCCGCCCACATCCACACCCTAGTAGCGCTCGTTGATCTCCAGCCTCTTTCGACGACTGCCCCGGTTTGTGACCGGGGCAGTCGCATTCTTGTGCCAGGGCGTTCGACGCTCGGTGCCAATCATGTCTGCAGACGGAACACAGGCGCGCTACTTCGCGGCGGCAGGCTCATCCGCGCTCACTCCGGCCATGAGCAACCCGATCTTCTCGGACACGGCTTCCTGCCGCGGGATAATTTCCATGATTCGGCCCTCGTAGATCACCGCCACGCGGTCGGAAAGCGCCAAGATCTCATCCAGATCTTCCGAGATCAGCAGGATCGCCGTTCCGGCCTCCCGCTGCGCCAGCAGTCGCTGGTGGATGTATTCGGTTGCGCCGATGTCGACCCCGCGCGTCGGCTGCGCCGCTACCAGCACCCCCGGCTTGCGTGATAGTTCACGCGCCATGATCAGTTTCTGGATGTTTCCCCCGGACAGATTCTTCAGCGGCGTCTCGAGGCTGGGTGTCTTCACGGTGAACTCCCGTACCAGATCCACCGCGTGAGATTGCATGCTCGCAAAATTGAGAAAGACGCCGCGCGTGTATTGTGGCGCGGAATGATCGTGCAGGTAGATGTTCTCCTCGACCGAGAACTCGCGGATGGCGCCATCGCGCATGCGCTCCTCCGGGATATATGCCATCCCCGCCGCGACCCTTTGGTTCAGGTTCGAATTCGTGATGTCCTGCTCGCCGATCAGGATCCTTCCGGCCGTGGCCTTGCGCATCCCCGCCAGGCACTGGGCCAGCTCGCGCTGGCCGTTGCCGGATACGCCCGCCAGGCCCAGGATCTCTCCCGAATGGATTTCCAGGTCGATCCCGTGCAACGACTCCGCCCCGCGATCGCCCATGGCCTTCAGCCCCTGGACCTTGAGCCTCGCCTCACCCGGATTGACCGGTCGCGGCTGCAGCCGTTTGAGGTCGCGCCCCACCATCATCTTGACCAGCTCGTCGCGCGTCACTTCCTTCGTGGGGCGCGTGCCGATCATCCTGCCGTCGCGCAGCACCGTGATGCGGTCGCTGATGTCCATGACCTCGCGCAGCTTGTGCGAGATGAAGACCAGCGAATGTCCTTCCCCCAACATTCGCCGCAGCGTCGTGAACAGGTCGCTGACCTCCTGCGGCGTCAGGACGGCCGTCGGCTCATCCAGGATGATCAGGCTCGCGCCGCGGTACAGCGCCTTCATGATCTCCACGCGCTGCTGCTCCCCCACTGAGAGCTGCCATAGATAAGCCCGCGGGTCCACCTTCAGGCCGTACGCCTCAGCCAGCTCGTCGATCCGCTGCGTGACCTTGTAGAGGTCGAGCAGCGGTCCGCGCGACGAGCGGAGTCCAAGCGCCACGTTCTCCGCCACAGTCAGCGTCGGCACGAGCATGAAATGCTGGTGGATCATGCCGATCCCGGCGCGGATCGCATCCTTGGGAGAACGGAAGGTGTGCGGCTTCCCGTCGATGAGGATTTCGCCCTCGTCCGGCTGATACAAACCGTAGAGCTGCCGCATTAGTGTGCTCTTGCCGGCCCCGTTCTCGCCCAGTAGCGTGTGCAC
>Ga0335084_10006426_pt1 | contig 11691 bp, 12 predicted proteins | sample Lox_Sample_44_FD_206721 | JGI IMG/M metagenome (GOLD analysis project Ga0335084, IMG submission 206721) | Soil microbial communities from Loxahatchee National Wildlife Refuge, Florida, United States - Lox_Sample_4.4 | ecosystem: Environmental > Terrestrial > Soil > Wetlands | place: USA...
TGGACAGAAAGACGGAACGACTTCAACTTCATCACCACAGGCCGGGATGACGATGTCGATTGACGGCTGGCCGGGTTTCCATGGGAACGAACGAACACGGGGAGCGAGCACGGCAAAGTTACGTTGAATCGTTGAACACACGTCTAGTAATGCGCTGAACATAGAAAACTCTTTTCTTTCTACAGTAGAAGTAACCAGTGTTTATGCGGGTAAATGCACAGTGTGCAGTGTGCGGAATGCGTTTCCACTTAGATTCTACTTACAGTTTCCAATAACTCCGCAAGTGCCGTCAGTCCAGCGGGTTAGATTAAGTAGTTCTTCCTTGCCAAGGTTCAGGCGTGAGTTCGATTCTCATAGGCCGCTCCATTCCTTCCAAACGGTTCGGTAACCTCCTTCGATTCCCAAAGTTCCAAAATGGTTCGCAAGCTTGACGCGATCTTAGAGGTGCTGCGCCGGGCAGTCACTGTGCGCCCTCCGCTCGAAGTGCGAATTCGGGGCCTTGTATACTTGCGGGATGAAACTAGCCGTGCAAAGCCGCCGCAAAGTGTACGGACAACAGCTGGCGCATGCGCGCCGCCAGCCGCATCGGGAATGCTGCGGAATTCTGGGCGGGCAGGACGGACTGATCACACGAGCATTTCCCGCGAATAACGTTGCGGCCGATCCGGTCAGGAACTACGAGATTGCAGCCAAAGAGATCGTGCAGTTGATCGGAGAACTGCGCAAGAGGCGGCTGGAGTTTTTGGGCATTTACCACTCGCATCCGCATTGGCTGGACGCGAACGAACCTTCGCCCAAAGACATCGCGCTGGCGTACTCTTCGGAAGCGATCTATTTCATCGTCACGCCCACGCCGTACGCGACCACGCCCATCCGAGCATTCTCGATCCGGGACGGGCGCGCGCTGGAGCTTGAGATTCAGATCTTGCCCTGAGGCAAAGGCGCAGAGGCAACTGGTTTGTCGAGCCAGCGACAATCCGGCCCAATAGGTGCTTGAGGCCGCGTTCAAGGGATGATGACTCTGCGGACGCCGGATTCGTTCTGCTCCCATGCGCTCTCGATCTCAGCGAGAGGCACGCGAGTTGTGGCTACCTGCAGGTCTCCATGTGCGGCATGAGCCATGATCCGCTGGAGTGCGTCAACAAGGACATCACGGGGCGGAACCCCCGCAGTACCGAGAACAGTTAGAGCGGTGCTGCGCAAGACGGCGGCGGGCAGGGAGATGGTCGAGCCGGCACTTTCGCCGACCTGGATCAAGCGAATCTCGGATCCAATGGAGGCGAAGCCAGACTTCGTCATCGCGGAGAGAAACACTTCGGTAGGCTGGCCCCACAGGAAATCAATCACGACCTGGAACCCCGATTCACCGGCTTCTCGAACGAAAAATTCCTTCAACTCTTCTGCGGAGGAGTCCAGCCGAATGATGGCGTCAGCTCCGTGCTGCAGCAACGATTGCAAGACTTGCGGGTTACGCCCGGCGGCGACGATGCGAGCGGCTCCCAGGAGGCGGGCTATCTTCACGGCCAAGCGCCCGGTGACTCCCGTGGCGCCGAGGATGAGGACGTTTTCGCCCGGAGCCAATTTTGCGCGGAAGGTGAGGGCGAGCCAAGCTGAAACGCCGGGATTAGGGAGGGCGGCGGCAAGTTCGTCAGTCAATCCGGCAGGAACCGGAAAAACGAATGCCTTGGGCACTACGGTTAGCTGCGCTATCGCACCGTAAGGAGCGCGGCATCCGCCGAAGAAGACTCGTTGCCCGTCAACGAGGAGTCCGACGCCGTCCGTGCCACAGATAAAAGGTGCTGCCGGACTGGCGTAGTGTGACCCACGTGCCATTTGCATGTCGACAGGTTTTAGGGATGCGGCAAGCACCTGGACGACGACTTCGCCCTCGCCCGCGACCGGATCCGGAAACTGGTCAAAGCGAGGTGGCTTTCCGAGGTTGTGGACGACAGCGGCGTACATGATCTCAGTTGTGCTCAGCGTGTTGCAGCGAGATCTTACCTCATGTTCGGGTTAGGCGAAGTCTTTCACTTTCGCACCTGGATCCTGATGGTCTATCTATGGCAGTTGGTGAGTGTTTGCGGGCTCAACCGCCTGTAACACACGGGAAATGAGACTGGCGTAAGGATAAAGATCGGTCTGGACGAATACGGCTCGGGGCGGTAGTGTCACAAAACTCGCCTGCGCTGGACGCCCGCCCGCAGTTCGCCGGCATGAAGGAGATTGTTTATGAGCTCGTCGGGCCTCCCAGCAGTTTCGAAAACAGCCGATCCGGAGTCTCTTGCAAACCTGGCGCAGCAGTACGGCATCGCCAGCGGGCACCTGGCCAAAACGCTGCGTGCTTTGTACGAGAGGCACCTGCTGTTCGATAACGGTGTCGACCCCGCGGTGACGAACGCACGGGAGCACTACGAGGCGTTTGCGCGGTCGATCCGGGACATCCTGGCGCAGCGATGGGTACACACGCGCAAAACTTACCAGAATGCGAATCCGAAGCGCGTGTACTACCTCTCGATGGAATTCCTGATCGGAAAATCACTGGCGAATAACATCACGAATCTTCTGCTCGATCCAGTGGTGAAACAGTTGATCGATGAACGAGAGGTCGATTGGTTGGAGCTGCTGTTGAAGGAGCCTGACGCGGGGCTGGGCAATGGCGGACTGGGACGGCTTGCCGCGTGTTTCCTGGACTCGCTCGCTACGATGCAGCTTCCGGCGATGGGATATGGGTTGCGGTACGAGTATGGAATGTTCAAACAGAAGATCGAAGACGGCTGGCAGCATGAGGTGCCGGACAACTGGCTGCGGCACCCGGATCCCTGGGAAATCGCGCTCCCGTATGCGCGCGTGAGCGTGAAACTGAATTGCTCTTTCATCCTGCGCGACGGAGCCTTGCGGGCGATTGCCGGGCGCGACTCGTATCTGTACGGGATTCCGTATGACCGGCCGGTTGTGGGATACGGCGGCAACAACATCAACACGCTTCGATTGTGGGCGGCAGCGGCGCCGGATTATTTCGATTTTCAAGAGTTCAGTTCCGGTGACTTCGTTGGAGCGCTGGCCGAGACGCTGGCGGCGGAGTCGATCACGCGGGTGCTGTACCCGGACGACTCGACGAGCGTGGGGCAGGCACTGCGGTTTGTGCAGGAGTATTTCCTGGTGGCGTGCTCGCTGGCCGACCTGGTGCGCCGCTTCCGTCATCACAATCAAGCGTGGGCAGAGTTTCCGGAGAAAGTGGCGATCCAGCTCAACGACACGCATCCGACGATGGCGGTGCCGGAACTGATGCGCATTCTGCTGGATGAAGGAAACCTGGGCTGGGACGAGGCGTGGAACATCACGACGCGGACACTTGCGTATACGAACCACACACTGCTCCCCGAGGCACTGGAGAAATGGCCGGTGGAATGGTTCTCGACCGTGGCGCCGCGGCTGCTGGAGATGATCTACGAGATCAACCGTCGGTTTCTGGACGACGTAAGGCGGGAGCACCCAGGGGACGACGAACTGGTGCAGCGAGTCAGCCTGATCGAGGAAGGGGAAGTGCGCAAGGTGCGCATGGCGAACCTCGGAATTGTGGGGTCGCACAGCACGAACGGAGTTGCCGCGATCCATTCCCAGTTGCTCCGCACGACCACGGTGCGCGATCTCGCCGAAATTTTTCCGGAGCGGTTCAATAACAAGACAAACGGGGTAACGCCCCGCCGGTGGCTGCGCCTATGCAACAAACCGCTTGCGCGCGCCATCAGTGACGCGATCGGTGAGCGTTGGATCCTGGACTTGGGCGAATTGTCGCGTCTAAAGCCGCTTGCGGACGACGCGGGTTTCCGGGCGCGAGTGCTGCAGGCACAGAAGGAGTGCAAGGCGGAATTCGCGAAGTGGTTGAAGACCACGTCGGGAGTGGAAGTTGATCCAGAGAGCGTATTCGATTCGCAGGTAAAACGAATCCACGAATACAAGCGGCAATTGCTGAACGCGCTGCGGATCGTGGTGCTCTACAATCGCCTGCGCGACAATCCGAACGCTCCCATGCCTCCGCGAACGTTCTTTTTCGCGGGGAAAGCCGCCCCGGCTTACCGGTTGGCGAAGCTGATCATCAAATTCATCAATAACCTGGCGGCGACGATTGATGCCGATCCGAAGGTGAAAGGGCGGCTCCAGGTGATGTTCCTGCCAGACTACCGGGTGACGGTTGCGGAACATCTGATCCCGGCCAGCGATGTCTCAAATCAGATTTCGACGGCGGGATACGAGGCCAGCGGCACCAGCAATATGAAGTTCATGATGAACGGGGCGCTTACGATCGGAACGCGTGACGGTGCGACCATCGAAATGGCGGAAGCCGCGGGCGAAGAAAACTTCTTCCTGTTCGGACTTACGGCGCAGCAGGTGGCGGATAGCCGGGGCTGGTACAGTCCGCAGTGGCACTACGAAAACGAAGCGGAAACGCGGACAGCGCTGGACATGATCTTCTCGGATTATTTCAGCCGCAACGAACCGGGGATTTTCGCGCCGCTGCGCGACACACTCTTGACGCACGGCGATTTCTATATGCATCTGGCGGACCTCAAAGCGTACCTGGAGGCCGACCGCCGACTCTGTGAACTGCTTTTGGATCCGCATCAGTGGGCGCGAAAGGTCATTTTGAACATCGCGGCGTCGGGACACTTTTCGAGCGACCGGACGATCGGCGAATATAACTCGGAGATCTGGAAAGCCGCACCGTGTCCGGTGCAATAATAGGAATCTATGACTGACGCGACAGCGCAAGCAAGTGGCATCTCACCGATTGCCGGCAAGCCGGCGACGAAGAACATGCTGATCGACGTAGCGAAGTTGGAGCGCGACTACTTCGAGAAGAAGCCGGACGTCGCCGATTCCACCCAGTTAGTGAGTTTCGGCACCAGCGGGCATCGCGGCACGCCATTTCTGGGCACGTTCACCGAGGCGCACATCCTGGCGATCACACAGGCGATTTGCGAATATCGCCGCCAACACGGCACGGACGGCCCGCTGTATATGGGCAAAGACACGCACGCAATTTCGGGTGCGGCACAGCGGACCGCGCTGGAGGTGCTTGCTGCGAACGGTGTGGAGACGAGGATTCAACGCGGTGATGGGGTGACGCCGACTCCCGTGGTGTCTCACGCGATTCTGACATACAACCGCGGCCGCAAGGAGCACCAGGCCGACGGCATCGTGATCACGCCCTCGCACAACCCGCCGCGCGACGGGGGGTTCAAGTACAACCCGCCCAACGGCGGTCCGGCCGATACGGATGCCACCAACTGGATTCAGAACCGCGCCAACGACTTGCTGCGGGAGGCGAATGCCCCGGTCAAAAGGATGCAATTGGCCGCGGCGATGAAGGCCAGCACAACGAAGGAAGAGGATTTTGTGCAGCCGTATGTAAAAGACCTGCGAAGCGTCATTGATATGGAGGCGATTCGAGCGGCCGGATTGAAGCTGGGGGTGGATCCGCTGGGCGGAGCCTCTGAGCCGTATTGGGAGCCGATCAATGCCAGTTACGGACTCAACATCAAGGTGGTGAATCCCGTTCTTGATCCTACCTTCTCGTTCATGACGGTGGATCACGACGGCGTGATTAGAATGGACTGCTCGAGTCCGTACGCGATGGCGCGGCTCGTGGGTCTGAAGGACCAGTTCCAGTTGGCGTTCGGCAACGATCCAGACGCGGATCGGCACGGCATCGTGACGCCGTCGTCGGGATTGATGAACCCAAATCACTATCTGGCCGTGGGCATCCAATACTTACTGACACACCGGAAGCAATGGGCGCAGAACGTGGTTGTGGGCAAGACCCTGGTCAGCAGCGGCTTGATTGATCGAGTGGTTGCGAAGCTTGGACGCAGGTTGTCGGAGGTCCCGGTCGGGTTCAAATGGTTCGTGGGTGGTTTGTTCGATGGCTCATTCTGCTTCGGTGGCGAAGAGAGTGCGGGAGCGAGCTTTCTGCGGCGGGACGGGACGGTGTGGACTACAGACAAGGACGGCCTGATCCTGGGTCTGCTGGCAGCTGAGATTACTGCGGTGACGGGGAAGGATCCGGGCCAGCACTTTCGAGAATTGGTGGGAGAATTCGGAATGCCGTACTACACACGAATCGACGCGGCGGCAACGCCCGCTCAGAAAGCGAAGCTACAAAAATTGGCAGCGTCCGACGTGAACGAATCGCAGCTTGCGGGCGAGGCCATTGAGAGCAAACTGACGCGCGCGCCGGGCAACGGAGCGTCCATTGGCGGGCTAAAGGTGGTGAGCGCGGGGGGCTGGTTTGCGGCGCGGCCGTCGGGGACCGAGAATATCTATAAGATCTACGCCGAGAGCTTCCGCAGCGAGTCGCACTTGAGCGCGATAGTGACCGAAGCCCAGGAAATCGTGAATCACGCGTTGAGCTAGCATCTTCCCGGATTGGCTAAATTTCCTGCGCTGTTTTCCTCAGCCTCTGCAAAAGTCCGCCTGTATCGATGGGAAATTCCGGTTAGAATCCGCGATAAGCACCCATGAACACTTTGCGAATTGCCGTGGGCAGCACACGCCATCCCAAGGTGAATGCGGTGCGCGATGCCTGTGCGTCGTTTGCGGGACTGTTCGGTCCAGATACGAAGTGCGAAGTAGCCGGGTACGAAGTCGGAAGCGGGGTGAGTCCCACGCCGTCGTCGCGCGAGGAATTGATGCAGGGAGCGCGGCAAAGAGCGGAGACCCTGGAGGGACGACTACGAGCCGAGAACGTTGCGGCTGAGTTCTTTGTCGGGGTAGAAGGCGGCCTGGATGTGGTGACGGAAGAGACCGGCCGCCGGGTTTTCCTGGAGAGTTGGGCATATGTCAGCGACGGCGTGCGGGGGCACTTCGGATGCGGAGGCAGCATTGAACTGCCCCAGTTGCTGGCAGAAAAGGTCCTGGAACAGGGAGTGGAGTTGTCGGCGGCGATCGACGAATTCGCCGGAGCGGTTGGAATACGAGACGGCAAGGGGGCCTGGGGCGTGTTGTCGACGAACTTGATTTCGCGGCAGGACTCGTTTCGCGTGGCGGTTCTGGCTGCCTTCGCGCCGCACTACAATGCGCGAATGTACGGCGCTCATGCTGCCGCCGCTCATTGATGCGCAAGAGGCAGTGAAAGAGTTATTCTGGGGCCAGCCGGGAAAGGCCGAGGAGACGACGCGTGGATATCGTGAAAGGGAATATGGGCTGGATCGAAGTGATCGTCGGCCCGATGTTTTCGGGGAAGAGTGAAGAGCTAATCCGCCGCTTGCGCCGGGCCGAGATTGCGCAACAACGCGTGCAGATCTTCAAGCCGGCGATCGATGCCCGATACGAGGCGAATGAGATCGTTTCCCATTCGGGACTGGGGATTTCGTCGGACAATGTCAGCAAGGCATCTGAGATCCTCGAGAAGCTGCAGCCGCGTACGGAGGTTGTGGGGATCGACGAAGCACAGTTCCTGGGCGAGGAAGTGGAAGAGGTTTGCACCAAGCTGGCCAATCTGGGGAAGCGCGTGATCGTGGCGGGGTTGGATACGGATTATCGCGGGCGGCCCTTCGAACCGATGCCGAAGCTGCTGGCTGTGGCCGAAGAGATCACCAAGCTGTTGGCCATCTGCGTGAGGTGTGGGAATCCGGCCGTCCACACGCAGCGCCTGGTGGAGAGTGAAGAATTGATCGTAGTGGGCGCCAGCGACTCGTATGAGGCGCGCTGCCGTCGTTGTTTTGAGCCGAATCCCGCGAAGGCGCGCCGCGAACTTGCAGTGCAGGCGATGTATCGCAGCCGAGCTGCGGGAAACGGGAAGTAAGACAGGGTCAGAATTCGCTCCTCAATTTCGCATTCCAGGAAAAATATGCGCATCGAATCGAAAGCACCAACACGAGTGGACCTCGCCGGTGGGACGCTGGATATCTGGCCGTTGTACCTGTTCCATCCGGGCGCGGTAACGGTGAATGCGGCAATCTCACGTTACGCTTCCTGTGTGATTGAGACGCAGGCTTCTGGGGATGATCGCATCAAGCTGGTCTCTCTGGATACGAATCTGGCGGAGTCGTTTGCGTCGCTGGAGCACATGAGGAGGGCGAAACATTACCGGCTGCCGCTGCTGGCCGAAATCGTGAAGTTCTTCAAGCCGCAGGGTGGGTTTTCACTCACCACCAATTCGGAGGCGCCAGCGGGTGCGGGCATAGGCGGGTCCAGCGCGATGGCCGTGGCGATTTGTGCCGCGCTCGACCGTTTTACCGGAGCGGGCCGCAGCAAGGTGGATTGGGTGCACATCAGCCGCGATGCCGAAGCCATTGTGATTCATATCCCCACGGGCATGCAGGACCATTACCCGCCGGCATTCGGAGGAGCGGCGGCGATCGAACTGATGCCGGGTGGCGAGAGGCGCATCGAAATCAACGTCAATCTGGATGAGTTGGAGCGCCGGCTGGTGGTCTGCTACACGGGGAAGCCGCGGCAGTCGGCTATCAATAATTGGGGCGTTTTCAAGGCGCACATCGACAATAAAGGATCGGTGCAGGGCAATCTCGAGAAAATCTCGCAGATCGCCCAGAAGATGCGCGCAGCACTGGAAGCCGGCGAATGGAAGGAAGTCGGCAAGCTTATGCACACCGAGTGGCAGTTCCGGAAAAGGAACCTGCCGACGATTTCCACCAAAGTGATCGACCGGATAATTGACTCCACCCGAAGGAAGGGGGCCCTGGCAGGAAAGGTTTGTGGGGCGGGGGGCGGGGGGTGCGTGGTGCTGCTGATTGAACCGGAGTCACGAGAGCGCGTGGAAAAGGCCGTTGTAGAGGCAGGAGGCCAACTACTGCCGATGCACATTGACCGCCAGGGAGTCCAGGTCGTCGCCCAGTAGGCCCGCATCAGAGAAAGCTACTCAAGCGCCTCGCCGCATCATAAAATGGAGGGGGAGCCGACCAAGCCCCATCGACTGCCATGCACCTTCGGGCCGCCATTTCGCTTACCCTGCTGCTGGCGCTGTGCGCGGACGTTCCGCACTGGGCACCAAGACGCACGTCCGTCCAATCCTCCGCAGAAACCTTTCCACCGGAGGAACGGATTCCCTTATATCCGGCTTTGGCGAGCCCTCGCGACGACAAAGATGGGAGCGGGCAATCGTCGGGGAATAACAGCACAAACACAAAGAAGAGTGCGACGCTGCAGGAAAGCTCAAAATTGCAGTTGATCCGCTACGTATCAGGGGAGTTCGCGAAGGCGAAGAAACCGATTCCCGGCGGAAAAGACGGCATCACGGTTTACGTTGACAAGCCAATGGATGATGAAGTGTTGAATCATGCAGTCACGCTGCGGGGGGCAGCGGTCAACACGGGTGACAAGGCGCAGATCACGAAGTTGGAGTTTCGCGATCGCAGCATCGTCGTCGACGTGAACGGCGGCGGGCGGCCGAAGAAGAACTGGCGCGACCATATTCAGATCGGCATGGGTGGGGCGCCGATGCCGACAGGGTCCACCACCGCCACACCTGCCAACGGTGAAGACACTGGCCCACCGGGGTTCCAGCAGGGGCGGGGTGGGACGATTTATTTGCAGTTTGCCAAGGCTGTGCCGGACCTGACACCAGACGAGTTGAAAGCGCTGCTGGCGCCGTTTCTGGACTTCGCCAAAGAACGGTCGGCTTCCGTGCAGTGGTTCGACACGCTGCCGCCGGAGATGAAGAAAGCCATCACCGACCGAAAGGCGGTGGTGGGGATGGACCGGGAAGAAGTAGTGGCGGCGATTGGCAAACCGGATCGCAAGGTGCGAGAGCGCGACGCCGAGGGGAATGACACGGAAGATTGGATTTACGGGCGTCCGCCGGAGAAGACGGTTTTCGTGCACTTCACGGGCGAACGGGTAACGCATATCAAGCAGTACCCGCAGTAAGGCCTTCGCGGGTTCCATCGCAGGTTGCAGACAGGTTTCCCGAGCGAACATACCTATTGTGATGCCATAGGAGGTATGCGATATTCCTATGGTTAAGCCATAGGAGGCGAGTGGTGAGCGACAAAGCGGATGTCTGGCAGGGAACGCTGGCGCTGATGATCCTGAAGACCCTGGAATCGATGGGGGCGCTTCATGGATACGGGATTGCGCGTCGAATCGAGCAGACGAGCGGGGACGTGCTGAGCGTAAATTATGGAACCCTATATCCGGCGCTCCTTAAACTGGAACAGGAAGGCTACATCGATTCTGAATGGGGCGTGAGTGACAACAATCGTAAGGCCAAGTTCTACAAGCTAACGCGAGCTGGCAAGAGGCAACTCGAACGCGAAACCCGCGACTGGCGGCAGACGCAAGAGATCCTGGCGAAGTTCCTGGGCGCACGCGAGCAGACGTCGTAAGGGATCTCGCAACTTGTGTCCGCCAATATATTCAGCCTGCCGGAGGCTTCGGCGAGACGGGGCGCGGCGGGCTGAATTCCAAGAACTCTTGATAGGAGTTGAACTTTTGGACAAGTGGGTGCGTATATGTGGAGTGCGCACAGGAAGGCGCAAGCTTTCTGTGGGCGTAGCACAGGAGAGGGTATGGCGGGAAGCAAGCTGGACCTTTTGCAGGGAACGCTAGATCTCATGGTTTTACAAACACTTGCGGCCATCGGAGAGCAACACGGCTACGGTATTGCCCGGCGCATCGAGCAGGTAAGTGGCGACACGGTGCTCTTGAACCAAGGCACGATCTATGCGGCGCTGGTGCGGCTGCAGCAGCGCGGTTGGATCACCGCCGAGTGGGGCACCTCCGACAACAACCGGAAAGCGAAGTTCTACGCGATCACCAAGCGCGGGCGCAAACAGTTGGCCGAAGACGCGGCGTACTGGCAACGGCTGGCCGGAGTGATGGGGCGGGTGCTGGCGATGAACGAAGATGGCGACAAGTGATGGATACGATCCGGGAGCTCGTGAACCGAATTCGTGCGGTGTTTCGCAAAAGCGAATTGGACCGCAACCTCAACGAGGAAATGCAAGTGCACCTGGAGATGGCGGTTGAGGAGAACGCGAAAAGGGCATGACGCCCGAAGAGGCTCGCCGGCAGGCATTGCTGCGTTTTGGGGGAGAGCAACAGGCGCGGGAGACCCACCGCGAGGCCCGCGGGCTGCCTTGGCTGGAGATCCTGTCGCAGGACCTTCGCTATACCGTTCGAACGCTTCGGCGCGACCGCAGCTTCGCGCTGATTGCGATCGTGATTCTGACGCTGGGGATCGGTGCGAATATCGTGGTGTTCAGCGTGGTGAACACACTGTTGCTGAGGCCACTGCCGTTTCCGCACGCTGAGCAGTTGGTCTGGTTCACGGGAAACCATGGCCAAGGCGGCCTCTCCGGTGTGACCTACAACGTGGGTTCGTACGAGGAGTATGCAAAGCATGCGCAGTCGTTTCAGGAAGTGACCTGCTATCAAGCCTTCTGGGGCAGTACAGAATTCAACATGACCGGCCACGGCGACCCGAAGCACGTGCAAGCGGTGATGGTGGCGAACAATTTCTTCCAGATGCTGGGTGTGAATCCGATTCGGGGACGCGTATTTCGCCCGGAAGAGCACGCCAAGGGTGCTGCGCTGGTCGCCATGCTGACATACGCCTTCTGGCAACGAGAGTTTGGTGGCGATCCGTCTGTGATCGGCAAAACCGTGACCTTGAGCAACCAGGCTGTGACGATCATTGGGGTCTTGCCACAATCGTTCGATTTTGCGTCA
>Ga0335084_10006427_pt1 | contig 11690 bp, 9 predicted proteins | sample Lox_Sample_44_FD_206721 | JGI IMG/M metagenome (GOLD analysis project Ga0335084, IMG submission 206721) | Soil microbial communities from Loxahatchee National Wildlife Refuge, Florida, United States - Lox_Sample_4.4 | ecosystem: Environmental > Terrestrial > Soil > Wetlands | place: USA: Florida...
GATCTTCTGGGTCGATCCGGTCGAGGATTTGGTCGTGATCCTGATGACGCAGTTCATGCCGTCGGCGACGTTCAATTTCCGCGGCCAACTGAAAACGTTGGTGTATCCCGCGATCGTCGATTGACGACCTGATAGACTCGCGCCCATGCAACATTTGCGACACTTCTGTCTCGTTGGTGCGCTCGCGTGCGGCACGGCGCAGGCGGCCGACGCGGTGCCGAGCTTCAAGAGCGGTGAATACCAGGTGACGACGAGCTTCGGCGACAGTCAGACGATGTCCGATAAGGTCTGTCTGACCGACTACGCGGACTGGTTCGACACGCTGAAGGACGAGTTCGCCGAGCGCGGCTGCCAATTGCAGGCCGACGGACGGAGCGGCGCCGTGTATCGCTATCGGATGACGTGTGCGAACGGCGCGGGCGGTCGGATGGCGGTGACGCGCGTGACCGATTCGCATTTCGAATCGGTCACCGAGCTCACGATCCCGATCGCCGGCTTCGAGCAGACCATTTCGACGCGCGACAGCGCGATACGCCTCGGCGATTGCCCGCCGGAATAGAGAACGGTGCGCTCGCCGAGTGCGATCGGCGACGAGTGTGCCCCAATGCTGTGCGATTCCGTTCGATGCACCGCCGCGACGTGTTGCCGATAGGTCGCTGGAGCGCAGCGAATTCATTGGCGAAACGCGTTTTCATCGAAGTTGGCTCGGACATTGCACACCGACGTGCAGGCGGCAGTGCACGACGTGACTCTCTCCCCCCTCGTCGGCACGAGTTTCGTGCTCTCACCCCAGGCGTCGTGCCTGCCGCCTTCCCAAATTCCTGACTCGTATGCGACGGAGGCCATGTGCACAAGCTGACGATCACCGACGCATCGTTTCTCTACATGGAGAGCCCATCGAACCCGATGAACATCGGCTCGGTGCAGTTGCTCGACGTGCCGTCGCGGATCGGCTTCTTCAACGACTTGAAGCAATACCTCGCGCAGCGGATTCACGCGATTCCGTTCATGCGCAAGCGGTTGAAGTCGACGCCGTTCACGCTCGATCAACCGGTGTGGGTCGACGATCCGAATTTCGACATCGACAACCACGTGATGCGCGTGCAGCTGTCGGCGCCCGGCACGTGGCAACAGCTCGAAGCGCTCGTCGCGCGTTTGCACGAGACGGTGTTGCCGCGGGCGCGGCCGCTGTGGGCGTTCTACTACATCGAAGGGCTCGCGACCGGGCAGGTCGCCTGGTTCAGCAAATATCACCACGCGTGCATCGACGGCATGGCGGGGCAGGCGATCATCGACGTGCTGTTCTCGCGGGACCCGGCGACCGATCCGCCGCTGGCGCCGCTGCCCGAGGCCGAGCCGGAGCCGGGTGCCTTCGATTTGATGTTCGACGCGGCGCGTTCGCTGATCGATCAGAGCCTCAAGTTTCCGACGCGGCTCGACGATCAACGCAAAGCGTTCGGTCGGTTGTTCAACCGCTTCCTGAAAGGCCAAGCCGGACTCGGCGCCCTGTACGGCGAAGCGCCGCGCACGCCGTTCAACTGCGCGATCAGTCCGTATCGCACCTGGTCGGCGGCATCGCTGCCGTTGCCCGAGATGAAGGCGGTCGCGAAGGCGCGCGGCACGACGCTGAACGACGTCGTGATGGCGTCGTGCGCGGCCGGGATGCGTCGCTATCTGTTGCGCAACGCGGCGTTGCCGCTCGCGCCGCTGCGCTGCGGCGTGCCGGTTTCGTTGCGCGCGCCGGGCGACACGAGCATGCGCAACCAGGTCACGATGTTGGTGGCGTCGCTCGCGACCGATGTCGCCGATCCGCTCGAGCGGTTGCAGGCGATCAAGGCGTCGATGAACGTCGGCAAGGGCTTCGTCGCCGACACCGGCGCGTTGCAGCCGGACGATCTGCACGTGCCGGGCTTGTCGACGATGATGTCGACCGCGTCGCTGTGGGCCGAGCGGTTCCGCGTGGCGGACTACATGGCGCCGATGGTGAACGTGGTGATCTCGAACGTGCGCGGGCCGGCGAAGCCGATGTATCTGCACGGCGCGAAGATGTGCAGCCACTTCCCGGTGTCGATACCGGCGCACTCGGTCGCGCTCAATCTGACGGTGCAGACGTATGTCGACCGCGTCGACCTCGGCGTGACCGCCTGCCTCGAAGCGGTGCCCGACGTCGCGGATCTGCGCGACGACATCCTCGACGGTTGGCTCGAGCTGAAGGCGCTCGTGTTGCCGAAGGTCGAGCCGTCGATCGACGCACGCGCAGCCTGAACGGCCGCCCTCACGCGAGCGCGTCGACGAGTTCGGCGAGGCTCTTCAACGTCCAGGTCGGCCTCGCATCGGCAGCGATCGTCGCGCCGTCGCCATGGCCGTCGTGGCGGTCGATCCAGACCGTGTCGAGCCCGAGCGCGGTCGCCGGCGCGATGTCGTGATAGCGCGACTGCGCAACGTGCAGGATCCGCTTCTTGTCGACACCGATGCGCTGGAACGCCGTCGTGAACACCCGATGGTCCGGCTTGTACGCTTTGACCTGCGCGGCGGTCACGACGTGATCGAAGTTTATGCCGAGTTTCGCTTGCGTCAGATCGAACAGATCGTCGTCGATGTTCGATACGACGACGAGTTGGAAACGCGGCCCCAGCGCCTTCAGCGCCGGCACGGTATCGGGAAAGGGTTGCCAGTCGCCGATGCTGTCGGGGAAGTTCGCCAACGCCTCGGCCGAGGGGCGCAGGCCGAGGCGTTGGCCGAGCGCTTCGAGGATACCTTCGAGGATCTTTCGGTACGGCCGGTACGGCCCGGATTGCAGCTTTGCTTCGGTGCGGCCGTAGAAGTCGAGCAGAAAGCTCGGCACCGCATGGGCGTCGTGCGATTCGAGCAATGGCTGGATGTAGCCCATCAAGCCCGTTTCCCAGTCGATCATGGTGCCGTAGCAGTCGAACGTGAGAGCGTCGTAGCGGTTGCCGTCGATCTTGGTCGTCATGAGTCCGTCGTGTCCGTCATAGTTCGGTTTGAATGCGATCCGTGATCAAGCCGAAGAACGAGTGGTCGTTCGCGTGTGCGAACAGCCAGCCGAGGTGCGTGGCGCATTCTTCGCATTGGGCGATCCGCCAACGGTAGTTCGGAAACCAGGTGTCGGCGGCGTACGGGGCACCCGTCACGGTGCAGCCCAGAGCCTCACGATAGCAGCCCAAGTGGTAGCGGTAACCATGCGGGTTCGTGAAGTCGTGGTCGTGGCTGCCGCCGACTTCGATCCGATGGTCGATGTGACTGATCACGTGCGAACACGTGGCGCAGTACACGTAGCCCTTCTTCGCATGCGTCTCCTGCTCGACGATTGCCTTGAGCTTCGGGTCGAGCGTGACTTGACCGGGTTTGTCTACGACGTCGATCATCGCGTCTGCGAACCTCGAGGACGTGCGATTGCAGGCATTTTCGTCCATCTACGAGAAGGCCGCCGCGCGCAAAGGCGGCGCCGATGAACTCGAAGCGTTATTACCAAAACCGAAAACCGCCGCGCAACTCAAAAAGGTCGGCGATGATCGGTATCTCGCAGAAATGACGAAATGCGTATTTCGGTCGGGGTTCGTCTGGCAAATCATCGAGCACAAGTGGCCGGGCTTCGAAGCCGCGTTCGACCGCTTCGACACCGCGACGTGCGCGATGCTGTCGGACGAGGACCTCGAACGGCTCGGCGAAGACGAACGCATCGTGCGCAACGCGAAGAAGATCGCGTCGGTGCGCGCGAACGCGCAGTTCATCCGCGACGTGAAGCGCGAGCACGGCAGCTTCGGAAAATACCTCGCCGATTGGCCGGTCGACGACATCGTGGGCCTGTGGGACGATCTGAAGCGGCGCGGCGACCGGCTCGGCGGTGCGACCGGCGCGTTCTTCCTGCGCTTCATGGGCAAGGACACGTTCATGCTGTCGGGCGACGTCGTGAAGGCGCTCGTCCGCGCGAAGGTCGTCGACAAGGCGCCGAGCGGCAAGAAGGCGCTCGCCGCCGTGCAAGCGGCGTTCAATCAGTGGCGCGAAGAGAGCGGTCGACCGCTGTGCGCGATCTCGCGCACGTTGTCGTGTTCGATCGGCTGACATGACCGCAGATACGAAAACAGACGTCGCCGGACTGCTCGCGGCCGGACGCATCGTTCGCGCGGCGTTCGCTGCGATGAAAGCCGCCGCGCGGCCCGGCGTGACGACGGCGGAACTCGACGCGATCGGTGCGCGCGTCTTCGCCGAACGCGGTGCACGCTCGGCGCCGCAGGCGATGTACGACTTTCCGGGCGCGACGTGCATCAGCGTGAACGAGGAAGCGGCGCACGGCATCCCCGGACCGCGCCGGCTCGCCCCCGGCGACATCGTCAACATCGATGTCTCGGCGGAATACGGCGGTTACGTCGCCGACATGGGCGAATCGTTCGTGCTCGCACCGGCGGCGCCGGAACGCGCGCGGATTTGTCGCGCCGTTCGCTTTGCGGTCGCCGAGGCGCTGCGACGGGTGCGCGCCGGTCGCTCGCTGAACGTCATCGGCCACACGGTACAGCGGGTCGCCGACAGATACGGCTATCGCATCATCGGCAATCTCGCGAGCCACGGTGTCGGCCGTTCGCTGCACGAAGAGCCGAGCTATGTGCCGTTCGACAACCCGCGCGAGCGCCGCACGCTCGAGCGCGGCATGGTGCTGACGATCGAGCCGTTCTTCACGACGGACACGGACGACGTGTACGAGACCGGCGACGGCTGGACGTTGACGTGCGGGGCGGGCGAATTGGTGGCGCAGTTCGAGCAGACGTTGATCGTGACGGAGCGGGCGCCGATCGTCGTCACGGCTTGATGCTCGGCCCCGAAAAGCGGCGGTAGACGTGTTCGGGGTTCCGGTGCCGGTGTCTCGTTCGCGGGACACGCGCAACTTCGAGTGCGGTGGCGCCGCCGTTTGGCGAGACGGTCGGCGTTTATCTACATCAATTCCTTCAGCGGGACGTTCGGATCGGCGAGTTTCTTAGGGTCCGGCTTCGAGCGCTTGTCGACCATCTGCCGGCACGCCATGAACTCGCGCGGGCTGTTCACCGCGTCGACCGCGACCAGCACGCCGTCCTTCAGATAGAACGTGGCGAATTGGTTCGTCTTCGGATCGCCGCGGACCACCGCCGAATCGCCGTCGGCGGAGAAGCCGCACATCTGCAATTTCAGTTCGTACTGGTCGGACCAGAACCACGGGATCGACGCGTAGGCGGCGTCGCCGCCGTTCATGTTCGACGCTGCGACGCGCGCCTGTTCCATCGCGTTCGGCACGCTCTCGAGCCGCAGGCGCCGGCCCAGCAATTTGTTCGGATGATTCGTGCAGTCGCCGGCCGCGTAGACGTCCGGGTCGGCGGTGCGACAGTGATCGTCGACGACGATGCCGTTGTTGCATTCGAGGCCGGCTTCGGCGGCGAGTTCGATGTTCGGCACGATGCCGACGCCGACGATCACGAGATCGGCCGGAATGCGTTCACCGGATTCCGTCAGCACCGCCTCGACGCGGCCGTGGGTGCCGGCGAAGCCCGACACCTTCGTGTTGCAGCGGATGTGCACGCCGCGGCCGGTGTGCAGCTGGTGGTAGTACGCGCTCATCGCCGGCGTGGTGACGCGCTTCAAGATCCGATCTTCCATCTCGAGCACGGTGACTTCGAGGCCCGCGGTCACCGCCACCGACGCGACTTCGAGGCCGATGTAGCCGCCGCCGGCGATCGTAATGCGCTTGCCCTTGCCGAACGCGGCGCGGATCGCGTCGACGTCGGCGACGGTGCGCAGGTAATGCACGCCGCCGAGATCGCTGCCTTCGATGCTCAAGCGCCGCGCGCGGCTGCCGGTCGCGATCAGCAATTTGTCGTACTTCAGCGTTTCGCCGTTCGACAGCCGCACGGTGTGCGCCGCGCGATCGACGTGTTCCGCCCGAACGCCGAGATGCAGTTTGATCTTCCGCTCGTCATAGAACGCCGCCGCCCGCAGATACACCCGATCGATCGGCTCCTCGCCGGACAAATACTGCTTCGACAGCGGCGGCCGTTGATACGGCAGGTGCGGCTCCTCGCCGACCACGTCGATGTCGCCGGCGAAACCGCCCTGACGCATGCTCGCGACCGCTTGTCCAGCCGCGTGTCCGCCGCCGATCACGACGAATCTCGTCATCGATACCTCCATTGTGAGCGTCGCATTCTACGGAAAACTGCTCGCCGAGTGACACGCATCGGCGCGACACCGAATGTGGCGGGGCCGGGTCGACGATGGAGGTTCGTTGTGCTGGACCCTGAGCGCCATGGATGGCGCGACGGAGCCTACACGGACGTATTCACGGCGTGTCCAGCGCAACGAATCTCCACCGTCGACCCGAACGTGGACGCCTATCCTGCGGGTGCCGACGCTGGCCGCGCACGACTCTTCCAAGCACCACCCGCAGTAAATGCACTCCAACTCCACCGCGCCCACCGGATCATCGCGAACGCGAGCCACAACGACCACGCGAGCATCACGACGCGATAGATCCAGATCGGCAGCGACACGACATAGGCGCCCGGCAGTTGCGTCGCCGATTGATCCTGGAACCAGTGGTATTCGTACTGCGAGGAATTGTTGCCGACGATTTGCATCTCGGGCGCGCCGAGCAATCCCGTCGGCACGCTCGCGGCGAGCGCGACGAGCGCCGCAATCGTGACGATCGCGAGCCCGATCTGAATGAACTGCACCGCGCGGACGCTCTGCGCGTGAATGCGCTCCGCGTAGCGTTGCCGCGCGAGCAACAGCAGCAGCCACGCGGCGACGAGCGCCGTGCTTGGCAGATTGCACAGGCTCATGCCGAAGCCGAGCAAAACGCCGTCGCGCACGTTCAGCGGCAGACCCGGAATGCGCGCGAGCAGGACGGCCGCGCCGATGACGACCAGCAACACGCCCCAGAACAAGACCGCCGGCCCCAGTCGCGGGCCGCCGACGACGAGCGGCCAGCGATCCTGCGGCAGTTCGACGTGCAGGCCGATGTTGTAGGCGGGCCCCGCCAGTTCGACGGCGCTGCTGCGCAGCAGCGTGCCGATCTCCAGCGGCGTCTCCCACGTGACTTCGGCGTGCTGTTCGCCCGGCACGATCGGCAGCGGCAGCGACGTCGGAGCGGCGGGAATCGGTTGCGGTGTGCCGTTCAGCGAAATCGTCAGCACATTGGCGCCGTCGGGCAGCCGGACCGCATAGTTGCCGCCTTGGCTGCTCAAGAGATCGAGGGTGAGCGTGCTGCGGCGGGCGCGTGCACCGGGCGACTCGGCCAGATCCACCCGTTCGACGGTGACGGTGCGACCTTCGATCGGCGTCGGTCGGCTCGGACGGATCGTCAGCGTCTCGCCGGCGAGCGGTTGGAAGCGCGGCCCCGGTGCGTCGTCGGGCGAGAGTTTCAGCGGCGCGAGGCCGGCCGATGCCTCGTAGTCGACGTGCCAAGCGTTCGACGGCACCAACGTCCACTCCTCGGTGCGTTCGGTCAGCGGCGGTGCGGTCAGCGTGAGCTGCGTCGTTTCGGCGAGCGCGCCGTGCCATTCGACGTAGGGGTCACCGGGCGGCACGACGCCGATCGCGCGGCCGTTGTCGACGCGTACGGCGCCGTCGAGCAACGATTCGCCGGCGACCAACGGAATTGCGAAGGGGATGCCGCCGCTCGACGGAGCGACCCGCGTGACGACGGTGTGCACGCGCCACTCGCGGCCGAACTCGAACGTGCGGCTGACGGCCACGTACGGCGCGATCGGTTCCGGCGACAGGCTCGCTGCGTCCTCTGCCGCGGCCGGCGCCTCGCGTTCGAATTGCAGCGAGGCGCCGCGCAGATGGCCGTCCTGCTCGCCGTACGCGTGCCAGCCCTTGAGATCGAGCGTTAGGTTGCCGATCGGCGTCGGGAACGGCAGCTCGAAGCGATCGACGTGCGGCACCGGACCGGTGAGCTCGACGCTGTGTTGGCCCGGCCGCACGACGATCGACAGCACGCCGGCGTCGTTGCGACCGACGACCGCGGTGCGTTCACCGTCGCGGGCGTCGGTCGGCCACCAGCGCGCAGGGACCGCCGGCAACGGCAGCGCGACTGTTTCGGATGCATTGATGTCGAGCCGGACCGTCAACGTATCACCGGCGAGCTTCACGTTCGCCCGCGCGACGCCGGCGCACGCCGGCATACATCCGGGCGGCTGCGTCAAGCGGTGCTCCAGTTCGTTCAAGAGATCCGGGGTCGGGACGTCGGCGCGTACGAGCGGCGCATGGCCGATCATCGCGACGACGAATGCGGCCGCCGCCGCCGGCGTCGCCAATCGCCTCAGCCACGGCGGCAGCTGAACCGTCGGCGGCAGCGACTTCGTCGCAAACAGGGCGAGCAGCGCGCACAACAGCAACGGACCGACGAGGTGCCACGCCCGCGTCAGCCACGGCGGCGAGAGCATCAACGCAATCGGCTGCGCGGCGGTGACCGGGCCGTCCCAGATCAGCGATTCGTCGCGCCATTGCCACGCCGGCACGCCGGGGCCGGTCTGCACCTGGGTGTTCGATTCGTAGCGTGCGCGCGGCAGCGTGGCGACTTCCGCTGGGATCGACGCGGTCGCGATGTCGCGGCCGAGTTCGAGGGTGCGCTCCGCGACAGCCGCGGGAATTCGCTTGGGTTCTTCGGCCAGTTTGCCGAAGGCGCGCACGCCGCGCGGCGGTGAGCCGATGCCGGGAAACAGCGCTGCGTTCTCGAGTTGCGGATAGATCGCCATGCGGAAGTTGTCGATCGCGAAGCCGAGCACTGCGAACACGGCCAGCGCGAATGCACCGTAGTACACGACGCGCACGAGCGCGGCGAGTCGACCGCGGCCGAGGTTCTGCACGGCGAGCAACAACAGCAGAACGAGCCACGTCAGCGTCGGCGCGCCGGGTTCCTGGTAGACGACCGCGAGCGCGGCCGCGAACAACACGGCTGCGGCGCGCCCGAACAGACGCGACGCGAGCGCCGTTGAGATGACGACGACGAAGATGTCCCACAGCGTCCAGGCTGCGATCCAGGCGCTCGGCGCGCGGTCGACGCCGTGCGTCCACAGCAGACGCCAGCCGGGCGGCAAGTGGAGTTCGCCGGACAATTGCTTCACGTCGGTCTGCCAGCCGACGGCGGTCGTGAAATCCTCGCGCGGCAACTCGCTGATCGCGACGATTGTGTGCGTCCCGCTCGGCAACTCGATGCCGGGTTGCGAATCGCCGAGCCGCGTGATCAGTTGCGGCGCGTCGTCGACGGTGATCCGGCCGGGGACGAACGCAGCAGCCAAGCGCGTCGGTCGCTGCGCGGTGCCGTTCAACGTGTCGCGCGCGGTGACGCTCGAGCCGTCGAATGCGAGCCACAGATCGCGCGCCAACGTGAAGTCGTTGGGCGACGGGTTGGGGTCGCCGCGGAACTGCTCCGCGAGCGTCAATGCGTTCGACGCGTTCACGACGTACGCGGGGATATCCTTGAACGGGGCATTCGTCTGGCTGAGGTCGATCGACGCGGCGCCGCCGACGTCGACGACGCGCAGCGCCCGATCAGCGGCGAATCCCCAGATTTCCTCCTTGGGCCAGTTGTCGGTCTCGGGCTGGGTGACGAACCGCGTCGGCGCGGACAACGCCCGCGCTCCGATGCGCACTTGCCATTCGCCCGGCTCGACTTGCACCTTCACGAGGCCATTGGGGTCGACGCGCGCCGGCAACGGCCCGTCGATTGCGGTCACTGCGAAACCATCCGGCACGGCGCGACCGAGCGACACGACCCGATGCGAGCCCGCGACGAAGAGGTCGATGTACGTCTCGAGCGTCATCGGCACCCCGTCGGCGAGCCGGCGGAACACGCGCACCGTCAACGAATCGTTCGCAACCGCATCGGCCGCGCTCGGACCTTTGCCGAGCCAGACGCGACTACCGTCGAACAGCGGTTGCGCGACCGCGGCGCCGTCGATCGACAGGCGCAGTAGACCGTGCTGGCGCGGCAGTTCGATGGAGTCGGGCAACTTCCCCCACCGCCATGCGCCCGACACCGCGTAGTGGCCCGGCGCGAGGTGCAGGTTCGGGCGCTTGTCGAGCGTGGTGACGAGCGCCGGTGCATTGTTCGATCGCGTCTCTTCGGGCCACTGTTCGGCGCCGCCCGGCAGGAAGACGTTCGCGTCGGCGAAGACGTCGATCTCGGTGGCGAACTTGCCGCCGCCGCGCCCCAGTTCGAGCGTCAGCGAATCGATCCACACGCACGCGCGATTCTTGTCGTCGTCGAAACGCGGCGGGCACTTCGCGTCCGGATGCCGGTCGAGCACCCAGCCGCGCCAAGGCTCCAGCACCGCCGGCACGTTCGGCTCCGCGGCGGTCGCGGAGGCGCCGATCACCAGCAGCAACGCGAACAACAGTCTTCCCGAAGGTCGGTTCATTGCGGCGCGCCTTTCGCAAAATGGCAGCGATTCTTTCACGCGCTGCGCAATGTCGAAAGCGCGGCGCGCGCGCTAAGATCGCGCGCTCGTCGCGCGACGACGCGCGTTTCGGAGGAACCCGATGAGTCAATTTCGCACGCTGCACGAGATCGCGAAGACGGCGCGCGCGAACCTGTCGCGCAACACGTGGGACTATCTGGTCGGCGGCGCCGACACCGAGACGTCGCTGAAGCGCAATCGCCTCGCGCTCGATTCGCTCGCGTTCAAGCCGCGCGTGCTGCAGGACGTCTCCGCCGTCGACGTCACGACGACGCTCGGCGGACATCGCTTGCGCATTCCGGTCGTGCTGCCGCCGATCGGATCGATCCAAGCGTTCGAGGCCGGCGGCGGCGCGTCGGTCGCGCAAGCGGCGGACGCGTTCGGCACGATGATGATCTTGAGCTCGGTGTGTCTGCCCGACTTCGAGACCGTCGCGCGCGTCGGCAAGGCGCCGAAGGTGTTCCAGCTGTATCTGCTCGGCGATCGCGGCTGGATGGACGACCACATCGAACGCGCGATCGCGGCCGGTTACGCCGGCTTCTGCCTGACGGTCGACACCGCGGTGTACAGCCGTCGCGAGCGCGACATCTCGAAGGGCTATACCCCGCTATCGGGGCGCCAGGCCGGCGGCGGCGACTTCATCCACCAAGCGAAGATGACGTGGGCGACGGTCGAGCACATCAAGAGCAAGCACCGCATTCCTTTGTGGCTCAAAGGCATCAACACCGCCGACGATGCGCGCCGCGCGGTCGACTGCGGCGCCGACGTCGTGTACGTGTCGAATCACGGCGGCCGGCAGCTCGATCACGGCCGCGGTTGCATCGACGCGCTGCCGGAAGTCGCTGCGGCGGTTGATCGACGCGTGCCGATCGTCGTCGACGGCGGCTTCATGCGCGGCACCGACGTGATCAAAGGCCTCGCGCGCGGCGCGACCGCGGTCGGCGTCGGCCGGCTCGAAGCGCTCGCGATGGCGGCCGGCGGCGCGGCTGCGGTGCAACGCGCGCTCGAACTGCTCGAGATCGAGATTCGCACCAACATGGGGTTGTTGGGCGTGCGCAACGTCGGCGAGTTGAACTCATCGTACCTCGAAGCGGCGCAGCCGTTCACGACGCCGCACGTGCTGTCGGCGTTTCCGTTGCTCGACGAAGGGTATTGAGCAGCGCTGCGTTCACGACGCGGAGAGGTGCCTTCGCAAGCGGGATAGGGGCGGATGATCGATGCGCCGGACACCGCATGAATACA
>Ga0335084_10006428_pt1 | contig 11689 bp, 7 predicted proteins | sample Lox_Sample_44_FD_206721 | JGI IMG/M metagenome (GOLD analysis project Ga0335084, IMG submission 206721) | Soil microbial communities from Loxahatchee National Wildlife Refuge, Florida, United States - Lox_Sample_4.4 | ecosystem: Environmental > Terrestrial > Soil > Wetlands | place: USA: Florida...
CGTGCCCGGCCGCCGCGAGAGCCTCTTCGATGCCTATGTAACCGTGTCGCTCGCCCAAGGCAGCCTGGGCGATGTGCAGGGGCCCGCCGAGTGGCTCGAAAAGGCCCACCAGCTCGATCCCTGCCGCAGTGACGAAGATCCCAGGTACCTGTTCGTCTCGGGCAGAAACCAGTCGCATCTGAACTCGCGGATGAACCTCCTGCGCCGCGCCACCGAACTGGAGCCCCGCTTCGAGGTGGCGCAGTGGTCTCTGGCGATCACGCGGGAGACCATGTGGCGCACCCGCCCTACGCTGGAATCCAACGTGGCTGAAATCGTTCTCCGCGATTACGAGGAAGTGCTCAAGATCAATCCCGGCAACGTCAGCGCCTGGGCCAATCGCGGATACATCCGCTGGCTGCTGTGCGATCCCAAGGCCAAGGAGGAATTCGAAAACGGTCTGGAATATAAGGCCATGCGGCCCCAGACCTTCATCTCCGAGCTCGATTACGGATTGGCCCGGATCGCCGCCGAGCAGGGAGATATGCTGGCGGCCTACAGGCACTACGTCGATGCCGTCTCCGCACTGCTGGCCGAAGGCGTCTTCCACGGGGCCGAGGACAGCACTTACTACTTCAACCAGATCGGAAGGGAGATGCTGGACCGCATCGGCCGCTACCGGCAGAGCGTCAGAACCGCGATCTGCGCCGGCAGTGACGCCGCCCCTACCCGCGTCAAAAAGTCGGTCTATGCGTACGCGCTCAACGACTACGGCGAAGCCTGTTACACCTACTTTCTGCGCCGCGGCGACGCCAGGTGGCTCACCCGCGCCCGCGCGCTGTTCCGGCTGGCCGCCCGCCTCAACCCCCAGTACGCCATTCCCTCGTTCCAACTGGCGAATGCCGACCGGCTGAAGAGTCAGCTCGAGAACCGCGACCAGGAAAAGGGCCGCCTGTTCAGCGAGGCTCTGAAAAGAATCACCCGGGCGACGGAGTTGGAGCCGGATTGGGCCGACGGCACGCTCAAGCAGACGTCGATTTATGTCGCGTGGGCGAGGCATGTCCGCGAACGCGAGCAGGCCGCTCAAGCCCGGATCGCCGGCATCGAAGCGGAAGCCGCCCGGCTGCGCGAAGACGCTGCCCGAAAGTCGGCCGATGCCGCGGAAAAAAAAGAGCAGGCCAGAAGGCAATTTTCCGCGGCACGGCCCGCCGAAGTTCCACAGCCTGCGATCGCGCCGGCTCCGGCGCTCCCGGCCGGCGCTACCCCGGTGGATATCCGCGCGCAGGATGTGCCCATCGAAGCCCGACCGCCGGAACCGCTCGAACCGCCGGGCGCGGGCGTCCTGCCGCAGCCGCGCGTCGATCCCGACCTGGAAATCGAGGCGCGGGCACTCGAAAAACGGGCCGTGACGCTCACTGCCAGCGCAAAGGCCAAGCAGGGCGAAGCTGACGAACTGCGGCAGCACGAAGAGCAGCAAAAGGAGTTGGAAGAGAAGCGGTTCCAGGAGTTCGCCAGGGCCGTACAGGATACCGAGCGCCTGCTGCCGCATACCTGGCTTCGCGCGCCGTCCCCGCCCGGTGCAAACGGCGGGTCTGCCTTCAATTGGCCGGCTTTGACGAACCAGGAGTACGTCAGGGAGTGGAAATGGGAGCGGGAGCTGAACGATCTTCACGCCAAGGCCCTGCGCGCCAGGGCTCTCAGTGAGAGAGTACAGCGCAACGGCGCAACCGGAGATCTCCAGAGGAAGCTGATCGCCTGCCTCCGCGAGCATTTCTTCCCCGGGGATTTCGATTTGATGGAAGCCGGGCGCGACTCCGCGGCTATTGCCAAACCCGGCGCTCCCGCGGGCTACACGGCGGAAATGCGCGCGGTCGTCATCAACTGGTTTTCCGAATACCCGGCCGACTACTGGGCGCTGACCTGGGTGATCGACCCGGCCTTCTCCGAGGGCGGCCTCTACGATGAGCTCGCCAGGGACACGCTCACCAACGCCTTGGAGCAGCAGAATGTCTCCGCTCACACCTGTTTTTGGGTCGGTGAAATGTGCGAGCGGAATATGCCGGCTATCGCGCGCCGGGCCTATCAGCAGGTGGTGAGGATCAGTCAGGATCACGCGCTGCTGGCGCGGGCCGGCGACCGCCTGGAATCGCTGGCGCGCGCCGACGAAAACCTAAAGCATCTCGACAAGTGGGACGACGCAAGGGAAGCCTATCAGAAGGCCACTGACGTGGTGGAGGCGCCTCCGGCCGCCCCCGCCGCCAAGCCCGACCGCGCGGCCAACCGCGCCCGCCGTGCCGCCGACGACTACAGGATCTCGCTGGGCAGGCTGCACTGGTACCAGAACCGCTTTTCGGAAGCCATCCGCCAATTCGACCAGGTCCGGCGTGATACCCCATGGATAGACGACCTGGTCGGAGAGATCTTGAGTTCCCCGGACGTCGGCGGCAGCCATCGCCAGATCAGATCCTGGCTGGAACGTAAGGCGATGGCCTGCCGCCGAAACGGCGGCGAGCGGGCCAGGAGAGATGTCAACGAAGCCATCCTCCGTTTTGCGGACAGGTCGGTCGAAGAATACGATCAGCAAGCCGGCGCCAAGGCTGCTGCCATGCTTCCCATCCTGACCCCGCTGGCGGTGGAAGCCGAGGCCACCCTGTATCCCGAAGGGGAGGATTGGACCAAGACCCACCCGCTGTTCACGGAATACGTGCCGCAGATGCGCCAGCGAATCCAGGCGGATATGGGCGTCACGATTCCCGGCATCCGTTTTCGGGCTGAAACAACCGAACTGCCGGTTGACAGCTACCGGATCCTGCTGCACGAAGTCCCTCTGGCTTCAGGCTCGGTGGTGAGGAATTGCAGGTTCTGCGCCGACGAATCCGCGTTGCAGCAGGCGGCCGGGCGGAGCATTTCGGGAAGAGCCGGCTTCAACCCCAGGACTCCCTGGCGCGACGGCATCTGGCTATCGGCCGGCGACTGGACCGCCGCCGAAAAGGCCGGCCTGCCGCTCTGGAACGAGTTCCAGTACATCCTGGCGCACACCGAATATATCCTGCGGGCCAATCTCGCTCAGTTTCTCGGGCTTCAGGAAGTCGAAAACTCGCTCGAAACCTGGCACAACCAGGCTCGCCGCGATGCATTCCCGTTGCACGCGCCGCCTGCCGCCGATGTTCTGCCGGACATCCCGTGCCGGCTGCGCTTCATGCGCCTGCTCCAGGCGCTCGTCACCGAGAACGTGCCGGTCAAGGACCTCGACTCGATTCTCGACGCGGTCCGCTGCACGCCAACCGGGCCCGGAGCCGATCTTCTTCCGTGGGTTGAAGCCGTGCGCCTCAAACTGCGCGATCGGCTGCCCGGGAACAACGTGCAATCCGAGTTCTTCTGGCTTTCCCCGCGGTTCGAAGAGCAGATCTTTCAGGGAATCGCCCGGCTTGACGGCTCCGGCGACCCATTGCGCACCAGGACGCTCTTCTCGCTCCTGCCGGAAACCGCGCAGGATCTGTTCAAAGCGGTGCGTGCCACGCTCGGGCAGTCCGAGCGCCACGAGGTCATCGTGACCCGCACCGAAGGGATACGCCCGTTTGTCCGGCGCTTGATCCAGCTCGAATTCCCGTACGTGCAGACGCTGTCTCTTGCCGAATTGCGTCCGAACCTGCGGGACAAAGTGCGGAGGACGATCGATCTATGAGCCCGTCGGTGACGGTTGAAGTGCAATTCGGCCCAACCTTGGCCGCGCTCGTGGACCTCAAACGGCCCCACGCCCGCGATCTGCGCCTGTGCATCGAAGCCGCTCTCCAGGGCCTCCTGGACGATCTGGGTGTCCCCGGCCGTCTTCGCGTTGTGTTTGGGAAATCGGACGGCGAGCCCTTCCGGCTGGCGGTTTGCGGCATCGCCGCCCCCTATCCCTCGGAAATGGCGCAAGCCGTCTGGGACTATCTGTGCGGAGCCCCGTTCGGAACCAGCGGGCCGGCCTTTTCGCTTCAGCAGTGGATCGAGCGCAGCCTTCCGCCCGAACCGGATGGATGGCAACGCGTCGTGGAGTTTCTTTCCCGGCTCGCGGTAGAGATCGTGAAGCAGCGTCCGGAGCGCCTCTTGCAGAGCGATCAGGTGCCCGCCTGTCTGGAGTCCGACACCGCAGTCCCCGCCGTGAATCCCGACGAGTTCCTGTACATCGCCCGCCAGTTGCTCAAGCTGAAGCTCTCCATTCGCAACCGCGGATTGATCCTGCGCCACATCCGCGAAGCCGCAGCCGCGGAGCTCGGCCGCGATCTGATCGTCGAGCAACTGGTGAACGAGCTGCGCCCCAGCCGAATCGCCATCGCCATGCATCCTGACGGTCTGCGCCGCCTGTTGAGCCTGGAACTTCACGACGGAGAAAGCCGCGCGGCGATCGGCGCGGGCTTCGAATCGTTCCTCGACATGTTCGGTCTGATGAGCGAGGGTCTCTTCTACGAATTGGGCATCCGGGTTCCGCCCGTGGAGTTTCGAGCCGACCAGGCGCTGAACGAAGATGGCTTCGCGATTGGGCTGAATCACGTCCCCGGCATTCCGCGACAGGGCCTCGGCGCAGGCCGGCTGCTCGTGAACGATACTCCCGACCGTTTGAAACTGGTTCAGATTGCGGGCGCGCCCGCGCGCAATCCGGCCAACGGAAATGCCTGCGCCATGGTCGCCGAAGCGGACGGACCGGCGGCGGAAAAGATCGGCCTCACCACCTGGACTCCGCTGGGCTACATCGTGCTCTCCCTAGCGGCCGAAATCCGGCGCGGCGCCGCCCGCCTTCTCTGTAGCGGGATGGCCGAAGCCGAACTGGCCCGCTTGCGCAAGGCCTTCCCCGCGCTGGTGTGGGCCGCGATGGACGTGATTTCTCCCGCGGCTCTTACCAGGATTCTGCGCGGCCTGCTCTGGGAAGAGGTCTCCATACGCGATCTGCGGACCATTCTTTCCCGTGTGGCGGCTTACGATACGGTCGCCGCCGACACCTCCCACCGCATCGTCTTCGACGACCGTCTGGCCATCGATACCCGCCTGCAATCCGGATCGCTTCGCGAACCCGATCTTTACGTCGAGTTCGTCCGGCAGGGGATGAAGAACTACCTGGGCCACAAGCACACGCGCGGCACCGGCAATCTGCTCGTCTACCTGCTGAGCCCCGAGGTTGAAGAAATCGTGTTGCAGGACGTGGCCGCCCGCCGCGGCGAGCCCGGCGCGCAGCGCATGACCGGCGAGCAGGCCGCGGAGATTCTGAGCGCGATCTCCGCCGAGTACTTTCCGGCCCGGTTGGAACCGCTCGTGATCCTGACCTTCGCAGCCATTCGCGGCGCCTTTCGCAAGTTGATCGAAGACCGGTTTCCGGAGCTCGGCGTGCTTGCTTATGAGGAACTGGCGGCCGATCTCAAGATTCAGCCGATCGCCCGGATCTCCCTGCCGGAGAAGGCGCCTATTTCACTCCCTGCATCAGTCGCACCGTCGGCCGGATGAGCAGTCCCATCACCACCGCGGCGCCGATGCTCAGCGCGGCGACCGTGCCGAACAGCGTCGGCAGGGGCATCGAACTGTACACCGATGCGGCCCTGCCTGCCAGCCAGTTCCCGATGCTGGTCGAAAGGAACCAGATGCCCATCATGAAGCCGGCCGCGCGCTCGGGCGCGAGCTTGGTCATGGCGCTGAGGCCCACCGGGCTGAGGCAGAGTTCTCCCAGCGTCTGCAGGAAGTATGTCGTGGTCAGCCACCAGGGCCCGGCCTTGCCGCCTCCCAGGGTCATGCCCGCCGCGGGCACGAGGATGGCGAACGCCAGCCCGCCGAACAACAGGCCGTACATGAATTTGGATGGAATGGACGGTTCTCTCTTGCCCATCGCCAGCCACAACCACGCGAACACCGGCGCGAGCGCGATTACGAACACCGGCTGCACGGTCTGGTACCAGCTCGCCGGAAAGTTGTAGCCGAGCACGGTGCAGTCGGTCGAGCGTTCCGCGAACAGGCTCAGCGAGGAGCCGGCCTGCTCGTACGCCGCCCAGAACAGCGCCGACGAAACGAACAGCACGAAGATGGCGGCGCAGCGCTTGCGCTCCACCGGCGACCAATCGCCGAAGAAAATCAGCCACGAGAAGACCACGACCGAGATGCCCAGCAGACACCAGCCGAGGCCGTCCGAGATCGCCGTGGGGCTCAGCGTAATCACGCCCACCGCGGCGAGCACCCCGAATAACGCGAGCACTCCCAGGCACGCGCCCACGCCCAGAGCCGCACTTTTCGTCTGCTGCCGGTCCTTCACGGCGTCGCCGGTGGAGGCGGGATGCAGGCCGGCGGTACCCAGATACCGGCTGGTCAGGACGAACTGAATCAACCCGAAGAGCATTCCCAGTCCCGCGACGCCGAACCCGAGCCGCCAACTGATTCGCTGGCCCACGTATCCGCAGAAGATCGGTGAAATCAATGCGCCCAGGTTGATCCCCATGTAGAAGATCGAAAAGCCGGAATCGCGCCGCGGATCGCCGGGCGCGTAGAGCTGTCCCACGATCGTGCTCACGTTGCCCTTGAGCATGCCGGTTCCGGCCATGAGCAGCACCAGTCCGAGGTAGAAGAACGCCTCGCCGGGGACCACCAGCGCGAACTCGCCGCAGGAAATCAGGATCCCGCCGATGAGCACCGCGCGCCTCTGTCCGGTGATGCGGTCGGCGACCCAGCCGCCGGCCAGGCACATCAGGTAGACCATGGCCGTATAGAGGCCGTAGACCGATCCGGCCTTCTGGTCGTTGAACCCGAGCCCGCCCTTGCCGATGGAGTCGACCATGAAGAGGATCAGGATGGCGCGCATGCCGTAGTAGCTGAAGCGCTCGAACATCTCGGTCATGAAGAGGGTGGCGAGTCCTCGCGGGTGACCGAAGAAGCTGCGGTCGTCGTGCGGCGCTTCGAGAGCGGCGTCAGGGTTGGCGGAAATGGGCATATCTTTCTGAGATAATGCCCAAGTTTATACTATTTCGCGCACGCGTCCGCGTCGTACGGGAGCACATTCGCCGGTGCCGACGCCGGCATGAGTCCGTCCCTGCGGTGTAGTTCTTCCCAGAATGCGGGCAGGAAGCGGCCGTACTTGGCGAGCGCGGCGCGGTCGTTGGCCGCCGCTGCGATCTTGATGTCTTCGGCCATTGCCGGCGACAGCACTTCGACGCGCCCGACGAATACGCGGGCGGTCTCCGCGGGCGCCGGGGTGACGGCGAGAGGCAGCACCGCGTCGACGGTCGCGCGCGGCACGATGTAGATCACCCGCATGCCTTCTTCAAACCAGGAGTCGCGCCAGGTCTCGAGCATGGCGCGCGCTTCCCTGGGATAGAGGCCGGCGCGGACCAGCTCTCCGGCCAGGTCCTCACGGAGCGCGGCGAGATCGGCGCCGAGTTCGGGCGGAGTGAATCGGGCGGAATCTTGCAGGTCGTGAACTGTCCGAAAGCCGATTTTCCCTCCGCGATTCTCGAAGACGATCGCGGCCGGCACTGCGTGGGCCGAAGCGTTGCGGATCTCGATCGTGCCATCCGCGGCGAACTTCGGCCGGATCGGCACCTCGATATCGCCGACACCGCGGTAGAACAGCAGTTTCTCCTGCTCCTTGCCTACGCGCAGGGGAGCGGCATCGGTGGCGCGGGCGGCATAGTAGTGATTGCCCGCCTGGCCCGATGGGAATGCGAGATCCTCGCCTGGGAGAACTTCCACGGCTTTCCAGTCGATCCCGGCCGCCGGCGCGCCGCTGGCCTGCGGGTACCACTCGGTGATGCGGCCGGCGGGGAAGGCGACGCTCACCGACATCGTGGTTTTCCGAGGAGCGTAAAAGTAGATGACCGGGGTCTCCATGCGCACGGTCGAATAGGCTATCGACTTGTAGATGACGCCGGGCTGGTGGACGAAGCACGGCAGCCTGGATGGGCCGCCCAGCGCGAACCAGCGAACCGGGTCGCCGTCGAGACCGGCCAGGGAGGTGAAGGTGCCCCATTCGTGAGCGACGACACCGGTGGGGGCGGGAATGGTTTCGGCGCCGAACGCGGCAGCGGCCAGGAACAACACAGCAGTGGATTTGAAGAACATGGATCCCTCCAGAACTGGAGGGAAGACGGAACAGGGGCGAAAAGCGTTAACCGCCCGCGAGCTTCGCTCGCCGCCGGATCAGAACTTGTTCAGTTCGGCGATCAGCGCGTCCATGCCGCGCGTACGGTAAAAGTCGGTCAGGCGCTGCTCCTCGGGGGAAGGCGGAAGCACCTTCAGCAGGACGGCGTTCTCCAGGTTCTCGCGATTGGGCACCCAGATCTTGCCGTCGGCGAACTCCACCTGGCTGACGAAGCCCATCATCCGCTGCACGCTGACCGGCTGTCCTTTCACGGAGAAGCTCAGCGTGGTCTCCTGGAGCAGTTGACCCGTCCTGGAAGGCGGCAGCAAGACGTCGTTATCGGCCGAAGGCAAGGAGCCGGCCATGTACTGGCGGCCCGTGGAGTCACTCACGATCCAGCCCATCTCGACGTACTTCACCGGCTTATTGGAACGGTTGAGCACCTCGATACGCGGCGACCGGGCTTCGTTGCCCGAGATCTGCGCCGAACCCTTGAGGGGCTCGACGGGGGAATCCGGGAACTTCAGGAACGCGAACTCGGCGGCATGCTCGGACGATGCCGCGCCGCTCACCGCGCGTCCGCGCTTTACGGTCACGGCGAGTTGCGCGGACTCAGCCTGCCGATTCATGCTCTGGAGAATCTCCGCCTGCAGGCCGTTGCGGCCGTTCTGGGCGAGCACGCGCTTGAAGTGTTCGCGGTCGCGCCGCGCTTCCATCTCGCAGGCGGTAAGGGTGCGCTGCGAGTTGAGACGGTTCGGCCCGAAGAAGGTCAGGTCCTGGAAAAGGACTCCGTCCAGGTCGACCTGTACCAGCGGACCGTTGGCCACCTGCGACGGACGCATGAGTTGCATGTCGATCCGCACCGGCAGGATTTCGCCGGGGCCGACGTTGAGACTGGGGTAGGCGACCGAGCCTTTGCCGCCCAGCACCACTTCCTGCGCGACCACGCGCAGCATCACACCGTGGATGCGGTTGTTGCTCTTGTTCTCGAGCGTGACCGCCATGTGAAGATCGAGCGAGAGGGCGGCGCCGCGCGCGGTGGCGCGGGAATTGCCCATCGTTACGCCGCGGATGGTCAGCGGCGAGTTCGGCGGCAGGTTGATCTGGACCGCGTCGCTGGAGATCGCCGTGTCCTGGGCGAAGCCGGCGGACGCGCCCGCGAGGGCAACCGCCAGCAGCAGTCTCCGGGTACTATTCCACATACACTTTCGTCATCGTTACGTAGCCCGATTGCGGGTCTACATAGCGAGCTCCCAAGGTTCCTTCCGCGCTCACCGTGTTGATCACGTTGCGCGCTCCCGCGTGCATGAGGCCGAAGCCCTGGTTTCCTGCACGCATCTCGATTCCGTTATCCACCGCCATCGCGATCGGCTCGCGTGCCGCCGAGCCCGAAGGCGCGGGGCGCTCCAGCACCAATCCGGTCACGACCAGCGTGAAGATGCTGGCGAAGGCCAGCACCGCGCGAGCCTTGCCGAACAACGGCGAAGGCATGTCTTCCGCGGCATCGCCCACGCACTCGCCGGCGGCCAGGCCGAGCCGGATGTTGGCGCGCATTTCCGCTGCCAGCCGGTTCCACTGCACGCCCGGCAACTCGGCGAGCGCCGGCAGCGTTTCACGCATTTCGCGAAAACCGGCGACCTCGTCACGGCACCGTGCGCATCGCGCCAGGTGGCGCTCCGTCCTCCAGCCGGCGAACCAGCCAAGGTCGCCGGAGGAGTGCAGGGCCAGTTTTGTTTCGTCCGGGTGCCTCATGTTGCTACCGCTTTCTTCTCTCCATGTACCGCCGAAGCTTGGTGCGCGCGTTGGCAATATGCGAGCGCACGGTCGCTTTCGAGCAGTCCAGCCTCCGCGCGACTTCCTCCGCGGGTAAATCCTCCACGTCGCGCATGATCAGCGCCGCCCGCTCGCGCGGGCTCAAGAGGCGCAAACCGTCTTCCAGGTAATCGCGATGCTCGTCGCGCAGCACCGCCTCTTCCGGAGTTTCCCAATGGCTCTCCGGCGCCTGGTCGATTTCGCAAAACGATGCACGCCCGTTGCGGCGCAGAAAGTCGATCGCCGTGTTTGTTGCGATTCTGGACAGCCAGTGGGCGGCCTTCTGTTCGTCTTTGAGCTGTCCCTGATGCTGGAGGGCCTTGATGAAGGCCTCCTGGGTCAAGTCCTGGGCGTCCGCGACATTTCGCACGATGCCGTATATCTGCAGGAAGATGCGGCGTAGGTGCTCAGAAACAAAGCGGTTGCGCCTGTCCAGCAGTTCCACGCCGGGTTCGACGACTTCACTCATCGGACTGTAGACCGCCGTCTCCACGTGCTTCCTGTCAAGAATGACGGGAAAACAGGTAAAACGTGGATACAAAGCCATTGTAGACCGCCGGGTGGAGAAAAATCGCTACCGCCGGACCCGGAGAAATGGATCGGAAGCGCTCAGTCCGCCACTCTGCGGTGGACCTTGATTATGCACGCGCCCAGAATCAAAGCAGCGCCCACGAGCAGCAGGCTTCCGGGTTCTGGCGCGGATGTGAAGTTGTCCTGGAAATTGTTGTCGAAGGTGGGCAGTCCGCTGTAAAGCGGGGCACCGCTGCCAGATGTGGCGTTGGTCACCCAGCCCTGCAGAGTGATGTGAAAGGCGCCGTCCACAGGGATGCCATACTGCGGGGCTTCCCCGCCGTCGCCAACGAAGGTGGGAAGGGTGTAGGCATCGTAAACCAGTGTGCCTGTGCGCGAGTCGTACGTCACGGTACAGAACGGGAAATATCCGCTCGAGCATGGCGTGAAGCTGGCAGCGTCGCCGGTGCTCAGGCCCGCATTGATTGTGGTTTGGAACAAGAGCTGGGTTACGATTTCGCCGGTGTCGTTGATGAAGTCGAAGGTCAGCGGCGTGGTGCCGTCGGGTTGGACCTTGAAGAGATCGTGGGCAAGCGACAGGGGATTCGGGTCGCCGGAATCGATAAAGATGGTTGGATCGCCCAAAGTAGCGGACGGCGCAGGAGCGCTCCACACCATGAACAGACAGAGAAACAGATAACTCTTTACCATGACACACACCCGGTTGGTCCTACAGTTGGCCCGTACAATGCCACAAATACCGCCTTCCGTCAAGCCAAATCCTCAGTTCGCCGTATCGGCACGCTGTCGGCAACCTGGTAGCCTATTTGGAAAACTCCCCTCTCAGCCGCGAAAATTCAGGCGTCGCCTGCAACGGCTTCAACACCGGGTCGGCCAGCGCTTCGGCCAGAGAATATCCGTTTCGCAGCGCCTGCTCGAGGCTGTTCAGCGCCGCCGCGTTCTGCCCGGCGGCGACATTGATCTCGGCTTCTTCATACATCAGCAGGTTGCTCTTCGGGTCGATGGCGCGCGCCCGGCCGATAAACTCCAGGGCCTGCTTCGAGTTTCCCTTGGCAGCGTAGCAGCTTGCCAGCGTCCCGAGCGCTTCGGCATCCGACGGATTCACCTGAATGAGTTCGTAGGTCAGCGAAATCGCATCGTCGTAGGCTCTGGCCGCCTGATCCTTCTTTCCCGACCAGCGATAGGCGTCCGCCAGATTCCGGCGGAATGCGCCGTCCCTTGGGGCCATCGCTACCCCCTTCTCAAACATCGCCGCCGCCTCGTCGTAGCGGCCCA
>Ga0335084_10006429_pt1 | contig 11686 bp, 10 predicted proteins | sample Lox_Sample_44_FD_206721 | JGI IMG/M metagenome (GOLD analysis project Ga0335084, IMG submission 206721) | Soil microbial communities from Loxahatchee National Wildlife Refuge, Florida, United States - Lox_Sample_4.4 | ecosystem: Environmental > Terrestrial > Soil > Wetlands | place: USA...
GCGCATGTTCCAGGTGCGCGGGCCGATGATGGTGAAGGGCCGCTACGACGACGTGACGATGAAGAACGAGGTCTGGCAGAAGGACATGAAGATCATCGGCGCCTACGCGCGCAAGCTCGGCGTGGCGACGCCGACCTTCAATGCCTCGGCCGGGGTCTACAAGGCGGCGATGGCGCGCGGCTTCGCCAAGCAGGACACCGGCGCGGTGTGCGCCGTGCTGGAGGCGATGAGCGGCGTGCGCCGCCGGCGCAGGGCTTCGCGCTAGCAGTCGCTGCTACGGCTGGAGCTGCGACACGCCCCGCCAGGCGAGGAACACGCCGAGGGCGAGCGCGAGCAGGAAGCCCAGGCCGATGATGGCGTAGGTGCGCTTCTCGCCCTCCTCGACGCTCTCCGCCGGGATGCCGATCACCAGCACCCAGCCGCTGAGCGACGAGGTGACGTAGGCGCTGTAGACGGGCAGGCCGTCCAGCGTGGCGCCGCGGAACCAGCCTTCCGGCGCGCGATCGATCTCGTCGCGCAGCGTCTGGTTGACCAGGGTGCCCGCCTGGACCTCCGGCTGGCGGGCGATGATCTGCTTCTCGCGGTCGATGAGCGCGATCACCCAGCCCTCGGGCAGCTGCTGGGCCTGGAGCAGCGCCGACAGGTGCTTCAGGTTGAGCGGCGCGGAAAGGATGTAGCGCACCTCTTCGCCGTAAGTGACGGGGATGCGCACGCGCACCGTCGGCGTATTCACCGCGGTGCCCCGCATGACGTTGCTGAAGCCGGCCTTCGCCCCGCGCAGCACGTCGCGGAACGAATCGTCTTCGGGCGCGAACGGCGCCGGCCTGGGAAACGCCTCGACCGCGTTCGACAGCTGCGTCTTCGCCGCCGAGGCGAGACCGATGTTCTCCCAGGCGGGCTGGGTGAGCAGCACGCGCTGGGACTCCTGGTGGAACGCCTCGATGTCGCCTTTTTCGAGGTTCTTCGACACCGCCAGCGTGCCGAGCGAGGTCATGGTGCCTCTGAGGTGCGCGTCGACCGCGCTCATCGCCGCGCGCGCCCGCGCCAAGCCGTCGCGCTCGCGCGCGACGCGCTCCTGGGCGGTGAGCATCAGGACCGCCACCAGCGCAAAGAACACCATGGGCGCGAGCGCGGCGGCGACGACGACGTAGATGCGGGTGCGGGAAACCATCTGGCTCCTATAATAGACGCGGACCAGCCGGAGGAACGGACCGCATGGACTCCTGGAAGAACATTCGCACCTGGCCGCGCGAAGAAATGATGAAGCGCGTCGCGCGGTTCAAGAAGCTTAAGGGCTCCGACGGCGGCCTGCCGGACAGTCCGCTGCCGGAATGTAAAAGAAAGTTATACGCGGTGATCGGCTTCCAGCCGCCGATGAGCGACAGCGCGGCGGTGACCTCGCCGGTCGGCGAGGACGCCTCCGCGAAGCCCGCCATCCCGATCGCCGAGGGGTTCAACCTCGGCTACTGCAAGGCGAAGCCCGGCAAGGGACCGCTGATGCACAACCACGACACCAACGAAACGTTCATCGCGCTGACCGGCAGGTGGCGCTGCGAGTGGAACGAGGGCGAGGATACCCAGCACGTCGATCTGGCGCCTTACGACGTGATCTCGTTTCCGGTGGGCGTCGCGCGGCGCTTCATGAACGTGACCTACGACCAGCCCGGCCGCGAGCACCTGCTGATGTTCATCATCGGCGGCAACCAGCCGCAGGCCGAGTTCACCCCGCTTGCGATGCGGCGTTGCGAGGAATTCCAGAGCGGCGCGAAGAAGCCCCGCGCCGCCACGCGCCGCCGCAAGCGCAAGTAGGGCGCCGATGCGCGCCCGGCAGGCTGCGCTCCTGATCGCGCTCGGCGTCTGCCCGGCTGCGCTCGCGCAGCCCGACTACCGGCGGGAGGTCAGGCCGATCCTCGACAACCGCTGCGTGGTCTGTCACGCGTGCAACGACGCGCCCTGCCAGCTCAACCTCGGCTCTCACGCCGGCGTTACGCGCGGCGCGAACCCGCGGCGCGTCTACGCCACGCGCGTGACCACGGCGCCGCCGACGCGCCTGTTCTTCGACGCAGCCAGCGACGCCGAATGGCGCGCGAAAGGCTTCCACTCCGTGCTCGACGGCGACGTGCTGTTCCGCATGCTGCAGCTCAAGCGCTCGAGCCCGCTTCCCGCCGGCCCGCTGCTGCCGGCGGACCGTTTCGACTTCTCGGTCGACCGCGCGCAGCAATGCCCCGTGCCCGGCGCGATGGACGACTACGAGCGCCGGTTCCCGGAGCGCGGCATGCCGTTCGCGCTGCCGCCGCTATCGGCGGCCGAGCATGACACGCTGGCGCGCTGGCTGAAGGCCGGCGCGCCGGACGCGCCCGCTCCGCCCCTGCCCTCTGCCCATGCAGCGCGCATCGCACGGTGGGAAGCCTTCCTGAACGGCGATAGCCTCAAGGCGCGGTTGATGAGCCGCTACATCTACGAGCACTGGTTCATCGGCCACCTGTACTTCGACGACCTGCCCGCCGGCGAGTACTTCGAGCTGGTGCGCTCGCGCACCCCGCCCGGCCAGGCAATCGACGTCATCGCGACACGCCGACCCTACGACGATCCCGGCGTAGAGCGCCCCTATTACCGTCTGCGTCGCATAGCGGAGACGCTGCTCGCCAAGACCCACATGCCCTACGCGCTCAGCGACGCGCGGATGGCGAGATTGAAGGGCTGGTTCCTCGACGCGCCCTACGAGGTCGCCGCGTTGCCCGGATACGCGCCGGAAATCGCCTCCAACCCGTTCGTCGCCTTCCGGCAGCTGCCGATAGAGGCGCGCTACCGCCTGATGCTCGAGGAGTCGCAGTTCACCCTGATGGGGTTCATCAAGGGGCCGGTGTGCCGCGGCCAAGTCGCGGTCGACGTCATCAACGACCACTTCTGGGTGATCTTCCTCCGGCCCGATCCCGCGCACGCCGAGCTGAACGCCGAGTTCCTGGCGAAGTCGCTTCTCGATCTGCGCCTCCCCGCTTCCGAGGAGGGCGGCCAGGGCCCGCTCAAGTGGATGCGGTATTCCTCCTTCGAGGCGGAGTACCTGAAGACCCGCGCGCGCGCGCTCGAGCCGCTCTTCGCCGCCTCGCCGCCCACCCTCGACATGCTGTGGGACGGCGACGGGCGCAACCCGAACGCCGCGTTGACGGTATTCCGCCATCTCGACAACGCCTCGGTGGTCCAGGGGCTGCTTGGCGAGCGGCCGCAGACCGTCCTGCTCCTCGGCTATCCCCTGCTCGAGCGCATCCACTACCTGCTGGTGGCCGGCTTCGACGTCTACGGCAACGTCGGCCACCAGCTCACCACGCGGCTCTACATGGATTTCCTTCGCATGGAGGGCGAAATGAACTTCCTCGCCCTGCTGCCGCGCGCGTCGCGCCAGGCGGTGCGGGACCGGTGGTACCGCGGCGCGGGCAAGGAGCCCGTCGCCATGCTGCGCAATACCGCAGCCTATCTCCCCTACGAGAGCGGCGTGCGCTACGCGAGCGGCGACCCGCTCGCGGAGCTCTATGCCCTGCTCAAGAAGCGCGCCGCGCAGGTAACCCGCCCGCGCTACTCGCTCGGCGCGGGCGGCCTGCAGGGCAACGCCCTGCGCGAGCTGCGGCGCCTCGCCGCGCTGCGCGGCCGCGCCGCCTCGTTCCTGCCCGAATTCTCGGTGCTGACGGTGCGCGATGCGTCCGGCACCGATCGGCACTTCAGCCTGATCGCCAACCGTGCCCACAGCAACGTGGCCGAGCTGTTCAGCGAAGCCGAGCGCCGCCTGCCCGACGAGGACGGCGTGACGGTGGCGAGCGGCTTCGCCGCCGCCTACCCCAACGCATTCTTCAAGCTCGACGAGTCGCAGCTTCCAGCGTTCGTCGACGCGGTGGGCAGGCTCGCTTCGGAGGACCATTACCGGGCCCTCGCCGCGTCGTACGGCATCCGGCGCACCGACCCGCGCTTCTGGGCCCACAGCGACGAGCTGCACGCTGCCTGGCGCCGCTGGGCGCCGCGCGAGGCGGGCCTGTTCGACTACAACCGCTTCGAGAACAGGTGACGCGCGGCGGGCAGGTTCCTCGCCAGCACCAGCGCGACGAAGAAGGTCGCGGACAGCAGCGCCACGCCCGCGACCGCCTTCCACAGCGCCGCCGGATGCTGCTGCGCGTAGCGCACCGCGGCGTACGCGAGCGCGTCGAGCGGGAAGGTAAAGGCCCACCAGGCCGGACTCAGCGGCCAGCGCCAGAAGCGGCGCGCGAAGACGATCATCGACAGGCCGATCACCAGCGCGCAGAAATAGAGGTTCTCGAGGAACGCCATCTCCGGGAACAGCGCCAGGCCGTTGGCATAGATGAGCGACGGCGGCACGAGGAGGATGAACCAGGTCGGGCGCAGCGGCTCCGGCAGCGGCGCGGCCAGCGCGGCGCGCGCGAGGAGCAGCGGCAGCAGCACCGTCGCCGCGCAGGCCGAGAAGCCGAAGAAGAACTTCGACGCCTCGGCGAAGCCGAGGGAGACGCCCGGCCCCGGCACCACGATGCCGCCGACGATCAGGATCAGCCAGCCGGCGTTCAGCTTCTCCAGCGCGATGCCGCCGGCGAGCCAGCGCGCGATGCCGCAGACCTGGAAGGCGGTGAGCGTCACGCAGCCCAGCCACCAGAGATCGCGCGCCAGCGCGGGCGCGTAGGGGCCGATCCCGCCCGCCACCAGCGTCATGCCCACCGGAAAGGCGCCGCTGAAGCCGAGCAGCGCCGGGTCGGTGAAGTCGGCTTTCACGCCCTTCCAGTCCTTGCCCAGCTTCAATAGGTACAGGGCAACCATCACGATGAGTGCGATCGCGCCCAAGGCGACCCACAGCTCGGTGAAGTACGCCGGGGCGCGGAACACCCCCGGAAAGAGCGGCGCCGCGGCGCGCGCGGTGAGGCCGAGGCCGGCGAGACCCATGACGGCGCCGTAGTTGCCGATATGGACCGGTTTCAGCGCCATCAGGTGCCGAGGTAGTAGCTCTTCACCAGCTCGTTCTGCTCGAGCTGCGCGACGCCGCCCTCGAACACGATCTCGCCGTGCACGATGATGTAGCCGCGGTCGGCGATGCGGATCGCCTGGTGGAAATTCTGCTCGGCCATCAGCACCGTCAGGCCGTACTTCTCCTTCAGCTCCTTGATCTTGGTAATGGTGTGCGAGACCAGGATCGGCGCGAGGCCGACCGAGGGCTCGTCGACCAGCAGCAGCTTCGGCGAGGACATCAGCGCGCGCGCGATGGCGAGCATCTGCTGCTGGCCGCCCGACATCGAGCCGGCGAGCTGGCTCCGGCGCTCGGCGAGGACGGGGAACGCCTCGTAGGAGAAGCCCAGGTTGTGCTGGATCTGCCTGCGCGCGAGCGGCCGGAAGGCCCCCAGCATCAGGTTCTCCTCGACCGTGAGCTTCGGGAACAGGCGCCGGCCCTCCGGCACCAGCGCGACGCCCAGGTTGACGATTTCCTCGGTGGAGAGCTTCGTCAGGTCATGTCGCCGATCATCCATCGTCAGGACCACCGAGCCCCTGCTCGGCCGCACCATCCCCATGACGCACTTCATCAGCGTGCTCTTGCCGTTGCCGTTGGTGCCGAGCAGCGCCACCGTTTCCTTTTCCTTGAGAGAAATGGAGACGCCATGCAGGGCGCGCACGGCGCCATAGCCGGCGTCCATGTCCTTGACCGCCAGCTCAAGCGCCAAGGTAGGCCCTCTGCACTTCGGGGTTCTTCACGATCTCGGCCGGCGCGCCCTCGCAGATGATGCGGCCGGCGTCGAGGCAGACCACGCGCTGGGAGAAGCGCATCACCGCCTGCATGATGTGCTCGATCATGATGATGGTGATGCCGGCCTGGTTCAGCCGGAACAGGATCTTCAGCACCTCCTCCACCTCGGCGCCGGAAAGGCCCGCCATCGCCTCGTCGGAGATCAGCAGCCGCGGCCGCGCCGCCATCGCGCGCGCGAGCTCGAGCTTGCGCAGCTCGACCTGCGACAGGCGGTTCGAGGGCGTGCGCGCCTTGTCGGCGAGGCCGATGTCGCGCAGGATCTCGAGCGATTCGCGCTCGACTTCCTGCGCGCGGTGCAAGCCGCCGCGGTGCACGACGTAGTCCAGCGGCACGGTCAGGTTCTCCAGCACCGTCATGCTCTTGAACGGCCGCGGGATCTGGAAGCTGCGGGCGATACCGAGCCGGGTGCGCCGGTAGGCCGGCAACGCAGTAATGTTTTTTCCGTCAAAAACGATACTTCCGGCTTCGTTGCGGAGCGCGCCCGAGACGCAGTTGATGAGCGTGGTCTTGCCGGAGCCGTTCGGCCCGATCAGGCCGAAGCGCTCGCCCTGGGCGATCTCCAGCGTCACGTCGTTCAGCGCCGTGAAACCGCCGAAGCTCTTCGACAGCCCATGGATGTTCAGGAGCGGGCTCATTTGCGGGAGAAGATTCGCTTGAGCAGCCCCAGGATGCCGTCGGGCGCGACCACCACGAAGAACACCAGCAGCACCCCAACCACCAGCACGTTCATCTCGTTGGAGATCGTCACCGTGACGAGCTGCTGCAGCGAGGAAAGCACCAGCGCGCCGATCACCGGCCCCAGCCAGTGCGCGGTGCCGCCGATCATCGGGCTCGCCAGCGCGCCGACCGCGTAGTTGAGGTTGAAGGTCGAGGCCGGCTCGATGAACGACAGGTACATCGGCATCGGCGCGCCGCAGGCGCCCATCAGCGCGCCCGACAGCGTGCAGGCGAAGACCTTGAGCTTGAGCGTCGGCACGCCGCTCGACTCGGCCGCCTCCTCGCTGTCGCGCAGCGCGCGCAGGCCGCGGCCGAGCCAGGAGCGCTCCACGTAGCGCGCCAGCGCGATCGAGGCGAGCGCCATGCCGACCATCAGGACGAACAGCATCTTGATGTAGGACTCGAACGGCGCCATCGGCGGCGGCCGCAGCAGCTGCAGGCCGGTCGCGCCGCCGGCGTAGCGCCAGTTGATGAACAGCGTCTCCATGATCACCGTCAGCGCGATGGTGGCGATGGCGAAGAAGATGCCGCGCAGGCGCAGCGTGAGCAGGCCGGCGACGAGGCCGAGCAGCCCGCTCATCAGCGCCGCCGCCGCGATCTGCAGCCCGAGCGGCAGCGCGAACGCCTTGTACAGCACGGCGGCGGTGTAGGCGCCCAGGCCGAAGAACGCCGGCGTGCCGAAGTTCACGTAGCCGGCGTAGCCGCCGAGGATGTTCCAGGCGGTCGCCAGCATGACGAACATCAGCACGGTGTAGGCGGCGAAGAAGAAGTAGTCGAAGTCGACGAAGGCCGCGGTGGCGGCGGCGGCGCCGAAGGCGACGGCGACCCCGATCCAGAACTTCATCGGCCGAACAGCCCTTGCGGCCGCGCGCCGAGCACGATCAGCAGCAGCAGGAACGACACCGCCGGCGCCCACGACGCGCCGAGGTCGGGGTGGATCAGCACGATAGACTCGGTGACGCCCAGCAGCAGGCCCGCGGCGACGGTGCCGGTCATGCTGCCGAGGCCGGCCAGCACCACCACGGCGAAGGTCCTTCCTATATAGACGCGGTCCATGCCCGGCTCGACCGGGCCGATGATGATCAGCATGGCGCCGGCGACCGCGGCCACCGCGGTGGCGATGCCGAAGGCCCACTGCTTGATGCGCACCGGGTTCGCGCCCATCAGCCGCAGCGCCGGCTCGTCCTGCGCCACCGCCTTGATCGCGCGGCCGGTGAAGGTCTTCGACATGTAGAGCGTCAGGCCGGCGGTGAGGACCAGCGCCGCGCCGAACACCACCAGCGTGCGCATCGGCAGGCGGATCTCGCCGAAGCTCAGGCTGCGGCCGATGTAGGCGGCCTCCACCATGCGCTGGTCGACACCGAAGCCGAGCATCAGGCCGACCTCGATGATCAGGGCCAGGCCGAAGAAGAAGGCGATGCCGCGCACCGCCGCCTCCGAGCCGCGGCGCTCGAACGCCTCGTAATAGAAGCGGTAGAGCGCTACGCCGAGGAGGAAGAACGCCGGCATCAGGACGACGCCGGCGACGATCGGGTCGAGCCCGAAACCGACCAGCAGCCAGGTGCAGTAGGCCCCCAGCACCATCATCGCGGGATGCGCGACGTGCGGCACGTCGAGCAGCCCGAACGACACCGACAGCCCCATGCTCACCGCGGCATAGAAGCCGCCGAGCAGCACGCCGAACAGCACCGCCTCGAACAGCAGCTCGCCGCTCATCTTCCCCCTAGCAACAAAAACGGCGCGGGTTCGCCGCGCCGTCCGCTTCCTTTCGGCCGCCGGTCGTTATTTGCCGCGCGCCTTCTCGAACGGCGCGACCACGTCGCCAGTCTTGTACTGGGGCGGATAGATCACCACCTGCTTGCCTGGCTGGCGGAACTGGTCCATGTTCTTGTCGGTCACGTCGCGGAACTGCGCCTGCACCACGCGCGGGTTCGCCCACTCGCCGTCGGGGCCGTACTTGATCGGGCCGACGATGGTGTGCAACTCGTGGGTATGCAGGTACTCGGCGAGCTTCTTCTGGTCGATGCTCTTGGTGCCGTTGATCGCCTGCTCGAGCATCTGGCCGATGGCGTAGTTGAACGGCGGCAGGTAGAAGCCCAGCGGGTCGACCTTCGCCTCCGCCGCCTTCTTGGCGTAGCGCTGCAGGAACTCCTCGATGCCCGGGTACTTGATGCCCGGCACGTAGGAGTTGTAGTTGACGATGCCGTTCAGCGACGAGCCGAGGTTGGTCATGATCGGCGTGAACTGCAGGCCGACCATGCCGCCGCCGAAGATCTTCACCGAGTCGCCCACGCCGATCTCGTTCACCGCGCGCACGATCGCCACCGAGTCGTTCGGGTAGGACATGACGAACACCATGTCGGGCTTCGCCGCGCGGATGCCGCGGATCATCGCCGAGAAATCGGTGGTGGTCGGCGGGTAGTTCTGGTTGTACACGGTCTTCAGGCCTGCCTTCTGCGCCAGCTCGCGCGCGCCGTTCGCCAGGTTCTGCGCGAACTCCTGGTCGGCGGCGAGGAAGGCGATGGACTTCGCGCCGAGCTTCTGGCCGGCGCCGATGAAGCCGTCGGACCAGCTCGCGGCGTTGTTCCAGGGCGAGTTGTTGAACCACTTGTCGTGCTTCACCGTGTGGTTGACCTGGAACGAGAAGTTGCCCATCAGCAGCAGGTCGCGCTGCTTGACCAGCGGCATGATCGGCGCCGTGGGCACCGTGCCGTAGGGCGCGATCAGCAGGTCGACCTTGTCGACGTCGAGCAGCTTGGTGTAGATCGCCGGCGTGAGCGCCGGGTTGGTCTGGTCGTCGTAGACGATGAACTCGACCTTGCGGCCGAGCAGCCCGCCCTTAGCGTTGACGTCCTCGACCCACATGCGCAGCGCGACGAGCGCCGCCTGACCGCCTGCGCCGAGCGGGCCGGTCTGCGGCATGCTCATGCCGATCTTGATCGGCCCCTGCTGCGCTGCAGCGAGCGCGCTGAACAGCAAGCCGAAGCCGACCGCCAGAAGATTCCGGATTTTCATGACCTCCTCCTTGTGCGGTTATTGTAATCAATCTTCAGGAGGCCGGCGGCGTTGCCGCCCATGATCCGCTCCCTTTCGGCTGCCTTAAGTTTCGCGCCGCCGATGAAGTCGACCGGGTGTTCCATCCCCATGTCGTACGGGTAGTCGGTGCCGAGGAGGACGTGGTCGGCGCCGAAGCGCTTTACCAGGTGCTCGAGCATGCCGCGGTCGAAGGTGATGGTGTCGAAGTAGAACTTCTCGAGGTAGCTCGAGGGCTTCTTCCCGATCACGGTGCGGCAGTCGGGGCGCGCGCGCCAGCCGTGGTCCATGCGCGCCCAGTAGTGCGCGAGGTAGCCGCCGGCGTGCGGCAGCACGATCTTCAGCTTCGGGTGCCGCTCCATCACGCCGTCGAAGATCAGGTGGCTCGCGGCGACGGTGGTCTCCAGCGGGTTGCCGATCAGGTTGTTGAAATAGTGGTCGAGCAGCCGCTCGCCCTGCGTGAAACCGATCGGGTGCATGAAGATGATGACGTCCAGCTCCTGCACCTTGGCGAAGAACTTGTCGAGGGCCAGCCGGCCGTCGGCGAGATCCATGCCGTTGACGCTTGGATTGATCTCGACGCCCCGCAAGCCTAGTTTTTTGACCAGATAGGTCAGTTCCGAGACGGCCAGATCGGGGTCCTGCAGCGGCACGGTGCCCAGGCCGACGAAGCGCTTCGGCCACTTCGCCACGATCTCGGCCAGCCGCTCGTTCACCTTGCGCGCGAGCTCGGCGCCGAGGCCCGGGTCGGTCCAGTAATAGGTCTGGTTCGGCGCCGGCGAGATCGCCTGCACGTCGATGCCCATGCGGTCCATGTCCTTCAGCCGCACCTCGATGCCGGAGAGCTTGGGCGCGCGATCCTTCATCTGCTTGACGTTGACCTCGCGGGTCATCGCGTTGGCGTACTTGACCGAGGGCTCGTGCTGCGCGGGGTTGAGGTGCGCGACCTGCGCGGCGACCTCGGGGTTGGCGTAGTGGCAGTGGATGTCGACGCGCAGCGACTTGTTCTTTCTCCTGACCACGGCGGAAGAACCCCGCCCGGCGGGTGTACAGCTGTACATCATGGGATCGCCTCCTCGATTGCCCTAATATTAGAGTTTGGCAAAAGGGGAGGAAACAATGCGTCGGATCTGTTTCGCGCTCGGTGTCGCGCTGGCCCTCGTCGCAACCCATCTCGCGGCGCAGGAGCCGCTGCGCCTGGGCTTCCTGAGCGTGCGCACCGGCCCGCTCGCCGCCGGCGGCAAGCAGATGGAGGAAGGCATCCAGCTCCTCCTCAAGGAGCACAACGGCATGCTCGGCGGCCGCAAGGTCGAGCTGACCATCGCCGACACCGCCGGCAACCCGGCGCAGGCGCGCACCAAGACGCAGGAGCTGATCGAGCGCAACCGGGTGCACGTGATCATCGGCCCGCTCGCCACCTTCGAGGCGCTCGCCATCGACGAGTACATCAAGAGCGCGCAGGTGCCCCTCATCACGCCGACCTCGGCGGCGCAGAAGGACCTCGCGCAGCAGGGACAGAACGACTACGTGATCCACGCCGTCGGCACCGCCGCCCAGCCGACGCACGTCCTGGGCGAGTACGCCGCCAAGGTGCTGAAGCTGAAGCGCGTCAGCACCGTCGCCGACGACTTCACCTACGGCCACGAGGGCACGGCGGGCTTCCACGCCGCCTTCGAGGCGAACGGCGGGCGCATCGTGCAGAAGCTCTGGCCGCCGCTCAACGTCCCCGAGTACGGCCCCTACGTGAGCCAGATCAAGCCCGACGTCGACGGCGTCTACGCCGGCTTCGCCGGCATCAACGGGCTGCGCTTCCTGCGCGTCTACAACGACTTCGGCCTGAAGCGGATCCCGGTGTTCGGCAACCCGACCTGCGTCGACGAGGGGATCCTGCGCAACATGGGCGACGAGGCGCTCGGCGTCTATTCGGCGAGCTGGTACTCGGCGCAGATCGACAACCCCGAGAACAAGCGCTTCGTCCAGGCGGTGCGCTCGGAATACAAGGTCACGCCCGGCTTCTACACGGCGGGAACCTACGTCGCGGGTCTCTACCTCGAGGCGGCGCTGAACGCGGTGAAGGGCCGCTTCGAGGACAAGGCGGCCTTCGTCAAGGCGCTGCACGACGTGCGGCTCGAGAAGAGCCCGATGGGA
>Ga0335084_10006430_pt1 | contig 11685 bp, 10 predicted proteins | sample Lox_Sample_44_FD_206721 | JGI IMG/M metagenome (GOLD analysis project Ga0335084, IMG submission 206721) | Soil microbial communities from Loxahatchee National Wildlife Refuge, Florida, United States - Lox_Sample_4.4 | ecosystem: Environmental > Terrestrial > Soil > Wetlands | place: USA...
CCGAAGTCGATCAACGCGTCGAGCGCCGCCCGAATCGTCCGGCCCGTGAACAGCACGTCGTCAGCGAGCAGAATCAGCCGGCCGTCGATCGAGAACGGAATCTCTGTCCGGCGGATGACCGGCTGCGGTCCGACGGCATGGTGCATCAGATCGTCGCGGTACAGCGTGATGTCCAGCGAGCCGGTCGGCACGTCCACGCCGGCGATGGCCTTCACGTGCGCCGCCAGGCGCGCCGCGATGGGCACGCCCCGCGCCCGAATGCCGACGAACGCCAGATCCTCGACGCCACGGTTGCGCTCGAGGATCTCGTGGGCGATGCGCGTCAGCGTGCGGTCGATCCGCTCGGCATCCATCACGATGGGCATGCGGGCCTCGGGGCGGATGCAGAGTGCCGGGTGCTCGGTGCGGGGTGCTCGTGCGGAGTGCGGGTGCGACGGGCGGAGTGCGGGCTGCGCATGTGACCTCTTCGCGGTCTCTCAGGACCGCATTAAAGAGCGCAGGGATCATACCGTACTTGGCGGGAGGGCGGCGGCAGAATGCTCAGTGCTGGGTGCTAGCTGCCTCATTTCTCATGCGTCCCCACATAGCTGACCGAGTGCTCGACGGTGTAGGCCCGCGCGAAGAGGTCCGTCCGGGCGAAGCCGTCCATGTCACGCCCGACCGGCAGCCCCATGTAGTAGAGCACCGTCGGGGTCAGATCGACGATCGATCCCCGGGGAAACACGCCGTGGGCGGCGTTGGCGCCGTACGCCAGCAGGAAGCCGTCCGGCGCGCTCTCGTGCGACCCGCTGCGGGCCGGCCAGTCGAGCAGCCGCGCCAGCAATCGCTTCGACACCGGCTCCTGCTTCATGCCGAAGCCCGAGACGACCAGCAGCAGGTCGTCGCCCTGCAGCCTGGCCATGGCCCGGCCGATCTCGCCGTCGATGTACGCGTAGTAGCGATCGAGGACCGAGCGCGGCGCCTCGTCGCGCGCGGGCTCGCCGAAGAGCTCCGGCTGCGCGTCGCGCAGGTAGTTGTGCCCAAAGATGTCCAGGCCCTCGTACCGCACGGCGGTCAGGCGCGTCGCAAACTCCTGCTCGAGCCGGTCGGCGGCCTGGCTGTAGGCCGGATCCCAGCGCGCCTGAACAAATCCGCTCGGCGGGGGCTCGTTCGGGCCGAACGACGGCAGCACCTCGTGCCATGGCTTCGTCTGGACCTCGTCGAACACCTCTCGCGCGATGTCGGCGGCCGACGACGGATAGGCGGCCTGCGCGTCGGCGAGCCGCAGCGGCGAACTGGCCGCCTCGTCGAAGTAGTCGCTCACGACGTATCCGAGGCTCGCCTGGACCGGGTGCGTCAACGGCCAGTCGACGATTCCGGACACGACGCCGTAGTCGGCGAGAATGTCCCACAGGGTGCGCGCGTGGAGCGACAGCGAGGTGACGGGCTCCTCGCTGATGAAGCTCTGGTAGTACAGGGCCGCCGCAAAGCAGTAGTCCGGCAGCAGGTTGACGGGATCGGCGTCGTCCGCGCGGACGCGATAGATCGCGTTCGATCGGACGCCGTCTTTCGGCGGATATTTTCCCGTGGCGGCCGCGGCCCAGACGGGCTCGGCCTGCGTGGGCTTGAGCGTCGCGAGATTCATCGCGGCGCCGCGCTCCATGATGCGGCCGAAGTTCGGCAGCTGGCCGGCGGCCACGCGGAGCCGGATGAAATCGAGATCGGCGCCGTCGAGCAGGATCAGATCGACGCGCGGCGGCGGGCTCTCGAGCGGCACGGGCGCGGCGATCGGGCGCGCCGGCGGCACCGGCAGATCGCCCGGCCCGCGAAGCCACAACGGCACGATCACCGACAGGATCATCGACGCGAGCAGCAGCGCGGCCGTAGTCCGGTTGCCCCGGCGGCCGAACGAGTATCGGAGCAGGACGATCAGGACGAGCATGACGGCGAAGGTCGTGGTCGCCACCGCGCCCTGGCGCATGCGCTCGACCGAGCTGGCGTCGAGCACCGAGAGAAACCCGCGCAGGTTGCGCCAGGTCACGACTGACGCGCCCACCGCGCCGGCGGCGCCGACCCACCCGGCGAGGCGCACGCTGAACCAGGCCGGCTGCAGCGGCCGCGACGCCAGCACCTCCCGGCCGAGGATCAGCAGGTACACCGCCACACTCAGGTACAGCCCGTAGAAGGCCACGAGCGTGATGAACCAGCGCGCGGCCGTCACCGAGACGATCGGAACCTGGGGGTTGAGCTGCAACACGAGCACGAACAGGTACGTCGCGCCAAGCACGCCGCCCGCAATCGCGTTCGTGAGCATGCGCAGGTAACGCATGGCTCAGGATCATAGTCTCGTGGACTGCTGAGTGCTATGTGCTGGGTGCTTGGTGCTGAGTGCGGTGCTGCGTGCCGGTGCCGTGCCGGCCTCCTCGAGTCGAGACGACGTCCGGCCGAGACAGCGGACGCCTCGGCTCGAGGCGTCGTCAGCCGCACCAGGCACGCAGCACCGCACCATGCACCTAGCACCAGGCACTCAGCACCCCGCACTATAATTTGCGAGTGCCTACCGACGTGGCGGCCGAGGTGATCGCCAACACCCGGCTGTCATCGCATTACAACGTGCTGGCGCTCGCCGCCCCGGCCGTCGCCGCGGCGGCCAAGCCCGGGCAGTTCGTCATGGTCAAGACGTCCCTCGGCTTCGATCCGATGCTGCGGCGGCCGTTTTCGATCTTCGAGATCGTCCGCGACGCCCGCGGCGGCGTCCTCGGCCTGAGCCTGCTCAACAAGCGCGTGGGCGTCGGCACGACGCTCTTGTACGACGCGCGTCCCGGCGACCGCATCGGCTGCCTGGGCCCGCTCGGGCGGCCGTTCGTGCCCGTCGATCCGCCCGCCGAGGCCTGGATGGTGGCCGGCGGGGTCGGTCTCGCGCCATTCGTCACGCTCGCCGAAGCGCTCAAGGCGCGCGGGACCTCCATGACGTTGTTCTACGGCGCGCGGTCCGCCGCCGATCTGTACTACGCCGATCTGTTCGAGCAGCTCGGGGCGCGCCTGGTCCTGACCACCGAAGACGGCAGCCGGGGCGAGCGCGGACGCATCAGCGCGCCGCTCGAACGCGCGTTGTCGGAGCGGCCGCCCAATCACCCGGTCACGATCTACGCGTGCGGCCCGACGCCGATGATGGCCGCCGTCGCGCGCCTTGGCGCGCGGGCGGCGCGGCCGGTCTTCGCGTCGCTCGAGCCCGTCATGGGCTGCGGGATGGGCGGCTGCTACAGTTGTGTGGTGCCGGTCCGGCAGGGCCCACGCAGCCACTTCGTCCGGTCCTGCCTCGACGGCCCCGTGTTCGACGCGTCGGCCGTCGTCTGGGACGACCTCGTCGCGGTGGGTCACTGATGGCTGATCTGTCCGTGCAGCTCGGCTCGCTGCGACTGAAGAACCCCTTCATCGCCGCGTCGGGGTGTTTCGGGTACGGCCTCGAGTACCAGGAAGCCGTCGATCTCTCGTCCCTCGGCGGGGTCGCCGTGAAGGGCCTGTTTCTGTCGGAGCGCGAGGGCCATCCGCCCCCGCGCATCGTCGAGACGCCCGCCGGCATGCTGAACGCGATCGGGCTTCAGGGCATCGGCGTGCACCGCTTCGTCGCGGAGAAGCTGCCGGAGCTTCGCCGGCTGGGCGCGACGACCATCGTGAACATCTGTGGATCGACGCTCGACGAGTACTGCGAGGTCGCGCGCGTGCTGTCCGACCACGAAGGCGTGGCGGCCATCGAGCTCAACATCTCGTGCCCGAACATCAAGGAAGGCGGCATCCAGTTCGGCTGCAGCCTGGCGGGCACGTACGACGTCGTGAGCGGCGTGCGCAAGGTGACGACGCTGCCGATCATTCCGAAGCTGACCCCCAACGTCACTGACGTCGCCTCGTTCGCGCGGGCGTCGGAGGAAGCCGGCGCCGACGCGATCTCGCTCGTCAACACGTTCCTGGCGATGGCGATCGACGTCGAGACCCGCAAGCCGAAACTGTCGAACGTGCTGGGCGGGCTGAGCGGTCCGGCGATCCGTCCGATCGCCGTGCGCATGGTCTTCGAGTGCCACCAGGCCGTGAAGCTGCCGATCATGGGCATGGGCGGCATCGCGACGATCGACGACGCCATCGAGTTCCTGATTGCGGGAGCCTCGGCGGTGCAGGTCGGCACGGCCAACTTCGCCGATCCGTTCATCTGGAGCAAGCTCATCGCCGGACTCGACGCGTACCTCGAGCGCCATCGGATCGCGCGCGTCCAGGATCTGGTCGGATCGATCGAGCTGCCCCGCCGGGAGCACGCGTGGACCGAATCCTGATCGCCCTCGACATGCCGACGCCGGCGGCCGCGCTGTCGCTGGCCGACTCGCTGCGCGGCGCCGTCGGCGGGTTCAAGATCGGCAGCCAGCTGTTCACCGCGGCCGGGCCCGATATCGTGCGCCGGCTCGTGAGCTGCGGCGATCGAGTGTTCCTCGACCTCAAGTTTCACGACATTCCCAATACGGTCGCCGGCGCGGTCGCCGCTGCGTCGGCGCTGGGCGTGTGGATGGTGAACGTGCACGCGAGCGGGGGCGCAGCGATGCTCGAAGCCGCGCGCGACGCAGCCGCCGCGGCCCCGGCCCGCCCGGGCGGCCAGCGTCCGCTGGTCATCGCCGTGACTGTGCTGACGAGCCTGGATCAGGCAACGCTGGCGTCGGTGGGTGTGGCCGCCACGCCGGTCGATCACGTCGTTCGGCTGGCGCGGCTCGCCCAATCCGCCGGTCTGGACGGGGTCGTCGCCTCGCCGCTCGAAACTGCCGCGATCCGCGCGGCGTGCGGCCCGGACTTCGTCATCGTCACACCGGGCATCCGCGGCGGCGCGGCCACGTCGGCCGCCGACGATCAGCGCCGCACGATGAGCGGCGCGGACGCGGTCCGCGCCGGCAGCTCGTATCTTGTCGTCGGACGGCCGGTTACGGGCGCCGCCGACCCGCGCCAGGCGGCCGAACGGCTGGCCGCCGAGGTGAAGGGCGCAATTGACGCTCGTCCCGTTACTTCGCCGTGATGATGAAGTGGCCGCGGCGGTTCTTCGCCCAGCACGCCTCGGTTTCCTCTCGGCAGACCGGCTCCTCTTCACCCTTGCTGACGACGCTGACGCGCGCGACCGGGATGCCCAGGGTGCCGAGATAGTCGCGAACCGCGGCGGCGCGGCGCTCACCCAAAGCGAGGTTGTATTCGTTCGTGCCGCGCGAATCGGCGTGGCCTTCCACGGTCACGCGCGTCGAACCCCACTTGCGCATCCAGTCGGCGTCTTTCTGCAGGCCGGCGCGCGCCGCGGTGCTCAGGTCTGCCTTGTCGAACTCGAAGTACACGTCCTCGAGCGGGTGCGACTGGTTCAGCTCCTGCAGCGACAGGCGCGCGAAGATCTCGGCCTCGGTCGGAGCCGGCGGCGGCGCGGGAACCCTGGGCGGCTGCGGTGGAGCGGGTGGCGGCGGCGGAGGCGTCGACTGGACCTGAGCGGGCGGCGGCGGTGGCGGCGGCGGCGGCTGGGCTGGCGGCTTCTTCTTACCGCATGCACCTGCGACGACCAGCAGACCCGTCACCAGAACCAGGGGGAGCACACGGAGGAGCTGTCGTGACATCAAATTCTCCCGTGAAAACGCCCGATGAACGATCGGCGTGGATGGGCAAGATGTGCTGCCGAGAATAACTATCGGCTGGTGTACCTGTCAACGACAGTCGGGGAATTTTTTCGCGCCCGCGCACAAATCTGTGACAATCCCGACCGATGGAGCAGATGCTCGAGGCCACGGCGCGCGCCGAGGACCGCCATTTCTGGTTCACCGGACTTCGTAGGTACGCAAAGTATCTCCTCGACCGGGCCCTGGACGGCCGGCCGGTCCGGCTGATCGTGGATTGCGGCAGCGGCACAGGCCGGAATCTCGACTGGCTCGGACAGTACGGCCTGGCAGTCGGCGTGGAGCGATCGGACGTCGGGCTCCGCCTCGGCCGCTCACGGCGCGGCCGCCTCGTGCAGGCCACGGTGACCGCCCTGCCCTTCGCCGATGCCTCGGCCGACGTCGCGACCTCGTTCGACGTCCTCTACTGCCTCGACGATGCGAGCGAAGCGCTCGCGCTGTCGGAGATGTGGCGCGTGCTGAAGCCGGGCGGCGTCGCGCTCGTGAACGTGGCCGCGCTCGACGTGCTGCGCGGGTCGCACTCCACCCTCACCCATGAGGCCCGGCGGTACACGCGCACCCGCCTCGCCGCGCGCCTCGAGCGCGCCGGCTTTCGCATCGAGCGCCTCACCTACACCAACATGACGACGTTTCCCCTCACGCTGGCCGTCCGGCTGGCGGACCGCCTGCGGGGCCGGACGGCGATCGCGTCGGACGCCGAATTCACGGTCCCGCCCGCGGTCGTCAACGCGACCCTCGATGCCGCGCTCGCCTTCGAATCCCGGCTGCTTCGTGTGGTCAACCTGCCGATCGGGTCGTCGATCATGGCCGTGGCAAGAAAGGATCAGGCACTAGGCGCCTGATGCCCGGTCTACTTGACCTGGACCCCGTACAGCCTGAGTCCGAGCCTCCGCTGGTCCGCACTTTGGTGCCGCTCCGCCGGGGAAAACGTCATGTTGGTCTCGATGGAGACCTGGCCCGACGAGGCGTTGAGCGCGGCGGCTGGAATCGTGATCGTCCGCGTGAAGTCCGCCGGCGGCAAGAAGCGCCCGACCTCGGTCTCACCCGCCCGCACGATGACGGTCGGCGGGCTCGGGAAGTAGCGCAGCGGCGACTCGCCGGTCAGAACGACCGACACCGACGGCCCCCAGTCCTTGATTTGAATGAGGGAGCGCGCGGAGGTCCAGCGCCACAACCGGCCCGTCGCGGGATCCTCCTCGAGCTCGTGCCAGCCGTCCTCGTACGCGAAAATCGGCGTGCCCTCCGTCACGGCGTCGAATTGCTCGAGGCCAATCGCGGGCGCCGGAAGGCCGGGCACGGCCGAGGCGGCGCGGACGACCAGGCGTTCGTACGGCGTGGGACCGTTCGGGATCCCCTTGGGCAGGTCGATCCATCGGACGAACCACGGCGAGGCGCGGCTCACGGTGAACTGGTCGAGCGGCCGGCCGCCGAGCTCGACGCTCACGACGGCCGACGGGCTCTCGCCAACTTCGAGCAGGCGCCCGCCGATCATCACGTGCATCTGTTGGGGGCTGCGCCGCAAGAAGGCCTCGACCGGCTGGTGGCTGGGCGACGTCCCGTCCTGGTCCGTCATGCCCGCGATCTCGGGCGTCAGCGACCAGCCCGCGCCGAGCATCCATCGCGGGCGATCGATGATCTGCCAGTCGAGGCTGTCGAGCCGCGCGCCGCCGACCAGCTGGCGAATCTCCGGCGACAGAAGGTAGTGCCCGCCGACCCGCCGCTCCCGCCCGTCGAACTGCGCCAGGTCATTCCGCGTGACATCACTCAGGAACCAGACCGGCCGATCGTCGCCGCTCGCGAAGTGCCGGACGACGTCCAGCCACTCGCGCGATCCGGGGTGTGAGAGCGGGCCAACGTCCCAGGAGGGTCGGTACCAGTCGGTCACGCGACGGATGCCCCAGAAGACCTGATGGTGCATGCGCAGGACCGGCGGGGGCGAGGTGGACGGCAGCGCCGCCTGCATGTCCTGGAACGCCCGGAACACCGGCGCGCCGTCGTTGGCATACGCGAGCAGGCGCGGCTGGACGACGACGAGGCTCCAGACGGCCGCGGCCGTGCCGGCGGTCATCATCACGCGCGATCCCAGCAGCGACAAGGCGATGACGGCGAGGCCGGCGACCGGCACCACGAGCGGCAGCGCGTATCGCAGCGTCAGCGTCTCGTGGAACGTGAGGTGAAAAACGAGGTACGGCCAGAACACGAGCAGGAGCGCGGCGAGCACGCGGCGCCCCCCCCAGACCAGGCGGACGACGCCAGCGAGTGCCAGTCCGAGGACGACGTTGGCGAGCGCCGCCGCCTGCCAGGGCTCGACGAAGGTGTGCGCGAGCGCCGCGCGGAAGAGCTTCCAGGTCGGGGTCGTGGCGAGCATTTCAATTCCGGAGAAGTCCTGGGTGCCCTGCCGGCCGAGCGCGACGAGGTAGGCCTGCACGCCGCCGGTCAGCATCACGAGCGGGATCGCCCAGAGCAGCGCACCCGCGGCTGCCGCAGCAACGAGGCGGAGGGCGTCACCCACACGCCGCCGCGCGACGAGCTCACCGGCGACCCAGCACAAGAGCGGCCCGGTGAGCCAGATCGTCTGAGATCGGATGCCGATGATGAGCCCGGCCGCCACGGCGGAGACGATCCAGACGCGCGGCAGCCGGTTCGCGCCGCCGGCGTCGATCATGCGCCATCCGCGGAACAGGCCCGTCGCCACGGCCAGCGAGAGGACGAGCGCGGGCGTGTCGGACAGCGGGCGCGCGGCTGTGAACCAGAAGAGCGGCGACATCACGGCCACGAGCGCGGCAAAGAACGCGACCGTCGGCATGAGGCCGACCGCGGTCCAGAATTCGGCCACGACCCAGAGCGCACAGGTTCCGGCGATCAGACCCCAGACGCTCAAGCCGGCGGCGGCGCGCCGGTCGCGGTCCCACGACGGCTCGATCCAGGCCAGCGCCCGCGTGGACGCGCGAGCCATCGCGATGTACACGGGATAGCCCGGCGGATGCGGCTGATGGGCCGCCACGTCGAAGTGCTCGACGCCCATCGCGAAGTTGATCGAGTCGATGTCCTCGAGGGTGCGCGGCAGCGCGCGCACGTGCGCGATGAAGAAGATCAGACTGGCGAGACCGATGAGCAGACGAAGGCGAGGCGTCACGTCGGAGCGCGGCCGGGCCGCGGGTGGGTCCGCTAGACAGGTCGCAGCGGCACGCCTTCGTTGAGGCTGCCGAGCCGGTAGCCCTTCAGATCGAGCGCCACGAACTTGAAGCCCAGCGCCGTGAGCGCACGGGTGATCGCCGCGGCGGTCGCGGGCTCGATCGCGCGGCGCATTTCTTCCGGCGCGAGCTCGACGCGCGCCACCTGATCGTGATGGCGGACGCGCAGCACGCGGAAGCCCAGCGCGCGGAGGGCGTCTTCCGCCTGCTCGATTGCGCGGAGCTTCGCGTCGGTCACTTCCGAATAGTACGGAATGCGCGACGAGAGGCACGCCGACGCCGGCTCGTCCCAGGTCGGCAGGCCGGCGGCGTGCGACAGCGCCCGGATGTCGTCTTTGCTGAACCCCGCCTCGTCGAGCGGGCTGATCACGCCGAATTCGCGCGCGGCGCGCCGTCCGGGACGGTAGTCAGTCCGGTCGTCGGCGTTGCTGCCGTCGGCGACCGCGGCGAACCCGCGATCGCGCGCCAGCGCCGTCAGCCGTGAATAGAGCTCGTGCTTGCAGTGATAGCACCGGTCCGGTGCGTTGGCGCGATACCCCGGCCGGGTGAGCTCGTCGGTCGTGATGAATTCGTGCCGCAGGCCGAACTGCCGCGCCACGTTCAGGGCCATCGTCCGGTGGCGCTCGGGGTAGCTCGGGCTTTCGGCCGTCACGCACAACGCGTTCGGCCCAAGGACGCGGGTCGCCGACCAGGCGAGGAACGCCGAGTCCACGCCCCCGCTGTAGGCCACCACGAGCGAGGGCAGCGACCGCAGGCGGGCGTCGAGCGCGTCCGCCCGCGCGCGGAGCTCGTGGCCCACCGCGGCTTCAGCGAGGGTCACTCGTCCCAGCCTCCGCCGCCCTCATCCTTGTCGTCGTCGTCCTCGTCGTCATCCTCGAACTCGTCGTCGTCCTCGTCGGCCTCGACTGCGGCGGCGGCTTCCTCTTCCTCTTCCTCGTCCTCGTCCTCGGTTTCGAATTCGAGCGGGTCGAGATTCGACACGCGCAGGCGACTGCCACAGGCTTCGCAGTCCCAGGGATCGCCGATTTCCATTTCCTCGAGGTCGTCGTCGTCGATCTCAAGTTCGGCGTCACATTCGGGGCAGGTCGCCATACACTCTCCTCTCGGGCCGATTATAACGAGGCCCGCCCCCGAATGTCGTCATCGGCCAAGACCATCCTGATCGCGCATCGTCTGCCAGCCGTCCGGGAGCGGTTTGCGGCCGCGCTGGCCGACGCCCGTCACGCTTTTGTCACCGCGGACAGCGAGGCGAGCGCCCGCCGCGCGGCCGCCGACCGCGCCGTGCCGGTGAGTCTGGCGCTGGTCGATCTCGGTCTGACGAGCGACGGCGTGGCCTTCGTGCGAGCGCTCAAGCAGGAAGCCGGCCGCCCGCTGCCCGTGGTGGTCTTTTCCGGGACCGTCTCCTCGGCCGCGCAGATTCCGAAGCTGCTCGCGCTGGGCATCGGCGGGTACGTCAACGAGCACGCCGCCACGCCGCAAATCCTTCCGGCGCTCGCCCCCCATTTGTTCCCGGACAATTTCAACCGGCGCGCGAGCCCGCGCGTGGCGCTCGGCGTGCCGGTGTCGTATCGATCGGGCCAGACGATCGCGGGCGCGGTGACGCTCGATGTCGGCAAGGGCGGCCTGGCGATTCGCACGATGAATCCGCTGGCGCCAGGCGTCGAGATTCAGCTCAAGTTCCGGCTGCCGAACGCGCCGGAGGACATCGAGGCCGCCGGCCGCGTCGCCTGGAGCGATCGCAAGGTGGGCATGGGCGTCCAGTTCGAGCGCGTCACCGCCGCGGATCAGGCGGCCATCGATGCGTTCATCGACCTGCACGCCGGCTAGTCATCTCACGCGCAGCAACCGCAGTCCATTCGCGGTGACCAGGAGCGACGCCCCGGTGTCGGCGAGAATCGCCAACCAGAGCGTGGCCAGACCCGACGCGGCGAGCACGACGAACACGAGCTTGATCCCGAGAGCCACGGCGATGTTCGTGCGGACGTTGCGGCGCGCTGCGCGCGCCAGGCGGAGCGCGTACGGGAGCTTTGACAGCTCGTCGGACATGAGCGCGACGTCGGCAGTCTCGAGGGCGGCGTCGCTTCCCGCCGCGCCCATCGCCACACCCACATCGGCCGCGGCCAGCGCGGGCGCGTCGTTGACGCCGTCCCCCACCATCGCCACCGGACCGTAGAGGCGGCGGAGCGCGCCGAGACGCTGGACTTTGTCGTCGGGCAGCAGTTCGGCGTGTACCTCGTCGAGGCCGGTCGCTTCCGCCACGACCCGTGCGTGCGACGCCGTGTCGCCGGTCAGGAGCGCGATGTGCGTCACGCCCTCGGCGCGCAACGCGGCGACCGTCTGCCGTCCCTCACGGCGTGTCGCATCCGTCAGGCCGATGACTCCCAGCGCCGCGCCGCCGTGACCGACGAGCACCGGCATCGCGCCTCGACCGGTCACTCGTTCGAGCCGATCGTGCAGGTCCGGCGTGCAGAGCTGCCGCTCCTCGAACAGGCGGTGGCTTCCGACGATGGCCACCGCGTCGTTCACCATCGCCTCCGCGCCGCGCCCCGGCAGCGCGCGAAAGTCGGCGCCCGCGGCAAACGACAGACCCGCCGCGCGCGCTTCGTAGACGATCGCGCGGCCGATCGGATGCTCGGAGCGCAGCTCGAGCGCGGCGGCAATCGAAAGCACGCGGTCGCTCGACATCCCGCCCACGCCCAGGACGTCCGTCACCGCGACCCGGCCGTGCGTGAGCGTCCCCGTCTTGTCGAACGCGACACAGCGGACCTGCCCGAGTTGTTCGAGGTGCGCGCCGCCTTTGATCAGCACGCCCTCGCGCGCCGCGGCAG
>Ga0335084_10006431_pt1 | contig 11685 bp, 9 predicted proteins | sample Lox_Sample_44_FD_206721 | JGI IMG/M metagenome (GOLD analysis project Ga0335084, IMG submission 206721) | Soil microbial communities from Loxahatchee National Wildlife Refuge, Florida, United States - Lox_Sample_4.4 | ecosystem: Environmental > Terrestrial > Soil > Wetlands | place: USA: Florida...
CTCCAGCGTCTCCCCGTGGATCGGCGGCCGGACCGGCGTGAATTTCATGCCGCCACGAAGAATACGATCGCGGCCGGGAAGTCAAAGGAGGTCTTGGACTTGCGGTGTCGCGCCACTGGGGCGCCGCTGGCCTGGCCCGCGTTCACCATTCTGTGAATCGCAATTGCAGAACCGGGTCGGCGCCTCCAATTTGGGCGGCGATGAGTCATCATCCGTCACCGATACCGAATCCGCTGGGCCGCGCCGTGCTGCTCGCGAGCCTCCTGGTCCTGGGTGGTTCCGAGGCCCGCGCCGAGGCCGAGGTCGTCAAGGAGGCTGACATCTTCGAACCGACAGGCAGCCTGGCCGCAAGGCCGGTGGTGGAGGTTCGTGGCGAAACTCCGTACGTGGAGGTCGACGGCAAGGAGGTCGCCGTGGCGCCGGGCACCATCAAATTCTATCCGGCCAACGGCCCGGTCGCCGTTGACGCGAGGATGGCGCCTTCCTGGGTGTTCGCGTCGGGCCTGAAGGCTGACATTGTCGAGACCGTCAACAAATACCAGTTCACGGCGTCCTTTAGAAAGGAGCTGCGATTCTCGGTCGATCTGGAGTCGCCCGTCGCCCTCGAGAAGGTCTACGTCGTGGTCGTGCTGAGCAGCGATCAGGGGGAGAAAGGCCTGTATTTCCGGGAGGTCGGATCCCTGCGGCCGTACAAATCCAGGACGGTCAGTTTCCAAAGAATGATCCATGCGCCGCCGAGCGAAGCCACCATCGTCTGGCACCTGTTTGTTCAGGGGCGTGAGGTGCTCCATTCCTTGATGCCGCCGGACGTGCGCAATCCGGCGCTCAACCGCGTCGTGACCCGCGCGCGCCGCGAGGTGCGCAATGCTGATGCCGAGCCCTATCTGACTTTTCCTCCACGCGATTCGTCGAAGGCGCCGGGCCCGATCGTCCTGGAGCTCGAGCTCTCCGACACGGGCACCGTCGATCACGCCACGGTCGTTGGCGGCGGACTGGGGGCGGTCGAGAAGAGCCTGCTCGCCGCGGTGAAGGATTGGCGGTTCCTGCCCCGGATGGTGGAGGGGAAGAGCGTGGCGGCCCGAGTGACGGCGACGATCGATCTGTCCCGCGGGCAACGCTGGTCTGGCGCGTGTGTGCGCGTGGCTGCGCCGACTGCGCCGCCGGGCAATCCCTGAGAGGCTCTGGTGACCGGCACGCGCGGGCACGCGACGGCGTCGGGGCGGCGTGAATTTCCGTCGTGCGCTGCGGCCGCTTCTTGTTAATCAGGACGGCAGGTGAATCTCCTGCAGCGACACATCTTCGCGAGCGTGCTCTTCGCCTGTGCGATGGCCGTGGCGCTGTTCGCGTTCGTGCTCATGGTGGGCAACGCGGTCAAGGATCTGCTGGGCTACGTAATCGCCGGTCAGCTGAAGGCGGAGACGTTTGCCGAGCTCGTGCTGCTGTTGGTGCCGTTTGTCGTGGCGTACGCGCTGCCCATCGGCGTCCTGACCGGCGTGTTGCTCGTGCTCGGGCGACTGTCCGCCGAGCATGAGGTCACCGCGATGCGGGCGGCGGGCCTGAGCCTGCCGTGGATCGCGCGGCCGATTCTCGTGCTGGCCGCCCTGGGCGTGCTGGCCGGCCTGGTGATCAACTTCCAGTTCATGCCGTGGGCGCGGGTGGTCTACCACGTGGAGCTGGGCAACGCGGTGCGCACCAACCCGCTGAGTTTCATCGTGCCGCGGACGTTCATCCGCGATTTCCCCGGGAAGGTGCTCTACGTGGGCGAAAAGCAGGGACAGGAGATGAAGGATTTCTGGCTGTGGGAGCTGGACGCGCAGGGGCGGGTCAAGAATTTCATCCGGGCCGCCTCCGGCAGCTTCGCTTTCGACGAGGGCGCCAGCGAACTCATCCTCAACCTCGACCATGTGCAGGTGGAGGCGCGGGACCAAAAGGATCCCGAGAACTTTGCGGAGCCCCGGCCGTCCCTGAGCTCGGAGCGCGCCAGCGTGCGGCTGTCGCTCGAGCGCTTGTTTGGGCGGAGCACTTTTCACCGCAAGCTGCAGTGGTACACCTATCCGGAACTGCGGGCGGAGGCGCGGCGGCTGGCCCAGCCGGCGCCGGCGGCAGAGCAGCCCCAGCGCGCGCGCGACCGGACGCGGGTGCAGATGGTGATCCAGGACAAATTCTCGACGGCATTCGCGGTTTTCACCTTCGCGCTCATCGGCGTCCCGCTCGGCATCAAGGTATCGCGGCGCGAGACCTCGGCCAACCTCGGCCTGGCGGTGATTCTGGCGCTGGGCTACTACTTCCTCACCATCGTGATTGGCTGGCTGGAGAACCACCCGGAGCTGCGGCCCGATTTGCTCCTGTGGCTGCCGAACCTCCTCTATCTCGCGGTGGGCATCTGGCTGTTCTGGCGGGTGGACCGCCAGTGACGCGTGCAGGCTTCTGCGGGCGGTCCTCGCGCGACCGGGCGTCCGAACTTCCGTTCGACCTGATGGGATCGCGATGCGGTTGCCACGTCTCAGGTCCGGCGGCTGTTTTCACCTGCGCGGTCAGGCTTATCCGGCAGGACGTGACAAAGATCTGTCATTCCCCTGCTGGGGGGGCGGGGCAACAATGTCACGTATTACGTGACGTTGGCTTACCGGCCGTCGTTTGTGGGGTGGGCGCCGCAATGTCACCTGTTGCGTGACAAGAGCGCGTTAAGGGTTGATCGCTGAGGTGGCCGGGTTTGTGGCTCAAAACTCAGCGGCGGCATGCCAGCCCTCCTCTGCAGCCAGGGGGGTATTGTCACGTATTGCGTGACGTTGGTCTACTCGTCCTCGATTCGAGTGGGCGCCGCGATGTCACGTAAAGCGTGACATCGCGCGGTGGGATGCACGCCGCCGGGTGGTCCCGGCAGGGTGGAGGGCTTGTCCCCGGATCGGGGACCGCGAAACGAATGTCCACAGACGCCCGTCGTGGCGCCAGCGGAGCATCCGGCGCCGCAGTCAGGTGGCCGGCATGGCCACGACGCCGGAGCGGCCGTCGATGGCCGCAAGCACCTGATCGCGCACCGGGAGGCGCGCGCGATCGACGAGCAGGGCGCGGGCGTAGTCGTCGAGCCGGACGAATTGCACGCCGCGTTCGACGCAGGCGCGCAGCAACGCCTGAAAAAGGGGCCGCTTGCCCATGCCCTCGATCTCGGCATGAATGGTGAGCACGTTGACGGGTTCCTCGCGCAGGAGCGAAAGATAGTGCGGGACGATACGGTCGTCGGGATACTCGGGCCGGCCGAGCAGCTCGTCGAAGGTCGGCAGCGTGCTGGGGATCTCCAGCGTCTGGAAGACGCGGCCCTCGAGGCGGGGAAAGAACGGCGGCCCGTTGCGGGTGTCGCTGGCGTAGAGCAGGCCGGCCTCGTCGTAGACCGCCCGGCTGCGGGCGTTGCTCTGCCAGCCGGCGGCGCCGGCGGCGTGCGCGGCGGCGCCGAAAATGCGCCGGAACTCGGCGCGGGCGGCCGCGAACTCGGCCCGCACCGCGTCGAGGCTCATCGTCTGGACGTGGTCCTGCCAGCGGTAGTGGTTGTAGCAATGAATCCCGACCTCGAAGCCGGCGTCGCGCACGGCGCGCATGGCGTCCGCGTTTCGCCGCCCGATGTGCGGCGCGGGCAGCAGCGTGCCGCTGAGCAACGTGCGCACGCCGTAGATCGAGACCACGCTGGTGCGGCTGACTTTTTGGAAAAAGCCGGGCCGAAAAATGCGCGTGATCGCGCGACCGGTCTGGTCGGGGCCGAGCGAGAAGAGGAAGCAGGCCGGGACGCCGGCCGTGCGGCAATCGGCCACGAGGCTGGGCACGCCCAACCGCGTGCCGCGGTCGGTGTCGACGTCAACCTTGAGCGCGAGGCGGATGGCGGACATGGCCGGGGCTTTCTCGCAACCAAGACGCAAAGGACGCCAAGATCAACTCGGGCTTCTTTGCGTACTTGGTGTCTTGGTTGTGACGACTATGCCAGCTGGTAGTCCTTGTGCGCGAGGTGATAGTCGAGCGTGCGCCGGATGGCGGTCGGCAGATCGACCTTCGGCCTCCAGCCGAGAAACATGCGCGCGCTGGCGATCGACGGGACGCGCTTCTGGATGTCCTGATAATATTTCCCGAAGTATTTCCCGGAGGGCACCACGACAATCCTGGCTTGCTCGGCCTGCGGCCGGTACTCGGGATATTCCTTGAACGCGGTGATGATGAGGCGGGCGAGACGCGCGACGCTGACATTGTTCTTCGGATTGCCGAGGTTGAAAATGCGCCGCGAGGCACAGCCGTTCTTGTTCTCGATGATGCGCAGCAGCGCGTCCACGCCGTCGTCGATGAACGTGAACGACCGGCTTTGCCGGCCGCCGTCGACGAGCTGGATCGGCTTCTTGAAGATGACGTTCGAGATGAACTGGGTGAACAGGCGCGAGCTGCCCTCCTTGGGCTCGAACACGTTGTCGAGCTTCGGGCCGATCCAGTTGAAGGGCCGGAAGAGCGTGTAATCGACGCCATCGCGGACCCCGTAGGCGTAGATGACGCGGTCGAGCAGCTGCTTGGAGCTGGCGTAGATCCAGCGCTGCTTGTCGATCGGACCATAAACGAGCGTACTCGTTTCCTCGTTCAGTTCGGCGTCGGGACACATGCCGTAAACCTCGGAGGTCGACGGGAAGATGATGCGCTTCTTGTATTTCACGCATTTGCGGACCGTCTCGAGGTTGGCCTCAAAATCGAGCTCGAACACCCGCAGGGGGTCCTTGACGTACTGCGCGGGATTGGCGATGGCGACGAGAGGCAGCACGACGTCGCATTTCTTCACGTGGTACTCGATCCATTCGCGGGAGATGGTGACGTCGCCCTCGACGAACTTGAAGCGGGGATGGCCGAGGCAGTTGCCCAGTTTGTGGTCGCCCACGTCCATGCCGTAGACCTCCCAGTCCTTCTGTTTGAGGATGGCGTGGGTGAGCGAACTGCCGATGAAACCATTGGCGCCGAGAATCAATACGCGAAGAGGCATGAGGCGGAAATTGAACCACGAATGGACACGAATGAACACCAAAATGGCGGTTGGCGTGCGAGCGGCGAATCCGCGAATTCGCACTTTGTAGGGCGCGGTCGCCGAACCGCGCCGCATGGCCCGGAGGGGCGCACCTTGGTGCGCCCGTCGATTAAAAAAGGCGCAACGAGCTTGCGCCCCTACAAGATCTGGCCGATCTGCAGCGCCGGCGCCGGGGCGCCGCGCCATTCGGTGCGGGTGAGTTCAAGCAAGCCGCCACCCGTGGCGACGACGAGGGGATTCACCGAGACGACTTCGCCCGGCCGGCCGCGAAGACCGCGCGCCGCGGGCGAATCGGGCTCGGCCCACCACACCATCAGGCGGACGGGACCGACGTCGGTGAAGGCGCCGGGATAGGGATCGGTCACGGCGCGGATGAGGTTGAAGATGTCGCGGTTGGTCTGCCGCCAGTCGATGCGGCCGTCCTCGGGTTTGCGTCCGCCGAAATAGGTGGCTTGCGACTCGTCCTGCGGCGTTTCCGTGGCGGTGCCGGCGAGCAGGGCGTCGATCTGGCGCTCGAGAATGCGGCGGGCGCAGGGCAGCACCTTGCGGAACGCCTGCTCGGCGGTGTCGCGCGGGCCGATCTCGATGCCCTCCTGGTCGACGATCGCGCCGGCATCGGCCCGCTGGACCATGCGGTGGAGTGTCATCCCGATGCGCGGCTCGCCGTGGAGAACGGCCCAGTTGATCGGGGCGCGCCCGCGGTATTTCGGCAGCAGCGAGCCGTGCAGGTTGAACGCGCCGCGCCGAGGCAGCGCCAGGATCGGCGCACAGATCAGGTTGCGGTAATAGACCGACAGGATCAGATCGGGCCGGAGGGCGGCGATCTTCTCGATCCACTCGGGCGTGTTGACGCTGGCGGGGGTGCGCACGGTCACGCCATGCTCGCGCGCCGCGAGCGCCGGCGTCTTGAACCAGATCTTCTCGCGGGGGTCGTCCGCGTGGGTGATCAGCGTCACAACGTTGTCCCCGCGCGCGAGGAGCAGCTCGAGGCATTCATAGCCCACTTCGCTGTAGCCGAAGAAGAGAATGCGGGGCTTGGCCATGGTCAGGGCGCCGGCAGGTGCTCGCCATCGACCTGGACGTGATCCTCATCCGGCCCGAGAGGTTCGACCCGGCGGTTCAGCCCGTCGATGGCAGGTTCGTTGATCCAGAGAGTCCGGCCCGCCAGCTCCGCCGTCCGGCGGAGGGTCCGTTGTCGCGCCACGTCCGCAGGGCAGGTGAGGGCGTAGAGGCGGTAGGAAGCGCCGAGCGCGGCCGCGCGCCGGCGGGCGTCGTCGCGCGAAGCCCGGCTCCAAAAGCCGCAGTCCATGATCACGTCGGTGCCGGTGCCAAGCACGCGCCCGGCATGTTCCCAGATGAGCTCGAAGACCCGGCCGAGGGTTTCGTGAAAGGCAGCTTCCGGCCCGCGGTCGCCGTACAGCACGAGCATCCATTCGTCCGGCGTGAACCGGACGGCGCGAATCTGCCGTTCAAGCTGGCGGGCGAAGGTGGTCTTGCCCGAGCCGACCGGGCCATGGATCAGGTGCAGGGTGGCCATGGCGGTCAGGCGCGTCGCCAGGCGCGGACAAAGCGGCGGCCGCCGGCGGCGGTCGTCAAACCATGGCGCGCCCGCTTCACCGTGTTTCCAGCATCTCCCGCACGTGGTATTGCTGGCGGGTGCGGACGACCTGGTAGGTGCGGCCCACGTATTCGCCGACCAGGCCGATGCCGATCATGCACACGCTGATGAGGAAGATCACGATGGCGAGCAGCGTGAACACGCCGAAGGTCTCGCGATCGAGGTTGAGCACGAAGCGGCGGTAGAGCAGGAGGGCCACCAGGATCAGGCTGCCCGCCGAACACAGGAGGCTGAACAGCGTGAACAACTGCAGCGGCGCGAGCGTGAAGCCGGTGATCAGGTCGAAGTTGAGGCGGACGAGCTTGTAGAACGAATAGTTGGACACGCCGGCATGCCGCTCGTCGTGGCGGACGCCGACCTCCGCCGGATTGCCCGCGAAGCTGTACGCCAGCGCCGGGATGAAGGTGTTGATGGCGCCGCTGCGCACCACGGCGTCCACCACCGGGCGCCGGTACGCCCGCAGCATGCAGCCCTGGTCCCGCATCGCGATGTTGGTGGTGTGGCGGCGGACCACGTTGACCAACTTCGACGCCCACGTGCGGAAGACCGAATCCCGTCGGTTGAGCCGGTAGCCGCCGACATAGTCGTGGCCGGCGTCGATCTGCTCGAGCAGCTTCGGAATCTCCTCGGGCGGATCCTGGAGGTCGGCATCGAGGGTGACAACGATCTCGCCGCGCACGCGCTCGAAGGCGGCCATGACCGCCATGTGCTGGCCGTAGTTGGCGTTGAAATCGATCACGCGCGTGACGTCGGGTCGCGCCGCGTGCTGGGCGCGGAGCAGTTCCAGCGACCGATCGGCGCTGCCGTCATTCGTGAAGATCACCTCGTACCGCCGCCCGAGCCCATCGAGCACGGGATAGAGGCGGGAGAAGAGCGTGGGCAGGTTCGGCTCCTCGTTGTAGACGGGGATGACGACCGACACGGAAACGGCTGGAGCGGGGTCAGGCATCTCGGGGACGGAGTCTACTCAGGTGGCCGCGCCACCGCACGCTTGAAATCCCCAACGCCAAGGCGCCAAACTCCAAAGCGATCGGATTGATGGTGCGCGCGTTGAAGCATTGGACGTGATGTGCCGTTGGTGTTTGGCTATTGGATTCCGGGATTTCGACCGAGCGTGGCGGGTTCACGTCTTCTGGTGCGCCACGAGAATCCCGGTGAGCGTCGTCACGACGCGCCGCACGTCCGCCACCGTCATGGCGGGGAACAGCGGCAGGGTGAGGATATTGCGGCCGGCATACTCGGCATGCGGGAAATCGCCCGGCTTCCACCCCCGCCGCCGATACACGGCGAACAGGTGCATGGCGGGATAGTGGACGCCGGTGCCGACGCCGGCGGCGTGCATCATCTCCATGACCTCGGCACGCCGGATGTTGAGCCGCTCCTCCGGCAGGACCACCTGGAACATGTGCCAGTTGCTGTTCGCGAAGTCGGCGACCGGCAGATGCAGTCCGAGGGCGCGCGGGGCGGGCGCGCCGAACGCCTCAAAATAGGCGCGCGCGAGGGCGCGGCGCCTGGCGGTGACCTCCGCGAGGTGCGGCAGTTGCCCCAAGCCGATGCGCGCCGCGATGTCCGTGAGGTTGAATTTGCCGCCGACCACCTCGACCTCCATGCCGTCGTGGCCGGTCCGCACCACGCCCTGCAGGCGGTATTGCTCGGCCAGCTTCGCCTCGCGCTCATCGTTGAGCACCAGGCAGCCGCCCTCGGCGGTGGTGATGTTCTTGTTGGCGTGGAAGCTGAACGAGACGAGATCGCCGAAGGCGCCGATGCGCCGGCCCCGCCATTCGCTGCCGAAGGCTTGGGCCGCGTCCTCGACCACGCGCAGCCGGCGGCGTTGGGCGATCGCGTAGAGGCGATCGCGGTCCACCGGCAGGCCCGCGAGGTCCACCGGGATGATCGCGCGCGTCGCGGGGGTGATGGCCGCCGCGACGCGGTCGAGGTCAAGGTTGCGGGTCGCCGGGTCGATGTCCACGAACACCGGCCGGGCGCCGACCTCGAGCACCACGTTGGCGGTCGCCACCCAGGAGAGGGGCGTCGTGATCACCTCATGGCCCGGACCGACTCCGGCGATGCGCAGCGCGATTTCCATCGTGCAGGTCCCGGAATTGAAGGCGCGCACCGGGCGGCCTCCGACGTACTTGGAGAGTTCCGCCTCGAAGGCCTTCACCTGCGGTCCGGAGGTGATCCAGCCGGAACGCAGCACGGCCGCCACGCCCGCAATGGTCTCCTCATCGATCGCCGGGCGGGCGAAAGGCAGGAACGCGGCGGCGGCAGCGGCGACGGGCGCGCGGGCGGTCTTCCGAGGCTGGCCGCGGGCGGATTCGACGGGCTCACCGCGGGCGGACGTGCCGGGCCGGGCACGGGTGGGCTGGGGGCGGACGGGGGCGGGCATGTCAGGGTTGATTGCTGAAGAGGTAATGGCCGCGGGTCTCGCCGAGCAAATGATAATGGAACGCCGGGTCGGCGAAGAGTTCCCCGACGTCCTGCCGGCGCGCGACGGCGAAGAGTCGCGCCGGGCCGGCCCACTGGCGGCGGAACTCGGCGTCGTCGATAAAGCGCGCAGCCCGTTCCGCCGGGTCGAGGAACGGCAGTTCGAGTTCGTCCTGATACGCCACCGTGCCCACCGTGCGCCGGGCATAGAAGGTGAAGTCGTGGAAGAAACCGTGGTAGTGGTAGACGCGGTCACCGGGTTGGATTCGCGCGGCCACTTGCTGCGCGAGCTCCTTGGTGCCCGGCCGCTGGATGAGCGGCGCCGCGAACGTCAGGAGGAAGTAGAGGCCGAGCGCGGTGGAAACCAGCGTCGCCAGGCCGGCCCGCAGGCCCCGGACCCGCGCCGCCCAAGGCGCCGCCACACCCCCGAGCACGAGCACCGCCGCCATCCCGTAGGCGTAGGGACGGAGCAGGACCGCCTGCCCCGCCTCCCGGATCACGCCGGGCTTGAGCACGGCGAAGACCAGCGCGGCCGCCAGGAGTCCGCACCCAAAGGAAAACACGCGAAACAAGGTGGGCACCCCGCGGGGCGGGTTTCCCGACCCCGCCCGCGCCAGCCACGCGCCGGCCAGCACCGCCACGGGCGGAAACAACGGCAGGATGTAGGGGACGAGCTTCGACTGGGAGGCCGAGAAGAACAGCAGGATGAACGCGGCCCAGGTGACGAGGAACCAGGCGTCAGCGCGTTCGCCCCGCCGGGCCCAGGCGTCGGCGAATCTCGCCCCGGCGGGTGCGATCGCGTCGCGGAGCGCGGACCACGCCAGGCCCATCCACGGAAACAGGCCGACAAAGACGATGGGGAGGAAGAACCACCAGGGCTCGGTGCGCTTGTGGCCGGTGGCCACGAACCGCTCCCAGTGTTCATGGACGAAATAGAATCGCGGCCATTCCGGATTGCGCGCGGCCGCCAGGACGTGCCACGGTGCCGCCACGGCCAGGAAGAGCAGCGTGCCCGTGGGCAGGTACAGCGGCCGCAGCCGCTTCCACTGGTTGAAGAGCAGGAGCCACCAAAACATCACGGCGCCGGTGACGAGGAAGCCGATCAAGCCTTTGCCGAGGGTGGCCAGGGCGGCGCTGGCGTAGAGCCCGTAAAAGAGCCAACGCCGACGGACGCCCGGCGGCTCCCGCACGCCGAGGAGGAAACAAACGAGCGTCGCGCTCATCAGCACGGACACGGCCATGTCGAGAAGGAGGATGCGCGCCAGTGCGAAATAGAGCAGAGAGGTTCCGAGGACGGTCGCCGCGCCCAAGCCGGCGGCGCGCCCATAGAGGCGGCGCCCCGCCGCGTAGGTGAGCAGCACGCCGCCCAACGCGAACAGGGCGGGAGCGGCCCGCGCCGACCACTCGCCCGGCCCGAAGAGCTTGAGGCAGTCCGCCACCACCCAGTACATCAGCGGCGGTTTTTCAAAATACTTCACGCCGTCGAGCCGGGGCGTGACCCAGTCGCCGGCGGCGAGCATCTCGCGTGGAATCTCCGCATAGCGTCCCTCGTCCGGATTGGTCAGCGGGTAGCTGCCGAGGCGGAATCCGAACAGCACGCCGAACGCCAGCGCCAGCAGGAGGAGGTCGCGGGTCCAGGAAGGCTGGGCTTCGGCTTCGGGCATCGGGTGTCGGGAGCAGGAGAAACCGCGCCGCCGGCCGAGTCACGCCGAAAGGGCGGCAGCGCCCGGCATGAGATCTCCAGCGGTGAACGCAAATGCCGGCGGGTCCCTCTTGGGGCGAGACGGCAATTACTCGACGAGATTTGCCAGGGGCGATTGCGTGGGTTGCATTGCGGCAATCGAGCGCCGTGGGGGGCATTGGCCTAGGGGGTTTTCCTGATGCGGACTGGGGGTGAACTCCGGGACGAAATTGCGCAAAAGTCCTTTAAACCAGAGGGATGCAGCAGTGATTGAGAAGGTTTGCCTGCTGCAGGTGCACCGATGACGAATACAAACTCCAGAAAATTGCTTCATCATTTCACAATGAAGGGGATGCGGATTTTCGCGGGCATCGCGCTGTCATCGGGCGCGCTGCCTTCCGCGCCGGCCCAAGAGCAGACTGCGGCTCCGAACGCCGTGCTGTACTCAATTCAAGATTTTTGGAATCTGCTGCCTGATCAGCGACGCGAGCCGCAGGCGTACGCGATCGAGGCGGACGTGACAATTTACGACCCGGCGTGGAAACTGCTCTGGATTCAGGACCAGACGGCCGCGGCCTATATTTCAACCGGCGACGCGGTTCTGCCGATCAAGGCGGGCCAGCACGTGCGGTTCACCGGCATGTCGCTTTCTCCCAGCGGGGACCTGAGTTTCGAGCACGCCGCCATTGCTGTCATGGGCGTCTCGCGCGTGCGGCCGCAGCAGATCGGCGAACGCTTTGTCGCCGCCGAGGGTCTGGCCAACCGCCTGCTGGAAATCGAAGGAGTGGTCGACCGTCAAGAGGCCAATGACGTCACGCATGTCCGGCTCTTCCTTGCCATCGCCGGGCAGCCCGCCTTCGCGTGGCTGCTGTTGGATCCGCAGCGTCCGCCGCCAGTATTGACCAACGCCGTGGT
>Ga0335084_10006433_pt1 | contig 11683 bp, 7 predicted proteins | sample Lox_Sample_44_FD_206721 | JGI IMG/M metagenome (GOLD analysis project Ga0335084, IMG submission 206721) | Soil microbial communities from Loxahatchee National Wildlife Refuge, Florida, United States - Lox_Sample_4.4 | ecosystem: Environmental > Terrestrial > Soil > Wetlands | place: USA: Florida...
CGTGCTGGTCGTCGACGACGAGCCCGACGTGCGCGCGGCGCTCGACGGCCTGCTCCGACGCTGGGGCTGCAGCGTCGAGACCGCGGCGAGCGGCGGGGAAGCGCTTTCTGCCGGCCCCGCGTCGCCGGATCTCGTGCTGTGCGACCTGCGCCTCGGCGAAGGCGGGAGCGGCTTCGACGTCCTCGACCAGCTGAAGGCCCGCTGGGGCACGAGCCTGCACGGGATCGTCGTCACCGCCGATGCGTCCCCCGAGCGCATCGCGGAGGCGCACGTCCGCGGCTATCCCCTGCTTCACAAGCCGGTGCGACCGGCGAAGCTGCGCGCGCTCGTCGAGCAGCTCCTGCGCGAGCGCGTCCCGGGCTAGGACGGGGCTAGGACTGGGCTAGGACTGGGCTAGGACGGCTTCGCCTCGTCGGCGGCACCCAGGCCGAGCTTCGCTGCAGCGAGGGCCGCCTGCGTGCGCGTCGTGACGCCCAGCGCGCGGAACACCGCCGAGATGTGCGCCTTCACCGTACGCTCGGCGAGATCGAGCTCGCGGCAGATCAGCTTGTTCGACTTGCCTGCGGCGAGGAGCTTCAGCACCTGCGCCTGACGATCGGTCAGGCCGAGCGTCTCGAGCGAGAGGGCACGCTCCGTCGCCACGCGCGCAGCCCGCGCGCCCGGTCCCGCGACCGGCGCGAGCGCCTCGGGCGGCAGGTACTTGCCGCCCGCGAGCACGAGTCGCAGCGCGTTGAGCAGTACCTCGTTTGGCGATGACTTCGGGATGAAGCCCGCGGCGCCGGCGGCGATCGCCGCGAGCACGGTCGGGCGGTCGTTCGCGCTCGACAGCACCACCACCGGCACCTCGGGGTAGCGGCGCCGCCACGCCTTCAACGCCGGGATCCCCGCGAGGCCGGGGATATTCAGGTCGAGGAGCACGAGGTCGAGATCGGGCTCGGCGTCGGCGATCGCGAACCCCCGCTCCGAGTCCCCCACGGCGAGGACCATCGCTCCCGGCTCGAGCCGCGTGACCACGCCTTGCACCGCCTCGCGCATCAGCGGGTGATCGTCGACGACCAGGAGCTTCAATCCGGCCCTCTTGGGCTAGCCCTTTCTACCCGGTCAAGTGTAACGCACCGGGCAGATCCTCCAGAAGGAACAGCGACTTGCACCCTGACCGCGGCCAGGCTGGCGGTGCCACGAACCTCTCGCCGCGCGCGAGGCACGCCCGTCCGTCCGATGTTCCGCGCGCATCGTGCTCGAGCACAATCGACCGTCGAGGGGGCACCGCCGAGAAACCAATGGCTGGGCGAACCAATAAGGAGATCTGGAAATGAAGCTGATCCTCAAGTTCAACCTGGTGTTCGTCGCGATCTTTCTGATCGGGCTCGGCGTGGCCGGGTACACGTCCAATCAGTTGCTGCAGCAAAACGCCCGCGAGGAGATTCTGCAAAACGCGCGGCTGGTGATGGAGACCGCGCTCGCGACGCGAGCGTACACGGCGGGCCAGGTCGGGCCGTTGCTCGAGACGCAGATGAAATACGCATTCCTGCCGCAGTCGATACCCGCCTACTCGGCCGCCGAGGTCCTGAGCGGGCTGCGCAAGAAGTTCAGCGACTACGCCTACAAGGAGGCGACGCTCAACCCGACCAATCCCCGCAACCGCGCGGTCGACTGGGAGACGGACATCGTCAACCAGTTCCGCGGCGGCCTCGACCGGGGCGAGATCACCGGCGAGCGCGAGACGCCGACCGGCCGTTCGCTCTACATCGCGCGCCCGATCCAGATCAAGGACCCCGCGTGCCTGGTCTGCCACAGCACCGTAGAGGCCGCGCCGAAGACGCTGGTCGAGCGCTATGGTCCGGCGAACGGCTTCGGCTGGCAGATGAACGAGATCATCGGTGCGCAAGTGGTCTCGGTGCCGACGGAAGTGCCGACCAGGCGTGCGACCGCGGCGTATCGGACCTTCATGCTGTCGCTCGCCGGCGTGTTCATTCTCATCGGCATTGCGCTGAACCTGATGCTGTACGCAATGGTGATCCGCCCGGTCACCAAGCTCTCCAGGCTCGCCGACCAGGTGAGCCTGGGCAACATGGACGTGCCCGACTTTCATGTGCGCGGCAAGGACGAGATCGGCGTGCTCGCCAGCTCGTTCAATCGCATGAAGAAGAGCGTAGTGCAGGCGATGAAGATGCTCGAAGAGTAAAGCGGTGGGTGGCGCCCAGGGACTGGAGACCCCCTAGGCCGCACCAGTCGGCCGCGCGCGCGTGGCGTGCGCCACGCACGCACCCGCGCGAAAGAGTCCCTCAGCCGGGCTTCGGAACTTCCCCGCGCACGCACCACGCCTGAGCTTTGAGGACGAATGCCCCGTCCTCACGATCGCCGAGGAGGCGCTTTCGCATCCGTGCCTCGAGCTGCTGCCGGCGTTCGTGGCTGAGCGACACCACGTAGGCGCCGCCCGGGCCGGCTCCCTTCCTGAATGCGCCCCAATAGTCCTCGAACGACGCGAAGGGCTGCTCGATCACCAGGGGTTCTTCCTTGACGTTGACCAGTCCGGCCTTCTTCCACAGCTCGCCGAGCTGCCCCTCGCGGGAAAGCTTCATGTTGCGCTCGTCCTTCGGCGCCATCGCCAGGTCGAGCGCGACCACTTCGTCCCAGAAGAATCTGAGCATCTGCATGCCGGCGTTGTAGTCCCAGACGCAGGCGCTGACCACGCCTTGCGGACGGGTCACCCGGCGCATCTCGCCGAGCGCCTTGGTGGGGTCCGGGACGAAATTCATCACGAGGAGGGCCATCGTCTGGTCGAACGATGCATCCTTGAACTGCAGCGCCTGGGCGTCGCCGACCTCGAAGTGCAGGCGGGCGGACTTCGCGTTCTTCTTCGCCGAGCCGATGAAACCCTCGGACGGATCGATGCCGGTGACCTCGCTCGAAGTCGTGGCCGCCTCCAGTGCGGACGCGAGCGCGCCGGTCCCGGTGCCGACGTCGAGAACGCGATCACCGTTCTTCACGCCGGCGAACGCGACGTACGCCGGCGCCAGGCGGCGGCTCCACCGCCCCATGAAATTCTCGTAGCCGGCGCTCGCCGAGAACATCTTTGCCTCGCGCTCTGAGAGGCTCGTACTGTCGGCGGCGGTCGCGTCCTGACCGAGGAGCACGGCGTTCGTCAACGGAAGGGATAGCGCGATCCGGGTCGAATGCTTCGTCATGGCTGGAATCCTCCGATTCGGCGTATGCCGATGACCCCGGTCAGTTTGATTCGTTCCCTAGCCGGAATAAAGATGAACGTTTGCATTAGACTACTTCGGAAAATGCAGCAATACAGGTAACGTGGACAAACTTCGGGCCATAGCGAGCTTCGTGCGCATCGTCGACCGGGGCAGCCTCACGGCGGCCGCCGCAGACCTCGGCGTCTCGCTGCCCTCGGTGGTTAGGACGCTCGCGTCACTCGAGCGAGAGCTGCGCGTGACGCTCCTGAACCGCACTACGCGCCGGATCCATCTCACCGACGATGGGAGGCAGTACCTCGAGCACTGCCGCACGATTCTCGGGCAGGTGCAGGAGGCGGAGGCGAGGCTTCACTCCCGCCGGACCGCGCCTCAGGGAATGCTGGCGGTGACCGCTTCGGTGCTCTTCGGTCGGCGCTACGTCGCCCCGATCGTGAACGAGTTCGTCCAGCGCCACCCCGAGGTCACTGCCGACCTCCTGTTCGTCGACCGGGTGGTGAATCTCGTCGAGGAAGGCCTGGACGCCGCCGTCCGCATCGGCCACCTCGGCGATTCCTCCCTGGTCGCGATCCCGCTCGGCAAGGTGCGGCGCGTCGTCTGTGCGAGCCCGGCCTATCTGCGCAGCCGCGGCACCCCGCGCCGGCCGGAAGACCTCCGCGCGCATCGCTGCGTGCGTTTCACCGGACTCGCGCCGCGCGCCGAGTGGACCTTCCGCTCGAATCCCCGCAAGGTCGCCATTACCAGCGTGCTGACCTGCAATCAGGCCGATGCCGCCATCGAGGCCTGTGCAAGCGGTCTTGGCCTCGGCTCGTTCCTCTCGTACATGGTCGCGCCTTCCATGCGGGCGGGGAGGCTGAAGTACGTGCTCGAGGATTTCGAGACCGAACCGCTGCCGGTTCAGTTTCTCTATCCGCATTCGCGAATCCTCTCGCCTACCGTTCGCGCATTTGCCGACGCGTGCGTGAAAAAACTCCGGCAGACGGGGTTCGACTGATCGATCGCACCGCAGCGCTCGCACTCCGGCGGCGCACAGGCGTAGCGGCGGCAGGATGAATCTGCCGTACGCAGTTCGCGGGGGTCGGCCCGGCCCTTCTCAGAACGGCTGCGCGTTCTTGAAACGGTCGAGAATGCCCTCGAGGTCCTTTGCCTTCTCGGATTGACCCTGCGCCTTCGCACTCTCGATGTTTTCGTGGATGAAGCGCTCGATCTCGCGTATCCCCTCTTTTGATTGCAGCAGGGCGCGCCCCAGTCCGGCGGCAGCGGTCGTGGACAGGTTCTCCTGCTCGGCGATGGCGCCGACCTCGGCCTTGGTGAGGTCCGGTCCACCGGCCATCTTCTGCTGCCGTGCGAACAGGCCCACGCGCAACATTTCCCTCAGGTGAGATCCCATCTCCCCGCCTGCGGGGCCCCCGAGGCCTTCGATCAACGCGAGCGCCCTTTCCTGCTCGGCCACCCAATGCTCTATCGCGTGTGACGCCATCGTCAGGGACGGCACGCCCATGAGCGCGCTCAGCCTGTCCAATCGATCCCTTGTCCCCGCTGCCAGCGGGATCTGCTCTTCGGTTGTCGGCTCTCGTGTCGTCATGGTGCTTTCTCGCTTTGTGGCGCAGTCGTGTAGATCACGGGCGTGCGGATGGCGGATCCCCGCGGAGAAGCCCCTCCCGGCGAAGCCGTCTCGGCCCGCAGTACGGGAAGCGAAGCAGGACGTACGTGGGCGGGAGGAACTCTGGAGCCGCGACGCCCGCAAAACCGCCCGGCGACGTCGCGCCGAAGGGCAGGGGGCGGATAGCTGTCTTCGGCCCGAGTTTGGGGTCGCCACCGGGTGTTCTCGGCGTCAGATAGCATCCGCCCGCTTCTCACTATACGCGCTCGCTTCTCTAGCAGTTCCTCTTTCGCAAGAAAAATATTGAAGGTGATCGTACCGTCGAGAGCCTGTGTACGTGCCCTTGATGTGGTGTGCGTCTCGAGCAGGACTCGGGCGAAGGCGTATAGTCGGTGGTTCATCGAGGCGCTGGCACTTCCCACCCTCTCACGCCCCCGATTGGCGACCCCGGGCCGACGACCATCCCCGGGGGTTCGCTATGCGAGTGGTCGAGAAAATCACCGGCACCGCCGGCTGCTACGTGCTCACCGGCACGGTTTCCCGCGACGATCGCGGCCGCTACATTGCCCGCGCCCACACCCATCTGCTGACGCAGGGAACGGTGGATCGCACGCTGCGATCGGTGGCGACGGCGCAACCGGACGGAGTCGACATCGAGACGACCGGCGCCACGGCGCCGGAGGCGAGGCAGCGCCTGTGCCTTGCCGCCAAAGAGCGGCTTGCGGCGACCGTGACCAGCTTCGTGTGGCGCCCGGTGGTCGTACTGGCGGCGGGCCAGTGGGGGCGCGTGCAGCGGGAGGAGGGGACGTGACGTCGCGGCTCGCATACACGTGCGGCGCAATGCTCGTCGTCACCGCGGACGGGGCGAGCCGGCGCGTTCCGGCCGGCGCCTGCCGCATCGGGCCCCACTCCATGCCGCGCCGGTTCTGCACGGTCCGCTGGTGGGAGCACGGGCTCGAGCAGAGCGCACATGTGTCGGCCGAGGACCTGTCCGCGTATCTCCACGGCTGCATCGTTCAGTACGCCTGAACGCCGGCCGGTGCCTTGCGTCCCATCCCGCGCGAGAGGTGAACGCGCGGGGAGAGCGCCCGCTTCCAACAGCGCCGGCGCGAGCCGGCGTTTCGTAGGCGGTTGAACCGTGCAGCGTCGCCCGTCCAGCCGGCCGTCACCGCATCGCCGCCCGCGCTTCACCGTCCGTCCCGCTCCTCCCGCGCACGCCCGCGGCCGGAGGGCCCGATTGAGATCGGTGCTCCGGCGTGCGTTCGGGCGGGCGTCGCAGGCTGCGCCGTGGGACAGCGAAGAGTCCATCCGCGAGGAACTCTTCAGCATCGAGCGGCTCGAGCAGCATGCGGAGAGTCTCGCGGTGGCCCAGGTCGTCACCGCGAAACCGGTGCGCAGGCGGCCGCTTGCCGCACGCTTGAAGGAGAACGAATCGGCGCTGCTCGACGCCTATCGCGCGATCGCGCACGCGGTCGGCGAGGGCCGCGCGATCACGCCGGCCGCCGAATGGCTGCTCGACAACTACCATCTCGTCGAGGAGCAGATTCGCGAGATCCGCGACGATCTGCCGCCGACCTACTACCGGCAGCTTCCGAAGCTGGCGGCCGGACCCTTCGCCGGCTATCCGCGGGTCTTCGGCGTCGCCTGGGCCTTCGTCGCGCACACCGACAGTCGCTTCGACCCCGAGATGCTGCGCCGGTTCGTGCGCGCGTACCAGCGGGTCCAGCCGCTGACGATCGGCGAACTGTGGGCGGTCGCGATCACGCTCAGGATCGTGCTCGTGGAGAATCTCCGGCGCGGGGCGAAGCGCATCATGACGGGCCGCGCCGAGCGCCAGAAAGCAGATGCGCTGGCCGACCGGCTCCTGGGCGTGAACACGTCCGCCGCCGCACCGATCGCCCCGACCCTCCAGCACTACGAAGAGGGTCCCCTGCCGGCACCCTTCGCCGTCCAGCTCGTCCAGCGGCTCCGGGACCAGGATCCCAAGGTCACGCCCGCGCTGGTGTGGCTCGACGAACGCCTGGCAGCGCAGGGCACGACCGCCGATGCGATCGTGTACGACGAGCACCAGCGACAGGGTGCGACGAACGTGACGGTCCGCAACATCATCACGAGCATGCGCCTGATCTCGGACGTGGACTGGCCGGACCTTGTCGAGAGCGTCAGCGTGATCGACGAAGCGCTGCGGCCCGGCACCCAGTTCGCCGATATGGACTTCCCGACGCGGAACCTCTACCGCGGCGCGATCGAGGAGCTCGCGCGCGGCTCGAGGCTCTCGGAGCTGGAGATTGCGCGGGCGGCGATCGCAGCCGCAAGCGACCGGGTGCTCGAGAAACCCGAGGAGGGCGACGACCCCGATGGCCACAAGCGCGATCCCGGTTATTACCTGATCGCCGGCGGTCGCCGCACGTTCGAAGCGCAGGTCGGCTTTCGCGCGCCGTTCCGGACCTGGCCCGGCCGCTTCGGCGCGAAGATCGGCATCGGCGGCTATATCGGCGGCGTCATGGCGGTCGCCGCGATCGTCCTCGCGTTGCCGCTCGCCGCATTGGCGGTTGCGGGAATCGGCGGCTGGTGGCTTGCCGCCCTCGCGGCGCTCGGGCTGATTCCGTCGATCGACGCGGCGATGGCGCTCGTGAACCGCGGCGTCACGCGCGGGTTCGGGGCGACGATCCTGCCGGGCCTGGAGCTTCGCGAGGGCGTGCCCGCGCACCTCCGCACCGTGGTCGCCGTTCCGATCCTGCTCACGACGCCGGGCGCGCTGGAAGAACAGGTCGAGCGGCTGGAGATCCACCACCTCGCGAGTCCGGAAGGCGAGCTTCATTTCGCGCTCCTCTCGGACTGGACGGACGCCCCGACCGAGAAGGTCGCTGGAGACGACGCGCTCCTCGACGCGGCCGCCGCGGGCATCGCACGCCTCAATCGCCGCTACGGACCGGCCGCCGGCGGGGACCGCTTCCTGCTCTTCCACCGCCGGCGGGTGTGGAACGAAGGGCAGCGGCGTTGGATCGGGTGGGAGCGCAAGCGCGGCAAGCTCCACGAGCTGAATCGACTCCTCCGCGGCGCGGGAGCTACGAGCTTCGTGGACGTCGGTGGCAAGGCGCCCGCGCCGCCTGCCGGCGTCCGTTACGTGATCACGCTCGACGCCGATACGCGGATGCCGCGCGAAACGGCCCGTCGCCTGATCGGCAAGATGGCGCACCCGCTCAACCGGCCGCGGTTCGACGCCGCCACGCGAAGAGTGGTCGAGGGATACGGGGTGCTTCAGCCGCGCGTCACGCCTTCGCTGCCGATCGGCCGCGAAGGCTCGCTCTTCCAGCGCATCTCCTCCAGCATGAGCGGCATCGATCCCTACTCCGCCGCTGTGTCCGACGTGTATCAGGACCTCTTCGGCGAAGGCTCCTACACCGGCAAGGGCATCTACGACCTGGATGCCTTTGAAGCCGCGCTCGACGGACGCGTGCGCGACAGCACGCTGCTCAGTCACGATCTCTTCGAAGGAACGTTCGCCCGCGCCGGCCTCGCTTCCGACATCGAGGTGGTCGAGGAATTTCCGTCGCGCTACGACGTGGCCGCGGCACGCCAGCACCGCTGGGTGCGCGGCGACTGGCAGCTGCTGCCGTGGATCCTCGGTCGCCGCGACGCTTCCGCCGACGGTCGGAGCACGAGCGCGCTGCCGCTGATCGGCCGCTGGAAGATGCTCGACAACCTGCGGCGGTCGCTCTCGGCGCCGGCGAGCCTCGCCGCGCTGGTGGCGGGGTGGACGCTGCCCCTGCAGGCTGCCGTCGTCTGGACGGGCTTCATCCTGTCGACGATCGCGCTGTCGACGCTGCTCCCCATCCTCGCGGGGATCGTTCCGCGACGCGCTCGGGTCACTGCACGCAGCCATCTGCGCGCGCTCGCCGCGGACGTCCGGCTCGCGTTGTCCCAGACCGCGCTGCTCGCCGTCTTCCTCGCGCATCAGGCGTGGCTGATGGCCGATGCGATCGCACGAACGCTCGTGCGCCTTGCCGTGACTCGCCGGCATCTGCTCGACTGGGTCACGGCCGGACAGGCGAAGGTGAGCCCCCGGCTGGACCTCGCCGGGTTCTATCGGCAGATGAGCGGTGGTGTCGCCATCGGCATCGCGGCTGCCGCCGTCGTGTGGTGGTCGGGAAGCGACGCCTGGCCGCTGGCGGGGCCGTTCGTGATCGCCTGGATCGCCTCGCCCGCCGTCGCCCGATGGACGAGCCTCTCGCCGCTGGTCGCCGGGCGGCTTCCGGTCTCGGCTGCGGACGCTCGCGCGCTGCGCCTCGTCGCGCGCCGCACGTGGCGGTTCTTCGAGACCTTCGTGACGCCGACGGACCACATGCTGCCGCCGGACAATTTCCAGGAAGACCCCAAGCCCGTCGTCGCGCACCGCACCTCGCCCACCAATCTCGGCGTCTACCTCCTGTCCGCGGTCAGCGCCCGCGACTTCGGCTGGGCGGGAACGATCGAGACCGTGGACCGCCTGGAGGCGACGCTCGCGACGATGAGCGGCCTGCAGCGCTTCCGCGGCCACTTCTACAACTGGTACGACACCCGGGAGCTTCGTCCGCTCGACCCGCAATACGTCTCGTCGGTGGACAGCGGCAACCTGGCCGGGCATCTGATCGCGCTGGCGAATGCCTGCGAGGAGTGGCGCGGCCGCCCGCCGGCGGTTCCGGCGCTGGTTTCCGGCGTCGACGACGCCCTGCATCTGACGCGCGAATCGCTGCAGCGGCTCCCCGACGATCGGCGGACCCAGACGATCACCCGGCAGCAGCTCGGCGATGCGCTCGACGCGCTCGCCGTTGCGCTCCATGCGCCCATGCCACCGCAGGAGATCGGTGCGCGACTGGCGGAGATCGCGCCGCATGCCGCGACGATGGCCGACATCGCCCGCACGCTCGCGAGCGAACGCGGCGACGACGCGGGCGCCGAGATGCTGTTCTGGGCCGAAGCCACCCTCGCGTCGATCGAGAGTCACCGCCGGGACGTCGCGCCGGCCGCGTACGGCGCCCGCTCTCTGGACCGGCGCCTTACAACGCTCGCGGCCACGGCGCGGGCGATGGCCGGGGAGATGGATTTCGGCTTTCTCCTCGATCCGGAGCGCAAGCTCCTCTCGATCGGGTACCGGGTCGCCGACGGCACGCTCGACCCGAGCTGCTACGACCTCCTCGCTTCCGAGGCGCGCCTCGCGAGCTTCGTCGCAATCGCCAAGGGTGACGTTCCGTCGCGGCACTGGTTCCGGCTCGGGCGCGCCGTCACCCCGACCGGACGCGGCGCGGCGCTGGTTTCCTGGTCGGGATCGATGTTCGAGTACCTGATGCCGTCGCTTGTCATGCGCGCGCCGGCCGGCAGCCTGCTCGCGGAGACGGGCCGCCTCGTCGTCCGCCGGCAGGTGGGCTATGGCGCCACGCTCGACGTGCCGTGGGGGATCTCGGAGTCCGCCTACAACGTCCGCGACCTCGAGCACACCTATCAGTATTCGAACTTCGGCGTCCCGGGCCTCGGTCTGAAGCGCGGCCTCGGCGAGAACGCGGTCGTCGCCCCCTACGCGACCGCGCTCGCGGCCATGGTCGATCCGGGAGCGGCGGCGCGCAACTTCGCCCGCCTCGCCGCCATCGGCGCGCGTGGCCGCTACGGCTTCTACGAGGCGCTCGATTACACGCCCACGCGCCTGCCCGAGGGGAAAGACCTCGCGATCGTCCGCGCCTTCATGGCGCACCATCAGGGCATGACGGTGGTCGCGATCGCCAACGGTCTCCTGGACGGGGCGATGCGGGCGCGGTTCCACGCCGAACCGATGGTGCAGGCGACGGAGCTGCTCCTCCAGGAGCGCACCCCGCGCGACGTCGCGCTGGCTCATCCCAGGGCGGAGGAGGTTGCGACGGCGGCGACAGTCCGCGAGCTGGAGCTGCCGGCGGTACGACGGCTCCGCTCCGCACACACCACCACGCCGCAGGTGCATCTCCTGTCCAATGGCCGGTATGCGGTGATGCTGACGGGGGCCGGTTCCGGGTACAGCCGCTGGGGCGATCTCGCCATCACCCGCTGGCGTGAGGACGCGACCCGCGACGACTGGGGCAGCTACGTCTACCTGCGCGACGTGCAGAGCGGCGAGGTCTGGTCCGCCGGCTACCAGCCGAGCGGCGTGGAGCCGGACCGCTACGAGGTGACGTTGTGCGAGGACCGCGCGGAGTTCGTCCGGCACGACGGGCCGATCACCACGACGCTCGAGGTCGTCGTCTCGCCGGAGGACAACGCCGAAGTCCGCCGCGTCTCCGTCGCGAACGCGAGCGGCCGTGCGCGGGACATCGAGCTCACGTCGTACGCCGAGCTCGTGCTGGCGCCGCCCGCCGCCGACACCGCGCACCCGGCCTTTTCCAAGCTCTTCGTGCAGACGGAGCATCTCGCCAAGAGCGGCGCCATCCTGGCGACGCGACGTCGCCGCTCGCCTGGTGAGCCGGGGATCTGGACGGCCCATCTCGCCGTCGTCGAGGGCGAGACGGTGGGCGAGCCGGAGCTCGAGACCGACCGGGCCCGCTTCCTCGGTCGCGGAGGCGAGGCCCGGGCACCGATCGCGGTGATGGACGGCCGGCCCCTCTCCAACACCGCCGGCACGGTCCTCGATCCGGTGTTCGCGCTGCGCCAGCGCGTGCGAGTGCCGCCGGGCAGGACGGCGCGCATCGCATTCTGGACGGTGGCCGCGTCGTCCCGCGACGCGGCGATGGATCTGATCGACAAGCATCAGGACCCGACCGCCTTCGACCGTGCGGCGACGCTGGCGTGGACGCAGGCGCAGGTGCAGTTGAGCCATCTCGGCATCAGCGCGGAGGAAGCGGGCCTCTTTCAGCGTCTCGCGGGGCACGTG
>Ga0335084_10006434_pt1 | contig 11683 bp, 9 predicted proteins | sample Lox_Sample_44_FD_206721 | JGI IMG/M metagenome (GOLD analysis project Ga0335084, IMG submission 206721) | Soil microbial communities from Loxahatchee National Wildlife Refuge, Florida, United States - Lox_Sample_4.4 | ecosystem: Environmental > Terrestrial > Soil > Wetlands | place: USA: Florida...
GCCAACCGCTTCAGGGTGACGCTGATCGTCGGGGCGCTCACGCCCACCCACTCGGCGATCCGTCCCGGCCGGACGCTCGGCTCCTCGAACTGGATGTAGAAGATCGTCTCCAGGTAGTGCTTCACCGTCTCCGGCCGCAGCGAGCGATCCGCGCTTCGGGCGGGCGTGGAGGCGGTCATCGGCCCATCCTAGCCGCGGCCCAGTCGCGGCCGTTCGGCGTTCGAACCGCACTTGACAGATCAAGAATGTTTGACGTATCTAAAGAGGGTCTTCGTATCATCTAAGGACCCTCCACCGAAGGACCTCGCTCGAGGACGAACGCCGACCCACAGAGCCCGAGGAACGACCCGATGATCCCGACCTTCGTGATCGGCCTGCGCGAGGGGATCGAGGCATCCCTCATCGTTGGCATCGTCGCGGCGTTCCTGGCGCGAGCCGATCGCCGGGACGCGCTGCGATGGATGTGGATCGGTGTGCTCGCCGCGATCGCGATCTGTCTCGGGGTCGGGATCGCGCTCGATGAGATCAGCGCCTCGCTGCCGCAGAAACAGCAGGAGGGCTTCGAGACGATCATCGGGTTGGTGGCCGTGGGCACGGTCACGGCGATGATCGTGTGGATGAAGCGGCACAGCCGCGGCATCAAGGCGCAACTGGAGTCGCACGCGGCCGACGCGCTCGCCGATGGCACCGGGATCGCCCTGGTGGGCATGGCGTTCCTCGCCGTCCTCCGTGAGGGCTTCGAGACGTCGGTGTTCCTCCTCGCCGCCTTCCAGGCGTCGAAGACGCCGCTCGCCTCCGGGATCGGTGTGATCCTCGGCGTCGTCACGGCGGTGACGCTCGGCTACCTGATCTACCGGGGAGCCGTCCGCATCAACATGCAGCGGTTCTTCCTGCTGACCGGCCTCGCGCTCGTGCTGGTCGCCGCCGGCCTCGTGGCCAACGCGATCCACAGCGCGTTCGAGGCCGGCTGGATCACGATCGGCCAGACACAGGCGCTCGACCTCCGCTGGCTCGTCGCGCCGGGCACGGTCCGCGCGTCGCTGCTGACCGGCATGCTCGGGCTGCAGCCACAACCGACCCGCGCCGAGGTGGTCGGCTGGCTCGCGTACGCCGTGCCGATGAGCCTGTACCTGCTGATCCCGGCGTTCCGCAACCGCGCCCAGCGTCCTGCACGGAGCACCGTGCTCGAGAACGCGGCATGATGCGCGCCCCGGACCGTGCGGTCGCCCTCGCCGGCGCGCTGAGCGCGGTCCTCGTCCTGACGGCGTGCAGAGCCTCGGGTTCCTCAGGCTCCTCCGGCGCCGGGGTGAAGACGGTCGCCGTGTCGCTGACCGACGCCGGCTGCTCCCCGGCGGCGTTGCAGATCGCCGCCGGTCCGACGACGTTCGTCGTCACGAACCAGGGCGCCGACGCCGTCACGGAGTTCGAGATCGTGAAGGACGGGACGATCGTGGGGGAGGTCGAGAACGTCGCCGCCGGCCTGGAGCGCTCGTTCAGCCTCAACGTCGACGCCGGCACGTACGAGACGCGATGCCCCGGCGGCACCGACGCCGCCACCGGAACGCTGACGGCGACCGGCGCGGCCGCCTCGAGCACCGGAGCGGCGTCGGCGTCGGTCGACGCGGCCGTGGTCGCCTACCGGACCTACATCGAGACGAAGACCGATCAACTGGTGGCGCGGACCCGCGTCTTCACCGCCGCCGTGCTCGCCGGCGACCAAGAGCGAGCCCGGTCGACGTTCGCGTGGGCGCGGGAGCCGTACGAGGCGATCGAGCCGGTGGCCGAGGCGTTCGGCGATCTGGATCCGGAGATCGACGCGCGCGCGAACGACGTGCCGGCGAACACCTGGACGGGGTTCCACCGGCTGGAGAAGGCGCTGTGGGTCGATCGTTCGCTCGCGGGGATGGCGCCGGTCGCCACGAAGCTCCGCGCCGACGTGGCGAAGCTCCACGCGCTGGTCCGAACGGTGGAGCTCGACCCGGCGCAGATCGCGAACGGCGCCACCGAACTGCTCGGCGAGGTCTCGAAGTCGAAGATCACGGGCGAGGAGGATCGCTACTCGCACACCGACCTGTGGGACTTCCGGTCGAACGTCGACGGCGCGCAGGCGGCGTTCGTCGCGCTCCGGCCGCTGCTGGCCGAGCGCGATCCGGCGCTGGCGGCGCTGATCGCGGCGCGCTTCGGCGCCGTCGACCGGGCGCTCGATCCGTACCGCCGAGGCAGCGGGTTCGTGCCGTACACCGACCTGGACGACAACGACACGCGCACGCTGAGCTCCACGATCGACGCGCTGGCCGAGCCCCTGTCGAAGGTGGCCGGCACCGTGGTCGGTGCATGAGCGCGCCGCTCGACGAGCCCGGTCCGCAGCCGGCGCGTCTGTCGAGGCGGGCGATGCTCGCCGCGATCGGCGCCGGGGCCGCCGGGACCGCGCTCGGCGTTGCCGCGGGCGCCGCGGTGGCCTCCGAGCGTAACGAGGCGGACGTCCAACGACAGGACGGACCGGTGCCGTTCTGGGGCGGGCATCAGGCGGGCATCGCGACCGCCGCTCAGGACCGGCTGCATCTCGCGACGTTCGACGTGGTGAGCGAACGCCGGGCCGACGTGCGCGAGCTGCTGCGCGCGTGGACCGCCGCCGCAGCGTCGATGACGCAGGGAGGTCCGGCCGGCGCCCCCGCGCCGAACGCGCTCCTGCCGCCCACCGACACCGGTGAGGCGACCGGCCTGGCGCCGGGTAACCTCACCGTCACGTTCGGGGTCGGGCCGTCGCTGTTCGCGCACGACGGCCAGGATCGGTTCGGGATCGCGGCGCGCCGACCGCCGGCGCTGATCGACCTGCCGGCGTTCGCGGGTGACGAGCTGGACCCCACGCGGACCGGGGGGGACGTGGTGGTGCAGGCGTGCTCCGACGACCCGCAGGTCGCGTTCCACGCGGTGCGGAACCTCGGCAGGATCGGGAGAGGGGTCGTCGTTCCCCGCTGGTCCCAGATGGGGTTCGGCCGCACCTCCAGCACGACGCGGGCGCAGGTGACGCCTCGGAACCTCATGGGGTTCAAGGACGGCACGAACAACCTCCGCGGCGACGACCCGGGCGCGATGGACACGAACGTCTGGGTGGGCGCCGAGGGTCCCGCGTGGATGCGGGGCGGCAGCTACATGGTGACTCGGCGCATCCGGATCCTGGTCGAGGTGTGGGATCGGGCGAACCTCGACGACCAGCAGCAGACGATCGGCCGGGAGAAGGACAACGGGGCGCCGCTCGGCCGCCAGGCGGAGTTCGATGCCGTGCCGCTCGGGGAGCGCGGTTCCGACGGGAAGCCGGTCGTTCCGGTGGACGCCCACATACGGCTGGCCGCCCCGTCGACGAACGACGGCGTGTCGATCCTGCGACGCGGGTACTCGTTCACCGACGGGATCGATCCGGTCACCGGCCAGCTGGATGCCGGGTTGTTCTTCATCTGCTTCCAGCGCGACCCTCGGACGCAGTTCGTGCCGCTGCAGCACCGGCTCGCGTCCTCCGACGCGCTGAACGAGTACATCAAGCACGTCGGCAGCGGGATCTTCGCGGTGCCGCCCGGCGCGCAGCCCGGCGGCTTCGTCGGGGAGTCGCTGTTCGACTGAGCGGCCGGGGGTAGGCTCCGGTCGTTGGACGCGGGGGACGCCGACCGAGAGCCGGAGCAGGACGCCGGCATCGACGCGCCAGAGATCGGCGCCGCCGCGCTCGACCGGTTGATCTTCTTCTCCGACGCGGTCTTCGCGATCGCGATGACGCTGCTCGTCCTGGCGATCCCGCGGCCCCCGAGCGGCGTCGACATCGCGAAGTTCCTCAAGGAAGAGGACACCGGCAAGTTCATCGCCTACTTCATCAGCTTCTGGGTGATCGCCCTGTATTGGCTCGCGCACCATCGCCTGTTCCGCGTCGTCACCCGATACGACTATGGGGTGCTGTTGCTGAACCTCGTCCTGCTGTTCTTCATCGCGTTCCTGCCCTATCCAAGCGCCGTGCTCGGCGACAACGGAGCGAACAAGCAGGCGACCGTCTTCTACGCCGTCTGTGTCGCGGCAACCGGGGCGGCCTCCACCGCGCTCGTCTGGTACGTCGTGATGTTCCGACGTTTCACGATCCCGCTGCCGCGCCTGATCGCCCGCTACTACGTCTTCCGGGGCTTGATCGTTCCCCTGATCTTCCTCGCCTCGATACCGGTGGCGCGCGCCGGATACCCGAAGCAGGCGCAGTGGCTATGGTTGCTGACGTTCGTCTTGCCGGCGCTCGGCTTCCGCTTCGTCGCCAAGCGCCAAGCCCGACCCGCCTGAGCCGTCGACGACGGCCCGCAGAGGCCCGCGAGGTCAGGGCCGGGTGGCCCCCTGCAACCGTCTCGATCCGCGACACGCTAGATGTAGGAGGTGGCGGGCCATGTTCGAGCGGATCGTGTTGGCGGTGGACGGCTCCGCGTACTCGGAGCGAGCCGCCGCGGCCGCGGCGGAGATCGCGGAGCGGTTCCAAGCGGATGTCACGGTGATCCACGTGCAGGAGATCCCCATGTCGTGGGCCTATGACATCGATCCGACCTTGACGCAGGATGGACCGGGTGCGGAATTGGTCGACCGGGTGGTTCGGGAGCTGAAGGATCGAGGCATCGCAGCGACCGGCGACGAGCGGGTCCCGATCACCGGCACCGTCGCGCACGAGATCATCGATGCGGCCGGGTCGACCGGCGCCTCGTTGATCGTGATGGGAACCCGGGGGTTGTCCGACTGGCAGGGCCTGATCCTGGGGAGCGTGGCCCACAAAGTGGTGCACCTCGCCGAGTGCCCGGTGTTGGTCGTTCGATGACCCGCGCCGGCTGCCGTGGATAGCATGACCACGATGGGTCTGCACGGAGCCGACCGGAGCGAGGACGCGCTACTGCGGGACGGCACCACGGTCCGCATCCGCCCGGCGCGTGGTGAGGACCTCGTCGGGGTCGAGGATTACCTCCTGGGGCTGTCCGACCAAACGAGGATGCTCCGGTTCGGGAGCCAAACCCTGGACGTGGGGGCCACGGGGGCATCGATCGTCGCGGGAACGACCGACGACCATCGCACCCTCCTGGCGTTCCAGGGCGGCGAAGAGGGGTCGGTGGTCGGCGGATCGCAGTACTTCCGTCTGGACGCCGGTCGCGCGGAGGTCAGCCTGAGCGTGGCCGACGGGCTCCAGGGGAAGGGCCTCGGCTCGATCTTGATCGGCAGGATCGCGCAGCTCGCGTCGGCCGCCGGGATCGGCACGCTCGTGGCCTACGTTCGACCGGAGAACCACCGGATGATCTCCGTCTTCCGCGAGAGCGGCTTCGATCCGTTGATCCGGGCAACGCCCGGGATGATCGACGTCGAGTTCCCGACGTCGCTCACGGACGACGCGGCGGAGGTGTTCGAGGAGCGAGCGGCCGAGGCGGCGCACAACGCGGTGAAGGCGTTCCTGAAGCCGTCGTCGGTCGCGGTGATCGGCGCGTCGCGAGATCCGGCGTCGATCGGGAGCCGGCTGTTCCGGAACCTGATCACGACCGGCTTCACCGGCGTCGCGTATCCGGTGAACCCGCGTGCGGGATCGATCCATGGGGTGCAGAGCTACGGATCGATCCTGGACATCCCCGGCCCGGTCGACGTCGCGTTCGTGTGCGTCCCGGCGGATCTCGTTCCGGAGGTGCTCCGCACCTGCGGTGACAAGGGCGTGCGGGGGGTCGTGATCATCTCGGCCGGCTTCTCCGAGACCGGGGCCGAGGGGGTCGGCCGCGAGCGGGAGCTCATGGACATATGCCGCCGGTACGGGATGCGGATGATCGGTCCGAATTGCATGGGGATCGCGAACGCGGATCCCGAGGTGATGCTGAACGGCACGTTCGCGTCGTCGTGGTTGCTCCCCGGTCACGTCGGGTTCATGTCGCAGTCGGGAGCGCTCGGGATCGCGGTGATGGAGCAGACCGCGAGGCTCGGCCTCGGCCTGTCGAGCTTCGTGTCGGTCGGGAACAAGGCCGATGTCTCCGGCAACGATCTCCTCTGCTACTGGGAACGGGACCCCGGCACCGACGTCGTGCTCCTGTACCTCGAATCGTTCGGGAACCCGCGCCGCTTCGCCCGGATCGCTCGCCGGATGGCCGAACGCAAACCGATCGTCGCGGTGAAGAGCGGCCGCAGCGTGGCCGGCCTCCGGGCGACGTCGTCGCACACCGGAGCGATCCTGCGCGCGTCGGATGCCGTCGTCGACGCCGTGTTCCACCAGACGGGCGTGATCCGGACGGACACGCTCGAGGAGATGCTCGACGTGGCGATGCTCCTCGGCAATCAGCCACTCCCCAAGGGCAAACGGGTCGGGATCGTGACGAACGCGGGAGGCCTCGGCATCCTCTGCGCCGACGCGGCGGAGGCGCGCGGGCTGTCGGTGACGACGTTCTCGCCGCAGACGCAGGATGCGCTCCGACGGTTCCTGCCCGTGGAGGCCTCGCTCGCGAACCCGGTCGACATGATCGCGTCGGCCGGCGGCGAGGACTACGCACGCGCCATCCACGCCGTCGCCGATTCGGGCGAGGTCGACGCGCTCATCGTGATCTACATCCCGCCGCTCGAGACCGTCGCGGCTTCCGTGACCGAGCACATCCGCACGGCGATCGCCGAGCTGGATGGATCGATCCCCGCCGTCACATCGTTCCTGTCGGCCCGTGGGATGCCCGACGCGCTCAGCACCGGGCCGTCGCGGGTGCCGTCGTTCCCCTATCCGGAGCAGGCCGCGATCGCGTTGGCGCAGGTCGCCGGGCTTGGGGCATGGCGGGAACGTGAACGGGGCACCGTTCCGTCCTTCGACGACGTCCATCCGGATGCCGCGGCGGCCCTGCTCGCGCACGCCCTCGACGCAGGAGGCGGCTGGCTCGACGTGGCCGATGCGGAGCGGTTGCTCGATCACTACGGGATCGGCCTCGCGGCGTCGGAACGTGTCGGGACGCCGGAGGAGGCCGGCGCGGCGGCGGACCGGATCAAGGGGAGGGTCGCGCTCAAGGCGCTGGGTCCCCTGCACAAGACGGAGGCGGGCGCGGTCCGGCTGGGCCTGCGAGGTGCCACCGAGGTCACCGCCGCTGCGGAGCAGCTCCAGCGACACCTCCGCGAGATCGGCGAGCGGCACGAGGGGTTCCTCGTGCAGGAGCAGGTCGATGGTGGGGTCGAGATGTTGGTCGGTGTCGGGCACGATGAGACGTTCGGCCCGGTCGTCCTCTGCGGCGCCGGAGGGGTCACGGCGGAGCTCCTCGGCGACGTCGCCGTGCGGGTGCCGCCGTTGTCGGACGTCGACGTGGCCGAGATGGTGCGATCGCTCGCGACCTACCAGCTCCTCGATGGGTTCCGGGGGTCGCCCAAGACCGCGATCGGCGCGCTCGAGGATCTGATCCTCCGGGTCGGCGCGCTCGTCGAGGCGCATCCGGCGGTGGTCGAGATGGACTGCAATCCGGTCAGCGTGACGCCCGAGCGCGCCGTGGTCCTCGATGTGCGCATCCGGGTGCAAGCGCCGGGATCCATCGAGCAGGTCGGCTCACCTTCCTGAGGCCATCACGACGCCGTCTTGCGTCGCACGACGTTCGGAAGGTGGCCACGCCGACGGATCCCGCGCCGGAGGTGGACCCGGTTCGGCAGCCGGTCCCATCGGAGCGCGATGCGTCGGTTCCGCCCGAACCAACGCTCGAACGAGGGTTTCAGGCGCATCACCGATCCCTCCTTCCAACCGGTCGGCGCCCCGGCACTCCCTCCGAACCGAGTGTGGCCGCGGGGGGCCTCCCGCCGCGGGGTCAGAGGTCCCACAGCGAGGGGGCCATCCGACCGCTGCGATGGTCACGGGGCGTGGGGAGACTCGCTCTCGTGGACAGGAAAGGGGAGGTGGGAAGGATGCAGCAGGACATCGATTACGAGGAGCCGAGGTTCGCCAAGTGGCTCTTCGCTTCGCCGGCGGCCGGGTTGATCTGGCTGGTCGTGCGCGTGTACATCGGGTACACGTGGCTGCACGCGGGATGGGGCAAGGTGACCGGGACCGAGGGGAACATCTGGACCTGGCACTTCGCATACACGCCCGAGTCGTGGCTGCGGACGGCGGCGCCGCTGCAGGGGTTCACGAAGTACGCGCTCTCCGGAGCGGCGCAGGGAGCGAACTCCTCGGTCAACTACGGGTGGTACGCCTCGTTCCTGCGGTGGATCGGTGAACCGGGACCCGCGGCCGTGTTCTCGAAGGTCATCGCCCTCGGCGAGTGCGCGATCGGGATCGCGTTGATCCTGGGTCTGTTCACGGGCATCGCGGCGTTCTTCGCCGGGCTACTGAGCGTGTCCTTCGGGCTCGCCGGGGTGGCCGGCGTGAACCCGGTGTTCTTCATGGCGGAGGTCTTCTTGATCCTCGCGTGGAGGAACGCGGGCTACTACGGCCTCGACCGGTGGGTGCTGCCGGCGGTCGGAACGCCGTGGCAGAAGGGTGAGCTGTTCGACAAGGACGAGCACACCGCACAGCACCAGCTCGCCTGACCCACCTCGGGCGGGTTGGGAGAACGGAAGGGGCGGGTCGGAGGGACCCGCCCCTTCCGCGTCGTCACTCGACGGAACCCGGGGTCGTCGTGTGCCGGGCGAGGTACGCGGCGGCCTCCGCGCGACGGGCGACCTCGAGCTTCGACAGGATGCTCGACAGGTAGTTCTTCACCGTCTTCTCGGCGAGGCCGAGCTCCTCGCCGATCTGCTTGTTCGTCTTGCCGTCCGCCACGAGCGACAAGATCCGCTCCTCCTGCGGCGAGAGACGGGCGAGCTTCTCGTCGCGCAGGAGGTGCTTGCCCTTGCGCAGCCGGTCGAGCACGGCGGAGGTCACAGCCGGATCGAGCAGGCTGTTGCCGGCTCCCACCGCCCGGATCGCACGGAGCAGCTCGCCGGAGCGAACCTGCTTCAGGACGTAGCCGCTCGCGCCGGCCATGATCGAGGCGAACAGCGCCTCGTCGTCGGCGAACGACGTGAGCATCAGCACCCTGATCTCGGGGTGGGTCGCCCGGATCTCCCGGGTGGCCTCGATCCCGCTGCCGTCGGCGAGGCGGACGTCCATCACGATCACATCCGGGCGTGCGCGGTTCGCCTCATCGATCGCTTCCCGGACGCTCCCCGCCTGCGCCGCGACCACGATGTCGTCCTCGGGCTGGAGCATCGCGCGGATCCCGTCACGGACGATCTCGTGGTCGTCGACGAGCATCACGCGCAACGGCGGGGTCTTGGCCGGCATCTCGCTCCCGATGGTAGCCGTCCCGGTCCGCGCGGACGGTCAGGCCGGGAGCATCACCCGGACGGTCGTCCCCTCGCCCGGGGTGCTGTCGATCCGGAACGCGCCGCCCAGCGCCTCGACCCGGTCGCGGAGGTTCTCGATCCCCATGCCCCAGGTCGCAAGATCCACGTCGAACCCGCGACCGTCGTCGTCGACCTCGAGGAGGACGCCGTCGTCGGTGCCGCGCAGCGTCACCCGGCACGTGGTGGCGGCCCCGTGCCGCTCGACGTTCGAGAGTGCCTCGCGCACCAGCTGGACGACGTCGCCTGCCAGAGAGGCGAGCGCCGCAGCCACGTCGCCGTCGATCTCCACCACCGTGATCACCCCCGAGCGCTCGCCGAACTCCGTCGCCAGGTCCCGGATCGCCTGGTCCAGCTGGCGGTCGGCGAGGATCCCCGGCCGCAGTCCGAAGATGTAGTTCCGGAGGTCGCGGATCGCGCGGTCGACGTCCTCGACGGCCAGGTCCAGTCGCTCCTGTGTCTCGGGATCGGCCGATCGCGTCGCCAGGCCCTGCAGGCTCATGCCCACCGCGAACAGCGACTGGATCACGCCGTCGTGTAGCTCCTTCGCGATGCGCTCCCGGTCCTCCAGCACCTCGAGACGACGGAGCTCGCGCGCGTTCCGTTCGGCCTCGTCGATCAGTCGCGCGTTCTCGACGGCCACCGCCGCCTGCGCCGCCAGCACGAGCAGGACCCGTTCGTCTTCCTCGTCGAACGCCTCCGCACCCTGCTTGTCGGTGAGGTAGACGTCGCCGAAGGTCTTGCCCCGGCCCGCGATGGGGACCCCGAGCAGCGATCGCATGGGCGGATGGTGCGGCGGGAACCCGACCGATCGAGGGTCGGCGGCGATGTCGGGTATCCGGATGGGGCGCGCATCGTGGATCAGGGCTCCGAGGAGACCGTGCCCGGTGGGGGGGTCGCCGAGGGCCGCGCGCTCCTCGTCGGTGATGCCGACGGTGATGAACGAGGTGATCGAGGCACCATCCGGACCCAGCACGCCGAGCGCTCCGTAGCGGGCCCCGGTGAGCTCGACCGCGAGCTCGACGATCCGCTGCAGGACCGATTCGAGCGACAGCTCGGACGCGAGCGCCATCCCCGCATCGATCAGCCGCCGATTTTCGTCCCGACGTTCGGTCGACATGACGCGAGCCTACCGCCCACCTTCCATCCGGAAGATGGCCTCGCGCTAGCCTCATCGTGGATGGGTGCGACCGCAACCGCTGGGGGTCTCTCGCTCGTTGAGGCCGCTCGCAACTCGGCTGAGGCTACCCTCGCCGCGGTGGGCTCGGGCCCCGGCGGCCTGCCAGCCGCGGAGGTCACGTCCCGGTTGGCTCGCTTCGGTCCGAACGTCTTGCGGAGCCACGGCGCGAGCGCCTGGCGCGTCTTGACGAACCAGCTCCGCAATCCGTTGCTCCCGCTGCTGGTCGCCGCCGCCATCGTCTCGGGCGTCACGGGTCAGGTGACCGACGCCGGCATCATCGTGCTCATGGTGGTGCTGTCCGTGGGGCTCGGGTTCTTCAACGAGTTCCGGTCGGAGAAAGCCATCGAGGAGCTGCACGACCAGATCCATCACACGACCACCGTGATCCGCGACGGTGCTCCGGCGACCATCGACGTTACGCGGTTGGTTCCCGGAGACGTGGTCCTCCTGTCGATCGGGAACGTCGTGCCGGCCGACGTCCGCCTCCTGGCCGTGGACCGCTTCACGGTCGACGAGTCGGTGCTGACCGGAGAATCGATGCCAGCCGAGAAGCGCGTCGAACCGGTCGAGGATCCTGCTTCACCGATCGATCTGCCGCCGTGCGCGTTCATGGGCACGATCGTGCGATCCGGCACGGCCAAAGCCGTCGTGGTCCGCACGGGTGCGATCACCGAGTTCGGAGCGATCGCCGTGCGACTGGGCGAGCGACAGCCGGAGACGTCGTTCCAGCGAGGGCTCCGCGAATTCGGCAAGCTGCTCGTTCGCATCACCGCGGTCCTCGTGGTCGCGATCTTCGTGATCAACGTCGCGATCGGCCGGCCGCCCATCGATGCCGTCCTGTTCTCGTTGGCGATCGCGGTCGGGCTGACCCCCGAGCTGCTTCCCGCCATCGTCACGATCAGTCTGGCGGTCGGCGCGAAACGGATGGCGCAGCGGGGCGTGTTGGTGCGCCGCCTGGTGGCGATCGAGGACTTCGGGAACATCGAAGTGCTCTTCACCGACAAGACGGGAACCCTCACCGAAGGCACGATCACGTTCGACCGAGCTGTCGATCCGCTGGGCGCGCCGTCGGATCGCGTCCTGGTGCTCGGTCTCGCCTGTTGCGACGTCGTGGTCGAGGGCGGCGTGCCGACGGGGGGAAGCCCGTTGGATCAGGCGCTGTGGCTGGCGCCGAACCTGCCGCGC
>Ga0335084_10006435_pt1 | contig 11682 bp, 12 predicted proteins | sample Lox_Sample_44_FD_206721 | JGI IMG/M metagenome (GOLD analysis project Ga0335084, IMG submission 206721) | Soil microbial communities from Loxahatchee National Wildlife Refuge, Florida, United States - Lox_Sample_4.4 | ecosystem: Environmental > Terrestrial > Soil > Wetlands | place: USA...
AACCCGCCCCCGCGCGCGGGGGAGGGAACGGCTCCCTCCCCTGCGAAACGGGGGCCGGAGGCGGGGTTTCGCAAAGCGAAGCTTTGCGCCGCCGTAGCGGCGCGCGCCTACCAGCGCGCTGCTTCGCGTGGGGTGGGGGCGCACGCGCAACGCGACGCGAGTTACTGCACCTTCACCCCGTGCTCCGCGTAGTACTTCAACGCCCCCGGATGAAACGGAATCGGCGTCGCCGCGGCCTTCTGGTTTTCGAGCTTGACGTTCTCGGCTTCCTTGTGCACGGCGATCAGGTCGTTGCGATGCTCGAAGATCGCCTTCACGATGTCGTACGCGGTCTTGTCGTCCATGTTCTGGTGCGCGACCAGGATGTTCATCACCGTGGCCTGCGCGTTATCGGCATCCATGCCCCTGTAGGTGGCCTTCGGGATCACGTCCTGCACGTACAGGTTGCCCCAGCGCCGGTTCATCGCCGGAACGAGATCGGCGTGATCGATCATCCTGATCTTGATGCCCGGCGTGTTGGCGAGGTCGGTCACCGCCGCCGTCGGCAGTCCGCCGACCCAGAAGAACGCATCGAGCTTGCGATCCTTGATCGCGTTGACCGACTCGGCCACGCCGAGCCGCTCGCGCGTCAGATCCTTGTCGCGATCCATGCCCGCGGCTTCGATGACGCGAAACGCCATCACTTCGGTCGCGCTGCCCGGCGAGCCGGTCGACACGCGCTTGCCCTTGAGATCGGAGATCTTCGTAATGCCGGTGCCTTCGATCGTCACCACGTGCATGCGGTTCGGGTACAGGATCGCGAGCGTCTTCAGGGGGACCTTGTTGTTCTTGAACTTGTCTTCGCCCTTGAGCGCGTCCTGCGCCGCATCCGCCATCGAGAATCCGATATAGGGCTTGCCGCTGCCGATCAGCTTGAGGTTGTCGACCGATCCGCCGGTCACCTCGGCGGTTGCCTGCATGCCCGGCACGTTCCTGGACAGCACTTCGGCGAGACCGCCGCCGAGCGGGTAGTAAACCCCGCCGGTGCCGCCCGTGGCGATCGAGATGTTCTCGGCTTGCGCGTTCGCGGCGAACGCGCCGCACGCGACCGCGAACACGGCAGCCAGGATGCGTTTCATGTTGTCTCCTCGGTTTGCAACTCCACCCACACGCAGCTTAACCGGCCGCGGCATTCGCTCCCAGATGCAGCGCACAGCGTGGTAGCTCGGGTTTACCGGGGTTGCTGAGCGGTCTGCTCGACGATCTCGATCTGCCGGCGCAGTCGCTCGGCGGCGTCGCTGTCGCCCGCTTTCTCCGCCCGCATCCGCTGCACGCCGAGCCAGGCGAGCAGCGGCCGCCGCCATCCCTGTGCGGAGGCGGTCTCGGTCGCGACAGATATCAGTTCCGGAGTGGCACGATCCGACTGAAACAACACGCCAGCGCCGACCAGCCGCGACAACGGCTCGTCGATGTCGTTGACCGCAGCGGCCGCGGCCTGGTCGCTCGCGCTCTTGGCGGCCACGCCACGCTGGGAAGTTGGCAACAGCGCGACTGCATCAGGCTGCACACGCCCGGCGAGATAGTCGGCATAGGCGCGCTCGGCAGCCGGCGCATCGACGCGCAGCTTTTCGAACCCCGCGCAAGTCTCGAACACGAGGCTCGCGACCTGCGCCGCGCACATCCTGAGCTCGGCGCGCGCAAGCAGATCGATGCGTCCTGTGCGCGAAATTTCACTGCGGGCGCGGTCGAAGTCAGTGCTCGAAGCGCGCGTGTCGCCGGCGAGGTATTCGGCGATCGCGCGGTCGAGCGAGCCCTTCGCGTTGAGCTGCCAATCCGGCACCGGCGGTGCGCTGGAACACGCGGCGAGTCCAAGCGCCAGACAGAACGTGGCGATCCGAGGCTTGGTCACGGCAGCTTCAACTCCGTGTCGCGCGCAAACGGCCACTTGCGATTGATCTCGTCAACCAGCGCTTCGACCTTGCGCAGCGTCGCGTCAACCTCGGTGCGCAACGCACCGAGGTCGGCGGTCGCTACTTTCGCGTTGCCCGCGATCACCTGTGCATCTGCCAGAAGACCATCGACACGCTTCAGGCTGCCGCGCGCCTCCTCCAAGGTGCCGCGCACCTGTTCCAAAGCGGCTGCGACCTGCGCTACCGCTGCACGCGCTTCCGGCACGACGCCTTGCATGCCGAAGAGCTGCGTGTCGGCTTGCGCGGCGAGCTTGTCGAAGCGCGCAAGCAGTGCGTTCGCGCGATCGACCGCCGCGAGCAGCTTTTTCGTATCGCCTTCGTTGCCGAGCAGGACACCGAGTGCACCGCGCGGACCGTTCAGTTTTTCGGTGGCCGCCTGCACGTTAGCGAGGCTCTTGCTCAGATCCGATTCCTGCGCGGTGAGATGCGTGAGGTTCTGCACGAGGTCGCGCACGGCACCGATCAGTTTCGGCACCTCGGCGTTGGTGTCGCCCACCAGCACCCTGCGCTCCGCTCCGTCGGGCAGCGGCGGATCGGTGAGCACGCCGGTGAACGCCTTGATGCTTGTGTTGCCGACCAGCCCGCGCACGAGCGTGAACACGCTCGATTCGCGCAGCCAGTGCGCGTCCTTGCTCGGCACGCTGACGATGATGCGCGCGTTGCCGTCGCCGCCAAGCTCGATGCGGCGCACGCGGCCGATCGGAAAGCCGGCGAACGTCATGTCCATCCCGACGCGCACGCCCTCCGAGTCGTCGACGATCAGCACGACGGTCTGGGTCGCCTCGAACACGCCACGCGCGTACAGCACGTACAGCACGGCGCCGGTGATCATCAGCACCATGAACAGCAGCAGCAATCCCGCCTTGAACTCGAGGTGCGGGACCAGCGGCGGCAGTTGCGAGGGTTGGCTCATCGGCAGAACGCCCCCACCCTCACCCTCGCCCGCAGGCGGGGGAGGGAACTCGCTCCCTCCCCTGCGAAGCAATGAGGGCGAGGGCGGGGACCGAATGTTTCAACTCTTGCATCATTTCAGTAGTACGTCCCGACAAGCGACACCCCTTCGATCACGAGGATCATCGAGAACACGCGGAGCAGGCTCTGTACCTCGGCGCTGGTCCGCGTGCGGATTCGCGGGCCGTCGTACAGCACCGACGCGATGGGCAGCACCGCGACCGCGATGCTGAGCAGAAGCACCTTCAGGCCGAAGATCACGGCGACCGAGGAATCGAACACGCGCCCGACCGTGTGCGTGTAGGTGTCGAATCCCCCGGCGATGAAGCCATAGACCGAGAGATACGCCAGCAGCAACGTGACGACGCAGCTCACCGCGACGAGCGTCAGCGTCGCGAAAACGCCGGCGACGACGCGCGGCAGCACTTCCTGCACCAGTGGTTCGGTTCCCGCAGCGCGCATCACCTCGAACCGTCCGCGCGCGCGCATCGCGACCAGGTCCGCCGCATTCGGAATCGTGCAGCGCAGGGCTGAGAAGGCCGCGGCCGCGAGCGGGATGAGTTCCAGGACCAATACACGCACGACCATCTCGAGGGCATATTGCGACAGGCCGTAGCTGATCGAGGTCACCAGCACGATGCGGATGACGACGAGGCTGATCAGCGAACTGAGCACCGTGAACCACGGCAGGATCGGCGCCGTGTCGAGATACAGGCGGCGCCCGACCACGCCGCGATTTTCGCGCCGGTAGGTCGAAGGCGAGAGCGTCAGGACCAGCAACTGCGCGCCAAAATTGACGATGCGCCACCACCCCGTGAGCCAGAGCAGCGTGGTCTGCGGCAGTTCCTCCAGCGTGCTCTCACGCGATTCCGATGCAGGCATGTGGGTCCGTAGCCGGCGCGGCTCACTTCAGGCTCGCGCGCAAGTGCTTGCCCGCGCGGCTCACGTCCTTGGGAGCGACCCACAGGATGGCACCCCACGTGTCGCCGATCGACAGCGCGTCGACACCGGTGACGTTGATGCCCTGGTCGGCGAGCACCTTGAGCTTGCCGGCCAGCACGCCCGGCCGGTCGCCCTCGCCTTGCAGAAGGAATCCGCTGCGGTTCTCGACGAAAGCAAGCCGCGCTTTCTTTGCCGCGGCGACGAACTTGCGCGTGTCATCGGGCACCACGTCGATCTGCGCGCGGCGCCCCTTCGGCGCTCCCGAACAGGCCAGCAGATTGATGCCGGCGCTCACCAGGGTCGCCAACAGATTGAATGCCGCGCCGGGCTTGTCCGGAACCGTCATCGAGTAGTGGTTGACCTTGCGCACGCTTTCGCCCATTGCCACCTCGCTTCGGGACTGCCCGCCGCAGCGATTGTCCGATGAAAGCGCGCGGAACCGGTATCCCATTACAAAACATGATTCGGACTATTCGGTTTGCTGCGTTGACGCAACCAGGCACCACGCCGACACTTTTTCGCCCACGGCTCTCCTCACCACGGAACGCGCGTGACGGCAGTCGGATCGAATGTGCCGGTGCTCGTCGCCGGCGGCGGCATCGGCGGGCTGGCGGCGGCGCTCGCACTGGCGCGGCAGGGATTCCGTGTCGAGGTGCTCGAGCAGGCTCCGGAAATCGGCGAGATCGGCGCGGGGATCCAGCTCGGTCCGAACGCGTTCGCCGCCTTCGATGCGCTGGGTGTCGGAGCCCGTGCACGCGCGCGCGCCGTATACACCGAGCGCATGGTGATGCTCGATGCCGTCGATGAATCCGAAGTCGCCTCGGTCCCCGTGGGTGATGCGTTCCGCGCGCGCTTCGCCAATCCCTACGCGGTCATTCACCGTGCCGACGTGCACAGGTCGCTGCTCGAGGGCGTCGAGTCGACCGAGCGCATCGAGTTGCGAACCTCCACGCGGATCGAGCGCGTGCAGCAGGACGACGCGCGCGTCATCGCCTACGATGCCGAAGGACAGGCACACGAGGGCATCGCACTGATCGGATGCGACGGCGTGAAGTCCGCCGTGCGCCAGCAGTACGTCGGCGACCCGGTGCGGGTCTCGGGACACGTCGTCTATCGCGCTGTGGTCGACGCGCAGGAATTTCCGGCCGACCTCCGCTGGAACGCGCCGGCGGTCTGGTGCGGACCGAACTGCCACCTGGTGCACTACCCGCTGCGTGGCGGCGAGCAATACAACGTCGTGGTCACCTTTCACAGCAACAAGCAGGAGACCTGGAGCGTGACCGAAGGCAGCCGCGAAGAAGTGCTGTCGTACTTCAACGGCATCAGCGCGCGGCCGCGCCAGTTGCTGCATCTGCCGAAGAGCTGGAAGCGCTGGGCTACGGCCGATCGCGAGCCGATCGAACAATGGACCTTCGGTCGCGTCACCCTCCTCGGCGACGCCGCGCATCCGATGCTCCAGTACCTGGCGCAGGGCGCGTGCATGGCGCTCGAAGACGCGGTCACGCTCGGCGAAGCGCTGCGCGCGCACGGCGGAAATCTTGCCAACGCGTTCGACCACTACCAGCGCTCGCGCGTTTCGCGCACTGCGCGGGTGGTGCTCTCGGCGCGCGAGATGGGGCGCATCTATCACGCGAAGGGGGTGGAACGACTGGTCCGCAACGAACTGTGGAAAGGCCGCACGCCCGAACGGTTTTACGATGCGATGGAGTGGCTCTATGGCTGGCGCGTCGAAAGCTGCCTTGCCGCCTGAGCGCCCCGAAAGGATCGGCGATGCAAAGTGAAACCCTCTCCCGTCCCGGCACGAGCAGCCCGCAGCAACGCGAAGCGTTCTACGCCCGCCTCGGACCGCACAGCATGGCGCCTTTGTGGACGCGGCTGAGGTCGCTCATTCCGGCGACGCCGACGCCGGTCGGCGTGCCGCATCACTGGCGCTACGCCGATGTGCGTCCGTACGTGCTCGAAGCCGCGCAGCACATATCGGCCGAAGAGGCCGAGCGGCGGGTGCTGATCCTCGAGAATCCCGCCCTGCGCGGCACTTCGCAGATCACCGGTTCGCTGTATGCGGGGTTGCAGCTCATCATGCCCGGAGAGATCGCGCCCGCGCACCGGCATACGCAATCCGCGTTGCGCCTGATCGTCGAAGGCAGCGGCGCCTATACGGCGGTCGAGGGCGAGAAGACGCTCATGCAGCCGGGCGACTTCGTCATCACGCCCTCGTGGACGTGGCACCACCACGGCAACGATGCGTCGGGTCCGATGGTCTGGCTGGATGGTCTCGACATTCCGATCGTCGCGCTGTTCAACAGCACGTTCCGCGACGATCACGAGGAAGCGGTCGCGGAAGTCACGCGGCCGACCGGCGATGCACTCGCGCGCTATGGCAGCGGCCTGCTGCCCGTGGGCTACCGCACCGCCTCATTGAACTCGCCAGTGTTCAATTATCCGTATGCGCGCACGCGCGAGGCGTTGCGCGCGCTGACGCATGCCGGCGCGCCCGATGCGCACCAGGGGCACCTGATGCGCTACGTCAATCCGATCGACGGCGGCTGGGCGATGCCGACGATGGCGACGATGGTGCGGCTGCTGCCTGCGGGATTTGCGACGCGCCCGTACCGTTCGAGCGATGGCGCCGTGTTCCTGGTGCTCGAAGGTCGCGGTCGCGTCGAGGTCGGCGAGCAGGCGTTCGATCTCGCGCCGCGCGACGTCTTCGTGATCCCCGGGTGGATGTCGTACACGTTGCGCGCGAGCGAAGATTTCGTGGTGTTCTCGTATTCGGATCGTGTCGCTCAGGAGAAGCTTGGGTTCTTCAGGGAACAGAAGCTTTAGCGATTCGTTTCCCCCCACCCCAGCCCTCCCCCGCAGGCGGGGGAGTTTCATTCCCTCCCCTGCGGAGCGGGGGGCGAAGGCGGGGTTTCGCAAAGCAAAGCTTTGCGCCGCCGGAGCGACGCGCGCCTGCCAGCGCGCGGCTGTGTAACGGTGGGGGCCGAATGTGTCAGCTCTATCTACTTCTTCTTCGCCACCTCGGTCAGTTCCTTCAGCGTGAACGTGTAGCTCGCCTTATCGAGCGGCTTGTGGCATGCGAAGCACTCGGCCTGGTTGATGCCCGGCCGATGCTGCTTGTCGGCGGTGAACACGGCGTAGTTCCACTCGTCGTTGCGCAGCATGTCGGGAATCTCCTTGCCCCAACCCGCTTCGCGCTCCATCGCGGCGTAGCCGGTCAACTGGTCGGCGACGAAGAAACCGTCCGATCCCGTGACGGGCTTCTTCTCGGCATCGACCTTGGCGGAGTAGACCTCTGCGAACAGCACCGACCCGTTCGGCAGATCCTTGCCATCCTTGGCGGCCTGCAAGGCAACCGGGTTCGCGTAGTAGTAGCGCACCTGGCGCGTCGCCGGGAAGTTGATCGTGTGGTACTTGGTGAACGTGCTCTTGTAGTTCGCGGGGAAGGCGACGTTGCTCTTGGCGACATTCGGCAGGAACGCCGATTTCGCCGTGCTCGCGCCGCCAGGCAGCGACGCGAAGTACGCGGCGACGTTCGCGATCTCGTCGTCCTTCAGCTGGCCCGCGATCGGATTCATGATCGGGTTCTTGCGCACGCCCTCGCGCAAAGCCTTGAGCTGGGTCTCGAGGTAGGCAGGTTTCTGCCCGGCGAGATTGGGGATGGTGTCGCTGACGCTCACACCATTGACGCCGTGACACGCGGCGCACACGCTTTGCACCTTGGCCTTGCCCGCCTCGACGTCGGCGGCGTGCGCGGCGGGAAACGCGAGCAAAAATAACGACAGGCTTGCGGCAGTTCTCATCGCACTCTCTCCCTGTTGGTTGTACTTCGGCGGCGGCAACCCGGCACAAACACCGGCCGGCGCAGATTGATTCCGCGCGGTCCCTATTTGCGAGGACTGCGAGCGTAGACCTGTACCAGGTGTGCAGCCGTATCACGCATTCGCGCGCGCAGTGCCGGCGGAGTCCGCGCCTCGGCCTCCGCACCGAGCCGCAGCAGCTGCCCGACGGCGTGGTCGACCGACTCGATCGGGATCGTGACCCGCGACCAGCCGGGACGCCTCCCGATCGGGCGCGCGCTGCGCCGTGCAGCGTCGGCGACGGCCGGCGGAAACTGTTGCAGCAGCGCAAGTCCGCGCGCGGAGACGTGCAGGGACGCCTGATCGTGATAGACGCTCGCCTCGAAGCGCCGCGTCGACACGGACCAGTACGCCGCGAGGTCGAAGTCATCCGGATATTCGAACGACTGCCTGAGCGGGGTCAGCGCGTGCACGTTCGACAGGCGGAAGACGCGCGGTTCGTCCCTGCCGCTTGCGCGCCCGACCATGTACCAGACGCCGGCCTTGAGCACCAGCCCGAGCGGTTCGACCTCGCGATCCTTGATCCCGCTCCAGCTCTCGTAGCGCATGGCGAGACGGCGGTTCTTCCACACGGCATCCGCTACGGCCGCCAGGTGCTCGGCGCGCGCGCCGGCGCGAAACCAGTCGATCGGATCGACATGCAGCCGTGAACTCACGCGCTGCGCGTCGGAACGCCAGTCGGCCGGCAGGGCCGCGAGCACCTTCAGGCGCGCCGAGGCGACGGCGCCGCCAAGCCCGAGGTCGGCCGCCGCTGCAGGAAGGCCAGTGAGAAAGAGCGCTTGTGCCTCCGGCTCGGTCAGGCCGGTCAGGCGTGTGCTCCATCCCTCGCGGAGCTGGAAACCGCCATTGCGCCCGCGCTCTGCCCACACCGGAACCCCGGCGCCGGAGAGGTGATCGAGATCGCGCAGGATGGTGCGCGGCGAGACCTCCAGTTCCCCCGCAATCGCCTGCGCCGTCATGCGGCCGCGACCCTGCAGCAGCATCAGGACGGAAAGAAGGCGGCTCGCTCGCATGACGCGAGTGTGACATCAATATATGCCGCTCGCTGTCATGTTTTGGCGCGCACGATCGCGGTTCGACACAGGAGGCGAACCGATGGAGATGATTGCAACCGAATCCACCTGCGCGGTCGTCGAATTGCGGCAATACACGCTGCATCCGGGGCAGCGTGACGTGCTGATCGAGCTCTTCGAGCGCGAGTTCGTCCACCCGCTGGAAGACGCGGGCATGACCGTGCTGGGTCAGTTCCACGACCTCGACCGTCCTGACCGCTTCGTCTGGATGCGCGGGTTCCCCGACATGTACCGGCGCGCGCAGGGACTCGCGGCGTTCTACAGCGGCCCGGTGTGGCACGCGCATCGCGAGGCGGCGAACGCCACGATGATCGACAGCGACAACGTGCTCCTGTTGCGCCCGGCGCGCGACGGCGCCGGCATCGCGATTCCCGAGCGACGTCGCGCAGCGCGCAGTGCACCGCCGCTTGCGCACCGTCGCATCGTCGTGACGATCAATCCCCTCGCCAAGCCTGCCGATGCGCGGAAGATGGAACGTTTCGAGACAGTGATCGCGCCTGCGCTCGAAGACGCCGGTGCGCGCGTACTGGGCTGCTACGTCACCGAAACCAGCGCCAATAACTTCCCGCGCCTGCCGGTGCGCGACGGCGAGCACGTTTTCGTCTGGTTCACGTCGTTCGCCGACGACGCCGCCTACGCGAACCACCTCGCGCGGCTGGAAGCTTCGGCCGCCTGGCGCGAATGCATCGACACCTGGAACGAAGGTCTCGTCGCTGCACCTGAAGTGTTGCGGCTCGCGCCCACCGCGCGCTCCCTGATCAGTGCGTGAGCAAGACCATGGTGCCCGATCGATTCATCGGCAGCACTCACGATTTCGATTTCCTCGTGGGCACATGGAAGGTCGTCAATCGCCGGCTGCGACGCCGCCACGAGGGCTCGAGCGACTGGGATGAGTTCTCCGCTACCGCGCGCGGCTGGTCGCTGCTCGATGGCGGCGTGAGCGTCGACGAGATTCACTTCCCGCAGAAGGGATTCAGCGGCGCAACGGTGCGGACGCTCGATCGTGCGCAGCTGCGCTGGTCGATCTACTGGATCAACAGCACGGTGGGGCGGCTGTTTCCGCCGGTCGTCGGCGGCTTCGCGGGCGATCGCGGCGAATTCCGCGGCGAGGACATCGACGAAGGACGACCGGTCGCCGTGCGATTCGTCTGGCATCGCGGCATCGACACGGGACGTCCGCGCTGGGAGCAGGCGTTCTCGCTCGACGGGCGCACGTGGGAGACCAACTGGGTGATGGAGTTCAGGCGGCCTGGTGACTAGGTGCAGCGGTGTCGGCCTCGAGTCGATCGAGTTGCCGCAGCGTCGCGTAGGTCATCGAGTAGATGCCCGGACGCGAACTCTCGCGCGGACCCGCGACATTGAGCACCAGGAACGCATCGCTGCCCAGCCACTCCAGGATGTGCCGCAGTTCCGCCGCGCGGTTCGGCGCATCGAGATGCGCAACCAGGCACGGCTTGCCTGCGCCGGCCGCGATCCGCTGCGTCAGGAGCGTGCCGCCTTCGAGCACGCCGATGTTCAGGATGAGCGTCGCGTCGCTTTCGCGCACGTTGCGCTTGGTGCGCTCCGCGTACCCCGGCGACTCGGTCTCGACGAGCTGGTAGCGCATCGGGATCGGGCCATCTTCCGCGCGCCGTCCGCGCGGACACCAGCCGCCGTGCTCGACGCGATGGTTGATGGCCCAGTCGAGCGCCGCGCGATCCACGCCGGTCTGGCCGCCGGAGATCAGGCGACGCAGGAGCAGGCGCAGCGGCAGCAATTCGATTTGCGCGCGGTTCGGCAGGCGGACCAGCGTCCCCTCCATGGAGACTTCCCGGCGCTCGTCCGCGCGATGGCGCGGATCCTGCACCGGCTTCTGGTAGATCACGTGGGCATGCGTGCGGAACTCCTGCTTGATCTGTCGTGCGAGGGAGATGCCTTCGTCATGAAACGCCGACCAGTCGAAGCAATGGGGCGCAGCGGCAAGCGCCGCGTCGAATCGCCTCTGCCATGCGGCGAGCGCTTGCTCGGTCGCTTCCGAGATCCGGTGTTCGCCGAACCAACCTGAAGTTGCGTCCCCGCAGTAGCGCCCGAGTGCCGTTGCGGACTCGTTGGCATGGCGGATCCAGCCGTAGACACCACCGACGTCGGCCATGATCGTGTAGGTGACCCGGTGCGGGGTGGAATCCAGCCAGGGATCGATGGCCATACGACGAGCGCGCGGAGTACCTCGCGCACGACGCTCGAATCGCCGCGGCGGGTGGCCGATTCTTGCACCAGATCGGCCGCCGTGGTTCAAGCGAGCGCAGGAGAAAGCTTGCAGGACGCACACATCGGTCGCGCGAGCGCGCGAACTTGTCGTTCGAGCAGCAGCGAGTCGCCGAACTCGTGAGTCCGATATGCGTCGTGCTCGAGCTGCTCGCTGATCCGTTCGAGGAGCGATGCGCCGGCGAACGCGCGCAGAAGATCGTAGTGGCTGCTGCGCGGCTCGTGCGTGCCGGTCACGATCGCGTCGGTGATACGCAAACGCGTATCGCGGCCGATGCGCTGGGTCGCGATACCGGCGCCGGACCGCAGCGGCGTTCCGCCGGCACCGGCGTGCTCCAGTGCGCGCACCACGGTGGTTCCAAGCGCGACCACGCGGCTACCGCGCGCGCGGGTGCGCTCGATCGCGTGCACGGTCGATTCCGGCAGCAGGTACGGCTCGTCGAACGGGAGGCGTGCATCGAGTTGCGCGTCGCCGGTCGAGGAGATTCCAGCCGCATGCGTCAGCGTTGCGAAACCGATCTGCCGCTCCGCGAGCTGGCCCATCATGCGCCAGTCGAGGATGAAGCCCGCCGATGGCGGTTCGAACGCGACGGGAACCGCCGCGATGGAAGTCCAGACGTCCCATAACGCAAGCGGTTGCTCGACGTGGGCGTACTGGATCGG
>Ga0335084_10006436_pt1 | contig 11682 bp, 9 predicted proteins | sample Lox_Sample_44_FD_206721 | JGI IMG/M metagenome (GOLD analysis project Ga0335084, IMG submission 206721) | Soil microbial communities from Loxahatchee National Wildlife Refuge, Florida, United States - Lox_Sample_4.4 | ecosystem: Environmental > Terrestrial > Soil > Wetlands | place: USA: Florida...
AGGAATCGGGCAGCACTTCGTCGTCGGCTTTCATCTTTGGCCTGATCGTCGTGTTCCTGCTTCTCGCCGCGCAGTTCGAGAAATGGACGCTGCCGATCGCCGTGGTGCTCACGGTTCCGTTTGCCGTGCTGGGTGCCCTGGTGCTGACCTGGCTGCTCGGCCTAGAGAACGACGTGTACTTCCAGGTGGGTCTGGTGACGCTGGTCGGGTTGTCGGCGAAGAACGCGATCCTGATCTGCGAGTTCGCGATCGAGCGCGTACACCACGGCATGTCGCCGCGCGACGCAGCCATCGAAGCAGCGGGATTGCGGCTGCGCGCGATCGTCATGACGTCCTTTGCGTTCATTCTGGGTTGCGTGCCGCTCGCGATCGCCTCCGGCCCGGGCGCGAACAGCCTGCGAGCCATCGGCACGGGCGTGATCGGGGGCATGCTTGCTTCGACCTGCATCGCCATCTTCTTTGTGCCGCTGTTCTTCTGGTTGCTCGAGAGCATGAGCGAGAGATTCGGCCGCAAGAAGGCGCCGGCGGGCGGGGGCGCGACCAACGCCGCGCACGCCAAACGAGAGGGCGACTGAAGTGCGCCGGTCGGGCGTCGCCGCGCTGGCGGGCGGGCTCCTCGCGGGTTGCATGGTCGGCCCCGACTACGTCAAGCCCAAGGTCGAAACGCCAGCAGCCTACAACTACGAGCCCAAGCAGACGGCGCAGACCGCCAACACCGAATGGTGGAAGCAATTTGGCGATCCGGTTCTCGATGACCTGATCGCACAGGCGCTGACGCACAACTACAACGTCAAGATCGCCGCCGCCAACGTCGAACAAGCGGCGGGCGTGCTCACTCAAACTCGCGCGCCGCTTTTTCCGCAGGTCAACTACCAGGGCGCGGCGGCAAGGCAGCGCCTCTCGGAAAACACGGCGATCCCGGCAGGCAGCCCCAATCCGGCGAACAACTATCAGCTGTTGGCAGGCGCGACCTGGGAGATCGACCTGTGGGGCCGAGTGCGGCGGCTGACTGAATCCGCGCAGGCCAATCTGCTGGCAACCGAGGAGGCCCGACGCGGCGTGGTTCTGAGTCTGGTCGCATCGGTCGGAACCAGTTACCTGCAGCTGCGCGGACTGGACCAGCAGCTCCTCATTTCGCAGGAAACCCTCAAGGCTTACGCCGAGTCTTTGAAGCTGTTCGAGCTCAGGTTCAAGCACGGGCAGATCTCGCAGATGAACGTGGAGCAGGTAAAGGTTCAGTACCAGACTGCTGCTGCACAGATTCCAATCATTCGCCAGCAGATCGTCCAGACCGAGAACGCGCTGTCGATTCTGCTCGGGCGCAACCCCGGTCCGATTCCGCGCGGCAAGGGCCTGCTGGAGCTGACACAGCCCGAGGTGCCTGCGGGACTCCCGTCGGAACTGCTCGAGCGCCGTCCCGATCTGCTGCAGTCGGAGCAGCAGCTCATCGCTGCCAATGCGCAGATCGGTGCGGCCAAGGCCCAGTACTTTCCGACGATCTCGCTCACCGCTGCGTTCGGCGTCGCGAGCTCGCAGCTCAACAGCCTGTTCAAGGGCCCCGCACAGGTATGGAGCTACGGCGGTAACTTCATCGGTCCGATCTTCACGGCCGGGGCTATCTCGGGCCAGGTCGCACAGGCCACCGCCGGGCAAAAGGCGGCGTTACTGTCGTACGAGCTCGCGATCCAAAGCGCCTTCGCCGACGTGGAGAATTCCTTGGTGACGCGCCAGGAGCTCACCGAGCAGATCGTCGCCCAGCAGGCGCTGGTGCGGGCGCTGAGGGAATACTCCCGGTTGGCGTATCTGCAGTACAACGGCGGTTACGCTCCGTATACGGACGTGTTGCAGGCCGAACAGCAGCTGTTCCCCGCCGAGCTCAACCTGGCCGCGGCGCAAACTGCGCTGCTCGCTTCCGTGGTCCGGATCTACCAGGCTACGGGTGGGGGTTGGGTGGATCTCGCGCAGAAGACAGCCGATGCACCGCCGCAGGCGAGCGGCACGGCTTCAACTGCGGCGCCCGGTAATCCTGCCGATCGCATCGAGGTCGCGATGGAAGGCGACACCTCCGTCGTCAATGTTTACCACGCGCAGGGCAGCGGCGGCGCGGAGCTGCGCGCACCCGCCAGCGGCTGGCCGCCAAAAGTTGTCGTGCGTCTGAGAGGCTTCGGGTCGCTCGCCAGCTTCAATGCCGAGTCGGGAGACGGCAAGTTGACCTGCGTCGCCGCGAAGGGCGACCCCGTCAAAGCCGAACCGGTGTGCCAGCTGGGCAGTGCGCGCATCAATGCCATCAGCAAGCGGCCCGAGTACATCGAAGTGGTGCTACCCTCCCTCCTGCTGAAGCCCGGAGGGGGGCCTGTAGAAGTGCGCTGGGCGGAGCGCCCCTGAATCCCTGGGGGGATGAAACGACGTGACTAAGCTCACTGTTCGGATCGAGCGCAATCTCGGCTGGATCGTCCTGTCGATTGTGCTCGTAGGCTGCCTGCTCGTCCTGTGGCCGTTCGTGTCTGCTCTGCTGTGGGCGGTGGTGCTGTGCTTCTCGACCTGGCCGCTGTATCAGCGCGTCCTCAAGTGGCTTGGCGGGCGCAAGACGTTGGCCGCAGCCACGATGACGCTCGCGATGATGCTCGTGGTTCTCGCGCCCTTCCTGATCATCGGCACGAGCCTGGCGGACAGCGTGAAGGAGCTCGCGGCGGTGGTTCGTCATTCGCTCGAGACCGGGCCGCCAGGGCCGCCGGCATGGCTGGCCAAGTTGCCGGTCGTCGGCCTGTCGGCGAGCGAGTACTGGGCGAGCCTGGCCGCCGACACCGGGAAACTGGTGCGGGAAATACGCCACTACATCGAGCCAGCGAGCGCGTGGCTGCTGAAGATCGCGCTCGCGCTGGCCGGCGGCCTGCTGGAGCTGACGTTGAGCATCTTCGTCGCGTTCTTTCTGTTTCGCGACGGGGTGTCCGCGGCGCAGCGCTTGACCACGGCGGTCGAACGCATCGGCGGCGAGCGCGGCAGGCACCTGCTGACCGTTGCGGGCAACACGGTCCGCGGCGTCGTCTACGGTATTCTAGGCACGGCGCTGGTGCAGGCGGTGATGGCGGGAATCGGTTTGCTGATCGCGGGCGTGCCAGGGGCCGCATTGCTCGCCCTGCTGACGTTCTTTCTCTCCGTCGTGCCGATGGGGCCGCCGCTCATCTGGCTGCCGGCCGCGCTCTGGCTGTTCGAGCAAGGATCGACCGGCATGGGCGTGTTCATGCTGATCTGGGGGCTGGGCGTGAGCAGCGTCGACAACGTGGTCAAGCCATGGCTGATCAGCCAGGGCAGCGATCTGCCGTTCATCTTGATCTTCTTCGGTGTCCTGGGCGGGGCTCTGGCGTTTGGATTCATCGGCGTGTTTCTCGGGCCGACACTGCTCGCGGTCGGCTTCCGTCTGGCGGAGGAATGGTTCTCCACCGCGCGCCGCGACCAACAAGCCAGCGCGCCTGGCGCAGCGCCGCACGGGTGAACCCCAGGACTTACTCGCAGGAGCAGGCCGCGGTGAGCTGTGTTGATCTGGGCTTTAGGATTACCGGGTTTTCGAATATGAGAGGACGGGCGTGGCGACTGATCCGACGTTTCCTGCTGACGCTAGCCCTGCTCGGACCACTTGCCTCCGGCGGCGCCGATGCACCGGCTGCGGCCGATGCGGCGCGGGGCGCGGTCACGCCGGCGCCACTGACCATCGACAACCGGACCATCTTCGTTTTCCGCTCACCGCTTCTCGGCCATGCGCCGAGCGAGCGTGCCGACGCAGCGCAACGGCGCATCGAGGCGCTCGCCAACCGGCACCGCGTTTCTAACGTCAGCTCGCGCGCGATTCCTCAAGGCATGGCGATCGAGATCGACGGCGCGGCCGTGTTCGTCGTCACGCCCGGGGACGTCGACGATCTCGGTGGCGCTACGTTGCAATCCACGGCCGATGACGCCGTCCGTGCGCTGACCGAGGCCTTGTCCGAAACGCAAGAGCAGGCGAGCGTTCGGCAGCTGCTGAAGGCTGTCTTGATCACCGCGGTCGAGACTCTCGTCTACGCCGGGTTCTTGTATGGCATCTTCGCGGCGAAGCGACGTCTTACCACGATAATCTCCGCTGCGCTGATGGCGCAGGCGGAGAGGCTCAAGATCGCCGGAGTCATCGCTCTCCATCCCCGGCAATTCATCGGAGCGACGCGGCGCCTGGTCACGCTGATCGCCTGGCTTATCGCCCTGCTCGCAACCTACCTGTGGCTGACGTACACGCTGCGGGAGTTCCCTTATACGCGGCCGTGGGGGGAGCAGCTCCGAGGCTACCTAGTCGGGATGCTAGGTTCGATCTTGCACGGCATCGTCCACGCGATACCGGGCCTCGTGACGGTCGTTGTGATCTTCTTCCTTACGCGCGCGATAGCTCATCTCCTCAACGGCTTCTTCCGGCGCGTCGAGGCGCAGCATATCCGCGTAGGCTGGCTCGACGAGGATACGGTCAAACCCACGCGCCGCATCGCCACGATCGTCCTGTGGCTGTTCGCACTGGCGATGGCGTACCCCTATCTGCCTGGCGCGCAAACCGACGCGTTCAGGGGGCTTTCGGTTCTGGTCGGTCTGATGGTATCGATCGGAGCTTCCAGTCTGGTGGCGCAGGCGGCGAGCGGTATGATCCTCATGTATTCTCGGACGCTACGGGCGGGCGAATACGTGAAGATCGCGGACAAGGAAGGCACGGTGATCGAGTTGGGCATGTTTGCCACCCGCATCCACACCGGCACGGGGGAGGAATTGATCTTGCCCAATGCTTTTGTGCTGGCAAACACGACACACAATTACTCTCGCACGGTGCCCGGGCGCGGCTTCGTGCTCCAGGTAAAAGTCACGATCGGTTATGCGACGCCGTGGCGGCAGGTGCACGCCATGCTGCTCGAAGCGGCCGGCCGCACCCACGGTATCCTGACCGACCCGGCAGCTTATGTGATCCAATCCGCATTGTCGGATTTCTATGTCGAATACAAGCTGGTGGCCTACGCGGGGCCGGAGGCGCCGGCGAAGCGCGCGCTGGCGTTGAACGATCTCAACGCCAACGTGCAGGACGTGTTCAACGAGTACGGCGTGCAGATCATGTCGCCGCACTATCTCGGCGATCCGGCGCATCCGCAGGTTGTCCCCAAGGAGCGCTGGTTCGAGGCGCCAGCGAAAAAACCGGAGCAATAAGCTGCGGGTCGCAGCGCCGGAGCCGAACACAATCGAACGGCGAACGAAGAGGCGCGTCTTGTCCTCCCATCGCCTCGCGGGCGATACGCGAGTGCTGAGGTCTCTGTGTGCCTTGGCGTTCGGGGCGCTCTGGCTGATCCGCGCAGCGGGCGCACACGCTCAGACAACATCTGAAGCGCAGTCGGAGCAGAATTTCCTCAACTGGTACTACAGCGCGATCTTCGGGACCGGTGTGTACACTGCCGGTGACCGGACGGTTAGCGTGCTGCAGATCCCGTTCGCGCACCAGCTGAAGGCGCCCAGCGCAGACGAATGGGGTCTGAAGATCGTGGTGCCCGTGTCCTTCGGTTTCTATGACTTCAAATTCGACCAGCTGATCGAAGGCGAGACGCCGAAGAGCGTGAACACTGCCAGCATCTTTCCCGGTGTTGAGGCCCAGATCCCGGTGACGAGCAACTGGCGGCTGAAGCCCTATGCGAATCTCGGTTGGGGATGGGACCTGTCCACCGGCGACGGTGCGTTGATCTACGCCGCCGGCATCAAGAGCCTCGTCGGACTGCCGGTTGCTCGGAACGTCGAGGTCAGCTTCGGCAACCAGCTCACGCTGGCAGGCTACTCACCGGAAGGTGGAAGCAACCAGCCACTGGGTGTGTTCGTCGCGGGCGTGAACGTCGAGACCGTCACGGAGATGAAGCTGCTCGATCGCCCGCTCATCTTCGGCACCCATTTGATCTACTACTACTACTTCAACCGGCTGCGCTTCCCGACCGCCGACGACCCGCAGAACAAGATCTCCGAACAGGGTCAAATCGCCTTCAGCCTGTCGGTGAAGAAGGCGATCGACTTCAGTCTGTTCGACCTCGACCGCATCGCGCTCGGGTACACCTTCGGCGGCGGAGTGCAGGGCGTCAGCCTGTTCTTCAGCCTGCCTTACTGACGCGCGCGTTACTCCGGCAGACCGTTCAGTGCGTACATGGCGACTAGCAGGCCGGTGGGCCGGCCGATCTTGCCGAACCAGCGGTCGTAGATCTCCATCACCGCCGCAGTGCGGTAGAGCTGCGCGAGCACCTGGTTCACCGCCTGCTTGAAGTCCGCGTCGTTACGCCGCAGCACCAGCCCATACGGCTCATAGGAGAATTGCTCCTCGCCTAGCGCCACTGGCATCTGTCCGCCCACGGCGAGGGCCAGGCCGATGAGCACCGTCCGGTCGCTCGCGTAGGCGTCGGCGGTGCCGCGGTCGAGCGCATTCAAGCCGTCGAGGTGCTCTTTGACCGTGATGACCTGCGCGTTGATGGAAGCCTTGGTCAGCACGTCGTGCAGCGCCTGCACCGTGGTGGTTCCGGCCATCACAGCGATCTTCTTCCCCGTGAGATCGGACAGCCGCTTAGCGTTTTGATCGGCTTTGACCAGAAAGGTGGCGCCGTCGACCCAGGTCATCAGGCTGAAGTCCACGATCTTCTGGCGGCTGGCGGTATTGGTGGAGGTGCCGCATTCCAGGTCGATGGTGCCGTCGACGACTTTATCGAAGCGGTTGGCGGTTGTGACCTCGATCCACTGGATGCTGAGCTCGGACACGTTCAGCCGCCGCTCGATGCCGGCCACGACGCGATTGCACAGATCGATCGAGTACCCCAGCGGCTTGCCCTCTTGCTCGGCGAAAGAGAAGGGGATCGCCTCCTTGAGATAGCCCAGCCGGATGGTTTTGGTCTGCGCGATGCGCTGCAGCGTACCCTGCAGTTCCTCGGCGCAGGCGCCGCTCGAACCCAGCCATGTCAACGCCAGCCCCAGGCCGGCAAGTAGAGCTCGTCTCAATGTTCCCTCCGCGATGGTGAGTGATCGATGTGCAGGCCGAGCACTATATCGCGCAGACGCTTGGCATCACAATTTCTTTGCTGCCCACTTACAGCGGCATACCGAACCAGGCGGCCAGCAGGCCCGCGGCAGCCGCGGCGGCCATCACCCAGACGGTGTCCAGCGCAGTAGCAGCCAGCGCCAATGTGCTGGCGCCGGCGATGACGATCAGCGCCGCGTTGCCGAGCGCTTGAGTGGCGATGGGGACAGTGGCCGCCAAGATCAGCGCGGCGCTCGCCATGACGATCGCATCGACGACGCTGCGCGCGCGCGGATGTGCCGCGCGGCGCGCAACGTAGTGCACCAGAGGAATCGCCAGCAGGGCGGGGGTAATCAGCGCCAGCCAGCCGGCGATGCCGCCAGCCACTCCGCCGACGAAGTAGCCGACGCTGATCACGTAGCCGCCAAACGGCCCCGGCGCGGCGCGAGCCAGCGCCACCGCCGCATTGAGCTGCCCGTCGGACAGCACGCCGTATTGCAGCACCAGTTCGTCGCGCACAACGGGCAGCGACGCGAGCCCGCTGAAGGAGATCAGCGTCGCCTTGAGCAGCAGCAGGTACAGCAGCCCGAAGCTCATGTCGCCTCGCGCTTGGGTGCCAGCAGCCCGAATCCGGCGGCCAGCGCCAGCACTTCGAGCGGGCTCGCCCATCCATACACGCTCAACACCAGTGCAGGCACAGTTACCATGGCGGCGCGGGCAGGTGTTCGACGCAACGGACCCCGCAGAAGCGTCCAGACGGCGGCGAGCATGACGCCGACCGCGGCGGCGAGCGCTGCGTGTATCGCGCTCGCTAACCAGGGGTTGCTGATCGCCGCGCGGTAGAAGCCAGTCATCAGCATGAGAAACGCAGCGCCAGGGATCGACGCCAGCAGCAGTCCCCACAGCGCGCCGCGCCAACCCAGTAGCGTCCAACCCGCTGCCGTGCAGAAAGCGAGGAGGTTGGTGCCGGGGGTTACGCGCGACACCGCATAGCAGGCGCCGAACTGCTGCTCGCTCAGCCAACCGCGGTTGGCGACCAGTTCGCGCTGGAGCGACGCAGTGGTGGTATCTCCCCCGCCGAAAGTGAACGCGCCGTTGCGCAAGAACACGCGCGCCAGCGCGGCCAACGTGAGCTTGCCGCTCATTTCACGGCGCGCTGGCTACAAACCGCTTACTCGGCATGCGAGCCTCGCGCAAAGCGCACGACGTCGGGAAAGAAGAGGCGGAAATCAGCCTCGAACGCCTGATATTGCGCGAGCAGCTCGTCGCCCGAACGCAGGATGGCGTTACCGCGCGTCAGGCGTCGCCCCATGCGGTCGAGTGCCACCGCCACCGCCTCCACGCGCCGGTACGAGGCAAGCCAGTCGCCGTCGGCCATGTGCGTCGCGATCTGCTGCAAGCGCGCGGGCAGCAGTGCCCGGTGCTCGCGCAGCACTGCATACACATACGCCGTGAATTCCTCGAGCGGAACATCGCAATACTCTTCCCACAGACGCGCCAGGAAATGATCGTAGAACATGTCCACCAGGATGCCGGCGAAACGGCGTCGAGCAGGGCTGACGCGCCGACGGCTGCAGCGGACGACGTCGTGAGCATCGGTGTAGCTGTCGATGCGCCGATGCAGCGCCAGGGCGCACGTAAGCTCCGCGTCGTAGCGCCCTTCCAGAGGCCCCTTGACGAAATCGCCCATCAGGCTACCGAGGATCGCGCGGTCCGAGCCGCGCGCGAGGTACGCGTGGGCCAGGAAATTCACCGTGCAAACGCTAACGAGCCCGAGGCGTGCGACGCGCGCATTGTGCGTCCATGCTCGCAGTCACCCCGCACTCAACGCGTGGGTTCGGCCGGCGGCGGTGCAGAAGTGGAGTCTCCGGGCTGACCTCGCGACGATGAATCGCTGGCGCGGTCTGGGCCCAGGAACTGTGCTGCGAGGATGCAGAAGTACTTGGCTTGGTCGGAAAACTCTCCCATCGTCGTGACCGACTGTCCGGTTTTCAGGCTGACGTAAAGGTCCCTCGCACCGCGATACGCGGAGCGCGACGCCGGGCAGCCCTGTGCAGACGGGCCCTCCAACCATCCCACCGTCACCTGCAGCACACTCGCGGGGGAGTGGTTCACGATGTCCAGCTCGCGGATCGCAGGTGCGGTGCCGGGGTAGGGCGTGCGCACCGCGGTCAATTCGATCTGCTGCAGCATCTGGTCCTGGCCAGCATCGGACTGCACCGGCGCCCCTCGGCTCGCCATGTCCGGAGGCGCGGGCGCCTGACCCGGCTCCACCTGCGGCATGGCGCGCGCGGTCTCCGGTCGAACCACCGGCGGAGCGCCCGATCGGGTGCATTCGATCCTGACCGAGGCCTGCTTCGCCACGTCGGCCACATCGGCCACGGCAAGCTGGGCATCGGTCACGGCGACATCGTACGGGATCTTGTGCGCCTGGAGAAATTTCTCGAGCTCATCGGCCTTGATCGCGAAGTTCACGTTTTGCGGCACGTTTCCCGTGCGCTTCGCCACCGCGATCGCGTCCAACTCGGAGGTGATCACCCCGATCAGGTTGCCGCCGCCGTCGAGCAGCGGCCCGCCGCTGTTTCCGGGCTGGACGGGAGCGGTGATTTGAAGATAGCGGTTATCGTCACCCAAGCCGGCCAGCGCGCTTACGTTGCCTGTCGTGACGTTGCCGCCCTGTGACAGGGCGCCGGCCAACGGGAAGCCGAACGCGATCACACTCTCGCCCTGCCGCAGCGCCGGCTGGCTGCGCATCGCCAGCGTCTTCGGCACGCTGATCGAGCTCTGCAGCACAGCAAGGTCCGCATCCGAGTCCGTGGCGAGGACACGGGCGGAGGACTGCTGCATTCCTGACAGTACACGTATCGACTTGCACGCGGTGACCACATGGGCGTTCGTGACGATGTGGGTCGCGCGCGACACAGCGAAGCCCGAGCCGCTCCACACCGTGGTCGTGCTCTGCGCGAGAACTGGCGCTTGAGCGGCCAACGACAAGGCCAACGCGGCGAACGTTAGCCGGTATGCGGAACGCAGCTCTTGCCTCATGTGTGTACCCTAATGTGTGTACCCTACCAGAAAAGGAGCGGCGGGACCGGGCAAGGAAGACCGGGGACTCGCGTCCGCTCAAAAAAAACCGGGGACTGGCGTCCCCGGTGGCAAGTCAACAGCGGTGGTTCTTAGACAGGTTTGGCGATGTAGCCGTAGAAGGCGTTGTTGCGCGCGATCTGCTCCTTCTCGTACTCGCTCTTGATGTGCGCGATCTTGTCGCGGCCGAGCTGATCGTACTCCGCCTGCACCTTGTAGTTGTACAAACGCGCCGAGTTGGTGCCGAAGATCTTCTTCTTGATGTCGCTGTCGGGACCGCCCAGCTTGATCTTCCAGCCCATCTTTTTCATGATGTCGTCCGGGATTTCCAGCCGGCGCATCGCTTCGATCTGCCACTGCGGCGAGCCGTACCAAACCGAGTCGGAGCCCCACACCACGTTGTCTGGGCCCATCTCGTTGACGAACATCCCGACTAGACAGCCGGCGAACCGCGGGTTGGCGACGGCGCACGTCGCGAACGTGGTGCCGAGCTCGGCATACACGTTCTTGACGCCGTACTTCTTAGGCATGCGGGCTAGATCGGACGCCCAGCGGATTTCGCCGGTCTTCTCGAACAGAGCCAGCTCAGTGGCCGGATCCTCGAGGAACGGACGCAGCGCGCCGTGGTACATGACGAAGTTGAGCCCCGGCCAATCCTTCGCCGCCTTGGGCAAGTCGTCCACGGTGGCGTACTGCCACACGCCGGCCCAGGAGGTCTCGTAGTCGAGCGGAAGCAGGCCCTTGTGAATGCAGACGTTGTGGCTGCTGGACTTCATGAACTTCTCGTAGACCGGGTACATCAGCTTCTCGTCATCGAGGCGCCACATGGTCTTCTTGGTGGAAGGCGACAGAGGGTCGCCCACTGTGTAGCCCTTCCAGCCATCCGGCTTGATGTCGGCGATGCCGCGATCGACTTCCTCCACCCAGCCGTCCTGCACTGGCGTGAACACGAAGTGGGAGAACAGGCGGCGGCTGCCGGCGACCTTGTTGATGGCGGCGCGCGCTTCGTTGATCTGGTCGTTGGACAGCAGCCACCAGCTCGGGTCGTCGAACGGCGCGCCCGACAGCAGCGCCACTTTCGTGTCGCTGTCCAGGAAGATCTCTTTCAGATAGTTTTCGAACTTGTAGCGCTGCAGCGTGAGCGGAACCTTGTCCAGCATGTGCGGGTTCCAGTGCTCGGACGCATACTTGCCCAACCCCAGCAGGCCTTCCTTGTCGAAATCGTCGCGCACGAAGTGAGTCTGATCGTCGAAGATGAACTGATTCGACAGCCTCTTCGCGCGCTCATCCGCCATGTCGCGGTCCGCGGCTTCGGCTTCGCTCACATCCCACACCGGGCCGAACACTTTGTTCATGGCCAGGAACGCAGCTGCCATCCCCGATGCCGTCTTCAGGAACGAGCGGCGGTCCATGCCGTGATGTTTGGCGTACTTGTCCGCGTATTCCTTGATCAACCCTTCGACCTGCTTCTGCTTCTCGGTCTGGGGCAGCGGGTTGTATTCGCCGTTGGAGACGATCTGTGTGGGGATCGGTGACTCAAACACCTTGTCCGCAGGGGA
>Ga0335084_10006437_pt1 | contig 11681 bp, 8 predicted proteins | sample Lox_Sample_44_FD_206721 | JGI IMG/M metagenome (GOLD analysis project Ga0335084, IMG submission 206721) | Soil microbial communities from Loxahatchee National Wildlife Refuge, Florida, United States - Lox_Sample_4.4 | ecosystem: Environmental > Terrestrial > Soil > Wetlands | place: USA: Florida...
CCAAGGCCAAGACCATCAATAAATTCCTGGGGAAGAACTTCGTGGTCAAGGCCTCGATGGGGCATGTCCGGGATTTGCCGGTCAAGTCCCTGGCCGTGGACGTCGAGCACGATTTCATGCCGAAGTACGAGGTCGTCCAGGGCCGGGAGAAGGTCCTGAAGGAGCTCAAGAAGACGGCCAAGGCTTCCAGCGCCATCTACCTGGCGGCCGATCCGGACCGCGAAGGTGAGGCCATCTGCTGGCACCTGGCCCACGAGCTGAAGTCCGCCCGCAAGCCCATCCACCGGGTCCTCTTCCACGAGATTACCAAACGCGCCATCCAGGACGCCTTCACCCGTCCCGGAAAGATCGACGGCAAGAAGGTGGACGCCCAGCAGGCGCGGCGCATCCTGGACCGCCTGGTGGGGTACAAGATCAGCCCCTTGCTCTGGGAAAAGGTCCGGCGGGGTATCTCGGCCGGCCGGGTTCAGTCCGTGGCCCTGCGCCTGGTCGTGGAACGGGAGCGGGAGGTCCGTGCCTTCGTCCCGACCGAGTACTGGTCCATTACGGCCCAGCTGGCCCGGACCGATGGGGTGCCGCCGGAGTTTCCCGCCAAGCTCCAGCGGGTGAACGGCGAGAAGGTTGCGATCGGCTCGCAGCCGGAGGCGGCCCGGATCCTGGCGGAGCTGGAGTCCCTGCGGGGCACCTTCCGGGTGGCCTCGGTCACCCGCAAGGAGAAGCGCCGGAACCCGGTGCCGCCCTTCACGACCAGCAAGCTCCAGCAGGAGGCGGCGCGCAAGCTCCGCTTCACGGCCCGCCGGACCATGCAGATCGCCCAGCAGCTCTACGAGGGCATCGAGGTCGGGGCCGAGGGCGCGGTGGGGCTCATCACCTACATGCGTACCGACTCGACCCGGGTGTCGGCGGAGGCCCAGACGGAGGCTCGCCAATTCATCACCCAGCGCTACGGCGCCGGGTTCCTGCCCGAGAAGCCGCCAACGTACCGGTCGGGGAAGGCGGCCCAGGACGCCCACGAGGCGATCCGGCCCACCTCGGTCGTGCGCGAGCCGGGGCAGCTCGGCTCGTATCTGACCCGCGAGCAGCTGGCGCTCTACACGCTGATCTGGAACCGGTTCGTGGCCTCCCAGATGCGCCCGGCCATTTTCGACACCACCACCGTGGACATCGCGGCGGGCCGGTACACCTTCCGGGCCAGCGGCCAGCATATGACCTTTGCCGGCTTCATGCAGGTCTACGTCGAGGGCCAGGACGAGCCCACCCGACGCGGATCGCAGGAGGCCGAGGCAGAGGAGAGCGACGAGGAGCACGCGCTTCCGGCCCTCGACGAGGGCCAGTCGCTCGACTGCCGGGCGCTCAGTCCCGCCCAGCACTTCACTCAGCCGCCGCCGCGCTACACTGAGGCCTCGCTGGTCAAGGAGCTGGAGGAGCAGGGTATCGGCCGGCCCTCCACGTACGCCGCCATCCTGAGCGTGATCCAGAACCGCGATTACGTGGTCAAGGACGAGGGCAAGTTCAAGCCCACGGAGCTGGGCGAGATCGTGGTGGAGCTGCTGGTGGAGAGCTTCCCCCGGATCCTGGACTACAATTTCACCGCCCAGATGGAAACCAAGCTGGACGACATCGAGGAGGGGAAGGCGGACTGGCTGGACACCATGCAGAAGTTCTACGGCGCCTTCGCCAAGTGGCTGGAGAAGGCCCAGGACAAGATGCGCAACATCAAGGCCATGGAGGAGCCCACCGATATCCCGTGCGAGAAGTGCGGGCGCTCCATGGTCATCAAGTGGGGACGCTTCGGGAAGTTCCTGGCCTGCTCGGGGTATCCCGAGTGCAAGAACACCAAAGAGCTGCCCGGCGCCGACAGCGCCCAATCGGCAGCCGGCCGCGACGGCAACGGCCAGAGTGTCAGCGAGGGCGAGCCTTGCGAGAACTGCGGCAAGCCCATGGTGCTCAAACGCGGGCGCTTCGGGCCCTTCCTGGCCTGCTCGGGCTATCCCGACTGCCGGACCGTGGTGCGGATCGGCAAGGCGGCGGCCTCGCCGCCCGAGCCGACCGACGAGACCTGTGAGAAGTGCGGCGCCCCCATGGTGATCCGGACCGGGCGCTACGGCCGCTTCATCTCCTGCAGCACCTATCCCACCTGTAAACAGGTCAAGCCGATCCCCATCGGGGTCAACTGCCCGCAGTGCGGGGCGGCACTGACGGCCCGCCGGACCAAGCGCGGGCGGACGTTCTACGGCTGCAGCGCGTATCCGAAGTGCGAGTTCACGCTCTGGGATCGGCCCGTGGCCGAGCCCTGCCCGCAGTGTGGCGCGCCCTTCCTGGTGGAGAAGCGGTCCAAGACCGGCGCCTCCATCCGCTGCATCAAGGAGGGGTGCACCTACACGCGGGATGCCTTGCCCGCCTTCGCGCCGGCGGCGCCGGCGGCGGAGGGGACCGGGGCCGGGGGGTAGGGAGCCGGGACCAGGGGTCAGGGGCCAGTGGTCCACGTGGACACAGGTCCACCTCTGGCTCCTCCCCGACCCCCGATCCCTGTCCCCCGCCCCTGCTCACCACTCTCCGCTGGTCTGCGCCCCCTTCCCGACGTACTCTTGGCCCATGACTCCACCCGAGGTCACGATCATCGGCGGCGGGCTCGCCGGGTGCGAGGCGGCGTGGCAGGCCGCGGCGTGCGGCTGTGTCGTCCACCTCTTCGAGATGCGACCCGGCACACGCACGCCGGCCCACCAGACCGACTGGCTGGCGGAGCTGGTGTGCAGCAACTCCCTGAAGTCCGAGTCACCCGAAGACGCCAGCGGCCTGCTGAAGGGCGAGATGCGGGCCCTCGGGTCGCTGATCCTTGCCTGCGCCGAGGCCAACCGGGTCCCGGCGGGCTCGGCCCTGGCGGTGGATCGGGAGGGCTTTGCCGCGGCCGTGACCGGGTCGGTCACGGCCCATCCGCGCATCCGGGTGATCCGGGAGGAAGTGGCCGCACTCCCCGCGGCGCGGCCGGTCGTCGTGGCAACGGGGCCGCTCACCTCGCAGGCGCTCTCGGTGGATCTGCAGGCGCGGTTCGGCGCGTTCCTGGGCGCGGCGGAGGACGCCGCGGGCCTGGGGCGATGGCTCTCCTTCTACGACGCCATCTCGCCGATCGTCTCGGCGGACTCCGTGGACCACGAGATCGCGTTCGCGGCGTCGCGCTACGGGAAGGGCGGGGCGGATTACCTGAACTGCCCCTTGAGCCGTGAGGATTACCTCGCCTTTCGGGAGGTCCTGTTGAAGGGGGAGCGCTACCCGCTCCACGATTTCGAGGAGACGCGCTACTTCGAGGGGTGCCTCCCCATCGAGGAGCTGGCGGAGCGGGGAGAGGACGTTCTGCGCTTCGGCCCGATGCGACCGGTCGGCCTGCGAGACCCCCGCACGGATCGAGGGCCGTACGCCGTCCTCCAGCTTCGGAGGGAGAATGGCGGACCCGACGCTCGACCCACGATGTACAACCTCGTGGGGATGCAGACGCGGCTCCGGCGGAGCGAGCAGCTGAGGGCCTTTCACCTGGTCCCGGGCTTGCGGCAGGCCGAGATCCTGCGCTACGGTAGTCTCCACCGCAACACGTTCATCAGCGCCCCGCTGCTCCTCACGCCGCCGCTCCAGTACCGGGGGGACCCCGCGGTCCTCTTCGCCGGACAGCTCACGGGCGTCGAGGGCTACCTCGAGTCGGCAGCCACCGGCCTCTTGGCCGGGCTCAACGCCGCGCGCCTGGCCCGGGGTGAGGCGGCCGTGAGTCCCCCGCCCACGACGATGCTGGGGGCCCTGCTCACCTACATCACCGGCGCCGCCCCCAGGACCTTTCAGCCCATCAACGCCAATTTCGGGCTCCTGCCGCCGCTGCGGGGCGTGGTGCGCGACCGCCGCGAGCGCAATCGGCTGCACGGGGAGCGCGCGCGGGCCGATTTCCGGATGTGGCAGGAAGCTCTAGCCCGCATTATTATTCGCGAACACGGCTCGCGAACATTGCGGGCTGGCCCTCCAAGTGTCCTTTTTCCTTGATCTTTCCGCCCATCCGACGTAGATTTCGCGCACGCTGGCCGGTTCCCGCTCTGCCGCGGTCGGATCGGGGGCTGGCCTTTCGCCTTTATTGGGCCGTTCAAAAAGGCCCATCTGCGGGGTACCCGTCCTCGGGATGGGTCGCCCAGCCTGTGGCTGGGTACCCGGCGCTCGGGCACTCGCTGCGGCGTACGGACTCGGTACGCCTCGCGCCACGGCTCGCGCGCCGCCTTGCATCTGGGCCTTTTTGAGCGGCCTTGCCGGGAGTGGGTTTTCAACAGCCTGCGAGAGGGCCCCTCGTGCGCGAGGCAATTGCGGCGTTTCTCGGGTACCTGCGGGCAGAGCGGGACGCGTCGGCGCACACGCTCCGCAACTATCAGATCGACCTGGAGCAGTTCCTGGCCTTTGCCCGGGAGCGGACGGGTGTGGCAGAGGGTCCGCGGGTTGACGCCGTGGACCACCTCATGGTTCGGGGGTTCCTGGCGTGGCTGCACGGCCGGCGGGCCTCGCGCGCGACCATGGCACGGAAGCTGGCGGCCCTCCGCTCGTTCTTCCGTTTTCTGTGCCGCGAGGGATTTGCGAGGGTGAACCCGGCCGAGCTGGTCCGGGGCCCGCGGCTTCCCGTGCGTACCACCCCCCACCTCAACGTGGACGAGGCGTTCCAGCTGCTGGCTGCGCCTGCCCGCCGTCCGGAGGCCGAGCCCGCGTCGAAGGGGGCCGAGACAGCGCTCCTCCGGCGTACCCGGGACCGTGCCATCCTGGAGGTGTTCTACGGCGCGGGGCTCCGGATCGGGGAGCTGGTCTCGCTGGATCAGCCGGATGTGGATCTGGGAGAGGGCCTGGCGCGGGTCCGGGGCAAGGGCCGGAAGGAGCGCGTGGTCCCGGTCGGAGGAAAAGCGGTCGAGGCACTGCGGGAATATCTGCCGGTGCGCGAGACGCTCCGAGCGGGGCGGCAGGTGCCGGCGGGGGATCGAGCGGCGCTGTTCCTGAATCACCGCGGGGGGCGCCTCAGCACCCGGGGGGTGTCCCAGATCGTGCTGCGATACCTGCTCAGCAGCGGCGTGGGCAAGAAGGTAACGCCGCACGGGTTGCGCCACAGCTTTGCCACGCACCTGCTGGATGCCGGTGCGGATCTCCGGGCGATCCAGGAGCTCCTGGGGCACGCCCGCCTGGCGACGACACAACGCTACACCCACGTCGGGATGGATCAGGTGCTGCGCGTCTATGACCGTGCTCACCCCCGGGCCCGAACCGGCCGGGGGAGCCCGTGACGCCGAGGCTTCCGGCGGGACGACGCGGACGAAGGGATCGGGGATGAACCAGCGCGGACCGGTGTTGCACGCGACCACGATCCTCTCGGTGCGCCAGGGCGGTCACGTGACCGTGGCCGGAGACGGCCAGGTCTCCCTGGGCGACATGGTGGTCAAGCAGACGGCCCGCAAGGTGCGGCGGCTCTACAACGACCGCGTCATCGTCGGTTTTGCCGGCACGGCCGCCGATGCCTTCGCCTTGTTCGCCAAGTTCGAGGCCAAGCTGGAGGAATTCAACGGCAACCTCCCCCGCGCCGCCGTGGAGCTGGCCAAGGAGTGGCGGCTGGATCGGGCGCTGCGCCAGCTCCAGGCCCTGCTGGCGGTGGTGGACCGGGAGCACTCGTTGATCATCTCCGGGACCGGCGACCTCATCGAGCCGGACGACGGGATCATCGGGATCGGCTCGGGCGGGGGCTATGCCGCGGCCGCGGCCCGGGCCCTGGCTCGGCACTCGACCCTCACGGCCCGGGAGATCACGGAAGAGGCGATGCGCATCGCCGCGGCCCTGTGCGTCTACACCAACGACCAGATCACGGTCGAGGAGCTCTAGCCCGGATTCTTCACGAAGGACACGTGAAGAATCCGGGCTAGCAGGCTGCTTCCTTGGGGGCGCGGGGCTTTCCCGCGTGGATTTTGAGGTGACATGGACCGCTTGACCCCGCGCCAGATCGTGGCGGAGCTGGACAAGTACATCATCGGACAGCACGAGGCCAAGCGGGCTGTGGCCATCGCGCTGCGCAACCGATGGCGCCGGCAGCGGCTGCCGCCCGAGCTGCGCGACGAAGTCGCGCCCAAGAACATCATCATGATCGGCCCCACCGGTGTGGGCAAGACCGAGATCGCGCGCCGGCTGGCGCGCCTCGCCGAGGCGCCTTTTATCAAGGTCGAGGCGTCCAAGTACACCGAGGTGGGCTATGTGGGGCGAGACGTCGAGTCCATGATCCGCGACCTGGTGGAGCTGGCCGTGGGGATGGTCCGCTCCGAGCAGACGCGCCGGGTCGAGGAGCGGGCGCGCGAGCTGGCCGAGGAGCGGTTGCTGGACCTGCTCCTGCCCTCCCCCCGCGCCGGGGGCTTCGGGGCGACGCCTGGGGCGGAGGCCGGGACCGGGCAGGAGACCCGCGAGAAGCTGCGGCAGCGACTCCGGGACGGCGCCATGGACGACCGCCTGGTGGAGATCGAGGTGGCCAGCCGGGGCCTGCCCATGGTGGAGATCTTCGGCGGCCAAGGCATGGAGGAGATGCAGGACGGCCTGAAGGAGATGCTGGGGAATCTCTTGCCCCAGCGCACACGGCGCCGCAAGGTGAAGGTGGCCGAGGCGCGGCGGCTCCTGACGCAGGAGGAAGCGGACAAGCTGGTGGACAAGGAGGAGGTGACGAGCGAGGCCATCCGCCGGGTGGAGAACTCGGGCATCGTCTTCCTGGACGAGATCGACAAGATCGCAGGGCGCGAGCGGGCACACGGGCCCGACGTCTCACGCGAGGGCGTGCAGCGGGATCTGCTCCCCATCGTGGAGGGGAGCTCCGTCAGCTCCAAGCACGGCTTGGTGCGGACCGACCACATCCTGTTCATCGCAGCCGGCGCCTTTCACGTGAGCAAGCCCTCCGATCTGATCCCGGAGCTGCAGGGAAGGTTTCCGCTCCGGGTCGAGCTGAAGAGCCTGACCCGCGAGGACTTCGTCCGCATCCTCACCGAGCCCGAGAATGCCCTGACCAAGCAGTACACGGCCCTCCTGGCCACGGAGGGGGTGGCCCTCAGCTACACGGCGGAGGCGCTGGAGGAGATCGCCGGCATCGCCACCGCAGTGAACCAGGCCACCGAGAACATCGGCGCCCGGCGGCTGTACACCATCATGGAGCGGCTCCTGGACGAGGTCTCCTTCGAGGCGCCCCACATGGCGGGGATGCAGGTCGAGGTGACGGCCGAAATGGTGCGCGAGCGCCTGGGCGGCGTCGTCAAGGACCAGGACCTGACCCGCTACATCCTGTAATCGCCCCCCCGGCGGCGCCGGCGGGTGCGATGGGTATGCATGCCCATGGAAACGATCCTCGTCGTGGAAGATGAGCAATTGTTCCTGGCTCTGGTCCGGGACGCCCTGGAGCAGGCGGGCTTCGCGGTCCGGGCGGTGGACGGTCCGGCGCCGGCCCTGCAGGTCCTGGAGCGCGAGGCGGTCCACGCCATCATCCTGGATGCGGTCATGCAGGATGTGGACGGTCTGGGGCTGCTCACCAAGATGCGCACGCTGTACCCGGACATCCCGGCGGTGGTGGTGAGCGGCCGGGGCTCCCCGCGGACGGAGCAGGAGGCGCGGCGCCTGGGGGCGGCCGACGTGCTGCCCAAGCCCCTGAACGTCGAGGATCTGGTGCGCAGCCTCAAGCGGGCCATTGCCCAGGCCCGCAGCCAGCCGCCCGAGCGGTCGCAGCTGCCCCAGCTCAGGCGGCTGCAGCAGTGCGCGCTGGAGCTGGCCGACATGATGCGCTGGGATCAGATGGGCGAGTTCCTGCGCAACAACACCACGCTCTTCCAGCGCGTGATCGATCTCATCGCCGATGCGATCCAGGTGGAGATCGTCTCCCTGATGCTGGTGAACGAGACGGAGGGCACGCTGCGCATCGCCCATGCCAAGGGGCTGGAGCTGACCGTGCAGCGCGAGACGGTGCGGGCCGTGGGGGAGGGAATCGCCGGGCACGTGGCCAAGACCGGGGAGCCGCTGCTGATCCGGGATCTGTCCCTGGACCCCGTGCACGGGAGGGGGCTCCTGAACCCGCGCTATCGCACCAACTCCGTGATCTGTGTCCCGATCAAGATCAGCGGCAAGACCATCGGGGTCCTGAACGCCAACAACAAGATCAACGGGACCCCCTTCGATGACAACGACCTGGCGCTGTTCTCGACCTTCTCCTGTCTGGTGTCGCTCAGCTTCGCGACGACCCAGCTCTTCGACCGGCTGGCCTCATCGGTGGACGAGCTGGCCAAGACCAACGCCCGCCTGGTCCGGGCCAACACGGACCTGGAGGCAAAGCTGCGCGAGTTGCAGCGGCTTCGCGGGCAGGCGGGTTCCTGAGGTGCCGGCATGACCCATGAGCCCAGCAGGGCCGAGATCATCATCGGCGCCCTGCCCTTCATCCGCGCCTTTAGCGGCAAGACCGTGGTGGTGAAATACGGCGGCAACGCCATGGTGGACGCCCAGCTCACCGCGGGCATCATGCAGGACCTGATCCTGATGCGACTGGTGGGCATGCTGCCGGTGTTCGTGCACGGGGGCGGGCCCCAGATCGACCAGGCCATGAAGACGGCAGGACTCCAGCCGCGGTTCGTCCAGGGGCTGCGGGTGAGCGATGCGGAGACCGTGCGCATCGTGGAGCGGGTGCTGGTTGGCGAGATCAACCAGGGGATCGTGGCCACCGTCAACCGCTTGGGCGGCTCGGCCATCGGCCTCTCGGGGAAGGACGGGGGACTGATCCGGGCCCGCAAGGCGGCGCCGGCCCGCACCCCCGATGGGCAGGCGGTGGACCTGGGGCTGGTCGGCGAGGTGGCCGGCGTGGAACCGCGGCCCATCCGGACGCTGCTGGAGGCGGGCTACCTTCCCGTGATCGCGCCCACCGCGGCCGATGAAGCGGGCACCACCTACAATATCAACGCCGACGTGGTGGCGGGTGAGGTGGCGGCGGCTCTGGTGGCCGAAAAGCTGGTCCTGCTCACGGACACGGACGGCATCCTGGACCGGCAGGGGGCCCTGCTCTCCACCCTGTCCCGAACGGACGTGGACCGGCTCGTGGCCGATGGGACCATCACCCGGGGGATGCTCCCCAAGGTCCAGGCGTGCCTCACGGCGCTCGAGGCCGGGGTGCGAAAGACCCACATCATCAACGGCACGCGTCGGCATGCCCTCATCGAGGAGCTCTTGACGCCGGAGGGCGTGGGGACGCAGATCGTTGGCTGAGAGCAAGGCGGCTTGGCAACCGAGCGACTTGGCAATTTGGAGAGGATCCATGGCCGCTGGCCCAATGCCTGATGACCTGGCCTCAGCCGTGCAGCCCGACGGCTCGAGCCGAAGTATAGGAGACGGATGATGATGACGACGCAGGAATTGATCGCGGCGGCGGGGAAATACCTCGCCAACACCTACGCGCGCTTCCCGATCGTGCTGGTCAAGGGACAGGGGGTGCGCCTCTGGGATTCCGATGGCAAGGAGTATCTGGACTTCGTCGGCGGGATCGCCGTGGACGCCCTGGGCCACTGCCATCCCCGCATGGTCGAGGCCGTGCGGGCACAGGCCGACACCCTCTTCCACGTGAGCAACCTGTACCACATCGAGCCCCAGGTCCGCCTCGGGAAGCTGCTGTGCGAGCTGTCCTTCGCCGATCGCGCCTTCTTTTGCAACAGCGGGGCCGAGGCCAACGAGGCGGCCATCAAGCTGGCGCGCAAGTACGCCAAGGATCACTGGAGCACCGACCGGACCGAGATCATTGTCATGCACCACTCGTTCCACGGCCGGACCCTGGCGACGGTGACCGCCACCGGGAACGCGAAGTACTGGCACGGATTCGAGCCCCTCATGCCTGGCTTCAAGCACGTGCCCTTCAACAATCTCCGCGTGGTGGAGCAGGCCATGGACTCGCACACCTGCGCCGTGATGGTGGAGCCCGTGCAGGGCGAGGGCGGGGTGAATGTGCCGGGGGACGAGTATCTGCCCGGGCTGCGCCGGATTTGCGACCAGGCGAGGGTCCTGCTCATCCTGGATGAGGTCCAGTCTGGCATGGGCCGGACCGGAAAGCTCTTCGCGTACCAGCACAGCGGGGTCGAGCCGGACATCATGACCCTGGCCAAGGCCCTGGCGGGGGGGCTCCCCATGGGGGCCATGCTGGCCCGGGAGGAGGTGGCGGCGAGCTTTGTTCCCGGCACCCACGCCTCGACCTTCGGAGGCAGCCCCTTCGTCTCGGCCGTGGCCTGCGCGGTGGTGCAGACCATGATCGAGGACGACCTGCCGGGTAACGCCGCGCGGGTGGGGAAGTACTTCCTGGATCGGCTGCTCGCGCTGAAGGCGCGGCACAAGGCGGTGGTCACTGCCCGGGGCCAGGGGCTGATCCTCGGCCTCGAGCTCTCCGGGCCGGCCCGGGGCCTGGTGGCGGGCTGCATGGAGCGGGGGCTCCTGGTCTTGACGGCCGGGGACAATGTGGTCCGCTTCGTGCCGCCCCTGATCGTGAGCGAGGCGGATGTGGATCGGGCCGTGGGGATCGTGGACCAGGTGCTGGCCGGGCTCCCGGCCTGACCCGCGACCGACCGGCGACGGGCTGACAGGAGTATGCCATGAAGCGGCATCTGGTGACACTGGACGATGTCACGCGGGAAGACGTGCAGCAACTCATGGAGCTCACGGCTGCCCTGAAGGCCAAGCGGAAGCAGGCGATCGCGCATCCGCTCCTCCAGGGCAAGACCCTGGCCCTGGTGTTCGAGAAACCATCTCTCCGGACCCGGGTCACGTTCGAGGCGGGGATGACGCAGCTCGGCGGCCATGCCATCTACCTGGCCCCGGCCGACATCCGCCTGGGAGAGCGGGAAACGGTCCAGGACGCCGCCCGGAACCTGGAGCGGTGGGTGGACGGGATCGTCGCCCGCACCTTCCGCGACGAGACGGTGGAGCGGCTGGCAGAGCACGCCCACATCCCCGTGATCAACGGGTTAAGCGAGGGGCACCATCCGGTCCAGATCCTCTGCGACTTGTTCACGTTGTGGGAGCGGCGGGGCTCCCTGCAGGGGCTGCGCGTGGCCTTCATCGGGGACGGCAACAACGTGAGCCACTCCTGGTTCCAGGGAGCGGCCAAGATGGGGGTGCACTTCACCCTGGCCTGCCCGCAGGGCTATGAGCCGGACCCGGCGATCGTGGCGGCGGCCCAGGACGCGGCCAAGGAGAGCGGGGCACACATCCGGGTGACGCACGATCCGGGAGCCGCCGCCGGCGACGCCGATGTCCTGTACACCGACGTCTGGACCAGCATGGGGCAGGAGGCGGAGCAGGCCAAGCGCCTCCGTGACTTCCGGGGATTCCAGCTGGACCGGGGCCTCCTGGATCGGGCGGGGCCGGATGCCCTGGTGATGCACTGTCTCCCGGCCCACCGGGGCGAGGAGATCACCGACGAGGTCATGGACGGGCCGCGGAGCATCGTCTTCGACCAGGCGGAGAACCGGCTGCACATGCAGAAGGCAATCCTCGTCAAGCTCCTGAATCCCGAGGCGTAGCCGAACGCCTGTGGTCTAGCCGGAGGACGAGCATGCGGCTGGCGGACAAGATTGCCCTGGTCACGGGAGGCGGGGCCGGCATCGGCCGGGCCATCGCGCTGGCCATGGCCCGGG
>Ga0335084_10006440_pt1 | contig 11678 bp, 7 predicted proteins | sample Lox_Sample_44_FD_206721 | JGI IMG/M metagenome (GOLD analysis project Ga0335084, IMG submission 206721) | Soil microbial communities from Loxahatchee National Wildlife Refuge, Florida, United States - Lox_Sample_4.4 | ecosystem: Environmental > Terrestrial > Soil > Wetlands | place: USA: Florida...
CAGCTTCAGCGCAAGCCGCCGCCAGAACGGAAGCTGAATCAGCGCGGCGTGCTCCACGACAGTCCAGTCGCGGCAGAACTGATCAAGCCCCCCAGACATCGCCTCGACATGATCGGGCTGAAGCTCGCCCATGTAGATATCCGGCTGCCGCGATCGTAAGTGTATCTCCCACAGGTTCTCGCGCAAGGGCAACACACTGTACGGCTCCTTGGAATCGGGCGGCAGAAAGCGCGTCGGGCTGATCCAGAAAACACGGTGTCCGCGGCGGGCGAGTTCGGCCGCGATCTGCTGCGGCCGCTGAAAGCGAAAATCGAAATCGATGATCGCGAGGACCACAACATCATACAGGGCCCCCGCCGCCGGTCCTTGAACCGGCGCTCCCTGGCCCCCGACCCCTGGCCCCTGACCCCCAGCCGCCCCCGGCCCCTGGCCCCCGGCGGGAACCGCCGGAATATAACCCGCGACATCCGGCAAGACCAAATCGTGTTCCGCCAGCGACCCAATCCGCCCGAACGGCAGCCCAAAAAGCCACGTCAGAAACTCGCCCTTCGACCGCCGCCACAGCGTGTACGCCTTGCGGATCAGGAGCATGATCTGCCATGCGCGCTGATTGCGCCAGAGCGTCAGTTCACGCCGCAACACGGCTTGATATTCTTCCACCCCAGTGCGCGTCGCATTCAGCGCGCCGGCATAATCCTGGAGCGAGCGCTCGATTCCGCGACAATATTCGGCGGCCTTCGCGAGTTCAGCTCCCACCGCCGATTTTTCGCGCCGGAGGTTCTCGTTCTCCTGGTCGACCGACTGCAGACGCACCAGGTGGAAGGCCCCTTCCGTCTTCGGCCGGCCTTCCGAAGAAAGCTGATCGAAGAGTTGAAACGCGATCGACGCATTGACCGCCGCTTCCTGACGTAACGCTTCCACATTTGGGACCGCACGACCGCAAGCTTGAACCAGGCGCGGTCCCAGGATCGCGCCATCAATGTTTCTGACGTCGAATTGTTCCAGCCCGACGCGAGTGGCCAACTCGCCGACCTTGGGATCGTAGTTCAGCGCGATGGCCGGCACGCGCCCCAGAGCCGCGAATATCAGCGCATGCAGCCGCATCCCCAGCACGGCGTCGCTTTCGCGGAGCCAGCAAAAGATCTGATCGGGCGACGCCTGACCACGCGTAATCGTGGCACGGTCGCGAAAGCGCATCTTCGAGAGAATCCTCGCGGCAGCTGCGCGATCGTCTTCCTTCTCTCCGGACAAATCCTGAAATGGAACGATCACAACCGAGCCTTCCGTGTGCTTCAGGAAATAGTCGAGCGAGGCAGCCAGCTCACGCTCCAGAAACTCGGTATGCACGCCGACGTCCCACCGACGTGGCGCCACAGCAAGGACCGGCCGCTGCAGCATGAACTCCGGGTCAACTGCTTCTTCAAGCGTCGACGACACCGCCGGCTCGAACGTGAACGCCGGATCCGCCGTGACGCGGATGGAAGCGGCGGGAATCCCCATCCGCTCGAGCAACGCGCGCGAGGCCTGATCGCGAACCGTAATCACGCTGGCCGCCTGGCACGTCATCCGCGTGAACTGGATTCCGTACTCAGATTCCAGCGGCCCTACGCCTACGCCGTAAATCATCACCGGCTTGCGATACAGCGTCGCGAGCAAGGCTGGCCCGGCGTAGTAGACCACGCCCCAATGTTTCTCGGTGAGGAACGTGTCGGGGTCGCTGCCCCAGTAGTCGTGGAACAGCCCGCCGCCGCCGATCACCACCAGGCGCGCATGACGGACGGCGTCCAGGATGGCGGCCATGTCGTTCCACCGGATCGTCTCCACGTGGTGTTCGGCCGCGGTGCGCTCCGGATCGCCGGACGCCACGACCAGGCGCAGGTCGCCGCGGCGGGCGCGGAACTGCTCGAGCATCGCCTCCAGAATGGCTTCGTCGCCTGCGTTCTGAAATCCGTAGTAGCCAACGAAGAAGATCATGGCGTGGGCGGTAGGTAGATCTGGTTCATTAGAAACTCCAGCTTACAATGACACTTAATGCTTCTACGACTCGCATGATTCGTGTCCCACGCCCGCGCATACTCTGGGTGCGCCGCGGCCTGCCCGACCGCGTAACGCCCGGCGACACCGCCCAGTCGCGGCTCGAACCCGGAGTCCTGACGCTGCTCGACGGTCCGCTCGGCGCTGGATATCATGCGCAGTACAACATTCCGGTGCTGCTGGCGTCGACCTCGGCCGTGGCGATTCTCGCACCCGCAGCTCACGGCGTCGAGTGGGCAGGGCGCGAGTTGGAAGTCGAATGGTTCGGTGTGCCCGGCGATCGTGATGCTGTCCTGGCCGAAGCGCGGCTCGCGGAATTCTCCGATCACCAGGCGCGATTCACGACGCAAGGGCGCACCGACACCGGCGCGCTGCTCTATCGCGGAAGCCTGGTAATGGTGGCGGTGCATGAGGGTCATGCAGTGGGCTACATAGCCACGTCCGCAAAGCCGGCTGCGGCCGCGCCCCGCTCGATTCCACTCGGCCAGTCCGCTGTAATTGAACTCGAGGTATCGAGCCCGAATGTCGCGGTACACCCGCCGTACGGCGCGGGGCTGAGCATGGAAGGCCCCATACGAATCGAATCTGCCCGCGCCCGCTTCACCATCCGCGCCGATCGGCCGCATGAAGTGAACCTCGGCAAGCCGTGGGAACTTCGCATCACCGTCGGCGAAGACTCCGTGGTCATCCCTATCCTCGTGCCCGACCCGAGCCCCGGCCGCACGTTTTACCTGCTCACCGAAGACTGCGAAACTTTCGACGGTGGCCCGCTCACCGGCAACTACGCCGGCAATGAGGACCTCGGCAATCACAACAACTTCATGGACCCCGAGGATTATCGCGTGCAGATGATCCTCAAGCCCGCGCGGATGAACGCTATCGCTGAGCGGCACGGCGCCAGATGGACACACTTCTACGCAGCTACCCAGCGATTCGGCGCAGAGTGGGCCGCCACGCAGTCGAAAACTGGCGAATGGCAGCAGGTGGTCGCCGAAATGGATGCCTCGGTGCGCGCCGGCTCGCGGCTGCACGAATACGCGCCGCACATCCACTTCGATTACGAACCCGATTCGGCCCTTGCGCCGCAGCCGCGACTGATCTACGATGCCGCGACTGACGGCATCCTGCCCAACGATTACTACCACCCCGAGACCAACCCCACTCACCGCTATCACGATTGGGACGGCGCTGCTCGCGGACATACCTACATCAAGCCGCTCGGCGATCTCACCGTGCTCGACAGCAAGACGGGTTCGATGCGCAAGTATCTGCGCCACCTGGCGCGCTTGCAGACCAATCGCCGCGCCCCGCTGGTGGCCCGCACCGGCAGCTACGATTTCGGCGCCACACCGGAAGATGAGGCCATCAGCACCGAGGCCTACGCCGCCAACGGCCTGCTCGGCAATTCGGACGTCTACCGCGTCGGGAAGCCCAACGCCCCCGGAGGCCAGCTCTTCTGGTCTCTGACAAACGACCGCCATGCTGCGATCACGAACGTGCGGCAGGCACGCCTCGCTCAGTTTGCGATCAACATGGACACGGATTTCCAATCCGCCCAGTCGATGAACGAATGGTTCGCGCGCGAGTGGGATGCAACGCGCGGTCCCGGAGTGCATGCGATTCTGTTCACGACGCACGCTATGTTTATCGCCGGCGCGCCAGACCGCTTCCGCAGCCTGGAAGGCGGCACATTCGCGGAGATCGATAAACATCTCGCCTGGGTGCGCGCGAATTATCCCGAAGTAGAATTCGCCACCGCCACCGAAGCGCTGCTCGAGTATCTCGACTACTACACGCCCGAGCTGAAGGCCGTCGCTGAACCGCGGCTCTGCGGAGGCGATCCGGCAACCGGCCGGTATCAATTCCCGGTACGGTTGCTCGGCCAGGGGATCCGCGTGGATCCCGCACATCCTGCGTCCGTACACATCGCCGCACCCGCTGCGTTCGACCCCGAGGAACTGCTGGAATTGCGAGTGTTGCAGGACGGTGCGATCGTCGGCGCCAGAACAGAATTCGACGCACGAAGCCTCCCTGCCGTGACGGTGACGTTATGCAACCGGTCGCCGCTGCGGATCGAATTAGTGATTCGGCCCGAGGCGGTGGAATCGGTGCAATCTTGGTTCGGCAAGCCGGAATTTTACGATCCGCCCGACCCGCGCCGGCCCGATCTGCTATGCATCCGTGAAACCATCGACGTCCTGCGATTCCTGATGCATCCCGTCGCCGGTCACGACGAACCGCTCGGACGGCGGCTGCACCCGATGGGTGGCTTCGCGTTGAGCATGGCGCTGAGTGCATGCGGGGGAACCCCGCGGCGCGCCAAACTACGCTGGCATCGCCCGATCGACCTCGCATCGCGGTACTACACCGATCGCAGCAACGGGATCATCCGCATCCGCGACGATGCCGGAACGCTCGTGGCGTCGGCTGAAGTCGTGTCGAAGGCCTGATGCTGCTCCTCGGCTGTCTGGCTCTTCTGCAGTGCGCATTCCTGCCGGGATTCATCGCTCTGAAACTGTCGCGGTGGCGCGAGCAAAGCGCGCTGCAGTTTATCGTCTACGCCTTCGCGAGCAGTCTTCTCATCAACTACTGCCTGGTTTATGGCCTCGTGACGGTGAAGCTGTATCACCGCGGTCCCCTGTTCGTGTTCGTGGCGGCGGAACTCTTGTGCGCCGCATGGCTCCTGAAAGACCATCGCTCCCGCCTGGACATCCCAGTTCCGCGCCTGGCTGGCTGGATCGCGCTAGGGCTCACAGTCGCCGCATTCGCGTACTACGGCCTGCTGTTCTACCGCCACTTCGGCTCCGTCTTCACCGAGATCGACGACCTGCTGAGCTGGGATCGCTGGGCTGAAGACTGGTTTCTGAACCGGTATCCCGTCTCGGCCGGTTACTATCCGCAACTGCTGCCGACGAACTGGTCGCTCACCTACGTCATTCTCGGTTCGACGGACGTGAAGATGTTCGCCAAGGCCTTGATGCCGCTGTTCCCGATCGCGACCTCCCTACTCTTCGTGGACCTGGCCGGGCGCGAGAAATCGCCACGCTACTTGTTCGCCATCCCAATCTATGGGGCTCTGCTGTACACGTTCCTCGGCGAATCGCTGATCGTCTCGGGCTACATGGAAACAGCGCTGCCGTTCTTCGGATTCCTGGCAGTCTATGCTTTGCTCTACACACCCGATGTGTTCTTTGCTTCCGTCTTCGCCGCCGGCGCCGCCCTCGCGAAGCAAGGCGGTATGTACTTTCTGCCGGTGTGCACGATCCTAAGAAGACGCCCGCCTGTAGTAGCAGGGTGGCTGCTCATCGCCCCCTGGTATCTGCACCAGTCCATCGCTATCGCCCAGGGCAAAGAGCTTTCGAACATCGCCTACCTCGCCACCATGGCAAGCAGAGGGGTGGTCGCCACCTTTGCCAAGAACCCGTTGTGCTGGTTCTTAGCCGCCGCGAGCCTGCTCAGTTTGCGCGACGCAACCGCCCGCAAAGTTCTGCTCTGGTTTCTCGCCCCGCTCCTGCTGCTGTGGGCTTTATTCTTCAGCTACGAAATACGCACCGCTTCCGTCGCCTTCCCCTTCGCCGCATACTGCTCCGCCACAGGCTTATTTGGCCTATTTCGGGGACAGGCTACACAACCTCGGGATTCCCGCGCGGTTTCCATCAACATCAACTGGTATTACCCGATCGCCGCCGCCGTGTGCATCCTCACGATCCTCAGCTTCCGAACGCCCAACATCGTCCAGCGCCAAATCGAGCAGCAAAAGAATGTCGGCTATCCCGAGCTGAATCGCAAGCTCTACGACTTCCTCGCCAGCGAAGGAATCCACGGCAAAGTCGCGACGGACTACCGCGCCTTTGCGCGATTACCCGAGCTCAAGCAGTATTACCAATTCTTCCCCGAGCACACGCCCGTCCCCAGTCTGGACCCCGTGACCGCGATTCCCGGCGTCTGCTACGCCCTGATTGTCGACAGCGAATTCGGACCCAGCGTCCGCGAAGCCCTGGAGCACGGCGTCTACCGCACGATTTTCTTCGAAGCCCGCCGCCGCTTCGTCCAGACCTGCCGCTAACTACGCCACGATCTCGACTCGCCACGGAGGCAGCGTCCCCTGCAGGCCTTCGCGATCCGTAGCCTCGACGATTAGCTCATACGTCCCCGGCCGCAGCGCCGGCAGATAGACCAACGCCTGCCAGCCGCTCTGCAGCAGGTCGGCGCGGGCAAAATACTCCGCAACATCCGGCCGCGGGAAGAAATCGTGGACCACGGCGATCTCCTGCCCTTCGATCTTCATCCGCAGCTCACGCAACGGCGTCCCGTTAGGCCCGCTCGCCGCCCATCCGGAGACCCACACGCGGTCCTTGCTGTGCGCCTGGATGTAGAACTTGCCCTCGCGCGCATCCACGAAGCCGAAGACGCGATCCGTGGGCGCTTGCTCCACCGGCGCCGATTTCAGCACCGGCAGCACTGCTTCTTCCCGCTTCCTCCGCGCCTCCACCTGCCCGGACCAATACGCCACCGCCTCGCGCCGCACTTCCAGATCATCCACCCGCCCGGCGCAGCGGAAATCGCTGAACTCGCGCGAGTAATCTTCGAGCGTATAGAGCTTGACTGGCTTCTCGTACCGCGGCTCGTCGGTCAGCGCGCGATACATATCCACGCAGTTGTCGCACTGTTCCTGGGGACACGGCACGGCCGTACGCGACAGCTCCGGCATGCCGTCCGTGAACAGGTCCTGATAACGGTCCATGCAGCCGATGCGGATCCACCCGTCGTACCGGATATTCACCGTCATCGCCGGATAGAAACACAGCCGCCCCTTGGTGCGGGGCTGCAGTAGCTTGTAATACAGGTCGAGCGGAGTGTTGTGGCGGACCAGCACGTCGAGTTCGCGCTCGGTTCGCTCTTTTCGCGAGAGATACAGCCCGGTCTGGATCATCACCGACGCGTTCACGACGAAGCCTTCGCGATCGAGTCGCGAAAACGCCGCTTCGAAGCTGTCCATATTCTCCGGCGCTACGATGTAGTTCACCATCGTGACCGTGAACCCTGAGTCGCGGATCGCCAGTAGCCGGTTAAAAAACCCGTCGAAATCCGCCTGCGACGGATGATAGCTGACGTTCAGCCAAATGCCGCTCTTATCGATCCCGTCGTACCACGCGGGATCCCAGTATCCATTGGTGTCGATCCCCACGCGGATGTGTTTCATCTCCGCCAGCCCGGCCAGCAGCGCGCGGAAATTCTTGCGGTCGAGGAACGGCTCCCCGCCGGTGATCTTCAGATGGATGTTTTGCTGCGGAAAGCGGCGGATGACTTCGAGCCACTCATCCACCGTGTGATGATCGAACGCGTGTTCCTGTCGCTCGCCCTGTGGCGACCGCTGACGGAACACCAGCACCGGGCAATACTGACAGCTGTAATTACACCAAAGGGTAAGATGCCAGTTAATCCGGATACAATCCTGGAGCTCGTCAGGCAGGGGAATGCTACTTGAGGTAGACGGGGATCCTACGAGCGAGGCCACGGGAAGCCCAATTATACCAGCGGCGGTCACAGAACCCCGAAAAGCGAGACGTGGACGTCCCACGCAGACCTGGAGGTCTGCCCCACTAAGACCAACACTAGCCGATAGTTATCATTCTGCCGCCCGTGCCCGCCCTACCCGGAACCCGCGCACACACCGGCCCTATACCCTATAAAAAACACTCACGGTCAGGTCCAAAGATCCGTTAGAATAGTCTGGCGGGTGGGCGGTTGTGCGCGCCGGGGATAGGCGTTTCCTCCTGATCCTGGTCCTCCGCGTCCAGTGCAGAATTGCCTGCCCGCGTAACATTCATTGCCGCTTGGGAGAGTAACTCCACTCCTCGCGTGCGGCGAACCCACTCCAATCCAGCCAGGCGGCGGCGCTCCAGAATCGCGGCCCGCGCATAAACCCGGTAGCATTTCCCTTCCCGGGTCGCCGAATTTTCGTTGGCGATCACCTCAATTGCGAGCTTCTTTTCGAGCGAGCGCAGATTCGTTTTTACCGTCACCCAGCTCAAGCGCGTAGCCTGCGCCAGCCGGTGATAGCCAATTCGAATCATGCGGTCGCCATCGGTCAGAGGCTGTGCGATCTTCCAAAGCGCCTCATACACCGCCTGCTCGGCCAGCGAATGACCGTCTTCCACCAGGTGGGCCTTATGAATCCGGCTGCGGCGAGCAGCGCGCAACGGCGTGGGTTCGGGCTTGGAAACCGGCGAGGGTACAGCAGCCGGCGCAATCTCTACAGGCGCCCCCGGGCGCGGTTCGGGCTTGTACTGAGGCGTCTCCAGAAACGAGATGAACCCCGACATTCCGGCGTTGCTCATCAGCTCCTCATACGTAATGGGCGGAAGCGGACGGCGCCTTTTGTTGCTCGTGAATGGCACTTTCCTCTCCTAGCAGGTTCAGCAGCGCACCCCAGGCCTGGTTGTAATCCTCCATTACCCGTGCCTTCGGATCGTAATCCGCTAAAAACTGTTTGGCGCGGCTGCATTTGGTTACGGTGGTGTCGGTCCGGATCGGCGGCAGCACTGGTATCTTTGTGCGCGCCGATAATTCCTCGAGCGACGCCGACACTACCTCGGTAATTTGCAATCGGCGGTCGACCATCACCGGTAAAAGCGCGACCGTCGAAATATTCATGCGCAGCAGCGAACTGAGCGTACGCGCGGTTTCGATACTGGCCGCAGCGCCCTGCAGGCTCAGGGGATCCATACTCACCGGAATCAGCAGCCGCCGCGCATACGTCATCGCGCAGGTCTGCAGCAGGTTGATGGATGGCGCCACGTCGATCAGAACCGCGTCGTAGTCCGTCTCCACCTGCGAAAACAGGTTGGAGAGCACGAACTCCCGCGCCACCTGGCCCATCAGGTGACCCTCGGTTTTCACCGTCTCGCGATTGCTGCATAACACGTCCACACCCTTGCAGGCGGGGACGGCGCATTCTTTGAAAAGGTGGTTGTAAATGACAAAATCGTGCAGATATTTAGTCGGTTTCAGGCCCAGCACCGTGCCCATCGAACCTTGCGGGTCGGTATCGATGATCAACACCCGCCGGCCGCGGTCCGCCAGGAAACGCGCCAGCGTATGCACAGTGGTCGTCTTCGCTACCCCGCCGCGTTGGTTGAGGATCACGAGACGGGTCATCGCAGCTGGTTTCTTTCACTTACAATGCGCCGGATAGCTTCGACGTCCTGTAGCGTCCAACGACGATAGCGATTCATCGGGTTGCGATAGGGTTCGGGAATCAATTCCGCTTTCAGCCAGTTTTTGAGGGTCTTTTTAGTAATTCCCAGGATTTCAGCGACCTGTCCCGTGCTCAAGTAGGAAATTTGGTCGCGACTACCCTCAGTTTGGGACATACTTATCGCAAATACCGGCTTAAATAGTATGTCACGTGACTTAAGCGCGTCAAGGGCAAATGTGGGGAAAGTGGGGAAATGAGTACTGGGGTGGGCACCGGTGAACTGTCGGATTAATCCTCTTGGGGATTTACCCTATACCTGGCTGCCTGACCCGCTTGCTGACCCAGCGACTGGAATTCATCGCTGATATCCCGCGCACGGGCGTCCCAGCTCTCCAGAAGCGCAATGTCGCGCCGCCGCATCCGCCGCCCGGGGTCCTCTTCGGCGAGCGCATGGCCAACCTGCCGGGCGAAATCCGTGGGCGTGGACGCCAGATAAACCAAGTCACCCATCGACTGCGCCTCCGGAAGCGGCGTCGTCACCACCGGCAGCCCGCAGCTGAAATACTCGTACATTTTGATGGGGTTGGTCATCAGCGTCAGCGGAGTGATATGGAATGGTATCAGCGCAACCTGGAAGCCAGCCAGCAGTTCCGGAACGCAATGGTAAGGTGTTTCTCCCAGGAATTCCACATTGCGCAGAGCCGCGAGCTTGCGGATGGGTTTATATTCGATGTGCCCCGCCAGCACGAACCGGCACTTCGGATAAGCCAGCGCCGCCTCGCGCACCGCCTCGATATCGAACCACGAATCCAGCGCGCCGACGTACCCGACCGTAGCACAGACCATCGCATTTTGTGGTCTGTGATCTTCTGGCCTCTCATGCCGGAACAGCCCCGCATCCACCGCATTGCGCACCAGAATCGCCCGCTTCAGTCCCGCCCCATACTGATTCAGGAGCCCCTGCGCCGAGAACAGCACCAGGTCGGCCTGCCGCAGGAGTTCCTGTTCCGCGGAAATGATCTCGCGGCCGATGTTCGCAAAGCCCGAAAGCAGGTCGTGACAGTCGTAGACGATCGGAAAGCCGGCCTCCTCGCGGAAACGCCGCGCCACATCCAGCCAGAGCGGAAAACTGAGCATCTGAATTACGGGCGCACCCGCCGGCAGGATCTGCTGGACGACCGAGTACACCAGCGCCTCTTCCTCACGCGTCAGCAGACGATCGTGAAACACCGGTTCGCGCGGCAGTCGGATGTGCAGCTCAAAGATGTTCTTCTCGATGTGCGACAGCCGGTGGTCGGGATCGAAAAGCGGCGTGGTTTCGAACTCGCGCCCCAGGTGAGGATTCACGTAAATGCAACGGAACCCCTGCCGGGCAAATGCGCGCACCAGGTGCTGCGTGCGCTGGATGCGCGTGTGCCAGTCCGTCATGGGATAGAACAACAAGACCGGCTGGCCTGTGAGTAGCACAGACCATCGCTTTTCGTGGTCTGTGAGGCTCTCCGGCGACCGAAGCTTCTCGAACGGATACTGCCAGCACGCGCGAAACGCATGTGGCCGCTGGCCGGGACGCAGTGGGAAATACAGCCACCGCAGGTAGTAAGGACGAACCGCCTCTTTTAGCCGTCGCATTTGTGAGATGCCGCTATTCAAGGAACACACCTGAAGCCGAGGCGTTTCAACTGTTCAGAATATCAGACGGTTCGCGTAGAGCCTATTTTGTGGCCCGATATACAACGGGGATGGATCGCGTCCCACTATAAAGAAGAACGGCCAGATCAACGCGCAATCGGTTGCTCAGGATTCAGCGTCGTAAACCCTCGATCATGGCTACCCGGCAGAGCTTCTGGTCCGCCGCGACACGGCTGCCAAACCGGCGCGTTTCAAACCCAGAGCCGCGGATAACTGTAAGGCATCTGGAGCACGAAGTGCTTCGGTTCGGCCATGCTGTATTAGAAGTTGACGAGCGCTACGAAGGTGCTCGTTGTTAACAGTCGCAACCAGAAGCCGCGCGACCAAAAAAAGACCCCTTCAATGAGTGGTCTTAAACCAACCCCAACCACCCCGGATTATTTTCCAAAAGTTCCCTGGCCGCTCCGCCCTAGAGATTTCGGCCATCCTCATCAGGTCTAAAGACACCTACCGCTGATCAGCTATACCCACTGGAGGACGGCCCGTAACCACGTCCTGTATCAGCGTGCCCCGGATATCCGACACGATGACACGACAGTTCTCACCGCACCACGGCGCGCTTGTAGAACCTGATTCATAACGATAAGGCCTATCCCCGCGACCGCAACCAACCCGATTACATCACCTCACAATTCCTGAAACTAGCCGCCCTCTTTGCGCAATTCCCAATTCCCCTGTCATAACCAAGCCAACCGCTCTTCGGCGCTCGGCAAGATTGATCGAGTAGCGCTCGCTTGAAGTGACCCACTTTGAG
>Ga0335084_10006441_pt1 | contig 11678 bp, 8 predicted proteins | sample Lox_Sample_44_FD_206721 | JGI IMG/M metagenome (GOLD analysis project Ga0335084, IMG submission 206721) | Soil microbial communities from Loxahatchee National Wildlife Refuge, Florida, United States - Lox_Sample_4.4 | ecosystem: Environmental > Terrestrial > Soil > Wetlands | place: USA: Florida...
GATCGTGCACTCCTACGATGGCGTCGGTGCGGGCACGTTCAACGGCGGCCGCTATTCGAATGCGAAGCTGGACGAACTCATCGACGCGATTCGCGTCGAACCCGATATCGGCAGGCGTCGCCAGTTGATCGGCACCGCGCTGCGCCTGTGGCACGCGGAGCTGCCGTTGCTTCCGCTCTATCGCAGAACCCTGACCTGGGTGATGCGTCCGGGCATCACTGCGGTGGCATGGCCGAACGACGTGCTGGAATTGCGCTGGGTGAGAATCGACTGACGCGCCGAACGACAGGACACGATGGCAATCGAGCGATTTTCCTTTCCGACGACGATCCACTTCGGTGCGGGCAGCCGCAAGATGGTCGGCGATCACTTGCGCCAGCGCGGTATCGCGCGCCCTCTGATCGTCACGGACAAGGGCCTCGCCCGGCTGCCCGTGCTCTCCGAGTTTCGCGATGGGCTCGGAGGCGGACTTGCCGTCGAGACCTTCGCCGACGTCGCTGGCAATCCGACCGCCGCACAGGTGATGGAAGGCGCCGCGGCGTTCCGCAAGCACAGGGCCGATGCGGTGATCGGCTTCGGCGGCGGCGCTGCACTCGACGTTGCCAAGGTCGTCGCGTTGATGGGTGTTCATCCCGGCCATGTCATCGAATACGTGTGGGACCATCCCAATGTCCGGCCGATCACCGACGCGCTGCCGTATCTCGTGGCACTACCGACCACGAGCGGCACTGGTTCGGAAGTCGGCCGCTCCAGCGTGGTGAGCGACGACACGACACACGTCAAGCGCATCGTGTTTTCTCCGAAACTTCTCGCGCAGGCGGTGTTCGCGGATCCGGAACTCACGCTGGCGCTGCCGCCACTGGTCACCGCGGCGACCGGCATGGACGCGCTGACCCACAACATCGAGAGCTATCTCTCCCCTGCGTATCACCCGTTGTGCGACGGTATTGCGCTCGAAGGTACCCGCATCGCCGCGCGCGCCCTTGCCACCGCCGTGCGCGAGCCTTCGAACCTCGCGGCACGCAGTGACATGATGATGGCTTCGATGATGGGTGCGATCGCTTTCCAGAAGGACCTCGGCGCAGTGCACGCGTGCGCGCACGCGCTCGGCGCTGTCTGCGACCTGCATCACGGCCTCGCCAACGCGTTGATGATCGAGCCGGTCATGCGCTTCAACTTGCAGGCCGCACCCGAGAAGTTCGCCGAGCTTGCGCATGTGGTGGGTGCGGCTTCGGCCGAGGCGTTCGTTCCGTGGCTGGCGGCACTGAAGTCCCGCATCGGTATTCCGGCCGGACTCGGTACGGTGGGTGTCCTGCGCGAACAGATCCCGGCGCTGGTCGCGATAGCAGAGAAAGACATCTGCCACCAGACCAACCCGCGTCCGTGCACCGCCGCGGATTTCACGAGCTTCTTCGAACAGGCGTTGTGAAATGGCTGAGCCGCTGCTGATCGGAGTCTCCGCCCGCATCTGTCATCCGATCGGGCCGATGCTCGAGCTCGGCGGCGTCTTCACCAAGACCCTGCACTACCTCGAGCAGTCGGTTGCGCACTGGGTGATGTCCAAGGACGTGCTGGTCGTGATGATTCCGGCGATCGAAAGCGAGGGAATGATCGCGCGCAGCGACATGAGCCTCGCGGCTTACGCCGAGCATCTCGATGGACTGGTGTTGCAAGGCGGCGCGGACCTGGCACCCGAAAGCTACGGCGAGGAGGCGCTGTCACCCGAGTGGGAAGGCGATCGTGTGCGCGATCGTTACGAGATCGATCTCTTCAATGCATTCGTCGCGGCACGCAAGCCCGTGATCGGCATCTGCCGCGGCTGCCAGCTCATCAATGTCGCCCTGGGCGGGACCCTGTACCAGGACATCGGCACCCAGGTGCCGCATGCGATCGAGCATCGCGACACCAGCAAGTACGAACTGCAACTGCATTCGATGAACTTCGTGCAGGGGACGCGGCTGGCGAAGATGTATCCCGACGTTGCGCAGGCCACGATCAACTCGATCCATCACCAGGCCGTCAAGGATCTGGGACACGACCTGATCGTCGAGGCGCTCGCGGTGCCCGATGGAATCGTCGAAGCGCTGCGCTGGCGCGGGCCGAGCTACGTGTTCGGCATGCAATGGCACCCGGAGTTTCTCGCCCAGCGCGAAGTGCACACGGGGCAGCTCGACGGCCGGCCGATCCTCGACGATTTTCTGGACGCGGTACGCTCCGGCAAACAGGCACTCGCGACGCACTCGTAGCGGCACCCGGCACCGCCTCCAGCATGCTGCAGATCATCTCTCCTGCCACCGGTGCCGTGATCGCCGAGTTGCCGCAGGACACGCACGAATCGGTCCTCGCGAAGTACCAGTCCGCACGCGCCGCGCAGCCCGCGTGGGCGGCAACGTCGCTTGCGCACAGGCTCGATTGCATGCGCCGTTTCCGCGCGTGCCTCGTGCAGGACACCGAAAAACTGGCCGCCATCCTCACGTCCGAGGTTGGCAAGCCAATCCGGCAGTCGCGCAACGAGATCAACGGCCTGCTCGGCCGCATCGATTTTTTCCTCGAGGCAACGCAGCCCACGCTGCAAGCGCGGCAGGTTTTCGACGAGGGCGGGATGCGCGAGCGCATCGAGCACGAGCCGCTCGGCGTGATCGCGAACATCTCGGCGTGGAACTATCCGTACTTCGTCGGCGGCAACGTGTTCATTCCGGCCCTGCTCGCCGGCAACAGCGTGCTGTACAAGCCCAGCGAATACGCCACGCTGACCGGAATCGAGATCGGCAACCTGCTGCACGCCTGCGGCGTGCCGCAGGACGTGTTCGCGGTGCTCGTGGGTGGTGGCCGTGTTGGCATCGAAGTGCTCAAGCACCCCCTCGACGGCGTTTTCTTCACGGGCAGCTACAAGACCGGTTCCAAGATCGCCCAGGCGGTCGGTCCCCGCCTTGCAAGGCTGCAACTCGAACTCGGCGGCAAGGACCCGACCTACGTGTGCGAGGACGTCGACATCGCAGCGGCCGCGGCGTCGCTTGCCGATGGCGCAATGTACAACACGGGACAGAGTTGTTGCTCGGTCGAGCGCATCTACGTGCAGGAGCGGATTCACGACGCGTTTGTCGATGCGTTCGTTGCGGAGGTGCGCAACTTCAGGATCGGCGATCCTGCCGCGGAGGACAGCTACATCGGTCCGCTCACGCGCGCGGCGCAGGTGAAGGTGCTGGAGATGCAGGTCGCCGACGCACTCGCCAAAGGCGCGCACGTGCGCGTCGGTGGCCACCGCATCGATCGTCCGGGCAACTGGTTCGAGCCGACGGTGCTCGTCGACGTCGACCACGAGATGGACGTGATGCGCGAGGAAAGCTTCGGGCCGATCATCGGCATCCAGCGGGTGGCCGATGACGATGCGGCCGTCCGCCTGATGAACGACACGCGCTATGGACTTACGGCCGGCGTCTATACGCACGACGAGGCGCGAGCCCGGCGCATCCTGGCACAGGTACGTGCCGGATCCGTCTACTGGAACTGCTGCGATCGGGTGAGCCCGCGCCTGCCCTGGAGCGGCGTCGGTCATTCGGGAATCGGACTGACTCTTTCGACGTACGGCATCGAGGCGTTCACGCGACCGAAGGCCTGGCACCTGCGCACGGCCTGAGCGGAGTGCTGCTCCGCAGCCGCGTCAGTCCTCTTCTTCGGCCTTGCGCTTGGACTTGAAGTCCGCGGCGAGCTGCTGCTGCACGGCAGGCGGCACGGCCTCGTAGCGCGACAGTTCCATCGAAAAACTGCCCTGTCCCTGCGTGATCGCCTTCAGGCGCCCGGCGTAGCCGTCGAGTTCCGAGAGCGGCACGGTGCCCTGCACGAGCATCATCCCGCCCGCGAGGTTGCCGGTTCCCGTGACCTGACCGCGACGCGACGACAGATCGCCGGTGATGTCGCCCATCGCCGAGTCGGGCACCGCGATCTCGATCGAGACGATCGGCTCGAGCACTACCGGACGCGCCTTGGTGAGCGCATCGAGCATCGCCTTGCGCCCGGCAGCGACGAACGCGATTTCCTTCGAATCCACCGGATGATGCTTGCCGTCGTACACGATCACGCGAACGTCGTGGATCGGATAGCCGGCGACGTAGCCGGTCGCGAGCACCTCGCGCACACCCTTCTCGACCGCGGGGATCAGGTTGAACGGGATGACGCCGCCCTTGACCTGGTCGACGAACTCGAAGCCCGCGCCGCGCGTCAGCGGTTCGACACGCAGGAAGACTTCTCCGAACTGCCCGGCGCCGCCGGTTTGCTTCTTGTGACGGGCGTGCCCCTCGGCATTCACGGCAATGGTCTCCCGATATGGGACGCGCGGCGGCCGCGTGGTGACCTCGAGCTTGAAGACGGTGCTCATCCGCTCGAGCAGGCTGCGCAGGTGCAGGTCCGACAGGCCGCGGATCACCGTCTCGTTCAGCACGGCATCGTGCTCGATCGCGAGAGTCGGATCCTCCGCGGCCATCTTCGCAAGCACCTCGGAGATGCGACCCTCGTCGCCGCGCCGCTTGGGCTCGATCGCGAGGCCGTACATCGGTTTCGGAAATTCGAGCGGCTTCATCCTGATCAGGTCTTCGTCGTGCGAGTCGTGCAACACGCAGTCGAAGATGATGTCGTCGACCTTCGCCACCGCGCCGATGTCGCCCGGCGTGAGTTCGGGAACCTCGACCGTGTCCTTGCCCTGCATGAGGAAGAGGTGGCCGACCTTGAACGCCTTCTTGCCGTCGCCGACGTAGAGAAGCGTGTCGCGCGCGATCCGGCCCTGGTGCACGCGAAACACGCCGATCTTGCCGACGTACGGATCGTTGACCACCTTGAAGACGTGCGCGAGCACGTGCTTCGACGGGTCCGGCTCGGAGCGGAACGATTGCGTTTCGCTGAGTTCGGCGCTGCCATTGCCTTTGTAGAAGAGCGGCGGATTGCCTTCGGATGGATTCGGCAGGTGGCGGGTGATCACGTCGAGCAGATCCTGCACGCCCGCACCAGTGCGCGCCGAGACGAAGCACACCGGAATGATGTGGCCTTCACGCAGCGCTTTCTCCAGCGGGCCGTGCAGCGTGGTCGGGTCGACCGCGCCCTCCTCGAGATACTTCTCCATCGCCGCATCGTCGACTTCGACCACCTGTTCCATCAGGCGGCGATGCACGTCGGGTACCGAGAGAAAATCCGCCTCGCCCTGGTCGTGGTCGAAGCAATCGATCACGCGCGCACCGCCTTCGGAGGGCAGGTTCACCGGCAACACTTCGGCTCCGAAGGCTTCCTGCAACTCGGAGAGGAGCCTCGGCAGGTCGATGTTCTCGTGATCGATCTTGTTGACGATCAGCATGCGGCACAGATTGCGGCTCTTCGCCCAATCCATCATCCGGCGCGTCACCAGCTCGATGCCATTGGTGGCGCTTACCACCACCGCCACGGTCTCGACAGCATCGAGGCTGCCGATCGCCTGTCCCAGGAAATCCGGATAGCCCGGCGTGTCGATCAGATGGATCCGTGAACCGTTGTAGTCGCAGTGCAGGACACTCGAGCGCAGGGAGTGCAGCGCAGTGCGTTCGAGCGGATCGAAATCGCTGACCGTGCTGCCCTTCTCCACGCTGCCCGCAGCGCCGATCATTCGCGACTTGGCCAGCAGCTGCTCGGCGAGCGATGTCTTGCCGGCCGCACCGTGGCCTACCAGCGCTACGGTACGAAGGTTTGCCGTGGAAAAGTCCGCCATGTCTCCTCCTGGTCTGGTTGTCCATGTGCCGCCGATACCCTTCGGTGGCCAACTTTACGCCGAGCCGCGCCAACAGGCGCGCCGGGTTTGGCCGCAGCGTGGGTCCGGGGCAAACTAGCGGCCATTGCCGCCTCGGCGAACGCGACCGACAAGAAACCGCCCGACGTGCAGTGGCGGGCGCAGAGATAACACGTGAACGAAGCCGCGCCGCCCGAAGCACGATCCGCGCCGCCCGCACACGCGCGCATCGTCGTCATCGGCGGGGGCATCATGGGATGCTCGGTGGCGTACCACCTTGCACACCTCGGCGAAGAAGAGGTCGTTCTTCTCGAGCAGGGTCGCTTGACGAGCGGCACGACGTGGCACGCGGCGGGGCTGGTTGGCCAGTTGCGCAGCCACGAAAGCATGACCCGGCTCATCCGGTATTCGACCGACCTCTATGCGCGGCTGGAGCAAGAGACCGGCCTGGGCACCGGCTGGAAGCAGTGCGGATCGCTCGCGGTGGCGCGCTCGCGCGATCGCCTCGTGCAGTTGCGTCGCACAGCGGCGGTCGCACGCGCGCAGGGAATCGTGTGCGAAGTGATATCGCCGGCGCAGGCGGGCACGCTCTACCCGATCATGCGCACCGACGATCTCGAAGGTGCCGTCTGGCTTCCAGGAGACGGCAAGGCGAATCCCGCCGACCTGACTCTTGCGTTGGCCAAGGGCGCGCGCAACCGCGGCGTCCGCATCTACGAAGGCGTGCGCGTGACGGACGCGGTCCGCGTCGACATGGGCGGCCGCAGCAGCGTGCGCGCCCTGAACTGGCACGCCAAGGACGGCTCGCAGGGAGCGATCGCAGCCGACATCGTGGTCCTGTGCGGCGGGCAGTGGTCGCGCGCGCTTGGCAGGCAACTGGGCGTCGCAGTGCCGCTGTTTTCGTGCGAGCACTACTACATCGTCACGGATCGGATCGAAGGCGTGCATCGCGATCTGCCCGTGATGCGCGATCCGGACGGCTACATCTACTTCAAGGAAGAGGTGGGCGGCCTCTTGATGGGCGGCTTCGAGCCCGACGCAACGCCATGGCTGCAGAGCGCGCAGCATCGAGGCGGTATTCCCGAGAACTTCGAATTCCAGCTTCTTCCCGACAACTGGGACGCGTTCGAGATCCTGATGAACCACGCGATCGAACGCGTGCCCGCACTCGAGCAAGCCCGCATCAAGCAGTTCTACAACGGGCCCGAGTCTTTCACCGCGGACAACAACTTCATACTCGGCCCCGCGCCCGGCCTCGCCAACGTGTTCGTCGGTTGCGGGTTCAACTCGATGGGAATCGCATCGAGCGGCGGCGCGGGCAAGGCGCTCGCCGAATGGATCGTGCAGGGCGAACCGCCACTCGACCTGTGGCCGGTCGACATCCGCCGCTTCGCGCCCTTCAACGCGAACGAAACGTGGTTGCCGGATCGCATCAAGGAAGTGCTCGGCATGCACTACAAGATGCCATGGCCGAATCGCGAGCTCGAATCGGCACGTCCCTTCAGGCGGTCGCCCCTGTACCACCTCCTGCACGAGGCGGGAGCGTGCTTTGGATCGAAGATGGGATGGGAGCGGCCAATTTTTTTCGCGCCCTCGCCTGCGCAGGCTCGCATCGAGTACGGCTGGGGTCACCAGAACTGGCATCCCTGGGTGGCGCAGGAACACCGCGCCTGCCGCGAGGCGGTCGCGCTGTTCGACATGAGCTCGTTCGCAAAGCTGCTCGTCAAGGGCAGGGATGCGCGCGCGGCTCTGCAAGCGCTGGTGGCCAGCGAAGTGCCTGCGGAGCCCGATCGCACCGTATACACCGGGATGTTCAACGCGCGCGGCGGATACGAATCCGATTTCACGATCACGTGTCTCGCACCGAACGAGTATCTGATCGTGACCGGATCGGCACAGGCAGTGCGCGATCGTGATGTGATCGAACGCGCGCTCCTGCGCTTGCCGCAGCGTCCACACTGCGAGATCGTCGACGTGACGGCGTCCATGGCGGTGCTCGCGATCATGGGACCGCGTGCGCGCGAGTTGCTTCAGAGCGTCTCGACTGCGCAACTCGACAATCTTGCGTTTCCATTTGGTGGGTCGCGCCAGATCGACCTCGGCTACGCGACGGTACGCGCGACCCGCATCACCTACGTCGGAGAACTCGGCTGGGAGCTGTACGTGCCGGTCGAGTTCGCGGTCGGCGTCTTCGAGACGCTCGTCGCCGCAGGATCGAGGTTCGGGCTGAAGCACGCGGGCTACTACGCGATCGATTCGCTGCGCGTCGAGAAGGGCTATCGGGCGTGGGGTCGCGAACTCTCGCCGGACGTCAATCCGTACGAGGCCGGCCTGGGTTTCGCGGTAAGGCTCGACAAGCCAGGTGGATTCGTCGGGCGCGATGCGCTCGCCAGGATCAAGGCAGCAGGCGTGCGCCGCCGTGTTGTTTCGATCGTCGTCGATGCGCCGCAAACCAATCTCTGGGGCGGCGAGCTCATCCTGCGCGACGGTGTTCCGGTCGGTTTCGTGACGTCGGCCGCATTTGGCCACACGGTCGGGAAACCGGTCGCGCTTGGCCTGGTTACTCGTTCCGATGGCCTTGCGGATACAGGCTGGATCGAAAGCGGCGCATACACGATCGATCTCGCGGGCGAACGCTTCGCGGCTCAAGTCTCGCTCAGCGCGCCGTACGACGCATCGGGCCTGCGCGTTCGCGCGTAAAGAGCGATGGACCTGAGCATCGCTCTTGCAGTCCTGCTCGCCGCGTTGCTGCATGCGACATGGAATGCGCTCCTGAAGAGTGGCACCGACCCGCTGCTCGACACGGCGGCGATCGTGGTCGGAGGCGGCGCCGTCGCGATTCCGCTTGTCTTTCTCGTGCCGGTACCGGCGCCGGTGAGCTGGCCATACATCGCCGCCTCGGCGCTCATTCATATCGCGTACTACCTGCTGATGGTCAACGCGTATCGCAGGGGTGATCTTTCGCTGGTCTATCCGTTGATGCGCGGCACGGCTCCAATGATCACTGGGGTGCTCGGCATCGTCGCGCTGCACGAGTGGCCCGGTGCGCTTTCGTGGCTCGGTATTGCACTGATCTCGCTCGGCGTCTTCGCGCTTGCCCTGCGTACCGTGGACCACACGCCTTCGCGCGCTGCGATCTGGTTTGCTCTGGCAAACGCAGCAGTGATCGCCGTCTACACGATCGTCGACGGACGCGGCGCACGCCTCGCGCAGAATGCGTGGGCTTATATCTGCTGGCTGTTCGTGGTCGACGCCCTGCCCTTCACGCTGCTGGTCGCATACCTGCGGCGGGACACGTTCCTCCGCGAGATCTATGCACGACGCTTGCGCGGGCTGCTCGGCGGTGGACTCTCGGCTGCGGCGTATGCGATATCAGTCTGGGCGATGACCAAGGCGCCGGTCGCGCTGGTCGCTTCGCTGCGCGAGACATCGGTGCTTTTTGCAGCGCTGATCGGTGCACGCGTGCTGCGCGAGCACCTGAGTCCGCGCCGGTGGGCCGGTGCGTGCGCGATCGTTCTCGGCGCGCTCGCGCTGAAGCTCGCGTAAGCGGAAAAAAAAGAGGGCGGCCCCCAGACACCGCCCGTGTGCAGGTAGCGGTGAAACCGCTTCGGCTACTTGGCACGGCGGCGCCGCGCCGCCGTCCCCAACCCAAGCAGACCTCCCGCCAGCAGCGCAAGCGTGCCAGGCTCCGGCACGCCGGCTACCGATTCGACATAGACCACGAAGTCATTGAAGTCCTTGTCGCTCGCGTTGTAGGCAACGTCTTCCCACGCGAGGATGTAACTCGACGAACCCCATGGTCCAGGAGCGTTTCCGGGCAGCTTGATCGTGTCGCCATCGCCCCTGAATGCGACCATCTGGTCGCCGCCACCGGGGTTGCGCGCAGGATCCGAGTAGAAGGTTCCGTTGTTCGTGCCAAGGTAGTAGCCGAACACGCCTCCCGAAAAATAGCCGGTTCCGCTGTTCCAGACGCTCGAAGCGGTCAGGTTGCCGTTCGAGTCGCGCTGCAGGTAGACGACCAGTACCTGGCCGGTTTGCGAGATGCTGACCATCGCCTGGTCGGCCTGGTCGGCAGGTCCGCCGAACAACTGGACCGCGTTGTCGTTCGTTGCGTCGTAGATGCCGAATGAATTGCTGTTGGCGTTGCCTGCAAGTTCGATGATGACGGTGGCGACGGAGCCGCCCGACGCTTCCATCTCGAAGAGCCGATCGGGAGAGTATTGATCCGTGTTCACGTTCGGCGCCAGCGACACATCCGAGCAGGTCGGGCAACCGGCGCTCTTGTAGAGGCTGTTGATGACGGTCTGCAGCGGCGTCTCGGGGCCGGGCAGGATGACGGTGGCGCTTGCGCCCGCTCCGGCCCCGGCAATCGCCAAGCCCGCAACGAAGGATTTGATCGACTTCACTATCTGGTCCCCTTATCCACCGCATTGGGATACGGCATCACGCGAACAAGGGAGCAATGGGTATGCCACCTCGCAAAATCAAACACTTACTGCGTATTAGCTACACGACTGTTAAGTCAACCGACACCATATTTGCGCGATGCAGGCAATTTCGCCAACGCTGGCTGCGCTAGAGATCGCGCAGTCCGAGGCTGCGCAGCGCATCGGCGATCGCACCGACCACGTTGCGCAGTTCGTTGCTATCGATGGCGCCGATGCAGCCGACACGGAACGTTTCGATCTGCGTCAGCTTGCCTGGGTAGAGGATGTAGCCGCGCTCGCGAACCGCTGCATAGAAGCGCTTGAAATCGTAGGCCGGGTCGGACGGTGCATGGAACGTCACGATGATCGGCGCCTGCACTTCCGCCTTCAGGTAAGGCCGAAAGCCGAGCGTTTTCATACCTTCGATCAGCGTCGCGCAGTTGGCGGCGTAGCGGGCTCCTCGCGCGGCCTGCCCCCCTTCGGCAAGAAACTGGTCGATCGCTGCACGCAGCGCAGCGACCACGTGCGTGGGTGGCGTGTAGCGCCATTGTGTCGTCTTCTGCATGTAGACGTACTGGTCGTGCAGATCGAGAGCGAGCGAATGCGAACGACCGGCACTTCCTTCGAGCAGTGCCTTGCGCACGATCACGAAGCCGATCCCCGGCACGCCCTCGAGGCACTTGCCGCTGGCGGCAATCAACGCATCGAACGGCGTCGTGCGCGCGTCGATGGGCAGCGCCGCGAACGAGCTCATCGCATCGACGATCAGCGACCGGCCCGTTTGCTTGCAGACGCGGGCGACACCTTCGAGATCGTTGCGAATACCGGCACCGGTCTCGCAATGCACGAGCGCGACATGCGTGATCGCCGGATCCGCAGCCAGCGCAGCAGAGACGGTTGCCGCCGTGACCGGTTGATCCTCGGGTGCCGGCAGGTCGACCACCGCTCGACCGAGGTATTTGCATTGCTTGACGATGCGTGCGCAGTACGCGCCGTTGTTGGGCACCAGCACACGCCCGTCGCGTGGCACCAGCGTCCCGAGCGCTGCTTCGACGGAGAACGTGCCGCTGCCTTGCATCGGCACGCACACGTATTCGCCGCTGTCACCGCTGTCGACGATGCGCACCACGTCGCGGCAGATGCTGGCCGTGATCCGGTTGAACGCCGCATCCCACGAACCCCAATCGCGCAGCATCGCCTGCTTGGTCGCGAGCGACGTGGTTAGCGGCCCCGGGGTGAGCAGGATCGGGTCGTTGCCGAGAATCATTTGCTGCTTCCTTGTATCTAATTGCGCGGCGCGAACCGCCATGCCTGGGTGCGCCGGATCAGCACCCACTCGACGCAGAACAACAAGGCGGTGACGACCGCCGAGGTGGCGACGATGAGCGTAGCCATCGCGCTTGCGCTGCCGACGTTGCCCGCCTCGTCGAGGTGCAGGATCGAGATCGCGGCGAGCGTGGTCTTCGGCGAATACAGGAACACTACCGCCGAAATCGTCGTCATCG